>Ga0208830_1000021_pt1 | contig 110480 bp, 88 predicted proteins | sample DeeseametaMP2634_FD_184169 | JGI IMG/M metagenome (GOLD analysis project Ga0208830, IMG submission 184169) | Marine microbial communities from the Deep Atlantic Ocean - MP2634 (SPAdes) | ecosystem: Environmental > Aquatic > Marine > Oceanic | place: Northeast of Antigua and Barbuda, North... | reverse complement strand
TGGAAAGCCGGTAGTCTGAGCTGTTGTACTCATCGGCCGGCGGCTCAAGTTGCAGCGAGTAAAAGCTGGCCTGGGTCTGACGGTAGTACCGGACCATCGGAGTGACCTGCCAGCGCAGATCCCCCTGAAGTATTTCCTGTGCCCAGCGAAGCGTCAGTGTCTGCGAGTACACCCCCCAACTGTCGGAATACAGACGGGCATCCGCATGCAGAGCGGCACCATCACCGACATCCATAAACCGCCGGTACTGACCACTGACATTGAACTGTGTGCGCTCACCGGGCCGCCGGTCCTCAAACTTATAAGGATCGGAGAGATATCCGGACATCCGGGTAAAACCCGCGCCGACCAGCAATACAGACTTTCTGTTCAGAACCTGAGACACACCCTGATACAGTGAAATACTGCGTTTTACCCGGCCATCAGCCGCCTCACGTGCATCCGACAGGAAGGCATCCGTTGGCGACAGCTGGTCGTAGGACATACTCAACGAACCGAACAGGGTTGTGCTGCGGTTAAACAGATCGAGCGAGCCATCGACTCCGGCGGAGACTGAGTCGTAATCGTTTTCAGTCGACATGGCCAGCGTGCCACCCAGAGTAGCGTCGACGCGTTCACTGAAGTAGCGGGTCGGTGACACTTTAATATCAAAACGGCTCTCATCAATACTGGCGCCACTCATCAGCACCACGCTCTGATCTTCGCTGTTCCGGTAGGTCTGCATGGGAGAGGCGCCACTCAGGGTTTCGTATTGCGCTTCGCCATTGATGTACCAACCACCGCCCAGTGGCCTTCCGTAACGCACCTGATGCACATCAATGTCGTAACGTTGCGTCACCGGGGTGTAGGTCCGCTCCTGAGGGATATCGCCTTCCTGATAACTGGTGTAGCGATAACCGACCACCTCTTCGACGGGCGCAGGCTCGGCTGCGGCGTGAAGGGCCGTAGACGCCGCCGCAAGAGCGGCCAGCGAGCGCACGGGTTTACTGCTCATAGTGCTCCTCAGGTGAAGATACGGAATGGATTCTCTGGCAGTGGATACTCTCCAGCCAGAGATGCCGACCCCATTCCGAGAAGATCGCGCAGGGCTCGGTTAACGTGCGCCGGTGTCATTTGCTGACCACTCGCATCCGCAACACCGGTGCTCGTATTCAGTGACTGCGCCAGAAACGCCGATGTCGACGCCCCAAACACACGTCCACCGGTCGAGCCAGGGTGCAACACAATCATACTGGTCACCGGCCAATGGTCTTTGCCATTGCCAGAGTTGTAATAAGGCGTGCGACCAAAATCTGACCCAAGTACCACGGTCGTTCTGTTGGCAATGCCCGCGTACTCCAGAGCAGCCATCAGAAAGTGAACGCCCTCGAGCATATCACCAAGCTGGGGGTAGGCATTCGCATCGTGATTGCCGTGCGTATCAAACCCACCAATGTTCAGGTTGGCACTGGCGGTCAGGCCGGCAGCCATGGACGCGACCACCACCTCTGCCTGACCCTTGAGGCTGTTCGCCCGGCCTGCATTCCAGTTGTCGTCGCGCAGAACATTTGCGGTAATGCCTTCAAGCTGAACATTCAGCTGCCCGAGGTTACTGGTCTCACTGCGGATCGCTAAAAGACGCTCCAGCTGAGCACGCCTCTGTGGCAGCGCCTCGTTATTTAACTGCCGCGCAATCCGCGCTGCCTGAGCCTGACGGACATCGTCGTGCAGGTCAGCGCTGCGGTTAGCACTGCGATAGAGAAATCCGATGTCGTCGTAGTAACGATTCGGGTCAGCGACCTCTGTCACAAAGGAAGCACTGCTTGCTCTCGCCCTTGCCACCAGAGAATCGGTAAAGTCATAACCGCCATTACTGATGTATGCCAGCGGCAGTGTCGGTGCTGTTGCCGCCGCAAAACAGGCCGCCAGACTCGGGTAGCCCATCTCGTCCTGCCCGGACCAGACAAAGCGGTTACCCGTATCGTGGTTATTGGTACCAGTATTGATGCCATTAATCACCGTCATACGGTTGCCGTACGTATTAAAAAACTGATCAAACTGATCATTAATGCGCTGACGGACGGCTTCGTCATTAGAGACGCCTTCGGGGATGGCGCTCCAGCGGATCGGCCCAAACGCTTTGTTCGCATCAAGATCGACAGAGTTTGTGGAGCCACCAAAACGATCAGACCGATCGGTATAAGCGGCGTTCAGTCCCTTCGGATCGCAGATAGAGGTTGGGTCCCAACCGCCGGAGGCATTCACCACAACCAGAAAATTCTGCGGTGCAGCAGCCTCCGCACGAGGTGCCCAGACCGGCATCTGGGCGGTAAGACCGGTAGCGGCAAGTAGCTGCAGAAAATTACGACGTTTCATCTCTTGCCCCTTACTCAAAAATAAACCGGAAATCGGACAGCAGGTACGTCATCACCGCAATCCAGGCCCTGAGGGTGTATTTGGAATCCTGCTCAATACGGTCCTGCGACGGCAGACCATCACCGGTGCGCCCGTCTTCCTGACGTTCCCAGCGAGCCCGGCACTCCCACTCAAGATAGGTACTTGGAGACGGGCTGTAGGCGTCGGGGTTGTCGAGCATCTCCTGCCCCTGATTCATCACTGACACAAAAAGGTTATAGGTCGCGTCCACTTCCGGGTCGTCGGCAGCTATCCGTTCGCCCAGCAGAACCCAGTGCAGATGACGGATATTCTCGCGGATACGCGCAATATTCGCTGGGGTATCAGGCTCGGTAATGGTTTCTACGTTGGGAAACAGGCGTCGCTCTGTCGCCGGAGACAGAAAATCATAAGCCGTGGCGCGACAGGCCATTTCTGATGCCATGCGGCTCTGAATCGCAACGATCAGGCCACCCGGATCCGTGATCCGCTCAATGATGCTGTCAGAATCCATACCGCCAAACATGATGCGGTTGTCTTCCCAGCGGAAATCGTCCCAACCAAAGCCCAGTGTCGCCACCAGTTTGTTGTGCAGCCGCTCCGGACTGATGAACTGGCTGGACCCAATATGGCTGTTGGCAACCAATGTCTCACTGTCTACCGCCCGCGCACGATAGTAAGGACTGAGGATGATCGCTTTTACCGCCTCTTTGACATCCCAGCCACCCGCGACCATCACGTCACCAACGTCGTTCAGAATCGCGCGTTGACTGTTAAAGGCAAGAATATCAGCCTCTGCAGCACCTTCACCCGGAGCAATCAATGGCGGCTGTCCGACCAGCCCGGTATAGAGAGTACGGACAGTAGCGCGCACAAAACGGGGGTCCTGAGCAATTTTCTGTCCGAGCCACTGCAACAGATTACGGAAGTAACCACCGCTTCCAGAGAGCGGTGTCGATTCACCACCGAGTCCTGGCGGTTCAATATCTGAGCCATCCCAACGGTTAGCCGATGACCGCCCGGTCGTTATGTACTGGCCGCGATCGGTCCAGTGCTGGAACGCCGACGACACAGGATCCATGATCTGGTGACAGGAATAACAGGCAGGATCAAGCAGTGTCGGGTTGTCAGAGCCATTGCCAATGCCATCCCCCGGGCGCTCCCCCTCAATCGCGAGAATGTCGGTATCCAGGAAGAAGTCGAATACCTTACGCGCCCTGTGACGGTTGCGGTTGGTATCCGTCGTCGGGAAGCGGTTCAGGAACATAGGCGATGTCAGAATCCCGGCGTGCGGGAAACCACCCAGCTCATGCTCCAGGTCTTTGGTCACCCGTGCCGGACGGAAGTCCGTCGGATCGTAATACACCTGCACGCCATTCGCATCGCAGACGGGCTCGTCCAGCTGGCGGAATGACACGCTACGATCGAGTAATTCGGCTTCATACACCTGCTGGCTATACCAATTAACCATCATAAAGTCGGCGGTCATAAATAGCGTATGAGGCAACTCATTACGGGCGGCGTAACTCACCAGCTCAAGCGGTTCGCGGGCGACAGCGTCATTGGTCACGGCACGGAGACAACCGCGGATACTGCCCTGGTCGTCCCCGGAGTACTGATCGTTGTACCATTTGCGACCGGGAAAATCGTCGGTATCGAGCAGATTGATACCGCCCTCATTCAGATTGCGGGTCAGGTACTTGTCAGTGAGCAATTGCTGATTGAAGGTCTCCATCAGCACGTCATAGAAGGTATCTTCCTGCATCAGGGTATCAAGAGCCGCACTGAGAGCGACTTCACCTTCCGCCTCTACCGCCGCAATTTCAGCACTGGTTGGCATACGCCCGGCCAGTTGCAGAGACGCTTTGCGCAGCGTGACAGCCAGTTCATCGGTGGCAACACCTTCAATCGTGACCTTGGCATCCGCCAGGGATTTACCGTTAAAGGCATAAAGAATGTATTCGGCAGTATCGCGGGCACAGCTGTCCGTACAGGCTTCCACATCTCCGACGGGCATAGTGCGGTTAATCTCGTCCGCAAGCACCAGGAAGGATGAACAGGTCGCACAGCCCACCAAGGTCGGGCCGATTGAGGTACCGTTACCATCGATACCATGACAGGACGCGCACTGTTGTTGATACAACGCGTGGCCGACGGCGTTATAGCCATCATCTTCTAAGTCGTCTGAAAACCGCTCGCAACCTGTCAGCATGGTCAGCAGGCCTAAGAGCAGCAACAGCCCCCGGATGTTATTCATCATCGCACTCCTTCGTGGGATGTCGGATTTTATAGCAAGGAGAGTGACGGAAAAATGTGAGCCCGTTCGGAAAACCTTCTGAATCGCAGGGTTACTTCTTTTTTGTTACTAAAAATGCGCCATTGATTACTTTTTGCCAGAACAATCCCGGGTTTGCGTCCGCACCAGCCGCGATTAACGCAACAGTCTGTCTACCAAAGAAGGGCTGCAGCGCTCCGGTCGCGCAGATATACTCCGCGCTTGCACTGAGGATGTTATGAACCCACGTAGCCCGCTTTTACCTCTTCTGGCCGCCGCAACTACCCTGATTGTGGTTCACGGTTTTGGCCGCTTCATCTACACCCCGCTGATTCCACTGCTTGTCAGTGATGGCTTACTGACCCTGCAACAAGCTGCACAGCTCGCCACCTGGAATTACATCGGCTATCTCAGTGGCGCAATGATCGCCCTGTTCGCCTGGCAGAGCGGCTGGGGCCGCAGCGCATTGCTCGCAGGGGTACTCGGCAATGCCATCATTACTGTGCTGCAGATCGGCGGCGACTATTACCCATACATGGCCGGGCTGCGCCTGTTCAACGGCATCACCAACGGTGTTGTCTTTGTACTCGCACCGGCACTGGTGCTGGAGTGGCTGGCAGCACGCAACAAGGCCACGCTCAGCGGGCTGATGTACCTTGGTGTCGGCGCAGGGCTGCTGCTCAGCAATCAGATCGTTGAAAGCACCGCTATCTGGCTTCAGGGTAACGACCGCTGGATCCCCGCTGCGGCAGTCAGTATTCCGCTGGCTCTTTGGTCGGGTATCTATCTGTTCCGGCTCAGTTCCGGTGACGCCCCTGTCAGTCGTGATGATCACTCCGCGCTGTGGGATAAGCAGAGCACGCCACTCTTTCTGTCGTATTTTGGCGCCGGACTTGGCTACATTCTGCCGATGACTTTCCTGCCCGCCGTTGCGCAGGAATGGAATATCGACGTCAGTCCAAGCCCCTGGCTGATCGCCGCACTGGCTTCTGTGCCTGCCATCTTCATCTGGAATTCACTGGGCAACCGGATGGGTGACCGCAACGCCCTGATTCTGAACTATGCCGTACAGGCTGTTTCTGTCGCTGCCATTCTGATTCTGCCGGGCACAGAGCAGGGGCTGTGGCTCTGCGCTGCGCTTATGGGTGGCAGCTTCCTGGGGGCTGTTTTTCTGACTCAGCGGCTGGCTCGTGCCATTCACCCGCATCAGGGGCCACGCCTCAGCGCTGCACTGATCGCACTCTATGGTGTCGCCCAGTTGCTCGGCCCGATTGTCGCCGAAGCAGGAATTCATATGGGCGCGACGCTGGCCTCAACCTTTATCTGGGGGCTGGGGGCATGTGTGTGGGCGCTGGTGTTGATGGCGTGGGTTCCGAAAAACCCAATCGTTCATCACAACCCGGCCGCCAATCAGAAATAGTGACGGTAATCCAGAGACAGGCTGGTTTCAGCCTGATTACCGGCCAGCTCACGACCTGCGATGAATACCAGCCTCCCGGTATCACCCACCGCCAGGCTCTGGTCCCACAGTAGTCTGGTGACGGCCTCCCCTTGAGCGGGCAGGTCGTATCCGATACGGATCCGGCTTTTCATATTGCCAACCTCATATATCCAGGCGCCGGCTTCAGGTAACAGCGACACTCTGGCGTCATCACTGAAGAATCGGATGCCCGCGCCCAACAGGGCATATACTCCAATGTCCCGGTGCAGATTCCACGCAGCGCCAACCCCGCCTGATAACTGGAACGTCAGCCTGTCGTGCTCCTGGCCCGGCATCAAAAAGCGACGGAAGCCAAAATTGAAATATCCGGAAACACCGCCCGTCAGCGAATGACGCGGGTTAAGCGCAGCAGTCTCATACAGCATCCATTCATCGAGCTGAGGCAGGGAATAAGCCCGGCTGTATCGGAACGTCATTGCAGTAAGCCGCAGCAGGGTCTCGCCAAAATAATTGCGGTTGTCATCGCTGAAGTCATGCGCAGCCGGCAGCCAGCCAAACGTGAGCCAACGATGATCCAGCTGATGTCGCCAGCCTACGCTCAGGTGGCTGTCAGGCGCTGACTTGAGGGGGTCCCGGTAGTCATCGAGTGACACACTGACCTCTGGCCAGTCAGTCGAAGCCTGTAACACATCCTGATAAGCAGCTTCAGTGATAAAGCCTTCGGTGAGGCGGAAGCGTGCCAGCGTCAGAGCCAGCCGTTGTTCCAGCGGATCAGCCAGAACACCCGCTGCCGGGCTCTGGATAAACGCCTCTACCCGACGCTCCTGTTCTGTGGTCATAAAGTCGGCCAGCATACGTACCTGCCACTGATCTGAAGGCATCAGCTTCCGCTCTCCGATCAGGCCTGCTCTGTCGGCATAGCGGACCACGTCAACGGGGCTGATCCAGTCACGCCGCTCACCAGCCTCAGGCAGTACAGCCCGGAGAATATCCAGTGTCATGGTGGCGCAGTTGTGCCCCTGAAACAGATAGGGAATATTGGCCTGACGCAACTCCCACAGATGTGCCTGTAGCAGAGCTTTCTGCCCTTCGGTCAACGCCAGCGGATAACGCCAGACGTTGCGTTGCTCACCAAAACGGTAAGTCGTTATCGCCTTTCCTAACGGCTGTACGACAAAGAAGCCTTCTTTACCGGTAAACAATGTCTGAGAGATAAACGTCAGCGGCGTGGAGAAATCGAGAGAGGTAAAGAAGGTGGCCACGTGATCTACAGGGACTGAGTCATCATTCACGCCGCTCATCGATAACATGATGTGGCCCATCATGCTGCTCGGCCGGGTCAGGTGCTCTGATGCAAAAATAAGACTGACAGTATCTACCGGGACTTTACGGCGGAATTCATCAAACTCAGGGCAGACGACAGGGTCCTCCGACAGCAGCCCTTGTTGTCTCAGATACAGTGCGCGGGCAGGGTAGTCACACTCCAGCTGAGGAAAATCCCGAAAACGTTCTGCAGCACTATGCCCGGATATCACATCATCAGCGGCGCCCATCGACAGAAAGCGGGAATCCGGAATCTGGGCCTGTCCGTTATGAAAATGCAGCAGGCGCTGCCATTGGTCGGAGCTGTTGCTGTGTGCAGAAGAGAAAGGCAGAAGAACAAGAAGCCAGAAACACACAGCAGGAGGCGCGATACGCCCCCTTCTGAACAACGGAGGCATCAGCCGCCGCAGTTAACCAGCGCAGTATCTGCGTAGGTCCACATCTTCTTGGTTGAGTAGTCGGTCGTAGAACCGAGCAGACCACCAGTCAGGATGTTACCGAAGAACGCTGGCTCAAGCTTACGAGGCAGAACAGTCTGGCCCTGACAGCTTTCAGAATCTGCAACGAGGATTTTGTCAGTACCTGTCTTATGCAGTACAGCAACACCTGGAGCAGTGAACGTCTGACCATCAATCTTGACCTGAGTTTCTTTACCGTTAGAGGTAGTCAGGTTAACAGAGGTAGTCTGGTCAGTAACGATACTGGCACAACCAGCCAGTGTAGAAAATGCAGCAATCGTTGCTACAGCGAAGATCTTCTTCATTCCATTGTTTCCTTCAGAAGAATAGTTATATGGGATTGTCCCGCAGAGGATTATTACAGACTTATCAATAACGGACAATCAGTGCCAGACTGTCAATTCGCGACCTCAATGGCCTGATTTCAAACGGAATTTAAGCCAGCACCGAATTCAGTCAAAGAGATCAGGCGCTCATTTTTCCTGCCAGATTACGCTTCTTCAGATGAATCAGAATCTGACTGATGGCGGCTGGAGTAATGCCCGAGATACGTGATGCCACGCCTAATGTTTCAGGCTGAACGGTGCGCAGTTTCTGCTTCACTTCGTTCGACAGACCACCAATGGCATCGTAGTCGAGGTCGTTGGGCAGCAGGGTGTTTTCATAGCGACGCAGCTGTTCGATTTCTTCCAGCTGACGGGCAATATAACCATCGTACTTCGCCTGAATCTCAACCTGCTCAGCGACCTGTGCATCACCAACAGGCTCGCCTTTCAGACCCGCCACATCGGCATATACCAGACCCGGACGCTTAAGCAGATCATGCAGGTTGTACTCGCGCTGAAATTCGCTTTCGCCTTTGGCTTCCAGGATGGCCGCTTCGGCAGACTTCGGCTGAATCCAGGTGGTTTTCAGGCGCTGCGCTTCTGTGTCGATTGACTCTCGTTTGGCCGTAAATGCCGCCCAACGCTCGTCATCGACTAAGCCCAGATTGCGGCCGATCTCCGTCAGACGCAGGTCAGCGTTGTCTTCACGCAGCACCAGGCGGTATTCCGCACGGGAGGTGAACATACGGTACGGCTCTTTAGTGCCCATGGTGATCAGATCGTCGACCAGAACACCAATGTAGGACTGGTCACGGCGTGGAACCCAGGCGTCTTTCTCGAGCGCGCGCAGGGCAGCGTTCGCACCGGCCAGCAGCCCCTGAGCGCCGGCTTCTTCATAACCGGTAGTGCCGTTAATCTGGCCAGCAAAGAAAAGGTTATTCACAAACTTGGTTTCAAGGCTGTGCTTCAGATCCTGCGGATCGAAGTAATCGTATTCGATGGCGTAACCCGGACGGGTTATGTGCGCATTTTCGAAGCCCCTGATGCTGTGGATAAGATCCAGCTGCACATCAAACGGCAGCGAGGTTGAAATACCGTTCGGGTACAACTCATTGCTGTTCAGGCCCTCTGGCTCAACAAACACCTGGTGGCTGGTTTTATCAGCAAAGCGGGTGACCTTGTCTTCGATCGACGGGCAGTAACGCGGCCCGATGCCTTCGATCACGCCAGCAAACATCGGCGAGCGATCGAGATTCGCACGGATGATCTCATGGGTGCGCTCGTTGGTGTGGGCAATGTAGCAGGACACCTGCTCAGGGTGTTCATCCACCGACCCCATAAAGGACATGACTGGGATGGGCGTATCACCCGGCTGCTCCTGCATCACAGAGAAATCCACAGAGCGGCGGTCGATACGCGCTGGGGTACCGGTTTTCAGGCGGCCAACATTAAATGGCATTTCACGCAGACGCTTTGACAGCGCAATTGATGGCGGATCACCGGCGCGGCCACCGGAGTGGTTTTCCATACCAATGTGGATAAGTCCACCCAGGAAGGTGCCAGCAGTCAGTACCACGCTGGTCGCATGAATACGCATATTGGTGTTAGTCACAACACCAGCCACGGTAGAACCAACGCCATCGCCCTGCATGATCAGGTCATCACAGGCCGCCTGGAAAATATCCAGATTCGGCTGGTTTTCCACAATATTGCGGATTGCGCTGCGGTACAGTGCCCGGTCGGCCTGAGCACGGGTCGCCCGGACAGCAGGGCCTTTGCGGCTGTTCAGTACGCGCCACTGAATACCGGCTTTGTCGGTCGCGCGCGCCATGGCGCCGCCAAGCGCATCAATTTCTTTTACCAGATGGCTTTTACCGATTCCGCCAATCGCCGGATTACAGGACATCACGCCCACGGTATCGGTGTTGTGGGTAAGCAGCAGAGTCCTGGCTCCGGTACGCGCCGACGCCAGCGCCGCCTCAGTACCTGCATGACCACCACCAACAACAATCACGTCATAACGAACGGGATAATCCACAACACACCTCAATCTTCTGGTTCACACCGGCCCTGCCGGTGAAAAAGGGCGCGCATTGTAACACCGACGCTGAAAAGGCCATAGCGATTGATTGATTTTTGATCAAACAGATTATTCACATGCGATATTCAGTGAGCGCCGGCTGTGAGAAAAGATTATCCACACCCCTGTATAAACAGCCCCAGTCCACACATACTGTGGATCAGAAGGTGTGTATAAGTATGTTGATGAATGTGGATAATTATTGAGTTCCAGGTCAATAATAAAAGTTATTATCCAGTCCGTACAACTAACCCACGAGTTTTATGCACATTTATCACAGGGTTATCCACAGCTATTCCGTGGTTTCTTCTGAGTCATCCGCCGTCTCATCTGTGGTATCTGTCGTATCTGTACTGGTGGCAGGATTAAAGCGGGCATAAAACAGCTGTGAGTCACGGCGGATAAACCATTCGAGATCACCATCGGCGTTTACCGTGGCGTAGCCAGGGGCGTTGGTGACATTGAATCCATTACAGTTTTTACGCTCGGCCATCTGTACCCGGTACAGATTCACCGCACTGTCGACAACTTCCATCGTCCCGCGGCTGGTGCAGCCGGCGACCGTACTGCTGACCTCACGGAAAGAGAGCTCGCCATTCACCTCGGTCAGATAAAGGTCGTATCCGGTCGCACCCCACTGGCCACGGATACTGGTCAGCGACGACCGGGTCGTCCAGGTTCCATCGTCGGCCAGCAGAAAACTGCCCACGTTGCTTCCGCCCTCGTAGTCTCCTACCAGGGTGTCGTCTGCTTCAGTGGTTGGATACAACAACCCCCAGAACTCGTACGAAGTACCGGTGCCACCAGCGACCCGCTGATCCGCGCCGGTATCGGTGGAGGAATAGCTGTACGCCGTGAGAGTGGCAGACATGGCCGCGTCTTCTTCGGTGAGGGACACGGTGCCGTAGTAGGCCAGCGTGTCATCAAACGCAAACAGATTGCCGTTATAGATGAGGGTGCGCAGGGCGCCAGCCTGATCCAGCTGTCCGTTCCATAACCCATTCAGTCGTAGGGTAGGATCCGCCACTGTCTCACCCTGATCGTTAAGAATGTCGTCCTCATCATCCTTCGCGATGCATGCAGACAGACACAGAGGTAGCACAATGAAAAAGAGGGCGCGTAACATGATCAGTCCTGAAATTTGAAACTACTGATCTGAAAGATTAGTCAACCACCGGGATTTTGCCGCTGGCAGAGCCGCGGAATGCATAGAGAGTAGGGAGGCAACCATGTCAGAGACGAGAACGCAGCTCAAATCACTGGCCATCGATCAGATCCGCCAGGCCAACCTGCAGGCCGCCAGTTTCCGCGAGCTGGGCAAGGCCGCAGGCATCAAGTCCAGCTCAGTGCACTATCACTTTCAGAGTCGCGATAAGCTCCTGACTGAACTGCTGCATGATTACGACATGGAGTTCTTTGAGCACCTGGATGTGCTTACCGAAGGAATTCACCGCCCCAAAGAGCGCCTGAAAGCCCTGGTGAGCGTGTTTGAACAGAGCCATGCCGAAAAACGCCAGTGCATGAGTCTCGCTTATGCCGCCTCACCCCATGAGTTAAGCGACACCAATCTGGCGGCTGTGGATAAGTTTATCTTTCATCTGGAAAACTGGGTCACAGACACCCTGCAGAACGCCAGCCTGCTACCGGTCCCCAGGGATGAGCTCGCGTGTGTCATCGTTGCAGCTCTCGAAGGTTCGCTGCTCTTTGATCGCCTGCACGACGACCCCCGTCACCTGAACGCTGCCCGCCGCTGGATTGCCAGCCTGAGCAGCTACTGATTCACCACCAGGCCCCATTCTGTGGGGCCTGAGACCAATTCTGTACGTCTCAGTCCGCATCTTGAGCACCGAACTTGTCTGCCTCGCACCTGTCTTAGCCAATATCCAGCAACTATCTTAGAAACACACTAACGACAACCGCAGTTGCAAGGCAGGTAGGTATGACTCAGTCATCACGTGAAATCAGCGCTGATATTCAGTTTCCTGGCCGCAAAATGGATTTTGGTTTCGAGTTTAAGGATCTCCCGCGCTACTGGAACGACAACGACGCGTTCAAAACGCACTTTATGAACGCACTGTCGTGCCTGTTTCTCGAAGGCGAGCGCATGTTCATCGATGCCGTTCGCGACCACCAGCACCTGGTCAACGATGAGCGCCTGCAGGAGCAGGTAAAAAGCTTCATCAAGCAGGAGGCTATTCACGGCCACGAACACCATCAGTTCAGCAAGTATCTGGATTCGATCGGCTACCCGGCGACCAAAGTTGAAAACTTTGAGCGCAAAGAAAAGCAGCTGATGAAAAAGTACATGCCGGCCCGTCGTCGCCTTGCGATCACCTGTGCTGTCGAGCATTTCACCGCCATTCTGGCCCACCAGGTACTGACCAATCCTGAGGCCACCGAAGGTATGGACCCGCGCTTTGCCGAAATGTGGAAGTGGCACGCGATTGAGGAGACCGAGCATAAAGGTGTCTGCTACGATGTTTACGAACAGACTGGCGGTGGCTACTGGCTGCGCGTATTTGCCATGTTCAACGTCACCTGGATGTTCCTGCTGAGGACCACCATAGTGCAGAGCATCTTCCTGTGGAAAGACGGCAAGCTGTTCAGCCCGTCAACGTGGAAATCAGGCTTCCGTTTCTTCTGGAAACGCCCGGGTCTGATCCCCAGCATCTGGCAGGACTACAAAGACTATTATCGTCGCGATTTTCACCCGTGGGATCACGACAACCGTGAGCTGCTGCAGGGCTGGCAGGCAGAGCACGACAATTTTAAAACCGTATAACGACAATAACAGGACAGGCCATGAACGACATGACACCTCAGGCGGCGCGCGAAATAAGCGCTGGCATCAGCTTTCCGGGACGCAAAATGGACTTCGGATTCCGCTTCGAAGACCTGCCACGCTACTGGTTTGGTGATGATGCCTTCAAAAGCACACTGATGAATGGACTGTCATGCCTGTTCCTGGAAGGCGAGCGCCTCTTTATTGATGCGGTCCGTGACAATGAACACCTGATCAAAGACGAGCGGCTGAAAGAGCAGGTGAAAAACTTCATTAAGCAGGAAGCGATTCATGGCCACGAGCACCACACCCTGAGCGAATACCTTGATACCCTGGGATACCCGGCCACCAAAGTTGAAGCTGAAGAGCGGGCGGTGCGACTCTTTCTGAAGAAATATGTGTCCGCCAAAGATCGCCTGGCCATCACCTGCGCTGTTGAACACTTCACCGCCATGCTTGCTCATCAGATGCTGACCAACGATGAACTGACCGGAGAAATGGATCCGCGCATCCGCGAGATGTGGAAGTGGCACGCCATCGAAGAAACGGAACACAAAGGTGTGTGCTTCGATGTATACGAAGCCATCGGTGGTAGTTACGGCCGCCGGGTTTTCCATATGGCGACCATTACCATGACCTTTGTTACCCGGCTGAGCATAGTTCAGGCTCGCTTCCTGTGGCGCGACAAACAACTGTTCAAATGGTCTACCTGGAAATCTGCGTTCCGCTTTTACTGGAAAACCCCAGCCCTGATTCCGGCCATCTGGCGTCAGTACCGGGATTACTACCGTCGCGATTTTCACCCCTGGCAGCATGACAACCGCGAGCTGCTGGAGGGCTGGATAGCCGAACACGACAATTACAAAACCGTATAAAAAACATTTATCGGGCGGCGCTCTGTGCGTCGCCCGATAAATATATTCCCCAACAGTTTTACTCCGCCGTTACGTTTCCCGACAGCCACTGTCTCGCTTTAGACCCTGCCGTCAGCTAGTATCAACAGAATAATTTTCTGTGTAGATTCAAGGCATGAATTCTAAAATTTCCCTTCTCATGGCTGCGGTGGTTCTGCAGAGCGGCTGCGCCACACTTTCAGGTACCAGTGACACCAGCAAAGAGCGCAATGACTTTATCGACGTTGCGGCCTTTCCGGATTGGTTTCAGCAGGCAATGAAGCGAGAGTCAGACGATGAAACCACCTCGGTTCTGGATATTCACTATTACAATATAAATACCCCGGTGAAGGGCGAAATTACGCTGCTGTATGAAGACGAGCGTCTGCTGAATTACGCCATCGACTTCGGTGCGGATGCGCCCGCCGAATGCTACGTTATTTATGAACACAGCGGCCTCTCAAATACACTGAATAAACTCACCGATGTTCAGATTGCGACCGTTGCCGAAAATAACCAGAAAGACCTCGTCAACCGCCTGACCTGGGCACTGAATGTGGGCATGGTCACGGATACTCCTTATCTGTCTCTGGACACTCTGCTGACTCTTGAGGCTGATGGTGAGAGAGTTCTGGGCATGGTTAAATCCCGTGCCGCTCAGACCAACGACAGCCTGCAGGCGTGCTTCCATAATTCGGTGGGATATCGCGACAGTTTTGACGCTGTCTTTGAATCTTTTGTCAGCGCATTTACCGACGGTGAAACCAGCCCTGAATTTTTCGAAAACATCGTCACCCTGTCACTGGCGGACCGCACCATTGGTTACGCCCGTGAAAAATACACTCTGGATGCCGATGGCGACATCGCGGGCACGAAAGACACCGCTCTGCTGATTCCTGTAGATCCGGGCAACCTGATGAGTTCTGATTCAAAAGTACTCAGCTGGGCCCGCACTGATGGCACATTAATTAACCAGTTTAATACCTCGGTCGACAACGGCGAACTGTCTTCCCGCTACCTGATTCAGAACGATGGCGCGCAATGGCAGGTCGAAGGTGAACTGCAGAAAAAGCCGATAGCAGCGACGCTCGATTATCAGGGACCACTGGTGTCTGATTACGGGCACTACCTTAAATACGTCGACCTGCTGAACAGTGAAGCGCCTGAGCTGAGCGTCTACGGCTGGGTAGCCGAAGCCGACCCGACCAGTGCGATGGAAATCCGCCTGGAGAAGGCAGATGCCGCCGATCACAATATGGTGATGTATGCCGGCCCGTTGACGGTTAATTTTATCGCCAATGAAGACGGCACGTCAGAAACTGGATCACTCACTCAGGGCCCGGTTGTTTTCAGCTATCAGAAAATTTACCAGAAAGGTGAGCCACAGCTGCCATGAAACTGGCTCTGCTGTTTCCGCTGTTAATCAGCATGACGGTATCAGCATCCGACTGGCTGATACCGATCAGTCAGGTCAGAACTGAACTTGCTCAGGGGCAGGGCCTGCCGCTGGGCAACACCATCCAGTTCCGGATTGAAAACCCGGGTGCTCAGAAAATTTCAGAAAATCTCTCTGACTACCAGGGCATCAATGCTGAGATAACAGGGCATAATCAGCTCGATATTACTCTGGATAAACACCACGTTTTCACCGGCGGCATTTTACCGCGCCACCGACACAGCAGCTTTGTTATCGATTTTGACGAGCCCAGCGCCGTTGGTATGACCGAGCAGTTTAAGAGCCAGTATGCGGCGCCATTCCGCATCAAGGATATTGCAGAATTTATTTCTGTATTTCTCGATAAACCATCTCTGATCCATGGCTTTAACATTGCCTCAAAGGTTGCCGTTTCGAAGGCAGGTGACTGTACCGAATACGCGGTGCTGACAACGGCACTGGCCCGTGCTCTGGGCTTTCCTGCTCGCCTGATGGTGGGTACCACGCTGATTGAAGAGCAGCGGTTTGTGCTTGGTTTCGGTCACGCCTGGACCGAAGTATATGCAGACGACAAGTGGCAGATACTCGATGCGGCGCTCTACACGGCAAACAAAACACAACGCTTTTACCTTCCCATAGCAGAGCTGAGCAACGAAGGCCCCGGGTTTAGCCTGAGCCTGATCTCAACGATTGGCCTCAGCCCCGCGGCACTGCAGGACGTCCGTTCAGTACCCTGACCTCGGAATACCAGTGCGTCGCTGTCTGTTGCTGATCGAACTTCCAGCCCAGTTGCTCGCAGAGTTTTTCCGTCAGGGCTAAGCCCAGGCCAAACCCCAGGTCTGCGACACTTTCATCGCCATCTGGCGACTCCAGCGTGTTCACCACGGTAACAAGGTCGCCAGTCTGCCGGATCTCTACCTTCCCCGCCCAGGTATGCTGAAAGGCGTTACGGATCAGGTTACCAAACACAATGCGTGCGGCGGCTTCGGGCAAGGTGCTGGTGTGCGCTTCAGTAGTGACCTCCAGTTCAACGTCTTTCCCCTGCAGCAGATACTTAAGCTCTTCGGCCAAAGACTCCAGCAACTGATCAAGTTGCACATCCGTCTGCGGAAGGTCTTCGTGGTCCTCCCGGCCCAGCCACAACAGAGTTTCTGTCAGGTGCTTCATGGTCAGGCTGGCGCGGTCGATACGCTCAATCGCAGCCAGCTCTTTCGGGTTCGTTTCTGTTTCAGCGCTGCGTTGTTTCAGAGTTGAAATAAGCTGGATGTTGTTGCGGATAACGCTGATCGGCGTACGTAACTCGTGGCTGGCGTGGCGCAGGAATGTCTGCTCACGGTCCAGAGCATCACGAACACTGACGAGGCTGTTGCGAACAATGGCGGCAAACTCATTCAGGTCGCGATAACGGAAATCAGGAATTTCCTGCTGAAGGCTGGTTTCGTTCAGACTCCGCGCCCAGGCACCCAGCTCGGTCACAGGCTGTGTCATCCGGCGCCACAGCCACCACACCAATAGTGAAATCAGCAACACACTGCCCAGCCCGATGGCCGCAAGCACCTTGAGCGAGCCAGTGACGTTTTCAAACACGAGTTGAGAGACTTTGTCCGGCGACACCTGATAACTGACGTAGTAGCGTTCGCCCGCCTGCTCTGTCATCAGGTAAAAGTACATCTTTCGATCGTTCTCATCCGCGCTCTCACCTTCGCTCTGAGCGTCATCGTCGATACGCAGTTGCTGAAGTTGATCGAGTGTCTTCGGAGGCTCAGCAATGTGTGTCGTCATATCCTGCGGCTGGCCCTGCCACGTCGGTGTCACCCGGAAACTGGAATAAATACTGTGCCCACTGACGAACTCACCACGCGATTCCGCGACTGCTGCGCGCACCAGGTTTTCGGTGATCAACGTGTCCATGCCAGCAATAAGGTAGCGCGAAGAAAGAAGGCTGTACCCGACGACAAGAATCAGTGCCACGCTGGCAAAGGTCAGCATAAGCACGGCACGCAGACTCAGATTGGGTGCTTTCATTCGCTCTTACCCGTATTCGCATTACCTGCATCAGCAGCATCGCGGTCAGAGGGATTCACCAGCGCAAAACCGTATCCTGTCACTGTCTCAACCATAGACGCATCAGCACCACCATCGATGACTTTACGCAGATGATGCATATGCACTTTGAGTGGATTGCTATCCGGCGGCACATCCCCCCAGACCTGCGCCTCAAGCTTCTGACGGGATACCGCCGCAGGGGCCGCACGCATCAGAGCTTCGAGAAGCTGCCATCCAATTGGAGAGATTTTTAATACGGTACCCGCGCGGCGGACTTCATGACGATTCAGGTCCATGCTCAGATCGCCAACACGCAATAACTTGCTCTGACCACTGCGCCGCCGGGCCAGTGCATGAATGCGCACCTCAAGCTCGGCGAGTTCAAACGGCTTCACCAGAAAATCATCGGTGCCCGAATCAAAGCCCTCCAGTTTGTCCTGCAACTGATCCCGCGCCGTCAGCATAAGCACCGGAATATCCTGCCCCTGCTCGCGCAATGTGCGGCACACCGTTAAGCCGTCGATGCGCGGCAGGTTGAGATCCAGCAGCAGTACGTCGTAGCGATTTTCAGACAGTAGCTGCAAGCCCTGAGCGCCATTCGCGGCGTGATCGCAGCGCAGGCCAATCAGTTCCAGATAATCGACAACGGTAGCGGCCAGATCGCGGTCGTCTTCGACCAGCAGAATGTCAGTCATCAGGCCTCGGCTCCTTCGGTATTATCGGTATGCTCAATAGTAGAACTCCCTTTGATCCAACGCTGCAGCAGGCGTGCAATGTCTTCCTGAATTTTCACCAGCGCCGGAATCAGAATCAGGGTAATCACGGTCGCGAACACAATACCATAGGCCAGCGATACCGCCGCCGGAATCAGAAACTGTGCCTGAGTAGAGGTTTCACCCAGCAGCGGCATCAGACCCGCAAAGGTAGTCGCAGACGTCAGCAGTACCGGACGCAGACGACCAGTACAGGCAGTGATCATGGCCTGACGATGATCTTTGGTGTTTTTCACTTCTTCATTGTACTGGCTGACCAGCAGCAGACTGTCATTAACCACCACGCCCGACAATGCGATCACCCCGTTCAGCGAGAGGATGCTGAGCGACAGATCATTCAGCCAGTGGCCGAGAATAGCCCCCACAATACCAAACGGAATCGCAGTCATAATGATGACAGGCTGAATGTATGACTTCAGCGGAATCGCCAGCAAAGCATAGATCGCCAGCATAGCCAGCAGGAACATGGTCACCATTGACGACGAGGTCTCCTGTTGCTGTTCGGCTTCACCGGCGAAGTGAATATCCAGCCCCGGATACTGGGCCTCCAGGTCCGCGGCGGCGGTGGCTTTGAGTCGGGCCACCAGTTCCGTCACCGACGTTGTGTCTTTATCAACGTCAGCGGTGATGTAGACCGCGCGCTTGCCATCAATGCGGGTGATGCTGTCACGGGCGAAACCGTACGTCGCTGTCGCCACCGACGACACCGGTACAACGTCGCCGTTCGGCGTACGCACGTTGGCATTCAGTACGTCGGCGATACTGCCGCGTGCGGATTCCGGATAACGGACCTTCACTTCGACTTCATCGCTGCCACGCTGATAACGCTGCGCGACCTGACCACTGAACGCCTGATAGACCTGCGAAGCCAGCTCATCCGTGGTCATGCCCAGCGCTTTGCCCTGCTCGGTTAATGCCAGATTCAGCTGCGGCATGGTCGGCGTCAGGTTGTCTTCAATACCGCTGATCGCAGCAATCGCCTGCAGCTGAGTTTTCAGCGCACCGCCAGCCTGACTGAGTACGTCGTCATCGCTGGAGCGCAACTCTATCCGCAAGGCATCGACCATACCGCGTCGACTCTGAATACTCAGGGTGCGCGTCCCCTCGGGTTCGGTCGTGCTCTCGCGCCAGCGACGGGTAAACTCCGCCAGTGTGTATGGCGCATCTTCGGTCAGCTCTACCGTAACACTGCCCGACTGATCCGCCTCAGAGATCACCTGCAGATTGGCGATACCGATGTCACCCGAATTCGCCCCGCTAACACCATCGATAACACCATCGCTACCGGCCAGCTCGTGCGCCACACGAAACGCATTTTCTTCAAGCTGACTCAGGCCTTTATGAGTCAGCCCGTAGCTGACGTCCTGCTGCATAGTGAGGCTGGCGGTGATGGTCTCGGCCGGGACGTCCGGGAAGAAACTGATGCGCACCGTGCCGTTAAACGGCATTGAAATGACCAACGCAAACACCCCCACACCGATCAGCAGCACGGCGTAACGAAGACGAATCGCGTGCTCAATGGCTGGCGTGTAGACCTTCTCGTTAAAGCGGGCGAGCAGGCGGTCGGCACCGTTCTGCAGCGACTGCCAGCTACGGCTGAGCAGGTTGCGCTTTTCTCCGTCACGGTGGGTTTTCAGGTGCGCCAGATGCGCAGGCAGAATCAGCTTGCTCTCGACCACCGAGAGCAACAGACAGATAGTGACGACCACAGCGAACTGGGCATACAGCTGACCCAGCATGCCGCTGGTCTGCGACAAAGCCGCAAAGGCGGCCACTGTAGTAAACACGCCGAATAAGGTCGGAATGGCCACCGCCATGGTGCCGCGAATGGTGTTGCCCAGGGTATCGCCGTACTTCTCCCGTGTGGTGTATACGCTTTCACCAACGACCACCGCGTCATCGACGACAATCCCCAGGGCCATGATAAAACCGAACGTCGTAAATTCGTTCAGCGACAGGCCGGTAAAACCATCGCCCATAAAAAACAGAGTCCCGAAGAAAATAAACGGCAGGCCCATCGCCACCCAGAAAGCGACTTTCAGATTCAGGAACACCGCCAGCAACAGAAACACCAGCACAATCCCCATGACCGCATTTTCGCCCAGCAGGCTTAACCGGCTGGTGATGTTTTCGCTGCTGTCGCTCCAGCTGGTCAGTGACACGCCGGCGGGCAACTTGCCATCGGCCTGCCATTCTTCAATCACTTGATGCACCGCGGTGACGGTACGCACAACGTCATCGGTGCCCGTGCTGACCACCTTCAGGGCCAGGCTGTTTTCACCGTTAAAACGTGACAGGACCGGCGTGGTGTCATCAAAAGTATCGCGGATATCCGCCACATCGCCGAGGCGGACCACCCCTTGCCCATTGGTACTGACCAGCGGAATCTGAGCAAACTGTGTGGCGTAATAGGCCTGTTGCGACGCCTGCACCTGCAGGTAAAGACGCTCGTGGCGCAGAATGGCGGTAGACGAAGTCGACGATGACTGGTTAATCGCATCCTGAACGTCCGTCAGAGACAAACCGTAGGCCTGCAGTGCCGCATCTTTGATCTCAATCGCCATCACCGGGTCGACCCAACCCGAAAAACTGACACGACTGATATCACTTTCCGCCAGCAGATCCGCCTTCAATTGACGACCCAGCTGTTGCAGCGTCTGGCGGTCAGCGTTGCCATAAAGCTGCAACGTAATGGCATCGGATTCCCGCTCGCCCTTTTCGACCACGGCTTTTTCAGCGGTAGAGGGCAAATTAGAAACGCTGTCGACTTTGTTTTTCACATCCGTCAGCAAGGCATCCAGATCGTAATCTGACTGGCGCTCGACTGTAATGGTCACGCCACTGCTGTTCGACGACGAGGTGATGGTCTTTATACCCGTCACACCCTCAAGCGCCTCTTCAATTTTGATCGCGACGCCTTCTTCACTCTGCTGCGCCGAGCCACTCAGATACGTCACCGAGACCGTAATCGTGTCCGGTTCAGACGCCGGAAACGCCTCTTTGCGCAACTGACCCGCTGTGAGCAGGCCAGCGACAATGACCATAATCATCAGCAGGTTGGCGGCAACCGGATTAGCGGTAAACCAGGGAATAATTCCGCGTGCCTGTGCTTCATTCGCCATCGCTATTCTCCTGCTGTGGATTCACGCTCATGCCGGCGCTGTAACTGCTCAGTGGCTGTACCAACACGTGAGCGCCATCAGTCTGATCACCCACTGGCGTGACGTAGATATGTTGGTTATCTGAAAATTTCACCTGAGCCGGCCAGGCAGCCAACAGGTTGTCGTCAGAGACTGTCCAGATTTCGCCGCGCTGGCTCAGCGCCGAGGCTGGCAACTGCCAGAGGCCGCTCATTTCCGCACCTTTGAGGCTGACGTTAACGAAAGTCCCCGGAAACAGCGGCGTCGCCTGAGTCAGTGGCTGATCCACCGAGACAATCAGAGAGCGCTGGCGGGTGCTGGTGTCGAGATGTTTGCCAGTGTGGCGGACATAGCCTGTCCACTGAGCTATATCCTTTAAACCATCGGTAGAGCCAGCAGAATCACTGGCAATCAGGCTCACCGGATAGTCGTCACCCAGCAGCTCGGCCTCAGCAGGCAAGGCGGCCCACTGACTGGCCGACAAGGGCACGGAGATATCGACCCGCTCTGCCCCAAGCAGACTGCCAAGCTCACCTCCGGCCTGAACATAGCTGCCCGGGGCGATGCTGCGACTGACAACAACAGCATCAAACGGCGCAACGATGGTGGCGCTTTCGAGGTCACGCTGCGCTGCTTCAAGCGCGAGGCGCGCACTGTCGACTTCGGCCTGCGCCGCCTTCAACTGAGGCTCGCGCAGCACCAGGGGTGACAGGGGGTCATTACTGATGCCAGAAATAGCCCACTCTTCCCGCGCCTGATCATAAGACTGCTGCTCTTCGAGATAACTGACCTCCGTCGTCGCCAGTGCATTACGCGCTGATTCGACGTCCGCCTTCAGCTGGCTGTCATCCAGCTGAGCGAGGGCTGTCCCGGCCTTCACCCACTGCCCGGCATCAAACGCTGCGGCCACAGACTGAACCTGTCCGCTGACGCGGCTGCTGAGTGTCAGCTCATACTGGGCAGTCACGCTGCCGGAGCCTGTGACTTCCGCACGATAGGTGGCGGGCGATACCGTCACGACCGCCACGGTTGGCGTTTTAGTCGCCTGAGGTGCCGGTGGCTGCTGCATGGATGCCTGATACGACGACATGCGCGCACTGTTGTAGACGAAGACACCCGCGACAAACACACCGGCGATAACGAGCGCGGCACCGCCGCTGAGTTTACGATTCATAAGATGCTCCAAGACCCAGCGCAGAGGCCAGGGTGATGCGATTGCTGAGGCGGGTAAAAATCAGAGTGTCGAGCTGCGATTCGAGGTCGTAGGTTTCCTGCTGTACGCTCAACAACTCAAGGATGGTGGCATTACCGGCACGGTACTTTTCCTGATAACGGCTCAGGGCCTGTTGCTGCTGCGCCAGCGCCTGACTCACATACTGCGAGCGTTCGGCTAACGCCTGTTCGTTGTCCAGGGCGGTGCGCACTTCTTCCACCGCGTTCAGCAGAGTTTCGCGATAGCTCTGGTACTGAATGGCGGTTTCAAGTTCAGCACTTTTCGCCGCCGCTCTGAGCTTGCCCCCCTGAAACAAAGGCGCGGTCAGCTGACCAAGAACCGACCAGACGGGGTCCGTCAGCAAGGCTGCTGAGGGGGAATCGGCGACGTCCTGCAGGGCCGCCTGAAGATCAATACGGGGCAGCAGATCTTTGTAGGCCACACGGGCATTGCTTTCTGCGACGGCGATGCCGTGGTAGGCCGCCAGCAGATCCGGGCGGCGGGCCAGTGTCTGCTCAGGCAGTGTGATCGGAGCGGATGCCACCTGCGGGTAGTCAGCAGGCACCTGATAGTGTGTATCCGCCGTGTCGCCCGTGAGCGTGTTCAGCGTTAATTCCGACTGACGCACCGACTGCTGCAGCTCACGTACGGATGCACGAGCACTTAGCGTCGAGCTGCGGGCACTGTCGAGATCGTCCAGCGCGCTCAAACCACGCTGATAACGTTGCACGATAAGGCGCTCAACCGTTTCGAGGCTTTGCAAGCGACGCTGCTCAATTTCGAGTGCGCGCTGATCAGCCACCAGACTCAACCAGGTGTTCATCACCTCGGCCGCCAACGCATCGCGGGCTGCCTGATACGTGGCCTGTTGTTGAAACAGCGTCTGCTCGGCGGCGTTAATGCCATCTTCGATCTGGGCCCAGAGATCCAGCTGCCAACTGAGCGTCAGCGAACCTGTGTACTGGGTATCTTCGCCAGCATTTTTACTGGCGCTGAGCCCGGCTTCAGCGGTTGGGTAACGATCAGCACGGGTCTGACGCAGGCTAAGGTTAGTCTGCTCGAGCGCCAGCAAGGTCTGTTGCAGCCCCGGGTTATTCGCCAGCGCGCGCCGCACCAACGCATCGAGATCGGCGTTCTGAATGAGATCGGACAACTGGTTGGGTGCTGTTTCGGGTGATTCTGAATAATCCGTCTGAACATTGGCCCAGTCCGGCACACCGGAAACCAGCTCATCCACACGACCGGCATATTCACCGGACGGCTGTGACGAAGAAAACGTCGCGCACCCCGTCAGCGTCAGGCTGAGCACAAGTACGGACAATACAGATTGTTGATTCATGGTCTGTCCCTCTGAGGGCAGGATTAAGCATTCAGAGGTCAGATTAACGGGAGGGGGGGTTAAGACCGGGTTAAGAGATTTAACCCAGTCTTAGAGGGGTGGGTTATCCGTGGCGCGCCATTAGCTCAGTCAGGTGACGACTCAGGCTGTCGAGCGCGCCTGACACTTCGCTCAGACGGTCGGCATCCTGCAACGCAGCGCGACTCGCCTCGTTCAGGCCACTGATATTGCGCGACACATCATCCATGCGCACCAGCTGCTGACGGGTTTTTTCCGCCGTCCGCTCATTCATTTCCGACACCGACACCACAGCTTCGTGCACTTCACCCAGCGCTGCGCTGACGTTAGTCATGGCTTCCTGATTCCGATGCGTAAGCTCCTGGCTGCGACTGATCGCATCCACCGCCGACTGAGTGCCACCCTGGATATTCTGAATCATGGCCTGAATTTTCTGCGCTGATTCCTGTGTCATGTTGGCCAGACTGCGCACTTCATCCGCCACCACCGAGAATCCACGACCATGCTCACCCGCACGCGCAGCTTCAATCGCTGCGTTCAGAGCCAGCAGATTCGTCTGCTCAGCAATGCCTGAAATAACCTGCAGCACCTCACCAACTTTAACGCTGTCATCTTTCAGGCGGGAGATAGTCTCAACCACCATTTCCATCTGCTGAACCGAGTCATTCACTGCCGTGCTGGAGGCCTTCACATCGGCTCCGATGCCGGTGGTTTTCTCTGCGGCATCGCGGCTCTGCTCCAACAGTCCTGTGGTCTGCTCACCCACAGCGTTCAGTTCAGAAACGGTTTCGCTGATGTGGTTGTTTACTTCATCGACTGTTTTCTTCTGCTGCTGCAGACCAGAACGGGTCTGAGCGGCAATACTGGTAAGGTTGTCAGCATTACTGCGCAGACTCTTCACCGCATCATCAATACTGTGCTCCAGTTCATCCCGCGCCTGTGCTGCATCGCGGAAGACGCGTAGCGCACGGGCCATTTCTCCGATTTCATCGTTCTTATCGGCATAGGGGACACGGGTGCCGCTATCACCGCCGGCCAGAGCCGACATCCGCGCGCTGAGACGACGTATCGGTTTGCTGATGGTCCAGGCAAGAAAGCCAGAAAAGCCCACCGCCGCAATCGCAAAAGCAATCGCCATAAGGGCGGTATTCCGCCCGGTCTCATCCATCTCCTGCTGAGTACTGGTCGCAAACACACGGGCACCCGCCACCGTATCGGCCACCAGAGTATTAATCGCAGCTTCGAGCTGAGTGCCCCGGTCTGCCGTGGCGATGGCGGAAGGCAGAGCCGTCGAATTACTGGCTGAGAGGCGAGACAGCATCTGTTGTTTCCAGCCCTCTGCCAGCGTTCTGGCTTCTGCAGCGGTCGCTGCGAGTTGTGGCTGCCCGGACGACAGAGACTCCACCAGAGCAAGACGCTCAGAGAACGTCCGGTAGAGGCGCTTGAACTCCTGATCGACCTCCGAGCTGTTCAGCGGTTGTATCATCGCCAGCACACCCGAGGTGTAGTCCCGCACATCGCGGAAAGCATCCCAGGCAGCCCGACTCTGGTCTACCGCCTGAATCGTACGTTCACTTTGCTGCAACATCTCGCTGCTGCGCTCGGTAAAGCCTGAGAAGAAGCCCCACAACGCAAGGTTATAAAACAGAATCAGTCCACCAAAACTGACCAGCAGGCGCGTAATAATATTCATCCTGATCTCCTTGAATTACAGCGGCAGCGCTGGCAATGACATTGGCTGATCTTCGCCCTGAAGCGTTCCCAGAAATGCCTTCAGGTCTTTCATATCCTGCGGTGTCATCGGCACGGGTTTCATATCGGGAGAGCGCGAAGGGCGTGGCACCCCGCCCGACAGATAGTGCACCAACACTGCATCGAGATTAGGCAGAGAGCCATTGTGCATGTAAGGGGCACGCTGCGTGATATTGCGCAACCCCGGGGTTTTGAAAGCATGACGGTTAAGCTCGTCTGAAGGATCAAACGCGTAACGCCCCAGATCTTCCGTGGGCATGCCAATGTCGTGGAACTTGTTGTCGGTGAAATTCCAGCCGGTATGACACGCAGAGCAGCCCGCCTGACCGTTGAACAGCTCGAATCCTCGTTTGGCAGACTCCGGAATCGCCTCTTCATCACCTTCGATCCAGCGATCGAACGGTGCCTGACCTGACACAATCGTGCGCTCGAAGGTCGCGATCGCCCGGGCAATGTTCTCTGGCGTAATCTCGCCACCGAAAACCTGATCAAAATACGGCTGATAACCCGCGATGCCTTTCACCCGCGCAATCAGCACATTCAGCGGCATATTCATTTCAACATCCGCCTGAATCGGCCCCAGTGCCTGCTCCTCCAGCGAGGCCGCGCGGCCATCCCAGAAGTACTTGTTGCCCCAGGCAAGATTCAGAACCGTTGGGTTATGGCGGCCCAACTGAGTATTCAGTGCCCCAACAGCAAGCGGCATCGCCTGCTCCCAGCCAAACGACGGGTTGTGACAGGTCGCGCAACTGATGTTCTGGTTAATGCTCAGGCGTGGATCGAAAAACAGCATCTTACCCAGAGCCGCCTTTTCCGCCTGATACGGGTTATCCGCCGGAAATGGAATCGTATCCGGACGCTTATACTTGGCTTTTAACTCGTCAGAGCCAGCCGCTGACATATTCGCAACCACCGCCAGAATGACGGCTACCAACCAATGTTTCATATGCTTCTGCCTGATGCGTAGATGGGCACAGTTACATTCAGACTAGAAACGACCTGCAGACTCGTCAAAAGGGTCTGCAATGACTTTACTGGCATTGGCGCAGAAGGCCCGAGAGGCGTACAAAATGAAACAGGTGTGGCTGAACCTGCACTGGTGCTGAGTTTCCAAACGGCCTACCTTAGCCAATACAACAGGAGTAAAAACATGAGTGCCACATTAAGCATCGGGGAACTGTCGAAGCGCAGCGGGCTGGCTGCCTCAAAGATCCGCTTTTATGAAAGCATTGGGTTACTGCGCATGGTTAAGCGTAAAGCCAATGGCTATCGGGAATACCCGCCTGAAGCCGCCATTGCACTCAGCCTGATTACAACCGCTCAGAAAGCCGGATTCAGCCTCGATGAATTGAAAGGACTGATGCCGGCAGATCTTGATCACTGGGATCACGATGCGCTGGTTGAATCACTGGAAACAAAACTCAAAGAAGTTGAAACCCTGATCGCCAGCCTGGAAGTGAGTCGTGCGGAGCTGAAAAAAGTATTAGGTCAACTGAATGCCCGCCCGGATGACATTACCTGCACCGACAATGCCCGCCGTATGATTAACGAACATATGAGTCAGGCAACAAATACTCAGATCGTTAAATAACAGCCAATACCGCTCTGGCCGTGGCCGACGCAGACCCCGGATTCTGCCCCGTGACCAGACGGCCATCCGTCACCACATTCGAGGCAAACGGCAGCCAGGTTTTCTGGTAATCCGCACCACGGTCTTTCATTTCCTGCTCGCAGTTGTACGGCACTTTCTTTGCGACGCCGGCTAACACTTCTTCGGTCCAGGAAAAGCCGGTCAGTGAGCGCCCGCTTACGACAAGCCCCCCTTCAGAATCAGGAATATTCAGCAGGCCACAGTAGCCATGGCAGACTGACGAGACCACTCCACCGTGACCCCAGATACCGCTGGCGAGCTGCTGCAGGCCAACATGATCAGGGAAATCGTACATCACCGCATGACCGCCGGTGTAGAACACCGCATCAAAGTCGGCAGCGTTCAGATCTTCCGGACAGGGCGTATTCTCCAGCAGGCTCATCTTCGCCGGGTCGTTCAGCCAACGCTTAGCAGACGCATCCAGCGCCGGCCACTTTAACGAGCGTGGCTCCAGCGGCACCTTGCCGCCTTCCGGGCTGACCAGAGTCTGCTGATAGCCAGCCGCCTCGAACACATCCCAGGCGTGTGTCAACTCAGACAACCACAGACCGGTCGGATGATCAGTACCCAGATAACGGTCTACATTAGTAACTACATGAAGAATGCGCTTTGTCATAATTCTCCTGTGTGGGCTCCGGCTCTGTCTGTGGATTACAAGGCACTGTAAGTCTGAAGTAAGGTTTAAGGTCAACCCCGATTGCCAAGCTTGACCTTAAAGTAATCTTCAACGTTAAAGTGCCCGTCATCGGAATAACCATAGCAATAATTCAAAAGAGGCAGCGACCATGCAGACCATACTCGGAGCCAACGGCCAGATAGGACGCGAACTCGCCCGCGAGCTGAAGCAGAACTTCACCAGTGACATCCGCCTCGTCAGCCGTAATCCACAGAAGATTAACGACACCGACACTCTGATGAGCGCCAACCTGCTGGATGCTGATCAGACGCGGGATGCCGTCGCCGGGTCTGACATCGTCTACCTGACGGCAGGCCTGCCGATGGATACCGAGCGCTGGATTCGCGAATGGCCACCGATCATGAAAAACGTGATTGATGCCTGCGCCTTCCATAAGGTGAAACTGGTGTACTTCGATAACACCTACATGTATCCGCAGACCGACACACCGCAGACCGAAGACACACCGTTTAAACCACATGGCGACAAAGGCCGCATCCGCGGCGCCATTACCGGACAACTGTTAGAGGCGATGAGTGCGGGGCGTGTAGAAGCCTTGATCTGCCGCGCGCCTGAGTTTTACGGCCCGGGCCAGACCCAGAGCATCATAAATGGTCTGGTGCTGGATGCATTGGTCGCAGGCAAAAAACCGAAAGTCTTCCTTCGTGATGATACTAAGCGCACTCTGATATATACGCCGGATGCATCTCGCGCTATGGCACTGCTCGGCAATACACCAGATGCTTATGGCCAGACCTGGCACCTGCCATGCGACGACAATCGCCCGACCTACAAAGAATTCATCAGACTCGCCGCCGATGCTTACCGGCGCCCATACGAATACACAGTTCTGAAACCCTGGCTGCTGTGGATCGCCGCGAAGTTTAATCCTCAGCGGCGTGACGCCAGCGAGTTGCTGCCGCGCTATAAACAAGACAATATCTTCGTATCGGATAAATTTAAGAAACGTTTTCCTGACTTTAAAGTCACCACCTTCAGTGAAGGGCTGAAAGCCACCGCGGCAGAGCAGAAACACTGACACCCCCCTGTAACGCTTGACCTTCAACCGTACTTCAAGGTGAGCATAGAGCCTCAGTTCAGACACAACCGAGGCTCTTATGCATAACCCGCTCAAATCGCTGGCACTTGCAGCCACACTAACGATCACTGCCTGCGCATCCGTAACTCCCCTAGCCACTCATCCCGACACTGAAGACCGCACAATTCTCGTCGTCATGACCAACCACTCAGAGTACCCAACACGGGATGACTCAACCGGCCTATGGCTGACCGAGCTGACCCATTTCACGGATACTGTTGAAGCGGCGGGTTTTCGTACCGAATTCGTCAGCCCGAAAGGCGGCTCAGTGCCACTCGATGAGCGCAGCCTCAGTTGGATGTACATGGACGATCGCGCAGAAACCCTGCTCAAAGATGACGGCTTTAGCCAGAAACTTAACAACACCCGTGCGGCCGCAGAGGTGAATCCTGAAGATTACGCCGCGATCTATTTCACCGGAGGTCATGGCGTTATGTGGGATTTCCGTGGAGATGAATCACTCAACGCACTGACCAGCGCAATTTATCAACAGGGCGGTGTCGTATCGGCCGTATGCCACGGGGTTGCTGCCCTGGTCGATCCGGTGGATGAACAGGGTGAGCCACTGATCCAAGGCCGGAAAATCACCGGGTTTTCGAATCGCGAAGAATTCCTTTCTGGCTTAAAAAATGAAGTGCCCTTTTTTCTTGAAGACGAACTGGTGAAGCAGGGCGCTGACTATCAGAAAGCCTTTATTCCATTCCGCTCGTACGCCATCACGGATGGTCGTATCGTCACGGGTCAAAACCCATCTTCTGCACACGCGGTTGCCGTACAGGTCATTGACGCATTAAATAGAAAACAGTGAATAAACAACACTGAATAAAAAGCAGAAAATAAAAAACCGGGACTCTAATCACATGATAGAGTCCCGGTTTTATTGTTACGCGGCTATTTATTTAATCCGTGACGACAAGCCAAGCGTCGTCGCCAATGCCATATCCGCCAGACGCCCGAACGGAGCACGCGCCATCGTTGCCATGTTCCAGCGCCCCTGATGATAAACACCCTTGGCGTGACTCATCGAGCGGAAGCCTTCAATGCCGTGGTAAGCGCCCATACCACTGGCCCCGACACCACCAAACGGCAGATCATCCTGCGCCACATGCATGATGGTATTGTTGATGCCGACATTCCCCGAGGTAGTCTGCTGCAGAAGCTGCTGACAGGCCTGATCCCGGCCACCCATGTAGTACAGCGCCAGCGGGCGGGGGCGTGCATTAATAAACGCGACCACTTCATCGATTGTGCGGTAAGTACGCACTGGCAATACCGGCCCGAAGATTTCTTCCTGCATCACTGCGCTGTCGTCCGGCGCATTCAGTACCAGCGTGGGTGCAATCGTGCGGGTACGCGAGCGGGCTGCTTCTGGTTGATTGCCCATCCCCAGTACTTTGGCACCCCGGGTACGAGCATCATCCAACAGATTGTTCAGCCGCTGATAATGACGTTCACTGACGATAGAGCTGTAATCATCAGAGGCCGCACCACCCGGGTAGGAGCGTTTCACCGATGCCGAGTATTCCGACACAAACACATCGATATCATCTTCGTGTACCAGAGCATAGTCAGGCGCCACACAGGTCTGCCCCCCATTAGAAAGCTTACCGTAGACAATATTATCGATGTGACGGGAAGTTACCTGACCACGACCCACCACGACCGGGCTCTTACCGCCCAGCTCAAGCGTCACCGGCACCAGATTAGCACTGGCCGCGCTCATGACCTTACGGCCTACTTCGGTGCTGCCGGTAAAAAACAAATGGTCAAACGGGAGGCCGCTGAAGGCTGCGCCGACTTCCGGGCCACCAAGCACGACGGCAACGTCTTCTTCACTGAAGAACTCAGCAACCATATTCCTGATCACCTCGCTCGTCTTTGGCGTCAGTTCCGACGGCTTTAGCATCGCCCGGTTGCCCGCAGCCAGGGCCGTAGCGAGCGGCACCAGTGTCAGCGAAATCGGATAATTCCACGGCGCCATAATGCCGATCACGCCCTTCGGCTGATACTCGACATGCGCCGAGGCTGAGCGGAACAACAGACTCACGTGACGCTTTTCCGGCTTCATAAACCGGCGCAGGTTGCGTGCCAGATAATCAATCGACTGAATAATCACCGTCAGCTCAAGCAGGCCGGTTTCGTAGCGGGAACGATGACCAAAATCGGCATCAACGGCCTCTTCAAGACGCCCGCGATATGCCAGAACGGCCTGTCGCAGAGTCGCCAGCGACTTTTTACGCTGGCGCATATCCGGAGCACCATCACGCAGGAAGGCATGGCGCTGACGTTCAAGAATGGATTCGGCATACGCCATTTCCGGAAGACTGTTGTCTGCAACACGCGCGGCTGAATGGGTCATCGTCATCTCCTGCTTAGTGTTGTTCGTTCAACAGTTCATCCAGAGATTCCGGCGCATACAAAGCACTCTGGAAATCTGGCACGTAGTCGTAACGGATCATCTTGCCCAGATCGAGTTCACGCAGGTATTCAGAAAAACTGCCGGAGCCCAGCGTCAGCGATACCTTGTCGCCATCCATACTGGAGCCGTGCTTCATATGCCGCGATACCGCATGACCCCAGGTGCGCTCACCCTGATGACCAATATTGGTAAAGCTGTTGGTGACGAAGGTTGGCTGCTCAGAAATATCATTCAGCTTGGCCGTTTCGAGCACGAAATCGACCTTGCCGGTATCGCTGTCCATCACTTCGAACACCAGCGAAGACGCCTCTTCACGATAATGAATACCCGTCACCCATTTCGGCAGGTTATAACCAACTACGCCGCGCACCGCCGCAAGTTTGGTATCGACCGGCAACTTCAGCACGTAGCCCCAGAAGCTGGCATCTTTGCCCTGGCCAATCAGACTCAGAGGCCCAAAGGTAGAGCCGCCTGGTTTGTTGGTCACAATCGCCAGCGAAATTTCGTTATAAGTGTCGTTGTCGCAGTAGTGATAAGCATACGCCGTCAGCGCCACCAGGCCACGGCCCGGCCAGATCTTCAGCGGCTGCACATCGTCCATCAACTCAACTGGCATCAGCTCACGCAAGCGATCGATGTCGGCAGTAAAAATCGCCGTTACCTTCGTATTCTCGTAGTAGAAGTTCGGCGAGTAGGTCTCGAATCCAACATCCAGCTTTTCTTTCTTCAACGTTCTGAACCAGCTCAGATCTGTATCTGGTGATTCGTCTGCAATCACCGACAGAGGCGGATTCGAACGGAAACGGTCGTACAGGCCGTCTTTCACAACGGGCACCTGATGGCCCGCCAGCTCAATCGTCACGTGTTCAACATCATCCGTATCTGCCGCCATCACTTGATGAGAGGCCGCACTGAACAGCAGCGCAGAAGCCGCCAGAAGTTTGATCACTTTCATTCTTATTCTCCTGTGTAGGTGGTGTGGTTATCCACCTGAGCCACTCTAAGGTTAAAGCCGAGTTTAAGGTCAAGCATCGGAGGCCATCTTTTTACGATAGCGGCGGGACAGTAGGGCATCATCGATCTGATTGAGGATAAGCGCCCACAATGGCGAGACAGCAGGGTTAGACGGTCGCTTTCGGGCGTTCTTTACCAGCTGATACTTCACCACAGACATATAGGCGAGGGAGGCCAGCGGTTTGTTCTTCCACGTGATGGGCGACAGCTCAGGCGTGCGTTCCTGGCCACGCTTCCAGGCCGCCGGCAACTGCGGATCAATCGCCAGCGCAGTCGCAATACCGACCATCTCGATCCCACTCTCGACCACCTGCTCAGCCACAGGCAAACGACGAATGCCACCCGTGACCATCACCGGCATATTGGCTACCGCACGGATATCGTTTGCGAACTCAAGAAAATACGCCTCGCGTGCCAGCGTCCGACCATCACGCGCAGTACCGTGCATCGCCGGTGCCTCATAACTGCCACCCGACAGCTCAACCAGATCGACCGACATATCGTTCAACATGCGAATCACCCGGCGGGCGTCTTCCTGATCAAAGCCACCGCGCTGAAAATCCGCCGAGTTAATCTTCACCGCAACAGCAAACTCCGGTGCAACACGAGCACGAATGCCCTCAACGATACGCAGCAGCATACGTGCACGATTCTCCAGCGAACCGCCCCACTGATCCGAACGCCTGTTAGTCAACGGCGACAGAAACTGGCTTAGCAGATAGCCATGCGCTGCATGCACCTCAACGCCATCAAAGCCGGCCTGCTCAGCAAGAACCGCAGTATTTACAAAGCAGGCGATGATCTCTTCGATCTTGCCCTCAGACATCGCCTTCGGCGCTTTAAAAAACTTCGAAAGCTTGCCCAGCTCCACCGACACCTCCGACGGCGCCCAGGTCTGCTGAGCCAACGTCGCTGGCATCTGACGCCCCGGATGATTGATCTGCATCCACACCTGACCACCGCCAGACTTCGCTGCCTGCGCCCAGCGCTTAAACTGTTTCAGATGCTTATCGTCTTCCAGCACCACACCACCGGGACCTGTCATCGCACGGCTGTCGACCATCACGTTACCAGTGATCAACAGACCCGCACCGCCGTCGGCCCAGGTTTCATACAACTTCAGTAACTTTTCAGAAGGCGCAAAGCCATCGCCCGCCATGTTCTCTTCCATAGCGGCCTTAGCAATACGGTTAGGAATAACGCCACCATTCGGTAGCTTGAGTTCGGTAAACAGGGTCATGTTGGTCACCTCAGTTTTGGTTGATGAGGTGACCTTAACCTTCAAGGGAACTTTAAGGTCAAGCACTGTAATAGTCTGGTCAGTTACACACCAGACCACAGATACAATCTCGCTAGCGACATGCCTGTTCGAATATACGTATTCTGGAAACGTCTTCAGGACTAACAGCGATCAGCTCATGAAATTCACTCATGTAGTCATCCAGCTCATCCGTTACATCAACAAAACCGACTTCAAAGTCTTCGCTGTCCTGAAACTCACCGTACAAGCATGTTCGCATGTGCCGGAAAGCCTCAAGATATATTTTCGCTGCTACCTCGTCTGTACCTTCCTCGAATGCGACAAAACAATCGGACACCTCATAACCCCGAGCAGATATGTAATCGCACAGCAGCCCCTTAGCGACCTCCTCCATATGGCAGGCGACAGGACCAAAACCATCTACAACCAAATAGAAATAGCGCATTGCAAAACCCTCCTGTTGAAGAGTTTTAGTGTGTCAGTTGAACACCAGAGACTCTACGGACTATGAGTCACATGTATAAATAAACAGTAAAAACTTTACTTATCTGAAACCTGCATATACTGTTTATACAACCAGTACAGGAGAGCTGAATCATGGAAACGAAACAGGCAACTTCCGTTCTTGAAGAAACCCGCACTTACCACCACGGCATCGGCCTCAGAGGCGAACTCACACTGGAGACTGTTATCCGCTACCGCGCCGCTGTTGCTATCGAATGGATCAAAGAAGATCTGCGCAGAGGCGTGCAACCTGAAAACATAAAGACCTTCTCTGAACTGCACGACGTTGTAGACGCCAGCATGTACCTGTTAGATGAAGACCACCCGATACCGAAGGCCGGTAACTTCTACGATTGGGAAGAACTGGATGTAGAAGGTGTAAACATACAGCTCACAAGAATGATGGACATCATCAATGACTGGCTCGAGACGCGGGATTACGTCAGGAATCACCCGCTACAGTGAGAAAGTGCTGATCTGAGGCCAGCCAATCAGAAAGCTCGTCGACAACTGCACTCAGATCCTTTCTGTGCTTGCCACGGATGCTGCATTCCCAGACCACAGCAACGCGCCAGCCGACATTCAGAAGTAAGTTGATATTGCGCTCATCGCGCTCGTAATTGGCATTCAGCTTTTCCCGCCAGAACTCCTCGCGGGAAGAAGGCCAGTGAAACATAGGGCAAGCATGGCGATGCCAGAAGCAACCGTGGACGAAGATCGTAGCGCGGTACTTAGGTAGCACCAGATCTGGCGAGCCTGGCAGCGCACGGTTATGCAGACGGAACCGGAAGCCACGAGCATGCAAGGCACGCCGGATCAGCATTTCCGGCTTTGTGTCTTTACCCCGGATAGCCGACATATTGCGGCTCCGGGTAGCAGGGGAGTGGACATCTGACATACTGCTCCCGAATGGAATGAATCAGTGATAATATGTCACACAATTGACCTGGAGAAAGAAATGGCCACTGAACAACTCGCGCTAATCACTGACGGCTATGACGATGTATCAGACGCCACGCTTATCAGTCAGTTGCTTGAGATCTATGATCAGAAGGCTATTGCCGACTTTCTCAATTCTGTGACTCCCGGACACTGGTGCCGCGAAACCATTAATCGCTGGAGCAAAGGTAAGTCAGAACCTCGCCTCAGTGCAAAAGAATTCAAAGCCCTTAAAGGCCTTCTGCCGAAAGAAAAAGTTCATCCAGATAAAGCCAAATTCAAGTTTATTGACTTGTTTGCGGGTATTGGCGGAATCCGTAAAGGCTTTGAAGACGAGGGCGGTCTTTGCGTCTTCACCAGCGAATGGAACAAGTTTGCTGCGCGTACCTACAAGGCAAATTACTACAGTCACGGTGATTACCACACCTTCAATGAAGATATCAGGGATGTAACGCTGTCATCTGACGAAACCGTTTCTGAAGAAGAGGCCTATCAGAATATCGACAGAATGATTCCGGATCACGACATTCTGTTAGCCGGGTTCCCATGTCAGCCCTTTTCTATTGCTGGAGTTTCAAAGAAAAATTCTTTAGGTCGTGCTCATGGTTTTGAGTGCAATACACAAGGAACTCTGTTCTTTGACGTCGCACGTATTATCAAAGCCAAGCAACCAAAAGCATTTGTTCTTGAGAATGTTAAAAATCTGAAAAGCCACGACAAGGGCAAAACCTTCAAGATCATCATGCAAACCCTTGATGAGCTTGGCTACTGGGTTGCTGATTCAGATCACGAAGGTCCCAAAGACCCTAAAGTGATTGATGCAAAAAATTGGGTTCCTCAGCACCGTGAACGAATTGTTCTTGTAGGATTCCGCAAAGACCTGAACATCCATGAAGGCTTCACCCTGAAAGATATTCGCAAGTACTACCCTAAAAAGAAGATCACCCTTGGTGACATCTTTGATCAGGACGTCGACGCCAAATACACACTGACTCCAAAGCTTTGGGAATACCTCCATAACTATGCGATTAAGCATAAGGAAAAGGGAAATGGCTTCGGTTTTGGTCTGGTCGGCCCCAACGATGTCGCACGTACGTTGTCTGCACGATACTACAAAGACGGATCGGAAATACTCGTTGATCGAGGCTGGAACTTCAGTAAAGGATTTGGAGATAATACGAATCTTGAGAATCGCCCAAGACGGCTTACTCCATATGAGTGCGCCAAATTAATGGGGTTCTCTTCAATCAATGGTAATGATTTCAGAATTCCAGTGTCTGATACGCAGGCGTACAAGCAGTTTGGCAATTCCGTAGTCGTGCCCGTATTTCAATCGGTAGCCAAACTGCTATTAAAAAGAATCTTATAACTTAACTTCGTTAATGAAATCCTTAAACGATATAACTGTCGAAGAGCTATCGTATGTTGGATGTAGTGCAGATGGTACAACTAGCTGAACATTTTCGGCCACCATCTCATCGATTTGCTGCTTGGAAATAGCTGGCTGCAAAGTTATTAAGTGCTTGGTATTAATCCTTCGAGCCTCTGGAAGAATCTGACGCCAACGATCCTTACAGGTCGTTTTCGCACCCAGCATATGTAGCTTCTTATCAGGGTAGTTAGCATCTAAATACTGAGTTATTCCTGGGAAAATAAAGTCTGGTTTTCTGTTACCCTCTGTCTTTTTTCCTCTGGAGAAAAGGACTGCGTTCTGCATCAAGATCTCTTCGATATGATTTTCAAAAGCATGACCAACTCTCGACTTTCTTCTATTCTGAACAGATAGTGAAAATGAAATAAATTCATCTACATTGTCGTTAAATCCAGCTTTCAACTTTCTTTCAACAATCTCTTTTTCGATAGCCCTGAACATCGATTCCTCGACCGACATCCAATGCATCAGACTTCCGTCTGGATCATCCACAGGGGATACAACTGACGAGTTATTCCTGGCATACTGAGACAGATCCTTTGTCTTTGGAAATACACCTTTAAATGTAGAAAGCAGTTTTTTGACATCAAAACTCTCTGAACTACCTAGTTCCACACCATATCTGGACAAAATGATATTTAATGGGAGTTGGACCTGATTTTTAAAGGTATCGATTTTCCGGAATTTTTCACCAGATGCATCTTCAATGCTAAAAATATTGACCAGTTCATTTTTATAGGAACTGTCAGGATCGCAAAATATTATAAGTAAGCGGTTTGTTTTAGTGACTGCAACTAGTAAGAAATCCCCTTCCGATGCAGAATGTACGGCACTGCATGAGGGGTAATATAAACGCCACTCGGGACCTCTGTTTGGATTTTGGAAACGAACGTCGTACCAGGTAACCTCTTCCTCCGAAACTACCGGATCAGCATTGTCAGAAAGGTGAACGATTTCAGCGGCATACTTATATTGAGTTCCGTCGTTCCGACTACCCAGAACTTCCTTTAGTCCTGCTTGCACCAAACCACCCAATTCGTGTTGATTCGATGATTCAGGATCAACATCTACTGCACTCGAGAACTTAAATGCTACTGCAGAAAAAACGTCACTAACTTTTTCAAACACTGATAATCCCTTTTCTTATATACGTTATAAACACCTTCGCAATATGGAAGTCTCTTGAATCTAATATTGCGATAGCAACCGAACTGTTTATCAAAGTACTTTGTATACCATCGGCTGGCGCTTGACCGCATCGCAATGAAGGACACCTTGATAGGTTTTCTCCAGAACGATCTGTTTATCTATGCCAGCTTGATACTGCTTTGACGTACCCGTAACTCGATCGCACTTATTGAAGTGGCATAACTCGATAATCTGGCCATCAAATGTGACGTTCAGACTCACATCAACAAAGTCATCTTTTTCTATATTGAGCTGAAGCTTGTCACCAGCCAGGATTTCGAATGCATCGTCCTGTGCCTGCTTCCACTCAAAACCTCGATAAATCCGATTCTCGGTCAACGTGCACTGTAGCCATTCACCCGGGTTGGAATCAGCCTTCTGCTGAGCGCGCTCCTCCTGCTCACGTATTTCTGCTTCCTGTTGGGCAATGCGGTACTTATCATCCAGTTCAGCCTGCTGTTGAACCGCTTGCTGACGCTGCTCCGGCGTCAATGCATTCCATTCAGATTCGCTCAAACCCATCGGGTAGGTAGAGCAGGCCGATATAGCGAGTGCAGAAAAGAGAATCGATAGAGAAGAGAGTACTTTCATCAAACATATCCATGTTTAGAAAGCGCTAGTTTGCCTACTTCCCAATACAGAAGCTACCAAATATCTCGCCCAGCAAATCATCGGCGGTAAAAGCCCCGGTGATTTCGTTGAGTGCGTTCTGGGCCATTCGCAGATCTTCTGCAAGCAGTTCACCTGCGCCCATGCCTTCGAGCTGTTGGCGGCCGTAGGCGAGGGCGTCTTTGGCGCGGTTCAGAGCGTCGATATGGCGGCGGCGGGCAAGGAAGCCACCTTCGCTCGCGGCGTTGTAGCCCATCACATCTTTGAGGTGTTCACGCAGGGTGTCGACACCGATGTTCTGTTTCGCAGAGAGTGCAATGGTTGGGTAGCTGCCTGACGTATCTAATCCCACGGTTTCTGTGGATAAGTCAGCTTTGTTGCGGATAACAGTTACGCGGCCACTGGCAAGCAGGTCGTCGGTGACTTGTTCGAGGCCGCGTTCGTCATAAAGCGCGTGTAAAAGCTTCTCTGGATCAGTTTCGTTAGTCGTGGAGTCGATCATCAGCAATATGCGGTCGGCTTTGCTGATTTCGTCCCAGGCGCGCTGAATGCCGATGCGTTCGACTTCGTCGGGAGCATCACGTAGGCCCGCGGTGTCGATGATGTGCAGGGGCATACCGTCGATGTGGATATGTTCTTTCAGTACGTCGCGGGTAGTGCCGGCAATGTCGGTCACAATGGCACGTTCCTGACCAGCCAGTGCGTTAAGCAGAGACGATTTACCGGCGTTCGGGCGGCCTGCAATCACAACGTTCATGCCTTCGCGCAATATCGCGCCCTGATTCGCTTCTTTCAGTACCAACTCTAACGCCTGTTCGACGTCAGTGAGCATGGCTTCAACTTTACCATCTGACAGAAAGTCGATTTCTTCTTCCGGGAAGTCGATCGCGGCTTCTGTGTACATGCGCAAATGAATCAGCTGATCGAGCAGTTCGTGTACGCGCTTGGAGAATTCGCCCTGCATGGAGCGCAGTGCACAGCGGGCGGCTTGCTCTGAGGCGGAGTCGATCAGATCGGCAATGGCTTCGGCCTGGGCCAGGTCCATTTTGTCGTTAAGGAAGGCACGTTCTGAGAATTCACCCGGCCGTGCCATACGGCAGCCTGCGGCGACGACTTCTTTCAGCAGCAGGTCGAGTACCACCGGGCCACCGTGGCCTTGCAGTTCGAGCACGTCTTCACCCGTAAAAGAATTTGGATTCGGGAAGAAGAGGGCAATGCCTTCGTCGAGTACGGTCCCATCCTGTGCTTTAAACGGCCCATAGTGCGCATAGCGCGGTTTTGGCTCGTACCCCAATACGTTGAGTGCAACCTCTATGGCCTTGGTACCAGACACACGAATAATGCCGACGCCGCCACGCCCTGGGGCTGTTGCGATGGCTGTGATGGTGTCCTGGTGTACCTGGGTCATGGTCTGGCCTTTGTTAAGCAATATCACTGGATACATGAAGCAAGCATTTATGCCACGGATGGCATAACTGAGCGCACATGGATGTGCTTGCCGCGTCCTGCTGATGTATCCAGTGGTATTAGTATCTGTTGGTTTCGGGCTGCAGCCCATTTTAAGGCAACAAAAAAGGCGCCGCAGCGCCTTTTTTGGATTGATCACAGCATCAGCTGTTTTCGATCTGTTTGGTGATCACATACTGCTGTGCAATCGACAGTACGTTGTTCACTACCCAGTACAGTACCAGACCGGCTGGGAACCACAGGAAGAACACAGTGAAGATGACTGGCATCAGCTGCATCACACGTGCCTGCATTGGGTCAGGCGGCGTTGGGTTGAGTCGCATCTGGATAAACATAGACAGACCCATCAGCAACGGCAGGATAAACAGTGGATCTTTGATCGAGAGGTCTTCAATCCACAGGAAGAACGGAGCCTGACGCAGCTCAACCGATTCCATCAGTACCCAGTAGAGTGCGATGAACACTGGCATCTGAACCAGGATTGGCAGACAGCCACTGAGTGGATTGATCTTCTCGTCTTTGTAGAGCTTCATCATTTCCTGACCAAGCTTCTCACGGTTATCACCGTAACGTTCTTTGATTTCCTGCATCTTAGGCGCGACTTTGCGCATATTCGCCATTGAGCGGTAAGACATGGCAGACAGCTTGAAGAAGGCCAGCTTGATCAGAACCGTCAGCAGGATAATCGCAATACCCCAGTTACCCACGTAGTCGTGGATAAAATCGAGCAGCCAGAACAGCGGCTGAGCCACCCACCAGAGGATGCCGTAGTCGACAACCAGTTCCAGGTTGGGTGAGATCTCTTCGAGGCGATCCTGGATTTTAGGGCCAGCGTACAGCTGTGCGCCCATGGTCGCAGTTTCACCCGGCGCCACAGACACCGCATTGTCGTAGAAGCCGAAAACGTAGTTACCTTTGACGAAACGGCCGTTATAGGTGTGCTGCTGATCCTGCGCTGGTACCCAGGCCGACACAAAGTAGTGTTGCAGTACTGCAGCCCAACCACCCTGTTCAACAGCTTTGAACGGCGCATCTTCAAGATCATCAAAAGCAACTTTCTTATAACGCTCTTCGCTGGTCGTCAGTGCCGCACCCAGATATGCCTGCATACCCATCGAGCTAGATTTCGAAGGATCAGGCGTGCCGTCACGTTTCAGCTGAGCATAAAACACACCCTGCCAGGCGTCTGCCGAGGTGTTCTGCACCCGGTAACGCACATCAATGAGGTAGTTACTGCGGGTGAAGGTGAAAATTTTCTCGATGTTCGCTTTGTCAGATGTTGTTTTCAGTACAACCTGAAGAGTTTCCTGACCGTCTTCCAGACGATATTCGCTGCTTTCGGCACTGTAGAGTGCACCGCCGTTTTTGTCGACGCCGTCACGGCCGAGCAGGCCGCTTTGCGCTACAAAGGTACGTAACTGGCTGTTTTCCAGCAGAGTGAAAGGAACGTCCTGCTGATCAATTGAGTAAGGGTATGCAGGCAGACGTACTTCAGATACCTGACCGCCACGAGGGTCGATCACTACCTGGAGAACATCAGTTTCAATACGGATCAGATCACCGGTAGGCTTTGCAACCTCAGGTGAGTCAGTGGTTACTAACGGCTGCTCACTGACATCAGGAGTATCAGATTCTGCGGCAGATGCGGGCGCATCGCCTGCAAATGGGCTGTCACTGGTCTGAGTAGCAATTACAGAGGCTGAAGGTGCTTCGGTCGAACCGTAGTCGTTATTCCAGGCCATGATCAGAGCGTAAGAGCTGATCGCCAGACCGGCAAATATGATTAAACGGCGGATATCCATGGTCAGGGTTTCCGTTGGCAGCAATGAGAAGAATGAGTGTGGACGTCCCGATCCGGGACAAGATCTACCCCGTGGCCACCCCAGGGGTGACAACGGCCTATCCGGCGCAATGCCAGCATACCACCACGGATGACTCCGAAACGGCGGATTGCTTCATCAGCATAGGAAGAACAGGTGGGGTAGTATCGACAGCGACTGGGAAAAAGAGGACTGATCGCATAGCGATAAACAGCAATCAGGGCGAGTGCGATCTTTGCGACCGGATTAACGCCGCTTTTTGCGGCCTCTTCCTGGGTGTTTACCATGAGGTTGCTTCAGTCTGAACCAGAGGCTGTCGATCATCGCACGTATCTGCTGATTGTCCAGTTCAACAATTCCCGAACGGGCAAGAATGACGAAATCATTCTTTTCCAGATCATGCTGATGTTGGCGGAAAGACTCACGGATCAGGCGTTTCACCCGGTTGCGGTCTACTGCTTTCTTCAGCTGTTTTCTGGCCAGAACAAACCCCACACGAGGTTGTTCAAGCCCATTCGGTGTTGCCAGCACCAGCAGGTGAGGCGTGCTACCTCGCAGAGCCGTGTTATCAAAAACACGTTTAAACTCTGCCGCTTTCAGTAACCGTAAATCTTTACGGAACGACGAATCCGGCATTGAGTATTGCCCTGCAGGTTAAAACAGCAATTAAGCGGCCAGGCTGTGACGGCCTTTAGCGCGACGACGAGCCAGAACCTGACGGCCGTTTTTAGTAGCCATGCGAGCACGGAAACCGTGAGTACGCTTACGCTTCAGTACGCTTGGTTGAAAAGTACGTTTCATAACACTTCACCCGGTTAAGTGATAAGGGTCAAAATTTAGGGCCGTGAATTGTATGCAAAAGACCCAGGTAAAGCAACGCCAGTTACGGATTTCTTTTCCGGTCACCAGAAGTTCTCTTTCTGACTCATCTCACTGAACACCTGAATCACTTTTCTGATCCACCCGGTCATCATGTTTGTATTGATATGAATGATGTGATGTGAAGAAGAGAAGAAATCTGTATTTATTTTGATTAAGGGCGTCCGTTTCTGTTGATAACCATAAAATTATTATAAAAATCATATGGTTACGGTAATGATAACCTGTCGGGAAAGTCGTGGATTTACTCAGGATGAGCTGGGAAAAACGAGTGCATGAAATGGTGGGTTATGCACAGATGAGGAGAGGTGTCGAGTTATTCACATTTCTGTTCATGCTTGAAATTACAGGGTTTTCAGTGAGTTATCCACAGATGGGCAGTGATGACAAAATGAGATTGGCTGTCGATTTCTGTGGATAACAGGAAGCCACTCAGATAGAATGTCCTGCTCTTTCCGACATTAACCCAGCCAGTACAGAGGTGTTTGTGACAGGTTTGTGGGATGACTGCCTGGGGTATCTTCAACATGAGTTACCTGCACAGCAATACAACACATGGATTCGTCCTCTGATTGCCAGTACTGATAATGGTCAGCTCGTCCTGAGTGCGCCAAACCGGTTTGTAAAAGACTGGGTGCGTGACAAATATCTGCAGCGTATTCAGGAAATCATGTCTGAGCTGAATGGCGGACGCATTACTCATGTGGATGTCGTTGCCGGTGAAAGCCGTCCTATGTTCAGCGCGTCAGTGGCTCCTCCGCGTCCGGAGCGTCGTCAGCCAGTCGCTGAAAACACGATGAATTTTGCTGCTCCGCGTGAAGAACCTGTTGAGTCGGTCAGTGCGCCGGTTTCCGCGCCTTCATATGCAGCACCTTCTTCCTTTATAGACCCGCTTGAAGGTCCACCGCCTTCATCTGAAGAACTGGCTGTGGTTCCGGTTGAAGAAACGCCGCCTCCAGCACCCGCGCCTAAAGCGAAGCGTAATGTGCAGGTAGAAGGGGGGCTGCAACATCAGAGTTTCCTGAACCAGGCGTTTACTTTCAGCAGTTTTGTTGAGGGTAAGTCTAACCAGTTGGCTCATGCTGCTGCTAAGCAGGTCTCGGAAAATCCGGGGGGATCTTACAACCCACTGTTTATATATGGTGGTGTTGGTCTGGGTAAGACCCACCTTATGCATGCGGTCGGCAACTTTCTGCAGTCTAAGAACCCGAACGCCAAAGTGCTTTACGTTCATTCTGAACGCTTCGTTCAGGACATGGTGAAGGCTCTGCAGTTGGGTGCTATTAACGAATTTAAGCGGTTTTACCGTAGCCTTGATGCCTTGCTGATCGACGATATCCAGTTTTTTGCGGGTAAAGAGCGTTCGCAGGAAGAGTTCTTCCACACTTTTAATGCGTTGCTTGAGGGTGGTCAGCAGATGATTCTGACCTGTGATCGTTACCCGAAAGAAATTAATGGTCTGGAAGAGCGCCTTAAGTCACGTTTTGGCTGGGGTTTAACGGTTGCAGTAGAACCTCCGGAACTGGAAACGCGCGTTGCTATTCTGATGAAGAAGGCGGTACAGATCGGTATGGATCTTCCCGATGACGCAGCGTTTTTCATCGCGCAGAAGATACGCTCTAACGTGCGTGAGCTGGAAGGAGCGTTAAAGCGCGTCGCGGCTAACGCCCAGTTCACAGGCAGTGAAATAACCCTGCCTTTTATTAAAGAATCTCTGAAAGACCTTCTCGCTCTGCAGGATAAGCAGGTGAGTGTCGAAAATATTCAGCGAACGGTCGCTGAGTATTACAAAATCAAGATGTCTGATTTATTATCTAAGCGCCGCACGCGTTCAGTTGCCCGACCACGCCAGGTAGCAATGGCATTGAGCAAAGAGCTGACGAATCACAGTCTGCCTGAAATAGGCGAACTCTTTGGTGGTCGTGATCACACCACGGTATTACACGCGTGCCGTAAGATAAAAGAATTACAGGAATCCAGTGCAGACGTTCGGGAAGACTATAAGAACCTGCTGCGCTCACTGACAACCTAAAGGCCCTGCCGTAAAGGCACCGGAACTGAGTGGAGAACCATGAAATTCGTCATATCCAGGGAAGCCCTTCTGCGACCACTGCAACTGGTGGCTGGTGTAGTTGAAAAGCGCCAGACTCTGCCTGTGCTGTCTAACGTACTGCTGGAGACAGAAGGTCAGCAACTTTCTTTAACGGGTACCGATCTTGAGGTCGAACTGGTTGGCCGTGTCACACTTGATGAAGTGGGACAGGAAGGCGCAATTACAGTACCGGCGAAGAAGCTGATGGATATCTGCCGCTCACTGCCTGATGGTGCACAGATTGAAATTGAACAGGAAGAAGCGCGCGTAAACGTCCGCTCTGGTCGTTCGCGTTTTACGCTTTCTACACTTCCTGCGACTGAATTCCCGAATGTTGATGCCATTGCCAATGAGCAGACATTCGCACTGGCGCAGCAGGATCTTCGCCGGATCATCGATCGCACCAGTTTCGCGATGGCTCAGCAGGACGTCCGCTACTACCTCAACGGCATGCTGATTGAGGTAAACCCGGAAGGTCTGCGTGCGGTAGCGACTGACGGCCACCGTCTGGCGACCTGTCACGTGGCTGTATCTGGTCCTAAAGAAGCGCAACAGATTATTCTGCCGCGTAAAGGTGTGCTCGAGATGGCTAAGCTGCTGACTGACCCTGAAGCGTCTGTCAGCCTGTCACTGAGTGCGAATCACCTGCGTGCTCATACCGAAGCCTTTACCTTCACATCGAAGCTGGTCGACGGTAAATTCCCTGACTATGGTCGCGTGATTCCGAAGAATGGTTCAAACGTGATGCTGGGTGATCGTACTGAACTTCGCCAGGTATTTAACCGTACTGCGATTCTTTCGAACGAAAAGTATCGTGGCGTGCGCATGGTGCTCAGCACAGACAACCTGCAGGTGTTTGCAAACAACCCTGAGCAGGAAGAAGCTGAAGAGTCGGTTGGTGTTCAGTATCAGGGCGATTCACTGGAGATGGGCTTCAATGTGTCTTATCTGCAGGACGTTCTGGGTGTAATCGATTCTGATACGGTGAAGTTCACTATGTCAGATGCTAACAGCAGTGCATTGGTTGAAGAGCCGGAAGGCGGCGATGCCATGTACGTTGTCATGCCAATGCGCCTCTAGTAAATCCTTCGGATTTCTCTTTATGCCAGTCCGGCATCTCAGAATCAGCGGCGTGCGCAACCTGCAGCCGCTGGTCATCGACCCCCACCCGCATGTGAATTTTATCTACGGAGACAATGGCTCCGGGAAAACCAGCATTCTGGAAGCTATTGCGGTGATGGCGTCTGGCAAGTCATTCCGTACGTCTCAGCTTAAGCACGTCCTCTCTCACGATCACGACCGCATGGAAATGCGGGTTGGATTGAGTGATCCGGATCTCGGAGAGTGTGATATGGAAAGCCTGAGACTGAAGTCTGGGGACCACCTTCTTAAACTGAATGGTTCCGTTCTCACTTCTCAGGCGGAAGCTGCGCATTGGTTGCCGGTTCAGATTATCGAACCCAATACATTTAAGCTTCTGTCAGGCTCTCCCGAAGAGCGTCGCGCCTTTATCGACTGGGGCGTGTTCCACGTGGAACATACCTTTATGGATCAGTGGAAGACCTTCCGTAAGCATCTGAAGCAGCGCAATGCGGTACTGAAGCAGAAAGAAGCGGAATGGCTGGATGTCTGGAACGACGGCTTTATTGAAAGTGCAGAGGCGATTGATGCTCAACGTCGAGCTTACCTCAGCCGCTTTAAGCCAGAATTCGAGCGGATACTGAACCAGTTGGATCCTGAAATCGGCGTCTCTCTCGCCTATTATCCCGGTTGGGAAAAAGATTCGAAACTTGCTGACGTCATGCAGCGTCAGCAGGAGCGTGATATGGTTCTGGGGTATACCCAGTCTGGCCCGCACAGGGCAGAACTACGTATCAAGTGTGATAAGCAACCTGCGGCTGAGATTCTCTCCCGCGGTCAGCAGAAAACCGTTGTCGCTGCGCTGAAGATTGCGCAGGGCGCTCTGTTCCAGCAGGAGAGCAAACGCAGCACCATCTATCTGGTGGATGATCTTGCGTCAGAACTCGACGAAAAGCACCGTTTCGCTTTATGCCGGCTGCTGGAAGAATTAAAATGTCAGGTCTTTATAACCAGCATCGACAAAGAAAAACTAACCGATGTCTGGAAGCCCGTCGCCAGTAAAGTGTTCCACGTGGAACATGGCAATCTAAACGAGGAAACACCGAATGAGTGAGCAGACTTACGATTCGTCCAGTATTAAGGTTTTGAAAGGCCTTGATGCAGTGCGGAAACGTCCAGGGATGTATATTGGCGATACCGATGATGGTACAGGCCTGCACCACATGGTGTTCGAAGTTGTCGATAACTCCATCGACGAAGCGCTGGCGGGTCACTGCGATACGGTCGATGTGATCATTCACCCCGACAATTCAGTGTCTGTTGCCGATAACGGCCGGGGCATTCCGACTGAGATGCACCCGGAAGAAGGTGTCTCTGCAGCGGAAGTTATTCTGACCGTACTGCATGCGGGCGGTAAATTTGACGACAATTCCTATAAGGTATCTGGCGGTCTGCACGGCGTAGGTGTTTCGGTGGTGAACGCACTGTCCGAAAAGCTCAAGCTGACCATCCGTCGTGGCGGGAAGCTTTACGAGCAGGAATACACCCACGGTGTGCCTGACTATCCACTGAAAGAAGTCGGCGTATCAGAGACCACGGGTACTATGGTGACCTTCCTGCCGTCTAAGGCGACCTTTACCAATAAGACCGAATTCAGTTACGACTACCTGGCCAAGCGCCTGCGTGAACTGTCGTTCCTGAACTCTGGCGTACGCATCCACATGAAGGATGAGCGTTCAGACAAAGAAGATGTGTTCGAGTTTGAAGGTGGTCTGGGCTCGTTTGTCGGTTTCCTGAATGAAGGTAAAACCACAGTCAGCGACGTGTTCCACTTCAACGTAGATCAGCGTGAAGACGGCATCGGCGTAGAAGTCGCCATGCAGTGGAACGACGGCTTCCAGGAAAGCATTCACTGTTACACCAACAACATTCCCCAGCGCGACGGTGGTACCCACTTAGCGGGCTTCCGCGCGGCGCTGACACGCTCCCTGAACAGTTACATCACTCAGGAAGGCCTGGATAAGAAAGCCAAAGTATCGACCACCGGCGATGACGCCCGTGAAGGTCTGACGGCGATTATCTCGGTGAAAGTGCCTGATCCTAAATTCAGCTCACAGACCAAAGACAAGCTGGTTTCCAGTGAAGTGAAACCTGCGGTTGAACAGGAGATGGGGCGTCTGTTCCAGGAGTTTCTGCTGGAAAACCCACAACAGGCGAAAGACCTCGTTGGTAAAATGATCGACGCCGCCCGTGCCCGTGAAGCCGCCCGTAAAGCGCGTGAAATGACCCGCCGTAAAGGTGCACTGGATATCGCAGGTCTGCCAGGTAAGCTGGCTGACTGTCAGGAGAAAGACCCCGCTCTTTCTGAAGTTTACCTGGTGGAGGGTGACTCTGCGGGTGGTTCTGCGAAGCAGGGCCGTGACCGCCGGACCCAGGCGATTCTGCCACTCAAAGGTAAGATCCTTAACGTAGAAAAAGCCCGCTTCGACAAGATGCTGTCTTCTGCCGAAGTCGGCACCCTGATTACCGCACTGGGTTGTGGTATCGGCCGGGAAGAATTCAACCCGGACAAGCTGCGTTATCACCGCATCATCATCATGACCGATGCCGACGTCGACGGTGCGCATATCCGTACGCTGCTGTTGACCTTCTTCTTCCGTCAGATGCCAGAAATCATCGAGCGTGGTCACGTTTATATTGCCCAGCCACCACTCTACAAGATCAAGCGTGGCAAGCAGGAACAGTACATCAAAGACGAAGAAGCGATGGAGAGTTACCTCACTCACATCGCTCTTGAGAAGTCTGCTCTGCATCCTTCTCCTGAAGCTCCAGCGATTACCGATGAGGCCTTTGCTGGCCTCGTTACCCAGTATCGCGCAGCGCAGGAAACCGTCGATCGTATGGCCAACCTGGTTCGCAAAGAAGTTCTGCACGCTATGCTGACGCTTCCACGTGTAACACAGGACATGATGAATGATCATGCGGCGATGACTGCGTGGGCAGATAAGCTGCGTGAATCTCTGCCTGATGCGGGTCGCAGTGGTTCTCACTTTGAAATCAGCGTTGAGAAAGACGTAGAGCGTGGCAATTTCAACGTCGACGTAAAAGTCATCACCCATGGTCTGGCGCGCGATTACATCCTCGATACCGAGTTCTTTACTGGCAATGGCTATAACAAGCTCGCGTCTATGAGCGAGAAGCTGAGCGAGACGATCGAAGAGGGTGCGTACATTCAACGCGGTGAGCGTGTTCATCCAATCGTTGATTTCTGGGATGCCGTACAGTGGCTCCTCGCTGAAGCTAAGAAAGGCTTCAACATCCAGCGCTATAAAGGACTGGGCGAGATGAATCCTGAGCAGCTGTGGGAAACCACCATGGATCCGGAAACCCGTCGTATGCTTCAGGTAAGTATTGAAGACGCGATCGGCGCGGACAAGATGTTCACCACCCTCATGGGCGATGATGTTGAACCACGTCGTGCCTTCATTGAAGCGAACGCGCTGAACGTAGCGAACCTGGATTTCTGATCCACGCTTGTGTTTCACGTGGAACACTGGCCAGCTAAACAGAAGCCCTGCCTGACTTGCGTCAGGCGGGGCTTTTTTATTATGACAGGGAAGCGAGATGTCAGAAGGTCGTCATTTGGCTCATATGGCAACCTTGCGCACTTGAAGCTGGTATCGCGTCAGGCCATGATACTGAACCAGCAGTAAACGGCCTCAGCGCTTCGCTGAGAGGTTTCACGCTTCAGGGAGGGCACGACATGGCAATAGAAGCCAGCGTTGGCCAGGAGGGCGTTAACGCGCCTTCAGATGTGCGGGTGATACAAGCGGCTCTGAATGCCGTTATGCATCCGGAGATTCCATTGGCAGTTGATGGGCTGATTGGTCCGAAAACGATTGGAATGATTACGTCTTTTCAGGATGACAAGGTGGGTCTGCGACGACCGGACGGTCGGGTAGATCCGGGTGGACGCACGCTGAGGACATTACGCAGTCTGATCCCTAAGGCGCTGACGCCGGATGCGCTGGCGGCCGTGATGCCGTCTGCGTCGCCCCGGGTCGTAGAGAAGTATTTTCCATTACTGAATCATCAATGTGATTGCCACAGCGCGATCAGCTCGCCGTTGCGCCTGTCTCATTTTCTCGCTCAGATTGGTCACGAGAGTCTGTCACTGCAGCTCACAGAGGAACTCGCATCGGGTGAAGCCTACGAGGGCAGGGATGACCTGGGGAACACTCAGCCTGGTGATGGTGTGCGCTTTAAGGGGCGTGGGCTGATTCAGTTGACCGGGCGCTATAACTACGAGCGTTATGCCGTGTTTGCCGATCTGGATACATCCGATGAGCACTGGCCGGAGCAGCTATGTTCACCAGAGCATGCGCTGGCGGTGAGCCTCTGGTTCTGGGAGCAGCGCGGACTGGCAGATAAAGCGGACAAGGATGATGTGAAAGGCATCACCAAGGCGATCAATGGCGGTTACAACGGTCTGGCAGACCGTGAAGCCTATCTCGCCCGGGCGAAGTTTTTCCTGACCTGATCAGCTGGCCTTCCAGGCTTCTATTTCGGCTTTCCAGCGTTCGATCAGTTCGCGGTTGTCATGATCTTCCGGATGGAAGTCGTCGCGATAGAAGTCTTTGAAGGGCGCTTTGATGCAGGTGATCATGCCGTCTTTACCGAAGAGCATGGTCCAGGCCTCTTTGGTCTGTGCCCAGGATGGCATGCGCCGTGCCGCCCACAGCAGATAGAAAGTACGGCCCACCGTGAGCGCAGGAAACAGCACAGAAATGGCTTTCATGATCCGTCGCAGCGTCGAGCGCTTTCCGCCGGTTGTCATATACACATCGAAGGCGACTGACTTGTGCTCGATCTCTTCAATAGCGTGCCAGATCATCATGTACTTGATTGAAGGGTGCATTCCCTCAAGTTGTTGCGGGTGTGTGAGTACATACTCTGCAACGATGGCGGTGATGTGTTCGAGGCAGACGGTGGCAGCAAGACGCTCGCGCGGAGTACGCTTGTGGTTAAAGAAACCGATGGCTTTCTCGACTCTGCGTTCAATCTCCTGTGCTTTCCAGCCCAGCGATTCCAGCGCCTCGTTCGCCAGTTTGTGCTGATTGGTATGATGCGCTTCCTGGCGGGTGAAATCGGCGACGTGTGCCAGCAACTCTGGATCAGATACGCGGTCTTTATAGTGGCGCACTGATTCAATAAACATCTGCTCACCCGGCGGGAAGGTCCCCGACAGGACGGACATAAACGCGGTCAGGACCGGGTTATTCCGGTACCAGTCCTGCTGATCGAGTTTACCGAAGTCAAAGTCCATACGACGCACTTCGATCATTGGTGTGCTCAGAGGAATGCTGCCTGTCACGGTGAGTCTCCTTTAATACTTTTTGATAATTTTATAGCTAATATAACGCCTAACGCACAATGACTGACCTGCCTGTTCACTCTGGCACCCGGGTCAGTATTCAATTAAGGAGAACCTATGCGTCTGTTTTTCTGTTTTCTCGCACTGACGATGAGTACGTTGAGCTGGTCGGCGACAGAGCCGGAGGTTAACAAGGAAACCGTGACTGACCTGATCGCGACACTCGAAAACGAAAGTGAGCGGCAGGCACTGGTCGAGAAGCTGAAAATCATGATCGATGCTCAGCCCGAGGCCGAGGTGCCTTTTATTGCCACTCTGTTTGATATCGACGCACAGGCGCCGGGCCTGATGGCGGAGTTGATGGATCTTATCCGCAGTTATGGCCTGCCTGAGAGTTTTATGGGTGATCTGATCACGTTTTCTGTGACGGTTCTGCTGGTGTTACTGGGGCTGTTTCTGAATGGGGCGCTGAGTAAGTTTCTCGACCGGCGGCTGAACCTGATCCGTCATAGCCTGAGTTGGGATGATAAGCGGTTCAGCAGTATTTTCCGTATTCAGCGCTGGGCGGGCTATGTAGTCAGCCTGATTCTTATTGGGTATGCGAGCTGGCATCTGATTGCCAGTTCGATGGGCAAAGAAGAGTCGGAAGGCCCGGGTTCGCTGCTCAGCGCGGTGTTGACGATTGCTCTGGTTGGTATGGTCTTTTCGATGATATGGGAAGGCGTCAATGCGTTACTGGAATCCATGATCGAAAAACACGAGCGCCTTAACAGCTCTCGATTTCAGACGATTACGCCCATCATCCGCAATATTCTGATGATCGCGCTGACCATTATGTCGTTGATGGTGATTCTGTCTGAACTGGGCATCAATATCATGCCGCTTCTGGCGGGTGCCGGGGTGTTGGGTATCGCGATTGGTTTTGGCGCGCAGACGTTGGTGAAAGATTTTCTGACCGGGCTGACGGTGGTATTTGAAGACCTGCTGCAGATCGGGGATGTCGTAAGAATTGGCGATAAGTTCGGGCTGGTCGAGAAGATTACTCTGCGTAAAGTGCAGCTGCGTGATCTGGATGGCACCGTTCATACGGTGCCATTTGGTGATGTCACCATAGTGTCGAACCTGACCAAAGAGTTCAGCTATTACATTTTTGAGGTGGGTGTCGCTTACCGCGAAAACGTCGATGAAGTGATCAGCGTGCTGAAGGAGCTTGATGAAGTATTCCGCGAGGACGAAGCGTACGCCAGCCGGGTTCTGGCACCTCTGGAGGTTCTGGGGCTGGATCGCTTTGACGACAGTGCGGTGGTGATCAAAGCGCGCTACAAGACTCAGTCACATGAGCGCTGGAACGTCGGGCGAGAGTTCAACCGGCGTATAAAAGCGGCGTTTGATGAGCGAAATATTGAGATTCCATTCCCACATCAGACGATCTACTTCGGCGAAGACAAACAGGGCAGTGCGCCGAATGCGAATGTTCGCCTGATGCGTGAACAGGCGACGGACGAACAGGCGTCCTGAGGGCGTGTGCCTCAGGCGACCTCACGCTCTCTGGGTCCGAACAGGGCCCAGGCGAGCAGTCCGGCCACAGGCAGCAGTATGATGGCAACAATCCAGGTGGCTTTCACTGCCAGTGTCTTGTGTGACTGGACAACATTAAGCACGGCGTAGACATCACCGATCAGGATGAGAATGCCGAACAGGCCACCGATTTCTATAGTCATTCTTACTTCCCCCGAAGAATTCTCAGGCGATCATAACACGCCCCTTGTGACACATTCAGAATCGCTTACCGCTGGTGAGTTCCGTAACCACGCTGCCGTTGAACGGGGTGTCTGAAATGCGGTCAGTGGTGTTGTTGATCCAGTCTTCGCTGTGACTGTGAACTTCTTTAGTGGACAGGTCGCTGGTATCAAGTGGTGCGCCTACGACGATATGTATCGTGCCCGGGTAGCGTATCCAGCTGTCATTCGGCCAGCATTCCCCCGCATTGTGGGCGACGGGAACGACCGGCACCTTCAGGCGGCTGGCGAGCATCGCACCGCCTTTGCTGAATTCCTTACGCGAGCCCGCAGGAATACGACTGCCCTCTGGAAAGATAAGTACGTGGAAGCCGTCGTTGAGGCGCTCTTCTCCCTGTCGCACCAGTTGTTTAAGGGCCTGGGTTCGTTGGCTGCGATCCAGGGTGATCGGGTTCATCAGGGCCAGAGTCCAGCCAAACAGTGGAATCTGCACAAGCTCTTTCTTGATGACCTGAACCTGAGGAGGCAGCAGCACAGGCAGCATGAAGGTCTCCCAGCTGCTCTGGTGTTTAGCGAGTATGACGGATGGCTCCGGGGGCAGAGCACTCTGCCATACAATTTCCCAGCGGATGCCTAACACGGTTCTGGCGAGCCAGAGAAACACGTGACAGAACGGCCGGCCAATGAAGCGATGGCGTTCTTTTACTGGCATGAGCAGGCCCAGCAACAGGGCAGGTGGCAGCCAGAGGCAGGTAATCAGCGTCATGATGATCATGAACACCACAGTGCGGAAGGCAGAAAAAAGCCGCATAGAAACGGGGCGCTGAATCACACAGAACTCCGGTAAGGGGGATCACTCCAGAGTACGGCGACTCAGCTCGGGTGAAAAGCCCTGATTTGAAATCCTGCGCTGGCTTTGTCAGGGTAGTAGGCCCTGCCTTGTACCTAACGTCATAAAAATCCCAGAACCCGGGGCAGGAGATTGGAGAAATTATGTCGCCAGATCCGAGTAAAACACTGAACAAAGGCCTGCAGGCAACCCTGTTGTTGCCGGTCGCCGTGCCAACCATCGTGGTTGCTGCGTTGCTGATTATTGGCACGACGGCCAACCCAGAGCTGGCAGGCAGCGCCTTCAGTGGAATGCTGGGGTGGGTGACAGAAACCTTTGGTTGGTTCTACATGCTGGCCGTGGCGGTTTTCCTGGTATTTATTCTTGGGGTCGGATTCAGCAGCTGGGGCAATATTCGTCTGGGCTCGGACCATGCTGAACCCGAGTACAGCTTTCCTGCCTGGTTTGCCATGCTGTTCTCGGCGGGCTATGGCATTGCGCTCCTCTTCTTCGGGGTTGCGGAACCTGTTCTGCACTATTCCACGCCGCCCGCGGGTGCTGCAGAGACGATTCCCGCAGCGAAGCAGGCGATGCAGATTGCGTATTTTCACTGGGGGCTGCATATCTGGGGAATCTACGGTCTGATGGGGTTAGTGTTGGCTTACTTCGCCTACAGGCACGGTCTGCCGCTGTCTGTGCGTTCCGCCCTGTATCCCTTAATTGGCGATCGGATTCATGGTTGGGCCGGGCATTTCGTTGATGTGTTTGCTGTGCTGGGCACCATGTTTGGCCTGGCGACCACACTGGGCCTGTCGGTCACGCAGATCAATGCTGGTATCCATTATCTGTGGCCTCAGATTCCGATCAGCACCAGTGTCCAGGTTATTGCGATTGCCATTATCACTCTGGCAGCGACGGCATCGGTGGTTGCAGGCATGGATAAAGGGATCAAAAATCTCTCTCTGCTGAATATGGCTCTGGCGGTTTTTCTGATGGCCGTGGTCTTTGCGGTCGGTCCCAGCGTTCATATTCTGAATACTATGCTGCAGAACACAGGCGCGTATCTGGGCGGAATCGTTGAGCGCACGTTTAATATGCAGGCGTATACGCACAGTGACTGGATCGGAAACTGGACGCTGTTTATCTTTGCGTGGACGATTGCCTGGGCGCCTTTTGTCGGGCTGTTTATCGCGAAAATCAGCCGTGGGCGTACCATTCGTCAGTTTGTATTTGGGGTACTGGCGGTTCCGACCCTGTTTACGTTCCTCTGGTTCGCCATCTTCGGTGATACGGCGCTGCACATGATAATGGAGCAGGGTAAAACTGCGCTGATTGGTGAGGTACAGGCCAATCATGCTGTGGCTCTGTTCGAGTTTTACGACCGTTTGCCCGCGTCCTTCTTTCTGTCTCTGATCACGGTTTTTCTGATCATCACCTTTTTCGTTACCTCGTCTGACTCCGGATCTATGGTGGTGGATTCACTGGCAAGCGGTGGTTTGCTCGAGACCCCGGTATGGCAGCGGGTGTTCTGGGCCTTCCTGGAAGGCGGTATCGCCGCGACACTGCTGTTGGCGGGCGGGCTCAGCGCGTTGCAGACAATGACGATTGTCAGTGCCTTACCCTTCGCCATCATCATGCTACTGGCCGTTGCCGGGCTCTGGCGGGCTCTGGTAATTGAAGGCCATCGTGATCTGTCTATCAGTGCGATCAACCCGGTGCGGCCGCACAGCGACGGGGGCGACTGGCGCAAACGCCTGAGTGGCCTGATGAAGTTTCCTGTGGCCAACAAAATCGAGCATTTTGTTGCTCAGGTAGTAGTCCCGGCGATGCAGGACGTTCGTGATGAGCTGGCGGTGCATGGCTGGCAGGCACAACTGGAAACCGCGACGGGCGAAGCCACACTGACGTTGACTCGGGAAGGGGTCGCTGATTTCTTCTATCAGGTTAAGGCGACAGAACATGAAGCACCGGCTTACGAGACCGACAGCTCGTTCTGGCGGGCTGATGTCTATCTCAGCCATGGCGCGGTGGGGTACGACCTGTTCGGCTGCAGTAAGGAAGAGGTGATCCGCGATATGCTCGACCATCTGGAGCAGTACCTGAACTTTATTGAAGCGTCACCGGGTGTTCTGCCCTGGGAGCCTCAGTAACCGGCAGGTCTGCTGAGCAACCATTCAACAAAGGCGCTCAGGTCGTCAAAGACGGGTGCCTCTGATAGTGTGGCGTGAGAAGTAAGTTTGTGCTCACTTATTTCCCCTTTGCCGGTACGCACCAGCGCGACTTGCGTGCCCGCTGCGGCGCCGGCCTCCAGGTCGCGGATCGAGTCTCCGATCATCCACGCACCTTCAGCAGACACATCCAGTGCACGCTCGATCTGATGAATCAGCCCTGGTAATGGCTTGCGGCAATCGCAGTGGTCGTCGGGGCCGTGGGGGCAGTATGCTATGTGTGCAAACACTCCGCCGTGCTCTGCGGCAAGCGTCGTCATTTTCGCGTGCATGGCATCGAGATCCTGCTGAGCAAAATATCCACGTGCCAGACCGCTCTGGTTTGTGGCAACGGCGACGGTATAGCCCGCACTGCAAAGCTTACCGACCGCTTCTGCACTTCCCGCCAGAGGAATCCACTCGTCCACAGATTTCACATAAGCGTCTGAGTCTTCGTTCAACACGCCGTCGCGGTCGAGAATAATGAGTTTCATAGTGGGTCGGTTCCGGATAATCAGTGCGGCGAGTATAACGGAAGTCAGAACATCAGACTTAAAGTCTGATTACGCCAACTGCATCCCGGTGTCCATGCTCAAAAAATAATGTCCTCCGGCGCCATCCCCGACAGGCAGTTCTTCCCTGTGAGTGGTGAAAGCCTCTGCTAGCATCAGTGGCACTCTTCCCATCACACAAAGGACGATGGATATGGAAATAACAAGAAAGAACGCCCGGAAGCACTTTGCTCTCGCCCTTATTACCCTTGGTGCCGTGCTGACGGGTTGCTCGTCTGATGACGATGACGTGCCGGACATCATCAGCGGCACCTGTACCGGAACCTACCCAAGCTACTGGCAGGATCCTGCATTTGCGCTTCAGTCGGAAGGGCAGCTGATCAGTAACCGCCCCACCAATGGCTGGACCGGCCCGGTGTATCAGCTGTCGGATGATTACCCGCGATCTCCTGTCGATGACAAAGCAAATCAGCCGTGGCGTGACAGCCGCTTCGACGCACTCTTTAATCCGGCAACCGCGCAGCCTGAGAAAACACAACTAGCGACAGAGTATGCCTGGCTGGTGATGGATTACATTCAGGCCGGGAATGTTAACCGTCCCGGTATCGAAGACTGGAATGTCTGTAACAACAACATCCGTCCTTGGTACAACATTCCTTACCAGACGTATGATCCGATGAGTGGCCGCGAGTTTACCCATGGCCTGACACGAGAGGCTCCTGTGACCTTCTCGACGCCTGAGGGGAACATAGATACCACCATGTGGGCTGTCGGCTTCTTTAACGCGACGGCTGCCTACACTCTCGGGACCGTTTGGCAGAAGGATGGTACTGCGAAGGTACCAACCACGGATATCAGCTTCGATGAAGGTGCCGTAGTTGGTAAGCCGCTATTTAATACCTCAGGGCCTGAACAATTACCGGTGCTGGCCAATATGCCGTCCTGGAACGCAAATATCTCTGCTCCGGACTTCTGTTCCTGTACCCCGGCAGACGGCGACGAATGCACCATGATAGAAGAGAGCCAGCAGTGTCCGCGCAGTACCAGCAAATACGGCAATGTGGCCCTGCTGCAGTTTGATTTTGCGGTAAAAGACAGCAGAGCACAGGGGACCGAGTGGGTGTTCGGTACCTTCGTTGCGGATGGCCAGCGTAAAGCAACCGAAGCAGATCCGTGGAAGCGTATCAGCCTGTTAGGAGTCATGTGGGGTAACGATACTCCGCCCGATGGGCAGTTGGCTTACAACTTTCCGGATAATGTGAAAACGGAGGGCTTTAAAGAAGAAATCATCCTCTGGGACACAGTTGATGAACTCAACAGATATGGCGGCGATGACGTGATGAAGCGCATGGGGCATCTCGGCTGTAACTATCGACTGAACGGACCTGCGGACAACGCCAACAACTCCTGTATGTCATGTCATGGCACAGCCTCTGTGCCAGATAAAACTCTGACTACACCACCGCTGCTGGCTCAGTTTTCAGCCATGACCAAAGAGTGCGTGACCCCCGATGCGGCCAACCCCACAAAAGGCTTTGACCGCAGTGGTGCTGCAGCGACAGTCAACAACGGTATCAACTTTGCTGAGATGGATAGTATTTACTTCGCGAATACTGGTGCGGGCGAGCCATTTAATATGACAGTAGAAACCGGCTCAGGCCCGGTCAATGTTATGGGGACCGGCGTGCCGACGTACGAAAGCGGTCGTGATACGTGGATCTCACTGGATTACTCATTGCAGCTATCTATCTCGTTAACGCAATGGATGCAGTGGCAGCAGCACAAAGGTGATGATGTTGAAGATCGCATTCACATGAAAGAGATACGCCGGGGATATCCAGCTAACTGAAGCGTTCTTGAATAAAAAAGCCCGGCTACTTATCAGTAGCCGGGCTTTTTTGGTTGAGCAGTCAGAGCTTATGCTTTGCGACGTAACCGCAACAGCGGCAGTGCAAGGAGTGTTAACCAGAAGGTGGAGCCCCCGGAATCACCACTGCTTTCGCTCTCCGTTTCGTCGTCTATCTCATCCCCGGAGGCTGTCACTGTTACCTGCCCGGCGGTGTACTCAACGTCGCTGCAACGGTTCAATAAGGTTTCGCAAGCCCGGTATTCAAAGTCAGTATCGCTGTACAGGCGAAGCCTGAGGGTTGCTTCAATACTATCGCCGGCCTCGAGTTTGCTGACACGGCAGGTGATCGCGATATCGGTATCAGCTTCGTTAGAGGTGCGGCTTGTCAGGCAACTTCCCGCCTGATCAGAGAGTGTGGCAGAAAATATGCCCAGCTCCGCCTCCGCATTGGGCAGTGTGAACCTGAGAGATACCTGAGGCTCGCCTGCATCTGTGCCGGTGTTACTCAGCAGGAACTTAATATTGGTTATATCGTTCTCTAACACGGTCAGTGGTGCATCATTTTCTGGTCCGAAGCTGTACGCGCTCTGTACGTCTGTCGTGAAGGCGACAGGCTCTGACCAGGGAGAGTAACGTGTACTGCTGTCGGTACTTGAGGTAGCGGAATAACGAACCTGAGCGTAGTACTGAGTTGCCGGGTCCAGAAGATCGCTGGCTGCGAGGTCTGTGGTGTCTGATGTTGCGAAAACCTGCTCATCGTCGGTAGCAAAGAAAATGCTACTTTCTTCATCCAGTGAGCTGGTGATGATGCCGTCGTTATCGTGCGCAAATGAAATAAGCAGTGATGTTGTTTCAGGTGCCAGAGCGCCGGTCCAGGCGTCGAGCGAACGGTTGTCGCTGTTTCCAGAGGTGAGACTGAGGCCAATACTCCCAGTGGTGTCTGAGAATGCAGGATCGGTCAGTTCTGCCCCACCGAAGCCAATAAACACCGCGGAGTTTTCTTCGGTGCTACCGTCGGTAAATCCCCGAAAAATACTCGCCTGCGCATAAACATCGCCGGCACCATCGGCAAGAGCATCAAAGTACCACTGAATCGTAATTCTGATACTGCTCAGGCTGAGCAGGATAGCTTCGGTAGCAACGGGAGCATACTCATCTGGCGTGCTGATGCCGGTATTAATGATTGCCAGCTCGGTATCCAGTTCATCCCGGAGTGAGACAGTACCGTTCGCCCGTATTTCCATCGAAGTGACTGCGGTCCCTTCCACCCTGAAACCGGCCTCCGCCGGAATACTTACATGCGTGACATCATCAGGCAGCTGATCAAACGCCAGAGGTGTCGTAGCAGCGAACCCTCCCTCCCGGGTCAGGCTCTCTACTTCAGAAAAACGCCATTGTGAGCCGAGTGGTGTCAATGTGCCGCCCGGAGCACTGTCGCCGCTGTCATTCACAGGAGTGAATGCCGAACCTTCAAATGTTGCCGAGGTAGATATATCCGTGCCAGAGGGGAGTGGATATTCAATGGACGGCTGTGCCGGAAATTCCGAAGTACTGACGGCAAACGTCAGAGGCGAAAGCAGCAAAGCGGGCAGAAACAGGGGGGAAACGCGCAGAGGCATGTACATCACCTTTTATTATTGAGCGGTCAGCCTAACTCACAGCAGGTAGGAAAGTAAGAATGATTCGGAAAAACCCGGCACCTTTGCCAGTTGCTGACAAGACGCCGGGTTTTTCAGAGGCTTATCAGGCAGCCCAGTTCTGGTTGCCAGAGCCGAAGGTGGAAGACATCGCGCCTTTCAGGTTGCGGGCCATTCCGCACAGGCTGGCGGCTTTACCAGCAATAACCACAACGCCACCGGCAATAGCCAGTGCGGAACCTAAGCCCGCTGGGCTTGAAGCTGCGAGCTCAATGAGTTTCTGAACACTTTCAACGCCTGCTTCTCCCGCAAAATGGGCGCCTGCACCGGTGAATGCAACTGCCCCTGCCGCTTTACCAATTTCTTTCAGGGCATCATTGCGAGCGTCTGGATTATGTAGCACGTCGTTCTTATTGAGGTTTACATCGACAAAGCTCATCCCAACGGACTTACAGATGGCTTCCAGATCTTTTTTACTGGTATGACGTCCACGAGGATTCGAAAAGAAGACATCCTGGTTGGCCATGCCTTTCTGCGCGGTAATAATATCGCTGGCAACCGGGTTCGCTTTGATAAAACGCAGTGCCTGAACGAAGGTGCCGCAGCCTTCTCCGTGGATCAGCCACTTCATACTCTTGCTCTGCTTCTGAGCCTGCTGAATCATTGAGACAAGGCTTTGAATATGTTCCTTACTGGTGAATTCGTTGTTCAGCCAGAACAGTGAGAAATGATTTCCTCGTTGATGGGCTGTTGTCAGAGCATTGCTACCCTTCAGGTAAGCTTTCTCAATATGTACGCCCATCATTGAGCCGGCATCTTCTTTGTTTTTAAATTTACCGGAAACTGCAGCCGTGTGAGCTTTATCGCTCCAGCTGTGACTAAGATTCATTGAAGGTACGGGTGTAGAGCCTTGTGGGATGATCCATTTATCTTGATCCCACTCAGTCTTGTAGATACCGGGTGTTCTGCTGGTCAACGTAGTTGTAGTTGCGCTAATGAGGTGGATGTATATATCTTTCCGGTCGCTGCTTGTCGTATAGGAAAAATTGAATTCACCGATGTTGGCTTGCGGAGCCACCGTTTTATCTCCTATGGCGAGTCGTAATACCGCACGAAGGAGCGATGTCTCGTAATAGTTGCCCACATGTGAGTTTTTTATCTCTTCCCATGAGGCCTTCTGACTCTCCGGAATATGCACATTGTGCGCTATCCCCGCCTCGCGGCTGCTGAATATCTGAGCGTATCCTGCCTTGGTGGCTGACATAACTTCTCTCCTTGTTATGATTAAATATGAAATTCTGGTGCTGGATCACCAGCCTCGATAACGACAATTCTTGGCTCACCTTTTTCTAGGTCGCCGTCCCGCCATTTAGGTGGATATTTCCACGGTTCTGGTTCACGGTGTGGAGTAATCGAGGCGTTTGAAATGTTAGTTAGGGCCTCTTGCTTGCGTTGCTCTGCATAGCTACTGAGGTGCCATTGGATACTTCCACAGATACGATCACGCACTCGGTTAGCAGCATTAATCGAGTACTCAGCAGGAATATCTCCAAAATTTATAAAACGTAAAAATAATACGTATCCATCATCAAGAGCGGTAAAGGCATAAGCTTCAAAGTTAGCGTCTTCGGGTTCTTCGGGTTTATTGCTTGGTAAGTCTTTATGTTCCTCGCAAAAAATCCACGGGTTACCTTGCTTAGATTCGACCCTCCAGTTTACCGGTGATAGCTTCTTACCATGATGAGGTCTAGCTGGCCCACCATCGTACAAGTACCGCATCACAACCTGCTCCAGAATGGCTGGATTAAAACAGCTCATTCCTTCTGGAAGGCAGTCGACCCTTAAAGATGTGACCTGAAAGTCGGTACGACCGATATAGCCGAACTCCCAGATAGGTCCGAAGAATTCCCACCCGCGTCGGATACAGTTGGCGTAGCTGAACTTGTTGTCCTCGTATTCGTGGCCGTAGTCGTAGATGGAGCGTTCGTAGATATTGGGGATATCTTTGGGTGCAACATCAGCGTCAAAACCGGCTGAGGAGTAGTGCGGTGGCAGCGTGATATTCAGCTTACAACCAGCGATTGACACAGAGACGCGCTCTGGATTATCCAGACCCGGTACATAAGGGTTTTTACGAGAGGCAAAGAGGCGCTTAAACATAGTCCGTTGCATTGGTTCCGTTATAAGACCGAGTGTATCAGCGCTGTTTGTGTCGGGCCAACATCTGCGTGTGCGCTGGTTCCTGATTTCAATAAAAAAGCCCGGGCTGTGATTTCTACAGACCGGGCTTTCGATGGTTACGTCGCTGCCTGTCTTAGCACACCGAAACCGGTGCCGATTACAGCACCGAAATATCCGCGATACCGATAAACAGCCCTTGCAGCTGCTTCAGCAGTGCCAGGCGGTTGTTTTTCACGGCTTCGTCGTCGGCCATCACCATAACGTTGTCGAAGAAGGCGTCGACGGATTCACGCAGGCCGGCCAGTTCGGTCAGGGCTGCGCTGTAGTCGCCAGCGGCCATCAGCGGGGCAACTGCAGCTTGCTTGGCAGCAACCTGTTCTGCCAGTGCTGTCTCTTCGGCTTGTGCCAGCAGAGCGTTGTTTACGTCTGCAGTGACGGCATCGCCGCCGTTCTTAGCGAGGATGTTGGATACACGCTTGTTCGCAGCAGCCAGTGATTCGGCCGCATCGAGCTTGCTGAATTCGAATACGGCTTTCACACGACGGTTAACGTCCAGTGCATTCGTTACGCCCAGAGCACGTACGGCCTGGAATACGCCAGCCGGGATGTTTTCATCCGCGTACCAGGCGCTGAAGCGATCCAGCATGTATTCGATCAGGGTGGCTTTGGTGTCGGCCTTTGGCGCCGTTTTCCAATCACCTTCCAGCGCGTAATCAATGAGCGTTGCCAGGTCGATGTTGATCTCTTTCTCAACCAGAATGCGCAGCACACCCAGAGACGCACGACGCAGGGCGAACGGGTCTTTAGAGCCAGTTGGAATCTGACCAAGACCAAACAGACCCACAAGGCTGTCGAGGCGGTCGGCCAGTGCAATCAGCGTACCGGTTTGTGTGGCAGGCAGTTCATCACCGGCAAACGCAGGCATGTACTGTTCAACCATGGCGGCAGCAACATCAGCGTGTTCGCCATCGTGCTCGGCGTAGTATTTACCGGCCAGACCCTGCAGGTCGGTGAATTCGAACACCATGTTAGATACGAGGTCGTTCTTACACAGCTGCGCTGCGCGCTCTACCAGTGCCTTGTCGCCACCGGTTTCGCCAGCAATGCGGGATGCCAGAGCACCGATACGGCGGGCTTTATCTGCAACAGAACCGAGTTTGTTCACCCAGACGACGTTTTCGAGCTTGGCGAAACGGCTTTCGAGTTTCTGCTTACGGTCGGTATCCCAGAAGAAGGCCGCATCTGCCAGACGCGGGCGGATCACTTTCTCGTTACCGGATATCACCTGCGCCGGATCTTTCGATTCGATGTTCGATACGGTAATGAAGTTCGGCAGCAGTTTGCCGTCTTTCATCACGTGGAAGTATTTCTGGTGCTCTTTCATGGAAGACACCAGTGCTTCTGGCGGTACGCGCAGGAAATCTTCGTCGAATGAGCCAGCCAGTGCCACTGGCCACTCGTTCAGTGCGGTTACTTCGTCGAGCAGGTCGTCGTCGATGACGGCTTCGCCACCCAGCTTCACGCCTTCGGCAGCAACTTGCTCTTTGATCAGAGCAGAGCGCTCTGCGAAGTCAGCCATAACATAGGCTTCGCGCAGCTTGGTTTCGTACTCGCCCGGAGACGCAATAGTGATTTCGCCCGTTGAGTGGAAGCGGTGGCCACGCGTGGTGTTGCCTGCTTTCAGGCCCAGTACTTCAGCGTCTACAACGTCATCGCCCAGCAGCATCAGCAGCCATTGAACCGGACGTACGAATTCAACGCGTGACGCACCCCAGCGCATACGCTTAGGAATTGGCAGCTTGTCGAGGCTGGTCTGAACGATATCGCCTAGCAGTTCGGTCGTCTGCTTACCCTTAATCGTACGCTGAATCATCAGCTTGCCAGCGTTTTTGCCGTGAGATTCCGGTGCGGTCTGCAGGTCAGCAGCGCTCGCGCCAGCGCGGGACGCAAAGCCTTCAGCAGCCTTGGTTGGCTTACCATCAGCGTCGAAAGCGATCTTGGCGGGCGGGCCGTACAGGGTTTCTTCCTGATCGGCCTGCTGGGTTTCGAGGCCAGCAATACGCACAGCGAGACGACGTGGTGCGGCAAACGCGACGACCTCACCGAAGTTCAGGTTGGCGTCTTTCAGGCCTTGGGTAATACCCGAGGTGAAAGCGTCAGACAGGGTTTTCAGTGCCTTTGGCGGCAGCTCTTCGGTACCCAGTTCGACCAGAAAATCTTTCGTAGACATTACTTCTTCTCCTCCTCAGCAGCCGCTTCTTTGGCTTCGCGCTCAGCCTTCTGTGCTTCATAACGTGCGAGTACATCGGCACGGTTGGCTTCTTCCGCCAGCGGGAAGCCTTTTTCAGCACGGCTGTCGAAGTACGCCTGAGCTACTGCACGAGCCAGGGTACGGACGCGGAGGATATAACCCTGACGCTCGGTCACAGAGATCGCGCCACGGGCATCCAGCAGGTTAAAGGTGTGAGACGCTTTCAGTACCTGCTCGTACGCAGGCAGAGGCAGGTTCGCTTCGATTAAGCGCAGGGCGTCTTTCTCGTACTGGTTGAACGCGGTGAACAGGAAGTCCACGTCCGCGTGTTCAAAGTTGTACGCAGACTGTTCCACTTCGTTCTGGTGGAAGACGTCGCCATAGGTCACGGCTTTGCCGTCCGGGCCGTAGGTCCAGACCAGATCGTAAACAGAATCCACTTCCTGCAGGTACATGGCGATACGCTCAAGACCGTAGGTGATTTCACCAGTCACCGGGAAGCATTCGAGGCCGCCCACCTGCTGGAAGTAAGTGAACTGAGTCACTTCCATACCGTTCAGCCAGACTTCCCAGCCCAGACCCCAGGCGCCCAGTGTTGGCGATTCCCAGTTGTCTTCTACAAAACGGATGTCGTGAACGAGAGTGTCGATACCCATGGCACGCAGAGACTCAAGGTAGAGCTCCTGAATGTTTACTGGGTTTGGCTTCATTACTACCTGAAACTGGTAGTAGTGCTGCAGACGGTTCGGGTTTTCACCATAACGGCCATCGGTCGGGCGGCGGCTTGGCTGAACATAGGCAGATGCCCAGTTTTCAGGGCCAATAGCACGCAGGAAGGTAGAGGTGTGGAAGGTACCGGCACCGACTTCCATATCGAGCGGTTGGTTAATCACACAGCCCTGCTCGGACCAGTATTCCTGCAGGGCAGCGATAAGACCCTGGAAGGTTTTGATGTTATGGCGGCTCTCACTCACGGTGATAATTCCTGTGGTTTGCGCGAATTCAAAGACCCGGGATTATAACAGTGGTTTTGCGGGATAACAGGGGGAGTTAGCAGAGAGGCAAAGGGATGGCAGCGATTGCCAGAGAGGAGGGCACAGAAGGCCCTCCTTTCAGGGGATTACTTCATCAGAACCCGGATGTAGTTTGGCAGCGCGAAGCTGGCGACGTGTACTTCCGGATTGTAGTAACGGGTCGCGAAACCAGCGGCGTCGTATCGGGCCTGAATGTCTGCAACAGACTGCTTACGCAGTGCTTCGTTATCGGTTGCCCAGGCCAGTGACATAAAGCCGCCGGCGTAGGTTGGTACCGGCGCGACATAAAAACTGGCCTCGTTGTAGAGCTTGCTCAGGCGCTGGTAGGTGTTGGTCACTTCGTCACCCTGCATAAACGGAACACCGTTCTGAGCCACCATGATGCCGCCTTCGTTCAGGCACTTCTTCTCATCGGCGTAGAAGTCCGAGGTGAACAGCACTTCACCCGGGCCGATCGGGTCGGTGGAGTCGGAGATGATGACATCGAATTTATCGGTGCAGTTCGCCACGAAATCTTTACCGTCTGCGATCACGATATTTGCCCGCGGGTTGTCGTACGCACCGTCAGAGTGTTTCGGGAAGTATTCCTTACACATATCAATCACGCTGCCGTCGATCTCAACCTGAGTGACATGCTTAACGTTCTTATGACGCAGCACTTCACGCAGGATACCACCGTCACCGCCGCCAATAATGAGTACCCGCTCAGGATTCGGATGCGCAAACAGAGGTACGTGAACCATCATCTCGTGATAGATGAACTCGTCTTTCTCTGTGGTCTGAACCACGCCATCCAGCAGCATCACGCGACCCAGAAATGGCGTTTCGAAGATCTCAAGGTGCTGGTGCTCGGTTTTAACTTCAAACAGCAGGTCGCTGACAGTGAAGGACTGGGCGTAGTCGTCGTAGAGACGCTCGCGGACGAAAGTTTTCTCAGTCATGGGCGGGTTCCACAGTGGAGGAGATAAAGCGCGGGAGTATAACGGTCAGGGAAGCTGAGACCAAGGTGGCACCGGGTTTTCGCGTAATGGTTGTTACAGCGATCATTGATTTTGTGGACAGCAGCTCTTCTGTCTGCAAAACGTAAGTTTACACTTGTCTACTTTTGGCAGTTGTAGGCCGGTGATAACGTCGATTGGCTGAATAACAGCGTACTTTGCAAGAGGAATGCAAAATGAAAATAAAAATGCTCGCACTTATCTCTCTGTCATCCGTTCTGTTCGGTTGTGGCGGAGATGACGATAGTGACAGTCTGGATCAGCGCATGATGACTCTTGAAGAGCTCGAAAGTGCATTGCCTGTCGACGCACAAGGAACCAGTAGCAGTCTTGCGGGGCTGTGGCTCATGCAGCTGACTTCGCAAATGTCCGTTGATACTAATTCTGAAGATGACAGTGTTGATGAGCTGCATTACTTGCACGGTCGTCAGGTGGCTCTGATCACAGAGACAGAGGATGGCTTTCACACCAGTTTTTGTGGAAGTTATGCCGTACAGACAGACCTGGATTTCGCCGCAGCAGATGGTGCGGAGGGGACGTCATATTCGGCGGGGCTGGTTGACGATCAGACGCATTTTAATCTTGATATCACCGACAACCGGGAGCTGACCGGCGAGTTAACGGTTGCTCATGATGATGAAGTAACGGGCGACTATCAGTTTCTGGGAGTTAAGCTCAGCGATGCGACTTCGTTCGCAGCGGCCAGCAATGAGATGGATATCACTGCGAGTCTGACGGTAAACGGTGTCGAGTATGCATTTTCTGAACTGGGTACCGATGTGACTTGTGTTGGCAGTAGCGCTGGCAGCGCAGAAAACACTGCAGATTCGTACCGTACTGACGCATTCCATGTAGGTTTTACGACGGTTGAATCTGGTGCATCCGGCGTGAGCCTTGCCCTGGGTGAATTGAGCTGTCCGCAGAATATGATCGATGGTAGCAGTGAAACAGCGATTGCTGAGTGTGACGCAGCTTCTCTTGTCGTGGAGCTGGAAAGCAGCAGTTTTGAATATGATGAAAAGGAAGTCATCCTTGATTCCGGTTTCTCTGTGACATCAGCAGAAAACACCGATCGTAACGCTCTGTGGGATGTGCGCATCGGTTTGCCCGGAGCCTGACACCTTCCTTTACCGAGCACAAAGGCCAGCAATCGCTGGCCTTTCTTTTTAGCAGAGCACGACAGATTACTTTGGCACTTGCAGAACGTCGACCACACCGACGTGCAGCACACGATCTTCCCTGGCCACGGCCGGCAAAGAAACGGAGGCCGGCATTTCACCTGAATGTCATAAAGCTGGTGCAGGGTGCGCGCATGGAGAATCAAACAAAGGAACAGTTTCAATGAACAAACCTCTCATCTGTCTACCTCTGATAACTTTTACTTTACTGACTGCGTGTGGTGGGGGTGAAGGTGTCAGCCCCCAAAGTATTGAGTCGATGCAGCGGTTGCTTCCACAATCCCCAGTGTCCGGCGCATCGGATTCGCTGAATGGTTTCTGGCTGGTGCTTTCCAGTACCACATCTGAGGGTCACAGTGAGTATGGAAACGCTTCCTCGTATGACGAAGGCCGTCAGCTGGCGCTTGTATCAGAGGATGAAAACGGAGTTCGCCTGCACCTCTGTGCTTCTGATTATTACATGGAGTTTGACGAAGTAAGCCTGATCCGCGAAGGGCAGCAGCTGGCGTATGACGTGGAATATGGCTCAGAGGAAGAGGGGGACTGGTATTACGAACACTTCGCTGCGGAGATCACCGGGAATCATCGTTTCACAGGAACGGCGAAGGTCGGCAATCTCGATTCCGACCGAGAGTCGGAAGCAGAAGATGTTACTAACATTGTTGCTGTGAAGCTCAGTAACGCTCTCACTCTGACGGAACTGGCCAGTGAAGTCAGCCTGGACCTGTATCTGTCAGTAAATGATCAGGCGCTGACCACAGCGGAGCTGGCGAATGACATTATTTGTGCAGGCAGTTCAACGGGACGTGTGCGGGGGTCGGTCGACGGCATTCAGTACGACTTCGATAGTACTTATGTGGCAGCACTGACTGACAATGATTTTGAGGACATCAAATACAGTGCGCTGAGAGGAGCAGAGACCATTGATGATCAGATACTGCTCTCTCAGGATCTTATTCCAACCCCTGAAACGCCGGTCTTCATACGTGAGTGCGATCTTTACTGCGAGGAAGTTATCCGGGGATCGATCGATTCTGAGAACATCAGTGCGTTTGATAGCGAGGGCTTCGAGCTGCACTCCGAGATCTCGGCATCCCGTCCGGATGGCGCCACATTTGAGTGGCGCTTTAACCTGGAAGAAAACTGAAAAACAAAAAAAGGCCAGCAATCGCTGGCCTTTCTTATTAGCAGAGCACGACAGATTACTGTTCGAGACCTGCGATAAAATCTTTCAGGTCCTGTGCCGTTTTAGTTGGTGTTTCCGCCTGTTAGATGAGACTCAAGGTGTCGTCACAGGAGTCTACTGTTTATTGATATGTCTGTTATGCTGCAGGGAGTAAATACAAGAACAAGGGAATGTAATATATGAATCTCCGTTCAGTTCTCATGATTTCTGTTGCTGGATCGCTCATTGCTTGTGGCGGAAGCGATAAATCATCCTCACAGAAACAGCTGTCTTTAGATACGCTTCAGAAAAATCAGCCTCAGGTGAATATCGCGCTGGATTCTATGACACCGGCGGGAATTTGGGTTGGTGACTTCAGTAATACCGCTGAATTTACATTTCATTCGACCAGTGGCTCACACGTGGATAACGGTCGCATGGTATTCCTTATTGAGCCCACCGACGACGCATCCCAGTATGTGGTCAATTTATGCGCCTACAACACAGAGGCGATGACAAAAGATATTTTCTCTGTAAGTGGTAGTTCTCTGGGACTGGAAATCGATGAATCCTACCCTGAAGAAGACGAGGTGTGGCGTTGGACCATAAACTTCGCGATGGAGCAGAACCTGTCGGCGACCATGACTGGCGATTATTTTGACGAGTATGGAGACTATAGCCGTACAGAGACGTTCCTGATGGCTGCAACTAAGATCAGTGATGCAACCAGTTTTACGGAGGCAGCTAGTTCTCTGGACATCAGTTACCACTCTTCTAGCAGCGATGATACTGCCTTCTCTGATGTGAGTGATAAATTGACCTGCCTTGTATCATCGGAAAGACCGGTAAAAGGTACCGCGACCACGGGTGAAAACTACAGTGGTACATTTGCATTCGCTGGGGCAGTGCTTGGCCTCTATGAGTACATTGATATTCTCGAGTACCGCATTGAGGGTGTTGACGACCTTGACGCTGGTGAAGTGGCGTACATAGTCGGCTCTGAGGCCAGAGCTAGCCTTTGCTACGATGAGCCGTGCGCCGCTGTCACCGACGCTTCCGTCGCTATTACAGAGAGTAGCGCTGCTGCTTTCTCTTTTGAAGGTTCAGCCTCTCTTGATGACGGTTTGCCAGATGTAGAATTTTCTTTTTCTATTGCAATTCCTTAGACAGCCCTGAATGACACAAAAAAGGCCAGCAATCGCTGGCCTTTCTTATTAGCAGAGCACGACAGATTACTGTTCGAGACCAGCGATAAAATCTTTCAGGTCCTGTGCCGTTTCTGCGGGCGCTTCCAGTTGTGGCAGGTGACCAATGCCATCCATCTTGATGGTGGTTACGTTAGGCATCAGTTTTTCCAGAACGTCGACTGCACCAACGTGCAGTACGCGGTCTTCTTTGCCCCAGACCAGTAACGTCGGCGTTGCCAGGCCAGTGACCCGGGCTTCAACGCTGTCTGCTTTCAGCTGGGCAAAGATTTTCTGCTCAAGATCGAAGTTTGCGATACGTTTTCTGGCCATCTGGTCTTTAACAAAGCCGGGTACGAACGGAGGTTCGCTCATGACCAGATCGAATACATCGCGGAACTCCTCTTCTGTCTTGGCCGTCAGTGGGTTTACCCCAGTCTCGCGGATGATGCGGGCCATTTCAGATTCAGGTGCAGACCAGACACCGCCGGGATCAAGCAGCCACAGGCTTTTCACTTCAGCCGGATAAATCGATGCGTATGTCATGGCGATATGTCCGCCCATTGAGCTTCCGCCAATATGAATTCGGCGTTTAAGGTCCAGCAGTGTGAACAGCTCGTGCAGGCGGCGTGCCTGTGCCAGAGGGGAATAATCTGCATCTTCCGGCTTAGATGATTCTCCGAAACCGATGTGATCAGGAACGATCAGGTGGAAGTCTTTCAGGTAGGGAGCAGATTCGGTGAAGTTGTCTTTATCGGCACCGAATCCGTGTAGCAGAACCAGAGTGTCCGCGTCTTTGTTATCCGACTCGAGGTAGACGTACTTCAGGCCACTGCTGAGGGTAATTTCTTTCTTTTCCAGGTCGCCCAGGCCGCGCTTAAGATCTACCAGAAATGCCGCAGTGCCGGCGGGCGCAATCATTACGGTGGCTGCAGAACCGATAACGGCGAGTACAACGACCGCGATGAGAACTTTGATGATTTTCATTATGTCTTCCTTAAAAGTAACAGGCGCGCCTATCTTACCCCGCAAATGCGACTTCGCCATGGTTAAAACCGCCGGACTTCACTCCTGAACCTGCAATTTCAGCCAATCTCCGCTCGCAACAACCTCCGCTCCGGGCGGCCTGAACAGGCTTTCGTATACCCAGACGGGGTGGCGGAACATCTGTCCGTTAAATTCGACCTGGGTTTCGACACGTTGATACTCGTGCGGGCGGGGAGATACTGCATCGCACCCTTCGTAGCGGTCCAGAGTGCGTAACAGGCTGTCGTCATGGATCAGAAACAGATCGCCTGTAACCCAGCGGCAGTCGTTCAGCAGCAGCCCCGGGTAACGTCCAAGGTCAAACAGCTCACCCCCGACCCTGGCCTGACCGAGGTGCCTGGCTTTCTGGCGCAGCGCCTGCTTTGCCATTGCAGCACCCCCTATGCTGCTGGTGCGGCGCCAGGCAGGGCGCAGGCTCCCGTATACAAAAAGGTACATATGTTGTGCTTCTGTCATTCTGAGAACTGCCTGTCAGAAAATGTGGAATCCAGTGAGATGAATGTGACCGGAGACACGTTAGGGAGGTTGTGACGTTCGGCGTCGGTTTGCAAGTTGAAAATGCCTGCTAAATTGAACATCAGTTAAATTTAAATCTGCAAACAGGATACGACATGAAACTGACGACCTCTGCAATTCCCGCATGCGCGGCTGTTCTGGCTCTGACACTACAGGGTTGTGCTAATGATGTTCAGGTAGCGCGCGTTCAGTCAGCGGTTCCTGACTCTCCGGTCGGCATCTGGCTGACGGAAGCTCAGGTGGGCGAGGAGGCAGAGATCCGCCAGCTGATGGTGATTGAGGCTCTGGGCAGTGGTGACTACCGCATCCATGAATGTGCATTGACTGCCAATGCCAGCGAGGCACTGAGCCGGACTCATTTTCATGGTGGTCGCCTGCGGAGCGGCTGGGCAATTACGGATGAAAATTTCGTGCAGCCTTACAGTGAGTCTGAGCTGATCACTCTGGTCGTCGACGGCCATTCGCTGGCGGGTGAATATCATCAGTACGATCGTAATCTTGATGGTTCGTATGTGGCCCATCAGGTGGTGGGCATCACTGGCACCCGGATCAGTACGGCGCAGAGTCTGGATACCTTGTCGGCACTGGAAATCCAGTCAATGCTGGGAACGGGGGCTGCCTGGACCGCGGATACCGGGCATCTTGGGCAGACTTGTGCGGCTGTGAGTACAGAGACTGATGTTGCGTCGCAGCTGGTGGCTGAACTCTTTGAGGAAGGCGGCACTCCGACGGTTCTCGCCGGAGGCCGCTGAGTTATCAGTGCCTTATCCGGCGCTGACAACTTCCATGGCATCGACGTTCTGGAAGCCGCGTGGCAGCTTGTTACCGCGACGTCCCCGCTCCCCCTGGTAGTGCTCAAGATCGGCAAACTTCATTTTCAGATGACGTTTGCCGGCATGAACCAGCAGAGTGTCTGCTTCGCTGAAGGCCACCGCAGCAACCATCAGTTCTTCGCGCTTCGCGGCCCGGTCTGAGGGGATACCAATCATTTTATTGCCCTTACCGCGCGCCATCTGAGGCAGATCGGCGGCTGGGAATACCAGCATCCGGCCTTCGTTGCTGATGGCTGCAATCCAGCATTTTTCTGGTTCTTCGATACGCGCCGGCGGCAGAATCTTCGCGTTGTCTGGTACGTTGATCAGTGCTTTACCTGCCTTATTCTTACTTTGCATATCGCCAAGAGTACCGATAAAGCCGTAGCCCGCATCGGTACTGAGCAGATACTGGTCTTCATCTTTACCCATCAGCGCTTTAATAAACAACGCGCCGGCGGGCGGGTTGAGGCGACCGGTCAAAGGTTCGCCCTGACCGCGCGCTGATGGCAGGGTATGAGCCGCGATACTGTAGGAGCGCCCGGTATTATCGAGGAAGATCGCGTTCTGATTGGACTTACCGAATGCTGAGGTCAGGAATTTGTCCCCAGCTTTATAGCTCAGGTTCTCGCAATCAACATCGTGGCCTTTGGCGGCACGCACCCAGCCTTTATCAGACAGCACAATCGTAACGGCTTCTGCTGAGACCAGCTCGGTTTCGCTGAATGCTTTCGCCTCGCCACGTACCACCACTGGAGAACGGCGGTCATCACCGTATTTTTCGGCATCGGCAGTGAGTTCTTTCTTGATCAGGGTCTTCATGCGGCGCTCCGAGCCGAGCGTCTTCTCCAGCATGTCGCGCTCTTTCTCCAGCTCATCCTGCTCGCCACGGATCTTCATTTCTTCCAGCTTGGCAAGGTGGCGGAGTTTCAGCTCAAGGATCGCCTCGGCCTGGATGTCAGAAATGCCGAACCGTTCCATCAGCACCTCTTTAGGCTGATCTTCTGTCCGGATAATTTCGATGACTTCATCAATATTGAGGAAAGCAACCAACAGGCCTTCGAGGATATGCAGGCGCGCCAGCACTTTGTCGAGACGGAACTGCAGGCGACGACGGACGGTTTCGGTGCGGTAGGTCAGCCATTCGGTGAGCATGGTTTTCAGGTCTTTGACCTGTGGCCGACCATCAAGGCCGATCACGTTCATGTTCACGCGGTAGTTTTTCTCGAGGTCTGTTGTGGCAAACAGGTGAGCCATTACGGCCTCGGTGTCGACCCGGTTCGACTTAGGCACAATCACCAGGCGGGTCGGGTTTTCATGGTCTGATTCGTCGCGCAGATCGGTCACCAGTGGCAGCTTCTTGGCGTTCATCTGGGCTGCGATCTGTTCAAGAATTTTGGCACCGGAGACCTGATGCGGCAGGGCAGTGATGACGATTTCACTGTCTTCCACCGAATACACCGCGCGCATTTTTACTGAGCCGCGGCCATCACGATAGATCTTACGCAGTTCGGCACGGGGGGTGATGATTTCGGCATCGGTCGGGAAGTCCGGGGCGATCACATGCTCGCAAAGGGCGTCGATATCCGCGCCGGGCTCGTCGAGTAACCGGATACAGGCACTGGTCACTTCGCGGGCGTTGTGCGGTGGAATATCGGTCGCCATACCGACGGCAATCCCGGTGGTGCCGTTCAGCAGTACGTTTGGCAGTCGCGCTGGCAGCGTGCACGGCTCGTCCAGGGTGCCATCGAAGTTTGGCTGCCATTCGACGGTGCCCTGACCGAGTTCACTCAGCAGGACATCAGCAAACGGCGACAGCTTGGCTTCGGTGTATCGCATAGCGGCGAAAGACTTCGGGTCATCCGGTGCCCCCCAGTTCCCCTGACCATCGATCAGTGGGTAACGATAGGAGAAGGGCTGAGCCATCAGCACCATGGCCTCGTAACAGGCGCTGTCGCCGTGCGGGTGGTATTTACCCAGTACGTCACCCACGGTACGGGCAGACTTCTTGTACTTAGCGGTGGACTTAAGGCCCAGCTCGCTCATGGCGTAAACAATGCGGCGCTGAACGGGTTTGAGGCCGTCACCCACGTGAGGCAGGGCGCGGTCGAGAATGACGTACATGGAGTAATTCAGGTACGCGCTCTCGGTGTACTGTTTCAGTGACTGGCGTTCCACGCCGTCGTCGGTATAGCTGATCTGATCCGTCATAGTCTCAGGTTCATTCTGGAGAAGATTCCGGTGCTGAACGTCCGCCACAGTCACGGAGGAAGTCATCACCACTCATCGGGCTGCCGTAAAAATACCCCTGCAACCAGTCGCAGCCAAGGTTCTGCAGGGTTTGTTCCTGTTCTTTGTTCTCAACGCCTTCGGCGACCACCGCCAGATTAAGGCTTCGCGCCATCATAATAATGGCGCGGGCAATTTCGTAGTCGTTTGCCTGTTCGTGAATATTACGCACGAAAGACTGGTCGATTTTAAGCACGCTGACGGGCATAGATTTCAGCTTGCTCAGTGACGAGTAGCCCGTGCCGAAATCATCAATGGAGAACTCAACACCCATCTCCCGCAGCGTGTGAATCTGCTGGTTCACCTCTGTCATGCCGGACATCATCAGAGACTCTGTCACTTCCAGCTCAAGCCAGTGTGGGTCACATCCGAGTTCGTCGAGGATGTCAGCTACCGTGGCAGCAAAGCGGGCATTGATCTGCATGGCGGAAACGTTGACGGCAATTTTTTCAATCGGAAGCCCCGCGGCACGCCATTCGAGCAACTGAGAACAGGCGGTACGCAACACCCAGAGCCCCAGCTCCATAATCAGACCGCTGGTTTCAGCCAGAGGAATAAATTCATGTGGAGACACCAGCCCACGGAACTCATGTGGCCAGCGCAGCAGAGCTTCCGCTCTGAACACTGCGCCATCCGTGCTGCGACGCTGCGGCTGATACACCAGCTGGAACTGCTGTTCGGCCAGGGCTCTGCGCAGGTCCTGTTCGAGTGATAACTGGTTGTGCTGATTGATGGTCAGCTCGGGGGTATACACGCAGCTGCAGTTACGCCCCTGGGCCTTTGCCCGGTGCAATGCCGCATCAGCATGCACCAGAAGAATATCAGTATTGTCACCATGCCCTGGCGCAATAGCGATGCCGGCACTGGCATAAATGGTCAGCAGGTGTCCCTGCAGTTGATAAGGCCGGGCGATCTCGGCGAGCAGCTGATCACACTTATCCTGAATATGTTCAGCATCCGTCTGAGTCAGCACCACGACAAACTCATCGCCGCTGAGGCGGGCGCAGATATCGCTGTCGCGCAGATTTGAGCGCAACCGGTGGGCAACATCGCGCAGTAGCAGATCGCCGATGTTGTGGCCGATGGTGTCGTTGATGTCTTTAAAGCGGTCGAGGTCGATAAAAATAACCGCAACGGGTTCTTCGTTGCGTTTTGCCATCTGCAGGGCGAAGGTCAGCTGCTCCTGCAGTAGATAGCGGTTGGCCAGCCCTGTCAGGGTGTCGTGGCGGGCCAGATATTCGAGGTCCTGCTGGGCCTGCTTACTCTCGGTAATGTCCCGGCACACGATCAGAACACCACTGCAGTCGCCCTGTTCGTTGAATACTGGCTGGCGTCGGGTATCCAGCAGCACGGCTTTGCCGGTGGCGTCTGTCAGCCACTCTTCATGCTGTGTCCGTGTCGCGCGGCGGATCGCCTCGGCGTCATGTTGAGACAGCAGTGACGCGGTATTGTGATCAAAGATTTCTTTGTCCGTCCGGCCCTGAATATCTTCCAGATCGCGGCCGAGAAAACGACTGCCGAGATCATTACACAGCCGGTAGATACCGCGTCTGTCTTTGAAGAAAACCATCTCGGGCAATGACGATACGACGTTGGCGAGCAGGTCTGCATTCTCGTGCGCCTGCTGGTCGCTGAGGTGACGGAGTTTTCGTTGTTGTATCAGCAGAGCGACGCTGAGCAGTGACAGCAGGGCGAGCAGGATGAGCGGCAGAACCAGTTCGCCGTAGGCATCGTTGTTACCGTTGGCACTGGCTGCGGCAACCGGACCTGTCAGGCTGAAAGCCGCGCCAGACTGCAGAAAGCGCCACAGGCGCTTTCTCAGCGCATCCGCTGATCTCAAAGAATCTCGACCTCGTTACCTTTGTTTTCGAGCCAGGACTTACGGTCACTGGCGCGTTTCTTCGCCAGCAACATGTCCATCATCTCATTAGTGCCGTCACCCGGCTCCAGAGTCAGCTGCACCAGTCGGCGGGTGTTCGGGTCCATGGTGGTTTCACGCAATTGCATCGGGTTCATTTCACCCAGACCTTTAAAGCGCTGCACGTTGATTTTGCCGCGTTTCTTTTCGGCTTCGATCCGTTCAAGCACCCCCTGTTTTTCCGCCTCATCGAGGGCGTAAAACACGTCTTTGCCAATATCGATGCGGTACAGCGGTGGCATGGCGACGTACACGTGCCCCTCACTGACCAGCTTACGGAAGTGACGAACGAACAGTGCACAGAGCAGAGTCGCAATGTGGAGACCATCGGAGTCCGCATCGGCGAGAATGCAGATCTTGCCGTAGCGGAGGCCGCTGAGGTCATCAACGCCGGGGTCAATCCCCAGAGCAACGGCAATGTTGTGGACTTCTTCGGAACTCAGAACCTCGCCGGATTCGACTTCCCAGGTATTCAGAATCTTACCGCGCAGCGGCATGATCGCCTGAAACTCCCGGTCGCGAGCCTGTTTCGCAGAGCCTCCGGCTGAGTCACCTTCTACCAGAAAGAGTTCAGTCCGTTCGCTGTCCTGACCGGTACAGTCGGCCAGCTTGCCCGGGAGTGCGGGGCCTTGAGTGATTTTTTTTCGGGCGACTTTTTTGGCTTTGCGCAGACGGCTCTGGGCACTCGAAATGGCCATCTCGGCGAGGCGCTCGGCTTCGGCGGTGTTTTCGTTCAGCCACAGAGCAAACGCGTCTTTCACCACGCCGGAAATGAATGCTGAAGCCTCGCGTGAGGAGAGGCGTTCTTTGGTCTGACCAGCAAACTGAGGATCGGCGAGCTTGGCAGAGAGGACGTAAGAGCAGCGCTCCCAGAGGTCATCCGGTGTCAGCTTGATGCCACGAGGCAACAGGTTGCGGAACTCACAGAACTCACGCAAAGCGTCGAGCAGGCCGGAGCGGAAGCCATTTACATGGGTACCGCCCTGAGCCGTCGGAATCAGGTTGACGTAGCTTTCCTGCAGCAGCTCGCCACCTTCAGGGAGCCAGTGAACAGCCCAGTCGACACCTTCGGTTGTGCCCGTCATCGAGCCCGTAAAAGGATCGGCAGGGATCGGCTCCCAGCCTGTTGCGCTGACCTTCAGATAATCTTTGAGGCCATCTTCGTAATACCATTCGGCGCTGTCAGCGGCATCCGGGGCGGTAAACTTTATACGCAGACCGGGGCACAGAACGGCCTTGGCACGCAGCAGGTGTTTAAGGCGTGCGACGGAAAATTTCGGGCTGTCGAAATACTGTGGGTCGGGCAGGAAGCGGACGCTCGTGCCGGTTTTCTTTTTTCCACAGGTATCGACGACCTGCAGTTCGATGGCTTTGTAGCCATCCTTAAAGCCGATGCGCTGAACTTCGCCGCCCCGCCAGATGGTCACTTCCAGTACTTTCGACAGTGCGTTAACGACCGAGACGCCAACACCGTGCAGACCGCCGGAGAACTGGTAGTTGTCATTCGAGAACTTACCCCCCGCGTGAAGCTGCGTCAGGATCAGCTCGACCCCTGAGATACCGTGTTCCGGGTGAATATCAGTCGGCATACCGCGGCCGTCATCGAGCACGGTCATGGAGCCGTCCCCGTGAAGGGTAACGTCAATGGTGGTGGCGTGGCCTGCGAGGGCTTCATCCACGGAGTTATCGATTACTTCCTGCGCCAGATGGTTCGGACGGGTGGTGTCGGTGTACATGCCCGGACGTTTACGTACCGGGTCCAGTCCGCTGAGAACTTCGATGGAGGCGGCGGTGTATTGCTTAGACATTCATTCCCCTGTCATAGCAGATGTGGCAATGAACCGGAGTATACCCACGCGCGGTGTGAAGTACACTCCGGGGCCATGATAACGGCCTCAGAGGTTGCGACTGACGTGTCCCAGTATCTGAGGCATACGCTCAATAAAATGGTCAAAGCTGTGGGTGCCGCCACCTTCCAGCCAGCCAGGGCTGTGGCGGTACAGCTCCGCTGCATGGCGATAGTCGAGGGTCTCATCGCCGGTCTGCAGGAGCAGCAGCAGTTTTTCTGGCGCTTTGATCGTGTCGCAGGTCAGTGTGGTCAGTTGCTCCAGGTGCCAGGACTCCAACAGAAACGTCTCGCCGGTATGGTAGTGCGTGTGCTCGCCCAGGTAATGCCGGAACAGTTCGCCCGGTCGGACGGCAGGGTTAATGAGTGCGGCGGGAACGCCAGCCTGCTCTGCCAGCCAGGTGGCGTAAAATCCACCCAGTGAACTGCCGATGATCCAGACATGCTCATGCTTGTTCTGCAGCCGGGTCAATTCGTTGCGGGCAATGTCGATGGCCTCAGCGGGAGCAAAATGCAGAAACGGCGCACTGAGGCTGCCCAGCTGTGGATGGTCTCTGAAGAACTGCATCACCTGCTGTGCTTTCTCCGACGCGGGAGAGCTGAGAAATCCGTGAAGGTAAAGGCAGCCGCTGTCGCGCAGGCTCGCCGGGATGTGCATATCAGTATCCTGTCTGGGTCCGGTCAACCTCAAAGGATACATGGTGCAGGCGTTCGATGCCTGTGTCGATACGACCGTTAGGGTGCAGCTCCAGCCAACGGAAACCCGGAGCGGCCGTGTCCAGACTGAAATCGCTGGTCTGAGGTTCAAACTGAATGCAGGTCGAAGGCGTTGCCATCAGACGGATGCCGTTTATGAATCCGTCGCAGCTCTGGTGCACATGCCCCCAGATGACACCCCGCGCATTGTCATGGCGGGACAGTATCTGCATAAATTCATGGCGGTTTTTCAGGCCGATGTTGTCCATCCAGTCACTGTTCATCGGAATTGGATGATGGTGCATGCATATCAGTGTGTGATGGTCCGGCGCGTCGGCGAGCGTTTTATCGAGAAACGCCAGCTCATCTTCATCGAGCCGTCCGAACACGGCGCCTTCCACCTGTGAGTCGAGCATGATGATCTGCCAGTGCTCTGAGCGGATCACTTTGTGGAGGTGGTCGCACTCGCGACCGACCCGGGCCAGATTCCGCGGTTCATCGTGATTGCCAGGCAACCAGAACACAGGTTGGTTAAAGGGGGACAGAGCCTCGTGAAGCAGCCGGTACGACTGCTCCGAACCATCCTGACTCAGGTCGCCAGTCACCAGAATCGCATCGCTCGGAAAGTTAAAATCATGTAACTGATTCAGTACAGCCTGCATGCTTTCACAGGTAGGCACCCTGAGCAGTTTCCCGCCCGGGTCAGCGAACAGGTGAGTGTCTGTCACCTGAACGATTCTGAGTGTGTCTGCACTGGTTAACTGAAACACGTCCTGCTCCGACGCTGACTGTAAGTTAATCAATAGTAGCAGCGCCTCAGAAGTCCGACCGGAATAGCATCACAGTTTGGTCGTCAGGGCAGGTGTGGCGGCAATGTCAGAAGGTCGGGATAAAGCTGAATGGCATTTCTGTGTGGCCATGTTTCAGGCAGTGTTCAAGCCAGTCGGCCAGAAAGCGGTTGAGCTGAACTTTTTCGTCGGGCAGACGCATCTGTGGGTTCGGATACTGATAGCGCCCCTCAAACCTGTGCTGGTTCTGGTAGCTGAGTACTTCAGCCATGCTGGCATCGTGATACAGGCGTACCTGCATCGAGGGCGGCTGAATCCATTCCGGGCACAGGCCTTCCTGCGTTACGGTGAGCATAGTGGTATAAGGATGAACTTCTTCAACCCGCATTCTGACCCGCGCATTCTGCTCGGGTGAGCCGCTGATGGCGAACACGCGCTCCGTCCCGGCACTGGCGTCGGGCAACAGCTTCAGAAAGCGCAGGTAGTTTGACTCGGCGAGCGATGCCATCTCCTGCAGGTCAGGTACATAGCGTTTAGGACGCAACCTTTTCTCCTGTGATGATGAATCAGACGCAACACCTTAGCAGGCGTTGCCGGGGTTTTCCCAGAGATGCCGGCCGGGATCTGCCTGTCAGGCCTGCCGGGTCAGCGCTGGAAAACTTCCTTCTGATGAATTGTAAGCCATTGCAGCGCAATGATGGTGGCCGCATTGTTAATCACGCCGGACTCAAGTGCTTTCAGAGCATCGCTGAAGGGAAGGGTAATGACGCGGATGTCTTCATGTTCTTCTTCCAGGCCATGAATCCCGCCCATGTCAGCGCTGTTGACGCTGGCGCAGTAAATGGCGACCCGCTCATTAGTGCCACCGGGGGACACCCAGTATGTGGTGATATGGCGCAGCGCGGCGGGGGTGCAGCCAGCTTCTTCCTGGCACTCGCGAACGGCCACCTCTTCATAGGTCTCACCAGGCTCGACCATGCCGGCGACCAGCTCAAGCAGCCAGGGCGAGCGCTCATCTTCAAGGGCACCGATGCGGAACTGTTCGGTAAGCACAATCGCTTCGCGCACGGGATCAACCAGCAGGACACAAACGGCCTCGCCCCGTTCAAACAGCTCCCTGTGGAAGGGGCCGATCCACTCGCCGTTAAAACGGCGGTGACGCAGAGTCACTTTGTTCATCCGGAAGAAACCCTGATACACAGTTTCGCGGGACTCTTCGACCACATCATCCTTTGACATAGGCTCTGGAATACCTGGCATGCTTGACCTATCTATATTGCTATATGAGAATATTTGGATTATCTGGGCAGCACGAAGTGTTCGCGTTTCCGCAACAATTCAGCCCCAGACAGGCTGATTTTTTCTGATAGACTTCAGGAACATCTGATTCTGACCCTTCTGCTGAGAAAGGCAACTTTATGAAGAAATTGCTCACCCTGACCTCTGCATTGCTGCTTCCGGGCGCTGTATTTGCTGCAGACCTCAGCTCTATTTACAACATGGCAGCGTCCAGCGACCCTGAAATTGAAGCGGCGCGGGCGGCACGTGAAGCCAGTTCGTACAATGTCATGATCGCGCGGGGTGCGCTCCTGCCACAGGCACAGGTCAGTTACACCCATACGCATCTCGAGTATGAGATCAAAGACTCGGCTCTGGACATTCCCGAATACGATCTGGGCTCACTCGAAGTGTCGGCGGGCATGTCGATCTTTGATCTGAATAAGTGGTACAGCTACAAAGCGGCGCGTTCAGGTAATGATAATGGTAACTTCGAACTGCAGATGTCTGAACAACAGCTGCTTATGCGTACCGCCGAGGCATACTTCAACGCGCTGCGCGCAGAAGATAATCTGTCGACCGCGAATGCCGAGCTTAAAGCCGTGCAGCGCGCGCTTGAGCAGACCAAGCAGCGCTATGACGTGGGTCTGATTGCGATCACAGAGGTGCATGAGGCTCAGGCTGCATATGACCTCAGTTACGCCAGTCTGCTGGGCCAGAGAGCTAACCGTGAAGTGCAGTATGAGATTCTTGCTCAACTCACCGGCGAGAAAATTTCCGGAGTCAGTGCCCTGAAATCTTCGGTCGCTATGAGTGACCCGCAGCCTCAGGACGCCGAAGAGTGGGTGGCCTCGGGTCTGGAGAAATTTCCTGGACTCCTGATGGTTCAGTCGCAGGTAGAAGCGGCGCGTCTGCAACGCAACGCTACCCGCTCACAGCACATGCCGACGGTAGAATTGTTTGCTTCATATACCGACGGTGACCAGGCGTATGGCTTTGAAGACCCGCTGGATGCAAGTGCGACCAGTTATGGCGTCAAAGTGACTGTGCCACTGCTGGCGGGTGGTTCTCTGTATGCAGCCAGTAAGCAGGCCGCGCTGAACTATGCATCTGCGGATTATCAGTTGGAAAAAACCCGTCGCGATGTAAAACAGAACATCCGTAGTCTGTATCTTCAGGTACGTACCGATGTGCTGAATATCAATGCCCGCTCACAGGCGATTCGCTCTGCGCGCAGTGCACTGGACGCGACCCAGACGGGCTACAAAGTCGGTACCCGAAACATTGTGGAAGTACTGGATGCCCAGAAGAAGGTGTATCAGGCAGAGCGTGACTATGCCAATGCGCGTTATGACTACATTCTCAACCTGCTGAGCCTGAAATTCTACGCAGGGACACTGAATGAAGCGGACATTGAGATGCTTAACGGTTGGCTGGAAAGCTGAGTGTTTGAATAAGTAAAAAAGGGGCCGACAGCCCCTTTTTTATTGGCAGATATTTCAGTGCTTGAGCAGAGGATCTATCAGATCAACGAGCCGCTGCACTGCACCGCGGTTATTATCAACCGTGGCTTGTGCCCGTTCACCCATGAGCTGACGGGCTTCAGTATCATTCAGAAAATACGCCAGACGGGTAGCCAACTGGTTCAGATCAGAGACGACCTCAAGCGCGTGGTCTTCTGCCATCGCATCGACAATGGCGGCGAAATTCACGTAGTTCGGGCCTATCAGCGTCGCCTTCCCCAGAGCCGCGGGTTCAATCGGATTGTGGCCTCCGAGTTCGACCAGGCTGCCACCCATCAGTACAACATCGGCTGCAGCGAGAAGCGTCAGCATTTCACCCATGGTATCTGCCACATAGACCTGAGTAGCTTCTGAAGCCTGGCCCTGCGAGCGACGCTGTATCTTCAGCTGACGACTGCGAGCGGCGTTACCAACCGCTTCAAAACGTTCAGGATGGCGAGGGATAAGCAGCAACAGCAGTTCGGGTACTGCTTTGTGAAGTTCTGGCCAGAGGTCGAGAACCTGTTCATCCTCGCCCGGATGACTTGATGCCAGCGCCAGGACAGGACGTTCGCGGCCCCACTGCTGACGCAGTTCTGCACCTTTATCGTTGAGGCCCTCTGCGACCGTCAGATCAAACTTCACGCTGCCTGTCACCGCGAGACGCTCAGGGGGCAGACCCAGTGCCAGAAAGCGGTCGGCATCACTCTGGTGCTGAGCGGCGACCACGCTCAGGCGCTGCAACATCGGTTGAGTCAGTGCGCTGAATTTTGCGTAGCCGCGCGCGGATTTCTCAGACAGACGGGCGTTTGCCAGGATTACCGGGATATGACGCTGTTCGCAGCAGGCCATGAGGTTAGGCCAGAGTTCGGTTTCCATAACCACGAGCGCGGCGGGGCGGATGGTACGGAGAAAACGATGAATAAAAACCGGCAGGTCGTAGGGCAGGTACATGTGAAATACCCGGCCGCCAAAGAGGCGCTTTACCTGTTCGGAACCCGTAGGCGTGGTGGTGGTGATGATCAGTGGCGTGTCCGGGTTCTGCTCAAGGAAACGCTTTACCAGTGGTGCGGCCGCCAGAGTCTCCCCGACAGACACAGCATGAACCCACAGACCGCCAGCGCGAGGGTGGTGTGGCAGGTAGCCAAACCGCTCGGCAATGCGCTGCCGGTAAGCAGGGTTAGCGCGTCCGCGCCACCACAGGCGGGCGACGATTAACGGCATCAGCAGCGTGTACAGCAGGGTATAAGCAAAGCGGGCCACAGAGTTCCAGACCTGAGTCACATAACGGTCGCGCATAGTAGCACAACTGCAGCGGCCATTATGCTAGACTGCGCGCTTTCTGAACCGCATGCGAACAAGCTGATGGACGTTACCATTCCTGATTTTCACAAAGCCCGTGTACTGGTCTTTGGCGATGTGATGCTCGACCGCTACTGGGGCGGTCCGACCTCCCGTATATCACCCGAAGCACCGGTGCCTGTAGTGAAAATTCAGGATACCGAAAACCGTGCTGGCGGCGCGGGTAACGTCGCACTGAATATCGCGACTCTGGGTAGCCAGGTGGATCTGCTGGGCATTACCGGTAATGACGATAATGCCTCGATTCTTGAGCAGCTGCTTGATGAGTCGGGCGTTGGTTGTGCCTTCCAGAAACATCCACTGAATCCAACCATCACTAAATTACGCATCATCAGTCGTCAGCAGCAGTTGATTCGTCTGGATTTCGAAGAAGCGTTTGACGCAACGGATCTGACCACGCTTTATCAGACCTTCGAAGAGCGTGTCGCACAGGCGGGTGTGGTGATTCTGTCGGACTACGGCAAAGGTGCGCTGGCGAACCCTCAGCATCTGATTCAGGCGGCACGTCGTCAGAACGTTCCCGTGATGATCGATCCGAAGGGCACAGACTTTGAAAAATACCGTGGGGCCACGCTGATCACACCGAATCTGAGTGAGTTTGAAGCCGTGGTCGGACGCAGTGACACCGATGAGGTACTGGTCGCGAAAGCCCGGACCCTGATTCAGGATTACGATCTCGATGCGGTGCTGGTGACGCGCAGTGAAAAAGGTATGACCCTGGTGCAGAAGAATGCTGAGCCATTCCATCTGCCGACCCGGGCCCGGGAAGTGTATGACGTGACCGGCGCCGGCGATACCGTGATCAGTGTGCTGGCCACATCGCTGGCCGCGGGCTGCAGCATGGAGCAGGCAACGTTTCTGGCTAACACTGCTGCAGGTATCGTTGTCGGTAAGCTGGGCACTGCAACCGCGTCAACAGAGGAGCTGCGTCGTGAACTGCGCCTCGAAAGCCAGCAGGGGGCAGGCCTGTTCGACGAAGAATCGCTGATGTTGCTGGTCGAAGAGGCGCGTAGCCGGGGCGAAACGCTGGTGATGACTAACGGGTGTTTCGACATCATTCATCCCGGCCACGTTCAGTATCTGAAAGAAGCGAAAGCATTGGGCGATCGTCTGCTGGTGGCGGTGAACTCAGACGATTCAGTCTCGCGCCTGAAAGGTCCGACCCGCCCGGTGAACCCACTGGATCATCGGATGGCAGTGTTGTCCGGCCTTGAGAGTGTCGACTGGGTCGTCCCGTTCCAGGAAGACACGCCCGAACGTTTAATCTGTCGGGTTTTACCAGACGTTCTGGTGAAAGGCGGAGATTATCGGGTCGAAGATATTGCCGGTGGGCAGTGTGTACAGAACAACGGCGGTGAAGTGATTGTCCTGAGCTTTAAGGACAACTGCTCTACCTCTGCAATTGTGAAAAGAATTCAGGAGACTGAAGCATGATTATTGTCACTGGTGGTGCCGGCTTTATCGGCAGCAATATCGTAAAAACACTGAATGGCATGGGACGTACCGACATTATCGTTGTCGATGATCTGACCGACGGCCGTCAGTTTTACAATATCAGTGACTGTGACATCACTGACTATCTGGATAAAAATGATTTTATTCAGCGCGTACAGTTGGACGATGGTCTGCTGGATGATGTTGAAGTAATTTTTCATGAAGGCGCCTGCTCATCCACAACGGAGTGGGACGGCAAATTTATGATGGAGAATAATTACGAATATTCGAAAATTATTCTTCATGCCTGCCTCGAAAAAGGCATTCCATTTCTGTACGCATCCAGTGCTTCTGTATACGGTGGCAGTGACGTGTTTAAAGAAGAGCGTCGTCATGAAAAGCCGCTGAATGTATACGGCTATTCAAAGTGGCAGTTCGATCAGTATGTTCGCCAGCTGCAGCATACCTATCCGAATGATACCTTCCCGAGCCAGGTTGTGGGCTTCCGTTACTTTAATGTGTATGGCCCCCGTGAGCAGCATAAAGGCTCGATGTCGTCGGTCGCTTTCCATTTTAATAACCAGATAAAAGATCAGGGACTGTGCAAACTGTTTGGTGAAACCGAGGGGTATGCCGCTGGAGAACAGCGTCGTGATTTTGTCTACGTTGGTGACGTTGTTAAGGTCAATCTCTGGTTCTGGAAACATTCTGATAAAAGCGGAATTTTTAATCTGGGTACCGGTCAATGTCAGAGCTTTAATGACGTCGCTGATGCCGTCATTGCCTGGCACTCTGCTCGCGGCACGGAAGGTAAAAAAGAATACATCCCTTTCCCTGAACATCTGAAAGGTGCGTATCAGAGCTTCACTGAAGCTGATATCTCGGCGCTTCGCGCTGCTGGCTATGCTGATGCCTTCGCGACCGTCGAGGAGGGTGTGACGGAATACATGGACTGGCTGAATGGCTGACCGCTCACTGGCTCACCCGAAATACTGGCCGTCCTGGCTGGGGGTGGGGCTGTTGATTGGTCTGACCCGGCTGCCTTATTCGTGGCAAATTTCTATCGGCCGTTCGATGGGGCTGCTTCTGCATAAAGTAGCGCGTAGCCGCCGCCATATTGCAGAGGTCAACGTCAGACTCTGTTATCCGGAGCTGTCCGCTCGGGATCAGGCGGCGCTTGTCCGCCAGATATTTATAGATAATGGGATCGGGCTGACCGAAACCTTTATCGCCTGGTTCCGCGACCCCTCCTGGTTACAGGACCGCACTGAATACCGGGGCTTCGATAAAGTCCGCGAGGCGACGGCTGGTGGACAGGGGGTGATGCTGCTGGGAGCGCATTATTCAATGCTGGATCTGGCAGGAGCCCTGATTACCAATGAGCTACGGGTAAGCGTCAGCTACCGGCCACAGGACAATCCTGTGATGAATTATATTATGGAGCGTAACCGCGCCCGCCTGTATGACGAATGTCTGACCCGTAAAGATATCCGTGCCTTTATCCGGACACTGAAGAAAGGCAATGTGCTCTGGTATGCGCAGGACCAGGATTTCGGTCGTAAAAACAGTGTTTTTGTGAACTTCTTTGGCCACCCAGCGGCCACTATCACGGCCACATCACGTATCGCCAAAGCCGGGAATGCCCTGGTGTTACCCATCACGTATTTCCGCAAAGACGATAACAGTGGGTATGTCATTGAAGTGCATGATCCGCTGCCGATTCCAAGCGGAGATGACGTTCAGGACGCCCAGGTCGCCAATGATTTCCTCGAAGTGCAGTTACGGGAACATCCTTCCCAGTACCTCTGGCTGCATAAGCGTTTTAAAACTCCTGCCGACAGCTCACAGAAGAAAGGGCTGTTGTATAAATAATAATATTAATTCGGTGAATGTTTCTGGATTCTTATTATTCATTTTATAGATTCTTAGGGTGCCGGTTAGACTGAGAGCAACTCAGATCAACCGGAGCCTGTTATGGACTTCCAACACTCGGCCAAAGCCCAGGAATACATCCGCAAAGTCACCGCCTTTATGAGGGAGGAGATTGAGCCTGTCGAAGAGGCGTACCTGCGAGAACTTCACAGCCTGGATAATAAGTGGGTCGTACTGCCCGTAATCAACGAGCTGAAGGCTAAAGCGAAGGCCGCTGGGCTGTGGAATCTTTTCTTCCCGGATGATGAGCACGGCGTCGGTCTGTCGAACGTTGAGTATGCCCCCCTTGCTGAGATTATGGGGCGCTCATTCATTGCTCCAGAAATTTTCAACTGTAATGCGCCCGATACCGGCAACATGGAAGTGCTGGAGAAATACGGTACGGAAGCGCAGAAAGAGCGTTGGCTGAAACCACTGATGGCAGGGGATATCCGTTCTGTGTTCTGTATGACAGAGCCGGATGTGGCCTCCTCCGACGCAACCAATATGGAAGCGACCGCCATTGTTGAGGGTGACGAGGTCGTGCTGAATGGCCGTAAATGGTGGAGCACAGGAATTGGGCACCCTGACTGTAAAGTCGGGATTTTTATGGCCCTGACGGATCCTCAGGCGCACCGTCATCAACAGCACTCGATGGTCCTGTTCGACCTGGATACACCGGGAGTAAAGATCGAACGTATGCTGCCGGTATTCGGTCATTACGATGAACCCTACGGGCATGGTGAAGTCAGCTTCAACAATGTCCGGGTGCCTGTGAGTAATATCATTGCCGGCCCAGGCCGGGGTTTTGAAATCGCTCAGGGGCGTCTTGGCCCCGGGCGTATTCATCACTGTATGAGACTGATCGGCAGTGCCGAGCGCGCGCTGGAATTAATGTGCCATCGAGCGGTCACCCGTGAGGCGTTCGGTAAACCACTCGCGAATCTGGGCGGCAACCGCGACATCATTGCCAATGCGCGTATGAGTATTGAGCAGGCACGGCTGTTGGTTCTTAAAGCCGCATGGATGATTGATAAAGTCGGCGCCGCAGGCGCCATGAGTGAAATTTCGCAGATTAAAGTCATTGCGCCGAATGTTGCACAGCAGGTCTGCGATGCAGCTATGCAGATGTACGGTGGTGCCGGATTGTCCGATGACTTCCCGCTTACAGGCATTTATGCTGCTGCACGGGCATTGCGACTGGCGGACGGTCCGGATGAAGTTCACCGCGGGCTGATCGCTAAGTTCGAGCTCCTGAAATACAAAAAATTCATGAAGTCATAAGAATAAAAGGCAGAGTATGAAACGGGTACTTATCACCGGCGCAGCCAGCGGTCTGGGTCGTGCACTGGCGTTACGGTTTGCGCAGGACGGTGCAGACATCTGTATCGCAGATATAAATCGCGAAGGGTCGGAAGAAACGCTGAAACTCATCGGTGAGGCCGGCGGTAGCGGCTGGATTGCTCACCTTGATGTGCGCGTACCCGAACAATGGGAAGCGTTGCGCAACGATGTTGAAGAGCGCTGGCAGGGGCTGGATGTTCTGGTAAACAACGCCGGTGTGGCCACCGGTGACCGTGTCGACGCCGGTGAGTGGGACTGGTGGGAATGGATTATCGACATCAACCTGAAAGGCGTAGCGCTGGGCTGTCGTACTTTTACGCCGCTGATGAAAAAGCAGAACAGCGGCTACATCATGAATACCGCATCACTGGCGGGTCTGATGATTCTGCCTTCTATGGCGTCGTATAACGTCACAAAAGCCGGTGTAATTGCGCTGTCTGAAACCATGTATTACGAATTGCATGCGTACAACATTAAAGTGACGGCACTGTGTCCGGGCTTCTTCCGCACCAACCTGAATAAGACGATGAAAACCTCCGATCCATCGATGCTTAAGTTCGTTGATAAAGTATTCGAAAAATCGGAACTGGATGCCAGTGAAGTTGCAGACGCGGCGTATAAATCGCTGATGAAAGGCGAGATGATCTGTAACCCTCATCCTATCGGGCGTAAGGCCGTATTTGTTAAGAAATATCTTGGCTGGTTGTTCCGCTGGAAAGTGAAGCAGGCGTCGTTTGATCTGCGTCGTCGAGAGGAAGAGGCGAAAAAACGCGCATGAGCAAAGAATATATCGATCAGGCAAAAGACCTGCGCGACAGCGACAGCTTTGATATTGGTTCTCTGAATTCCTGGTTACAACAGGCCGTGCCCGGTTTACAGGGCGTGCCTGATGTAAAACAGTTCTCGGGCGGGGCATCGAATCTTACCTATCTGCTCAGCTATCCTGCGCAGGCTGATGGTCAGCCGGTCGAATATATTCTGCGTCGCCCACCTCCAGGGCATAAAGCGGCCAGTGCGCATGATATGAAACGCGAATACCATGTAATGAAATCTTTGCGTCCGGTCTTTCCATACGTACCGGAAATGATTGCGATCTGTGATGATGCTGCGGTCATTGGTGGAGATTTTTACGTTATGGAGCGTCTCACGGGCATTATTCCCCGTGGTAATCTGCCGCGGGGGATGTCGTTGAGTCGCTCACAGGCCCGCGATCTGTGCCTGTCGACGTTTGATAAACTGATTGACTTACATAAGGTCGATTATCAGGCCGCCGGCTTAAGCGATCTGGGAAAAGGGCAGGGGTACGTCCGTCGTCAGGTCGAAGGCTGGAGCAGCCGCTATGAAAAATCCCATACCTGGAATGTGCCTAAATTTAAAAAAGTTATTAAATGGCTGAAAGAAAATCAGCCAGAAGATATTGCTACCTGCATTATTCATAATGATTTCCGTCTCGATAATGTCGTACTGAATGCCGAAAACCCAGGCGAAATTATTGGCGTTCTTGATTGGGAAATGTGCACGCTAGGCGATCCGCTGATGGATCTTGGCGGTGCTCTCGCTTACTGGGTGGAGGCGCGGGACGACTTTCTGATGCGCGCAGTGCGGCGCCAGCCAAGTCATCTTCCCGGCATGCTGACACGCAAACAGATCGTCAGTTATTACTGTGACAAAATGGGCTTTGATAAATCTCAATGGCCGTTCTACGAAGTCTTTGGGCTGTTCCGTCTCGCGGTGATTGCGCAACAGATTTATTACCGTTACCACCATAAGCAGACGGATAATCCAGCATTTAAAAATTTCTGGATTATTGTGAATTATCTGAATCTGCGTTGCCGGCGGATTATCCGTCAGCAGAAGAAACATCACTGATGGCCGCCATTTATCTGGTCCGTCATGGACAGGCTGGGTTCGGGAAACTCAACTACGATCAGCTGTCGGATCTGGGAAAACAACAGGGCGAACTGGTCGGGCAGGCACTGCATGCCCGCCGCACTGAGGCCCGTCAGGTCGTCTGCGGAGCGATGCGCCGTCATCGGGAAACCATGCAGGCCGCACAGCAGCACTGGCATAGCTGGGGGCCGGTGACTGAAATGGCGGGTTTTAATGAATTCGATAGCGATGAAGTGATTGCCCGTGCACATCCGCAGTTCAGTAATAAACTGGCACTGGGTGCCTGGCTGATGACGCAGGATAACCGTGCACGTGCTTTTCAGACGTTATTCTCTGGTGCAGTGAATCGTTGGATTTCTGGTGAATATGATGGTGATTATCAGGAATCCTGGCCGGCCTTTACTGCACGTATTGAATCCGCCTTAGCGCAGGTTATTCATCAGAGTAGTGGAGGCGATATCGTTATTTTTACTTCTGGTGGGCCGGTGACGGCGATCGCCCGTCAGTGCCTCGGGCTGAGTAACGCGCACGCGTTTGAGCTTAACTGGACGCTATTCAATGGTGGAATTACCCAATTACTTTATAACCGCAGCGGCAAAGTCAGCCTGGCTGCGGTGAATGAACATCAACATCTGGCGGCTGCCGGAAAACAGTTTCTGACGTATCGCTGAGCGTCAGATAATCAGGAGATAAAAATGAATCCATCCAGTCTGTTTGATCTGTCCGGTCGTGTTGCTCTGGTGACGGGAGCAAGCCGGGGTATTGGTGAAGCGGTTGCAAAGCTGCTGGCGTCAGCCGGAGCGCACGTCATTGTCTCCAGCCGGAAAATTGAAGGCTGTCAGGCGGTTGCAGATGCGATTAACAATGACGGTGGCAGTGCCGAAGCGATGGCGTGTCATATCGGCGAAATGGAGCAGATTTCTGCGACGTTTGCACAGATCGAAGCCAGTCACGGTAAGCTGGATATTCTGGTTAATAATGCCGCCACCAACCCTTATTTCGGCCACATTCTGGATACAGACCCAGCCGCCTTCAGTAAAACGGTTGATGTGAATGTCCGTGGATATTTCTTCATGTGTAGCCTGGGCGGCAAACTTATGAAAAAAAATGGTGGGGGCAGCATCATCAATGTGGCATCGGTGAATGGTGTGGTGCCGGGTGATTTTCAGGGCATTTATTCCATCACCAAATCATCGGTCATTGCGATGACCAAGGCCTTTGCCAAAGAGTGCGCGCAGATGGGTATTCGCGTAAATGCGCTCCTGCCGGGTCTGACTGATACAAAATTCGCCAGTGCGCTGACCAGCAATCAGGCCATCCTGAAGCAGGCGATGATGCATATCCCGATGAAACGCGTGGCGATGCCGGAAGAAATGGCGGGTACCGTGTTGTACCTAGCGTCAGATGCGTCCAGCTACACCACAGGTACCTGCATTAATGTCGATGGCGGTTATCTGTTGGTCTGATCGCTAACACGGGCTCCTGTGGTCAGCAGGTGCCCGTATCGCTCCGTTATTCGACGGTAGAGCGTTTAACCGGGGTGGTTGATGTGTCTGAGCTTTCTGGCTCCTGCTTTACCACAGGCACGCTGCGTTGCGCCTGAATGGAAGCGGCACCGCTGCCCAGGCCAGAAACGATACTGACGATAAAATCGATGCCCGTTACGTCCGCTGAGACTGCAATGACCTCTTCTGAGATGGAATCAGGGTAACCGCCACAGGTCTCGCCGTTCTGGCAGATGTAGTAATCCACATCAATATCTGAACCACCGGTTACGCGATAGCTGCCTGCCGGTACGCCTTCCACCGTGTAGGTGCCATCGGCATTTACCAGCGCTTCTGCCGCGACTTCGCCCGTAATGTCGTCAATCACCAGAACGTACTGCGGTGCAGAATCTCCCAGGTCAACGATTTCACCAACCAACATAGAAACACGGACTTCGAGCGGATTGCCATCGTCCGGCGTGAACAGAATCAGCCCTTCATAAATACCATCAAGAAGGTCTGTGCGGTCAATGTTCAGAGTGTACTCACCCAGTCCGTCAGTAGTGAGGCTGGCATCGAGTGACATCCAGTCTTCACTGACTTCTGCCGTGACGGCGGGGTCGTCGGCATTGTCGTTGATATTGCTCAGCGTAAATGAAATAGCGCTGCTGCTGCCCATGGAGAGGGCGTCCGGGTCCGCTTCCAGGACTGGAACCGGCGTAATAGCGCCGCCGCCTGCCAGATCATTTGCTGCATTCACGGCTTTATAAGCATTGATCAGTCCGTGTCCGAAGTCGTTATCGCGGCCTGTGCTGCCGATATCGTCGGTCAGGCTGCCATTGGCGAGCAGATCATCTACATTCTGTGGCGTCAGTTCTGGATACACCGCCTTCATCAAAGCAATCACACCGGCGACATGAGGTGACGCCATGGATGTGCCCTGCTGCAGGTTATAGTCCTCGGCGCGGGTGCCTGTGCTGTCATCGACGGAGGTACTGACGACACCATCGCTCTGAAGGTCGCCGTTGGTGTCATATCGCAGGTCGCCACCCGGTGCTGCGACATCAATTTTACTGCCGTAGTTTGAATAATAGGCGCGGGAGTTGTTGGGGGCGGTGGCACTGACTGAAATAACCCCATCGTAAGACGCAGGGTAAAACGCTTGGGAAGAGTCTTCATTACCCGCCGCGGCGACAATAATCACGCCCTGGTTCCGGGCCGCGGTGATGGCTTCCTGTTCGGCGTCACTACTGAACTCGCTACCCAGAGAGAGATTGATAATGTCGGCTTTTTTCGTAGGCAATGTATTGCTGTCGTTACTGAGACGGGCGGCAAAACGAATGCACTGAATAATATCGTACGACGTGCCTTCACCGTTCAGGCCAAGTGCTCTGAGAGGCATCACCTTAGTATCGCCGCCCACACCGGCACCGCCGCGGTTATTGCCAGTAATCGCAGCCACTGTGCCACTGACGTGGGTCCCATGCCAACTGCTGGCCCCCTGCTGATTGCTGTCGCCAGGGTCGTCCGGGTTATTGTCTATGCCATTGCCATCACGGCTGACTGCCGCATTAGAGATAAAGTCATAACCGCTCACCAGCTTGCCGGAGAGGTCCGGATGATTGAGAAATACCCCGGTATCAATAACTGCGACGGTGACATCTGATGAACCACTGGTCAGATCCCAGGCCTGCGGCAGTTTGATATCGTTGTAGTGATATTGATAGCGGTACAGCGGATCGTTTGGTGTGAGAACGGCCTTCCGCACATAGTTAGGTTCGGCATATTCAACATCATCACGTGCATTCAGCGCTTTGATCGTGTTGAGCGTCTCTCGGTGATTGAATGCCCCGGGCATTTTCTGTGCAAACTTTGACTTCTGTTGCTGGGTCTGGAGTGTCAGAGGCGCACTGATAGTCGCTCTTACAGGATAATCACTGGCGCTGCTCAGTGCGGTGACCTGATGCCCATAGGCCATAACGCTGTTGCCTGTCGCTTTGATCGAGCTCGCACTGTCTTTCCAGCGGATCAGAGCTTCACCGGGAACAAAGTCAGTAGATAGCGGGGACGTGTTACCAGTACTGACGATGCTGGTTTCGGCAGCGGTAAGCTGCAGAACATATTTTGAAATTCCTGAATACGCACTGACCAGCAGCAGATACTCACCATCTGCCGGAACAGTAATTTCTTCTGTCGCCTCGGTACCGTTAGATGTGCTGATCGGCAGGCCCGTCAGGGAATCGGGATCATAAAGGTAGAGATCAAGGTCGCCCTGGTATATTCCTTCCGTTGTATTGCCATCATCATCAACAACGTTCAGCGTGATGACCTGACCGCGCTGCAGAGAGACGCTGTAAAAATCGTCCTCATCGTAGTTGCTCGCGAAACGCTCCAACGATCCATTCTGACTGGCCTGTGCACCGGTGCCGGTTTTCGAGGCAAAGCCCTGAACGGTAACAATGTTGGGAAGGGGTTGAGGGTTATCAGGATCATTATTGCTGATAAACGACGCGTTAATATCGTTCAGATCTGAGTCGATGACCAGGTTAGACGAGGTATACAGCTGGCCACTGACGTTATAGGTCGGTTCACTGCCTCCACCACCTCCGGTGCAGGCGCTTATGACAGATGTCGCCAGAAGGGTGCTTGCGAGGCGGCTGGCTGTTGAATAACTCTGAGTGCTGTTGCAGTTATCTGGGTTAGGACGCGGCATAGATGGGATCTCGTTTTCCTCAATCTCAGATGTAGAGCCACTGCTCTGAAGCAGGCAGCCTGACATCATCATAACGGATGTGATCATGGCCGGCAGAAACAGGATTCTCATATCTTCCCTGAAAGTAATGGTCAATCATGCCCAGAGTATCAGGCACGGCGCGCCAGGGCCAATGGGGTTCCTCGCATATCGCCCCATGATTCTGACTGATAGGCCCAGACCTATGCCTGAGGTACTCTGCGGATTCAGTCGACAGGCATGGAGGCCATATGTCACTCGCACGGATTTATACGCGGGCTCAGCTGGGAATAGAAGCCCCTTTGGTACAGGTGGAAGTGCATCTTTCCGGTGGTCTGCCGTCGCTCAGTCTGGTCGGGATGCCAGAAACTGCGGTCAAAGAATCGAAAGATCGGGTCCGCAGTGCCATTCTCAACAGCCATTTTGAGTTTCCAGCGAAACGTATCACGATCAATCTTTCCCCGGCCGACCTGCCGAAAGAGGGTGGGCGTTATGATCTGGCAATTGCGCTTGGCATTCTGGCGGCGTCAGAGCAGATACCCGCTCAGCGCCTGGAGGAGTTTGAGTTTGTCGGAGAACTCGCGCTCAGCGGTGCGTTGCAGCCAGTATCCGGGATTCTGCCAACGACCCTGCGGGCGAGCCGCCAGGGACACGGATTGGTGATTCCACAGGCCAATGCAGAAGAGGCGTCGTTATGCCGCGATGCCCGCTGCCTGGCAGCATCAAGTCTCAGTGAAGTGACAGCCTGGCTGCATGGCCAGGATGCTCTGGCGCTGGTCGAGCCCTTTGCCGGACAAGCCCGTGAGCAGGTCCGGCAGGGCGACCTGACCGATGTGAAGGGACAGCCTGGCGCACGCCGGGCATTGGAAATAGCGGCAGCAGGCAAGCATAACCTGTTGTTTATCGGCCCACCGGGCACGGGCAAAACCATGCTGGCCAGCCGTCTGCCGGGGATACTCCCGCCAATGAGTGAAGACGAAGCACTTGAATCAGCCTCGGTGTCGTCAGTCAGCCATCAATCCGGAGACTGGCGCCAGCGCTGGGGGCAGCGACCTTTTCGCGCGCCGCATCACACGGCGTCTGGCGTCGCGCTGGTTGGCGGGGGAGGAAACCCTAAGCCCGGGGAGATATCGCTGGCACACGGCGGTGTACTGTTTCTGGATGAACTACCGGAGTACAGCCGGAAAGTGCTGGATGTACTGCGTGAACCCCTCGAAAGTGGTGAGATTGTCATCAGCCGCGCCAACCGCTCGGTGACTTACCCCAGTCGTTTTCAGCTGATAGCTGCAATGAATCCGTGCCCCTGCGGTTATTTTGGCGACAGCTCAGGGCGTTGTCAGTGTTCACCGGATCAGGTGCGTCGCTATCAGGGGCAGACATCGGGGCCGCTCCTTGACCGGATTGACCTGCACGTTGATGTTCCGCCGGTCTCACCGGGGCTATTACAGCAGGCGCCGCCGTCGGAGGCTTCGATACAGGTGCAGAACCGGGTTGTGGCTGCGCGGGAGCGGCAGCTGACACGGCAGGGCTGCGCTAATGGAGAGCTTGCCGGCAGCCTGCGCGACCGGGTCTGCAGGCTCAGTAACGAAGATCAGGTGTGGTTTCTCGACATGATTGAGCGGCTGAACCTTTCGGCACGTTCATTTCATCGATTGCTGACGGTAGCACGTACGATTGCTGATCTGGCAGCGCAGGACGACATCGGCCGGATGCACCTGATGGAGGCTGTTGGCTTCCGCGCACTGGATCGCTATCGCAGTCACTGAGTGGCAACTCAGTGATAATCAGCCACACTGAAGAAAAGCGCCGGGCATAAGGAGTGACGGTGGAACGTCGTCTGATCGTTTTTCTGCTGTGGATAGCTGTCGCTGTTGCTCTGCTGACCTGGTATCACGTTAAGAGAGTGAGCCCCTTCGAAAAGTCGGCGGTGTTTGCGCCTTATATCGATGAACAACAGGAGTCGCAGTCGCCGGATGGCAGGCCGGAGGCAAAAGTGCGGAAGTAGCGTATGAAGCACAAAGATCTTTTTGTATTTCTGGCGGTGATCGGACTGATTATCGGTGGACTGACCTGGTACCACCTGGCGACGCCCAGCCCTTACACCAGTGAAGTTTTTTTCGGACAATAGTCAGAACAGGCTTTGCTGACCTGAGTAATCGCACAGCACCGCTTCGTGCACACTGGCGCGTTCAACCAGCTTGTCCATAGACATCGGCTGGGCATAGAAATACCCCTGCACCCGATCACACCCAAGTGAATTGATCACATCCAGACAACGCTGATCTTCCACCCCTTCGGCGGTAGTCTCCAGTCCCAGACGCCGCGCGAGATCCAGCATTGCCGAGACAATATGAAGTTGCGGTAATGACTCATCGCTGCCGGACAGCGGAGTAACAAACGCGCGGTCCAGCTTGATGCCTGTGATCGGCAGGTCGCTGAGATGTGAGAGCGAAGAAAAGCCAGTGCCGAAATCGTCGAGCACAATATGAACGCCTGCCTGTTTCAGTGTCTGAAGGTTATACAGAGACACACTGGCATCCAGCATCATCGCGGTTTCTGTCAGTTCAAGTTCCAGGCAGCGGGCCGGGACACGATATTCTTCAAGCAGACTGAGAACTTTTTCAGCGTAGTCCGGATCTGCCACCTCCGGAAAGGATACGTTCACTGACATGCGCAGGGTCACGCCCTGTTCGCTCAGCCGGTGCCAGGCCTGCAGCGTCTCGCGCATAGCCCAGGTGCCCAGTGTCCGGATCAGTCCGGCCATTTCTGCATCGCGGATAAAAGTAGTGGGAGGCACGACGCCCAGATTCGGGTGCAGCCAGCGCAGCAGAGCCTCTGCGCCAGTCATGCGCCCAGTGTGGGTATCGAACTGCGGCTGAAACTCGAGATAAAACTCTTTGCTGCGCATCGCGCGGATCAGGTCATGAACGACCAGCGATTCGGTGGTGCTGAGTGCGCGTGATCCGAGGCCGCTCTGTAACATGCGGATGCGCTCGACCTGACGGACACACTTCTGCAGGGCACCGCCCAGATCATCGTAGTTGCTGATCGGCGCGGGACCGCTGAGAAAGGCGGTCCAAAGGTAATTGATGTCGTCTTCGAAGGACTTCATCCACTTCTTGGACAGGGCTTCAGCATCCCGGCTTATAACAACAAACTGGTCATCGAGAAGTTTGCCCAGCAGGGCATCGTCCGGGGCCTGAGCGCGCAGCTGATGTTCAAACGATTGCTGTGTAGCAAGGCGAAGTTCTGCACTGTCACCGGCGGCCGCAGGGCGCCACCGACAGCTTACCAGCTGAATAAAAAGGCCGTCTTCGCATTCTGTGCGGGCACGGAACTGGCGAATCCAGGTGTGTCGGGGAAGAAGCGGCCGGAGCTGTCCCTGAACGCAGGCGAACAGATCGTGCAGTCCATGGCGTAAGGCCTGGGGCGACATCTGGTGCTCATCCAGCCAGGTGCAGGCGTCGGGGTAATAGGCGCGTTCTTCCGGGCGACCGATGATCAGGGTGGGAATATGCAGACTCAGCTCCTGTACGCGGTCCCGCAGGCCCGGGTCCCGGTGTGGAGCAACCACAATAGCCATATGTCCACTGGGGACCGGCAGAAATGCATCCAGCATGCCGGTGCGCATGGTTATTTCTGATTCTTCTGCCTCACGGTCAAGCCAGTTAATCAGCAGATCCGGGAGAGCTCTCTCCGTGCCCAGTACCAGCAGCGGTGGTAGACGATTTGCCGTCTGTTGGTTCATTCCCTGTGTGTCCCCATAAAAGTCGGAAGCCCCAGATACATATAGGCGACATTTGCAGAATTTGCGAAAAATTGACGTAAATAGCTCCTTCGGGCGCAACCCACCGCTCAACCTGACTCATAGCGAAATCTCAGTGACAGAAGTTACCGGGGGCGATTTCATATGCGGGCAATGCTGGTAGAATCTGCGCTCGAAACAGAGGTGTTCAAGTGGTCGATTTAAGTCAGCTCAATCCACGTCAGCGTGAAGCTGCCAAGTATATTGATGGTCCCCTGCTGGTACTGGCTGGTGCTGGCTCAGGGAAGACCAGTGTGATCACCCGTAAAATCGCCTACCTGATTGATGCATGCGGCATCAAACCGCACCATATCGCAGCCGTGACCTTTACCAATAAGGCCGCGCGGGAGATGAAAGAGCGTGTGATGCAACTGGTTGGCCGGGGTGGTGCGCGCGGGCTGACGGTCTCTACGTTCCACAACCTCGGGCTGAATATTGTCCGTCACGAGTTGCAGGCCGCTGGTTACAAACAGGGGTTCTCTATCCTCGATCAGGATGACTGCAAGGGCATCATCCGCGATGTGATGCACCGTGAACACGGTGATGATGGCGATATGATCGATATGATTCAGAACACCATTTCCAACCTGAAAAATGACCTTATCTCTCCCGAAGACGCAATCCGCACCGCGGCAAGCCCACAGGAGCAGCTGATTGCCCAGACATACAGCGTTTATCAACGCATGCTCAGGGCGTACAACGCCGTCGACTTTGACGATCTGATTATGGTGCCCACGGTGCTCTTCCGGGATAACCCAGAGGTACTGACGCGCTGGCAGAAGAAAATCCGCTACCTGCTGGTGGATGAGTATCAGGACACCAACACCTCTCAGTACGAGCTGGTAAAACTATTGGTGGGTCACCGCAATGGTCTGACTGTGGTAGGGGATGATGACCAGTCGATCTATGCCTGGCGGGGCGCTAAGCCCGAAAACCTGGCATTGCTGAAGAAGGACTTCCCGTCGCTGAAACTGGTGAAGCTTGAGCAGAACTACCGTTCTACCGGATTGATTCTGAACGCCGCCAACGTCGTGATTGATAACAACCCGCACGAATTCGATAAGAAGCTCTGGTCTGATAAGGGGTACGGCGACCCGATCAAGATTCTTAAATGTAAAAACGATGAGGTGGAAGCGGAGCGCATCGCGACAGAGATTGTTGAACGGCGCCTGCGCTATGGCTGTGGTTACCGCGATTTCGCCGTGCTTTACCGGGGCAATCACCAGTCGCGTATGATTGAAATGAAGCTGCAGGCGTATCAGGTGCCTTACAAGCTCAGCGGTGGTCAGTCTTTCTTCGGTCGTAACGAAATCAAAGACATCATGGCGTATCTGCGTCTGCTGATTAACCCGACCGACGATGCCGCGTTTCTGCGGGTCGTGAATACCCCTCGCCGTGAGATCGGCCCAAGCACGATTGAGAAGCTCAGTGAATACGCTGCGATGCGGAACACCAGCATGATTGCAGCCACGACCGAAATGGGGCTGGAGCAGTTCCTGATGCCAAAAGCTCTGGATCGACTGCGGCGTTTCGGACACTGGCTCGAGCGCATCACCCGCAATGCCTATACCGACGACGCTGTAGCTGCGATTAAAGAAATGATCGCTGACATTGATTATGAAGGCTATCTGTTTCAGAACTCAGGGACACCTCATCAGGCCGAACGGCGTATGAAAAACGTCTGGTTTCTGGTCGATCAGATCCAGAAAATGATCGATAAGGCTGATGAGATGGGCGACGAATGCACCATTGAAGACGCAGTTGGCAAGCTGATCCTGCGCGATATGCTGGAGCAACAGGGCGATGAGGATGATGCCGATCAGGTTCAGCTGATGACCTTGCACGCCTCTAAGGGTCTGGAGTATCCCCATGTGTATATCATGGGGATGGAAGAAGAGCTGATGCCGCATCGCAACAGCATTGAAGCCGACACCATCGAAGAAGAGCGGCGACTGATGTACGTGGGGATCACGCGGGCGAAACGTACGCTGACTCTTACGTACGCAGGCAAGCGTCGGCAGTTTGGTGAAGCCATGGACACAACACACTCACGTTTTCTGGATGAATTACCCCCGGACGACATCGTCTGGGAGGGTCGCACCGAAGTATCTGCTGAAGAAGCCAAACAGCGTGGCCAGGAAACGCTGAGTAGCCTGAAGAACATGTTGGCTGATTTCTGATCTTCTTCAAATAATAATGATTCGCACTTGTATCTAATCCGGATGTGCGTATCTTAGATGCGTCCGCGGTGGCGAGCACCCCGTCATCGCGGACACTCTGAGATTCACGAAGGAACAGGTATGTCTCCCCGCGAACAGCAGCGACGGATTTTTGAGCGAAAGATCCGCTGGGCCGAAGCGCCTGACACCCCTCAGCTTATCCACGACTGGCTGCTACTGTGCGGTCAGGATTCCTGGCAGTCTAACGAAGATCAGTTCTGCCTGCTTATGGAGACCGCCTTCGATGAGTTGCTTCCCCGTCAGTGGCGTATCGCTTGTCTCGACAATATCTGCTGGCCATTGAGGGAACTCAGTCGTCTGGCACGAACCGAACCTCAGAAGCGCCGTTTGCGCGCACTCACCTATGAATTGTCTGTTGGCGGACAATATTTTACCGCTGGCCTCAGATAGCCTGAACAGGAGAAAACCGCATGAGCCGTACCCGCATTGAAAAAGACAGCATGGGCGAACTCAACGTACCGGAAGATGCACTTTATGGAGCCCAGACTCAGCGGGCGATAAAAAATTTTCCGGTCAGTGGGCAACCCATGCCAGAAGCATTTATCCGTGCTCTGATCAGCCTTAAGAAAGCGGCGGCGGTAGCCAACCAGCAGCTGCAGCAGATCGATGCAGATACAGGCGCAGCAATCGTACAGGCGGCGGACGAACTGCTCGGAAGCCCGGAGTTGATGCAGCATTTTCCGGTAGATATCTTCCAGACGGGCTCTGGTACCAGCACTAACATGAATGCCAACGAAGTTCTGGCGACCCTGGCAAGTCGTTACGCGGGAGTAAGTGTCAGCCCAAATGATCATATTAATTATGGGCAAAGTAGTAACGATGTAATTCCTTCGGTTATCCACATCAGTGCTGCCGCTGAAATCCGTCATTCACTGTTGCCTGCGTTGCAGCATCTTGCCGGCACGATACGTAAAAAAGCAGAAGAGGTTGATGGTTTCGTTAAAACGGGCCGTACGCATCTGATGGACGCCATGCCCGTGCGTATGAGTCAGTCTCTGGGGAGCTGGGCGACGCAGACAGAAGAAAATATTCAGAGGCTGGAACAGCAGCTTCCGGCATTACAGGCGCTGGCTCTTGGAGGTACGGCTGTGGGTACCGGTATTAATGCTCACCCTGATTTTTCTACACTATGTTGTCGCGTATTAAGTGAAGAGCAAGGCATTGATTTTCGTCCTGCAGATGATTATTTCTCACGTATTGCCGCGCAGGATACAGCAGTGGCTATTTCGGGCACATTGAAGACCCAGGCGGTTGCGATGATGAAGATTGCCAACGATCTTCGTTGGATGAATTCAGGCCCGTTAGCGGGGCTTGGAGAAATCGAGTTGGAAGCGCTTCAGCCCGGTTCGTCGATCATGCCCGGAAAAGTGAACCCAGTAATTCCGGAAGCTGCAGCGATGGTTGCTGCACAGGTTATGGGAAATGACGCATGTATCGCTGTTGCGGGTCAGTCCGGTAATTTCGAGCTGAACGTGATGCTCCCTGTGGTGGCACAGAATCTCTTGCACAGTATCTCTCTGTTAGCGAATGTCTCACTTCTTCTGGCAGATAAAGCCATTGCGGGATTCACCGTAAAAGAAGAAAAGCTGCAGGAGGCATTGGGGCGCAATCCGGTTCTGGTTACTGCCTTGAACCCTGTGATCGGATATCTGAAAGCCGCGGAAATAGCGAAGCAGGCGTACCGGGAAGGACGTCCGATTATTGATGTGGCTGATGAACAGACAGATCACGGAAAAGCAGAGCTGGAACGTCTGCTGAATCCCGAGAAGCTGACACATGGTGGTCTGTAAAGTACCGGGGTAAGTGCAACATTCATCCGAGCCAGTGTAAGCCTGAGCGGGGACTGATCTTCAGAATAACTTTTCTTGATATCTGTCCCCTGTCCAGGATGCCGATTGCAGTCTCGGGGGTGCTGACAGAGACATTATCATTAAAGAGTCAGCCGGGTTTTGCAAAAAAAGGCCCCGGAAGGGGCCTTTCGCAGGGGAGTTAACTCAGCGGAATTCCCAGTGCTCCGCCCGGAGTTCACCGGAGGCACCTTCGGCATCAAGTGCGGCTGAGCTGGATTCTTCCTGAGAGAAGGTGACCAGGCTGAGCGCCCTTGCATTGCCTTGAACCAGGCCAACGGTCAGTCGCAGGAAAAGCGCTGCGCCGGCGTCATCCGTGGTCTGTGCATTAATGACCAGTGCGTTGCTTTCTGCAGGGTTAGACCAGCTGAAGCTCAGGGTGCCATAGCTGTCGTTTACCCGTCCTGTGTATTCACCTGCACCACCCGAAGAGAAGGAGAAGACACCGTCTTCAATTTTCAGCTTCTTATCAATGAGGTCGAGTGCGCCCATCGTCTCTTCTGTGCCGCAGTTGCTCATTGCAGTAGTAAAGTCGGTCAGCGTAGCCTCTTCATTGTCAGCACTTTCACACAGGCCCAGTGGATACTGCAGTGATTCATCAAAGGCATTTTTAATGGCAGTAGCCGCCGCATCGTTGAATACCCACTGGTCATCATTGGCTGCACCAGCCATCAGTACTTCACCGCCACGGACGTACCCATCAACGACCGCAAGCAGGAAAGCCGCATCGTCGCGATCGATGTCACCCTGACCACGCAGATCCTGTGGAATTTCTGCCCGGATTACGGTCACACCGCCGATCTCACGATAGCTCCAGGTGGATACCGAAGCGCGCTCTACCACTGTTGTGCCCAGGTCATTGTTGTAGTCTTCTTTCCAGTAGCTGACGATTCCGCCACTGACCAGTTCAGCGCGGAAGCGGCTATCGTGGCCGTAGACATCGAAGCCAATAATGTCATTCACGCTGGCAGGCTCACTGGCGGCGGATGACGTAACCAGCTGTGCAAGAGACGTCGCGGCCATACCGTGGCTTTCTGACCCCTGATCCCAGCTCATAAAGACGTTGTTACACCAGGCGTCGGTATTGGTCCATGGTTCAGTCGTGCTGAAGGCCGATTCGCCGCAATAGGTTTCTGCGTTCTCTTTCCACAGGCGATACTGTTCATTCGTGCGGGTGAATGTGAGTTTATAGCCTTTGGCACCTTCACCGAACACGGCGCCGGGGGTCAGTGCCAGAGGGTACGCAGAATCGCGCAGGTACGCCGATACGCTGCGGCCGTTCAGGTTTGCCTCGACACCAGAGATAAATTCTTCCGTGACCGCCAGATCACTGCGCAGAATGCGGATGCGATTTCCATCGACGGTAATTGTCTCAGCGTCCTCACTGACACAGACCCAGTTGCTTCCGGTCAGGTAGCAGTCCTGCTCTGTTGATTCAGAATCGTCGAGTACCCATGAGCCGCCGCCAAGACCGTTCTCCCACATGTAATTGTCGACACCGATATTACCGCTTTCGGAATCGACAGATACGTGGCCGTAGAAAAACTCGGCAACGTCGCTGTATTCATCGCTTTCAAAGAAGTACAGGCCATCGCCACCTGTGATCAGTGCGCCCAGATTGGCTGCAACGGCTTCGCGATTATCACGGCGTTGCTGAATATCGTTCTCTACTTCGGACGGATCGAGACGGGTGCCGGCCAGCTCGTCGCTGCCTGCCAGATCATCCGCATCAAACCCATCGCCCGCGCCGTCTACTGCGTTTTTGATATCATCCAGCGCGTCCAGTACCTGATTAATAATCAACGCCATCAGGTCGTCTTCAGTGACACCTGTTTCGCCGACTACTTCGTTCACCAGCTCGCGGTTCTGCTGCATCACCGCGCGCGTTACCTGAGCCACCTTGTGGAGGCGCGCATACTCATCGGCGTTTGCTTCGTCGCTGGCTCCCGCGACATAGTCTGCCGATGGGTCTACGTCTGTGCCCAGGCGTGCCTTAATACTGGCTTTCGCTTCGTCAGGTGACATGCCTTTTTCTTTGATTTCATTCTGAACCATGGTGGTCAGGGGGCTGACGAACGCAGATCCGGCCGGAGCTGACAGAGTGTAGGTTTTGCTGATCGCTACTCCGGGCTCGTCCTCGTCGACGGTCTCACCGACAATGATTTCCACCACAATCGGAGATGACTCCAGTTGCTCCTGTGTGACACCTTCCAGAGTAAATGCACCACCCGAGGCCGAGACTGTGCTTGGTTCGCCGTCATCACAGGCATTGTTGCTGTTCAGATCCAGACACACACGGGCGCCGGCAAGATAACCGTCAGCGACTTTCCCGGAAAACTCTGTCCCGGTTGTCGACGAACCGGAATCGTCGTCGCGTGAGTCTGAATTAGAAGAGCAGCCGGTGGCTGCGAGAATGGCGGCCAGCAGGGCCGTCTTGGTGCTGTAATGACGTTGCATAGGATCATGTCTCATAACGGGGAAGGTCTGATCAGTAAAGCAGCGTCGTCGGGTATTTCCGCCCAGAGGGAGCTGACAGAAGTGACTCTGATTCCACTCAGGCCAGAGTGGCTGGATAAGTGTGATCTGTGTCTCAGGCCATGTTGACGATAGCCTGACGGAACCTGCGCAGCGATAACAGAAAAAGAACACTACCGATGATGATCAGTGCCAGAAACTGTGGCCAGACAATCCCGAGTCCGGCACCGCGGAACAGAATTGCTTGCCCGAGTTCAACAAAGTGCGTCGTTGGTGCCAGCAGCATAATGTCTGCGACGGCCGAAGGCATGCTTTCACGCGGGGTCATACCGCCAGACAGCATCTGCAGAGGCAGCATGGTCAGAACGATCAGCAGTCCGAACTGAGGCATGCTACGCGCCAGAGTTGCCAGATAAATCCCCATTGAGGTGGTCGCAAACAGGTGGATGGCGGTGCCGGCGAAGAAGAGCGTCAGTGAGCCTTCAATCGGCACCTGCAATGCGCCCTGAACGATAAATTTCATCGACAGAAAGGCGGCGCCCAGTACCACCAGGCCCATTGACCAGATTTTGGCCACCATAATCTGTCCGGGAGTCACCGGCATCACTAACAGGTGTTCGACAGTGCCGTGTTCGCGCTCTCGTATCAGTGCTGCCCCGGTGAGAATAATCGACAGCAGAGTGATCTGCGTGATGAGTTCGGTCAGTGCGCCAAACCAGCCTTTGTCGAGCGCAGGGTTAAAGCGTGCACGGACAACCAGCGATACCGGTAATGTTGTTTCAGCACGATAGCCGCGCAGAAACTCGGCGACTTCATACTGGATGATCTGCTCGACGTAGCCGGTGCCGGAAAATGCCTGGCTCATGCGCGTTGCATCGACATTCAGTTGGATCGACGCTTCACGTCCTGCTAACAGGTCGGCTTGCAGGCCGGGGGGAATGTTGACCACAAACGTATAACGCCCGGTGTCCATTCCGGGGTCGATGTCGCTCAGGCTGATACGCTCCGGGTGCTGAAACTGCGGGGGGGAGAAAGCACTGCGTATACGCAACGACAGCGGTGAATCATCTTCGTCGACGATGGCTATCGCGGCGTGGTTCAGTGCTTCGGGAATGGCGCTGGCGGCGCTGTAAATGGCAACGCTGAAGGTGAAAATAATCAGCACCAGCATCATGGGGTCGCGCCATAAACTCCAGAGTTCTTTAATACCAAGTCGGAAGATATTCATCATGGTTTCAGCGCTCCTGCTTCCGTAACAGAAGGACGGCGACCAGCATGATCACTAACGCCGCGATAATCATCGGCATAAAGGACCCCTGGAGATCTGTGAAGGTCAGTGCTTTGTTGAAAACGCCACGACTGATCATGACCATGTGGGTGGCCGGGTAAACATCACCGATATATCGGGCCGTCCCTTCCAGTGAGCTGACTGGATTGGTCAGCCCGGAATACTGCACCGCCGGAATCAGAGTGCCGATCATGGCGAAAAATATGGCAGCGATCTGGCTTTTCGTGACGGCGGAGACCAGCAGTCCCATGCCCGTTGCGACCAGACAGTAGATCAGCGAGGCCAGTGACAGGGTCAGAAAATCTCCGGTTACAGGCACTCCAAACAGGGTCACGGCCAGCAGGCACATTAAGAGAAAATTCAGCATCGCCAGTGCCACATAAGGTAGCTGTTTCCCGACCAGAAACTCGGTACGGGTGACAGGCGTGACGTATAGGTTGACGATCGATCCCAGCTCTTTTTCACGCACGACTGATAAGGCTGTCAGCATGGCAGGCATCATCAGCAGCAGAATGGGGATAATGGCCGGCACGATAGCGGGCAGACTTTTTACCTCTGGGTTATAGCGATAGCGGGTTTCGACGGTAACGGCCTGAGTGAGCAGGTCTCCCATGCCGCTGGCACGGGCGGTATCGGCAAGCCATTGATAATGGATGCCTTGCATATATCCCATCACCATTTCTCCGCGGGTCGGCATCGCGCCATTGACCCAGGCACCGATTTCAACCTGATTTCCTGCTTTCAGATCCCGGCCAAACCCAGGGGGGATTTCTATCGCTGCGGTCAGCTCTCCGGATTGCAGACGTTGTTCCATATCCCGTCCACTGATCAGTGGTGCCGCACCGTAAAAGTAAGGCGAGCCTTCGAGGCTGAGCTGGTAGCTCTCGCTGACCGACGTCTGGTCGTAATCAAGTACCGCATAGCTGAGATCGTTAACGTCGAGGCTGATGCCATAGCCCATCACCAGCATCAGGATGAGCGATCCGACCAGCGCCAGAGTGGCACGGATCGGGTCTCGTTGTAGTTCCAGGCTTTCCCGCCAGAGGTAGCTCCAGAGGCGCAGCGGTGAAAATACAGCGGGGCGGGCATGCGTTCTGTGCTCGGTGGAGGGTGAAGTTTCAGCTGGCTGCGCAGACTGAGCCGTCCCTGTAGCTTCGACCAGATAACGGATAAAAGCCTCTTCGAGTGTCTGTGCGCCACGTTTTTCTGTCAGCGCCTGAGGCGTGTCACTGTCGAGAATCCGTCCGGCATGCATCATCGACATGCGGTCACAGCGCTCGGCTTCGTTCATAAAGTGCGTGGAGATAAAAATAGTCACCCGATCCCGGCGCGATAATTCGCCAAGTAGCTGCCAGAACTGGTCTCGGGCCACCGGGTCTACGCCGGAGGTGGGCTCATCGAGGATCAGCAACTCGGGCTTGTGCACCATCGCCACCGCCAGCGACAGGCGCTGACGCAGACCCATGGGCAGATTGCCCGGCAGACTGTGGCGCACCCCGGTAAGACCAAATCGTTGCAGCATTTCTTCACAGCGGGCCTCGACCTGCGTTTCCGGTACACTGAACAGCCGGGCATGCAGTGCCAGATTCTGCGCGACGCTTAATTCGCTATAAAGCGAAAAGGATTGCGACATATACCCCACGCGGCGGCGGGTGGCGATGTCGCGGGCTTCGACTTTGTGCCCGAACAGTTTTGCTTCGCCGCTGGTCGCGGGCAGAAGCCCTGTGAGCATTTTCATGGTCGTGGTTTTTCCGCAGCCATTGGAGCCGAGAAAACCGAAGATTTCGCCCCGGCGGATTCGCAGGCTGACCTTATCGACCGCAGTAAAGTCACCGAAGCGCATGGTCAGTTCTTCGGCTTCAATCGCGTAGTCCGCATCGTCAGACACCTGCAGCGGTGGTATCTCTACGGTCTGATGGCCCCGTTTCTGATCGTCAGGGAGCAGGCGGATAAAGGCTTGTTCGAGTGTGCTGGCTCCGGTCTGATGTAACAGCTCTTGGGGTGTTCCGGTGGCGAGAACCTGACCGTCATTCATCACCACCAGATCGTCAAAGCGCCGGGCTTCATCCATATACGCCGTTGCCACCACCACGCTCATGTCTGGTCGCTGCTGTCGGATGCTGGCGATCAATTGCCAGAACTGCGCCCGGGCAAGCGGATCAACCCCGGTGGTAGGCTCATCGAGAATCAGCAGTTCAGGGTCATGGATCAGCGCGCAGCATAACCCGAGCTTCTGCTTCATTCCACCGGAAAGCTTACCGGCGGGGCGTTGCAGAAAGTCGTGCAGCCCGGTCTGACGGGTAAGGCTATCGATCCGCCGGCGGCGTTCGGCTTTGTTGTGCCCGAACAGCCGCGCGAAAAACTGCAGGTTTTCCTCGACGGATAATGTCGGGTAGAGATTCCGGCCGAGCCCCTGAGGCATATAGGCGATACCCGGGCAGATCTGGTTGCGATGGCTGCGGCTCGCCATATCGCCGCCCAGTACGTCTATTTTTCCTGTCTGCAGGGCTCGGGCACCCGACAGCAGGGATAGCAGGCTGCTTTTGCCGACACCGTCCGGGCCGATCAGTCCGACCATCTTCCCCGCCGGAATCTCCAGAGAAATATCCCGCAACGCGTCGGTCTTGCCGTAACTGAGGCTGACGCCCTTGAGCGATGCCGCGATATTACTCACCGGCGTTGTCCGCGCGGACGTTTACCTGCAACGACGGAGGCCAGGTGGCATCGGCTTCTGTTTTCAGCCAGGCGACGCCGGGCAATCCGGTTTTCACCTGAGTGATATGGGCTTTCAGTAGTTCAGGAGCAATGCGTGCACGAACGCGGAACATCAGCTTCTGGCGTTCGCTCTCGGTTTCCACTGTTTTAGGCGTGAACTGCGCGGTAGAGGCGACAAAGGATACTTCCGCCGGGATGACGTATCCGGGAGCCGCATCGAGCACCAGCCGCACGTCGCTGCCGAGTGCAATCCGCCCGGCAACGGTTTCAGGCAGAAAGAAGGTCATATACACGTCGGTCAGGTCGACCATGTTCAGCACCTTGCCCCCGGCACCCAGGACCTCGCCCGGTTGCGTCACCATAAACTGCACCCGGCCATCACGCGGCGCGATCAGCTGGCTGTCGGCAATTTCGTGGTCGATACGATCGAGGGTCGCAGACAGGGCGGAGACTGCGGCCTCCGCGCCTTTTACCTGCGCCAGCGCTGCGGTGATGGCGGCATCGCCGGCGCGGATCTGTGCGAGGGCGGCTTTTAACGCGGCTTCTGCACTGCGAACGGCGGCCTGACTGTCTTCAAGGAGTTGGTGTGAAAGCGAGCCTTCATTGGCGAGTTTTTCGGAACGGCGCAGGCGGTTGCGGGCGGTGTCGAGATCGGTCTGACGTTGTACTTTTACTGCGTTCAGCGTGGCGACATCGCTCCTGCGCATGGCGACCTGGGCTTCTGCACTGGCAACCGCGGCCTGCGCCTGCGCCTGTTGTGCCAGAACTTCATTACGCTGTGCTTCGAGGGTTGATATCTGCATCCTGGCCAGTGGCTGGCCACGGGTGACGAAGTCTCCTTCTTTCACCAGCACGTCATCCAGACGTCCAGCCAGCTTAGTCGCAATATCGATTTCCGTGGCTTCGATACGTCCGTTGCCGGATATCAGCCCCTGCGTTGCCGGGTCTTCGCGGCCATCGTGCCATTGGTAAACCGCCGCAGCAGCTGCCAGGGCGACAATGACAGGGAGGGCAAGGGTGCGCGCAGAAAGATTCATAGGCCGGGTCCGTCAGGAGGTGAGCTGAGCGCTCAGTGTAGGGGGCGCCTGAACGGACAATCAATCACTCTGTCAGTAGAAATCAGTGAACACTGACAGAGGTCAATTTTGCGGCCTGAATTGTTACATTTTGAGTTGGGGAAGCGTCAGTGCCATTTCGGCAGCCAGACTTTATTACTCAGCCCTGTCAGCTCATCGTTCATGATGACTGTCGTGGCTGGTAACTGTTTATCGCCTACGGCATAACGGGCGGTTACTGTATAGTTGAAGCGCTGGCTCTCACCGGGGGC
>Ga0208830_1000020_pt1 | contig 123573 bp, 114 predicted proteins | sample DeeseametaMP2634_FD_184169 | JGI IMG/M metagenome (GOLD analysis project Ga0208830, IMG submission 184169) | Marine microbial communities from the Deep Atlantic Ocean - MP2634 (SPAdes) | ecosystem: Environmental > Aquatic > Marine > Oceanic | place: Northeast of Antigua and Barbuda, North... | reverse complement strand
TTGTTGCGGGCATCAGCCCATGCTAAGAGCGAAGGTAATATCCCAAGTGGGTGGATGATTGAGCACGCCAAAATAATTGTATGGGAACAACGGGACGCCTTCGGTAGAAGAGCGTTCGATTGGGCTGATGTGCCATCTACGTTGATCGACGAGGAATCCAGCGGCGTTGGCAGAACCGTGTTGTACCGAGCTAGTTTGGAAGAATTTCTTGGTCGGCGGTTGCGTCAATCGCGCCGATGGTGGAAGCCCTTCAAGCCGTCTTGATGGTGTATGACCAATAGTAAATTCCTTCTCCTTCCATTCTGCCCTATCTCATGACCACCGAAATCGCCAGCCTCCCAGCAACCAATCAGGCGAGATCGTTCGCCATAATCGCCGCGGCGTTGTTCCTGAACAACACGGTTGCATTGATGCTGGGGCCGTTATTGGTGGATATCGCTGATGAATTCGATATCTCGGTTGCCGTGGCCGGTCAATTGGCCGCCGCTACGTTTTTCTCTTGGGCTATCTTCGCTCCGTTGATCGGCCCATTTTCCGATTCCTTTGGACGCCGTCTGGTGGCTTTGACCGGGCTGGGTGTGATGGGGGTCTGCATGTTGGCGGCGGCCTTCGCTCCCAATTTCATCGTCCTGATGTTCCTGCTGATGGGAACGGGAGTTGGCGGCGCCATGATTCCGCCCAACAGCATGGCCGCCATCATTGACGTTGTCTCACCGGAGCGACGCGGGCGGGCCATCGGGGTGGCGCAGGGCATCATGGCATCCGCAGTGGTGATTGGAGTTCCCGTGGTCGCGGTATTGGCCAGCGTGGCCGACTGGCGGTTGCCTTTTCTGGTGGTCGGAGGTCTGCTGCTGGCCACATTCGCCCTATCTTGGCTTTGGTTTCCCAAAAGCCCGGACTCTGGACCTCGGTCATTCTCCTACCTGAGCCGTTTTAAGGAACTGGGTTCCATTCCAGTGTTCCGGGTCGGGATGCTGGCCAACTTCTCCCAGAGAACAGCGTTCTACGCCGTTTTGGGTTACCTGGCCGCCTACCTAATAGACGCCTACGGTGTGAGCGTCGGCGAAACGGCCTTGCCTTTGGCCATAGTCGGAGCAGGGGCAGTTGCTGGCAGCCTTTTGGGCGGAATGATCGCCAGCCACCGTAAGCGGCTCGGACTGGTGGCAGTCTCGGGGCTGGCCGGAGGCGGGGGGGTGTTGATCGTATTCGCCATCGACCCTGCGATCTGGACCACTGTGGCCATCGCATTCGGCGCGGTCTGCGTGCTGAGCATAGGCTGGCCGGTGTTTATCACCTTCGCGACCGATATTGCAGGGCCGTCCCGGGCCACCGCGATCGGAATGATGGGTGGCAGCAACCGTATGGGCGGGTTCATCGGTTCGGCCCTGGGTGGGGCGTTCTTAGCCATCGGTGGATTCACTGCAGTAGGTGTCTTTTGTCTGGCGACGGTGGCTATCTCAGCGCTAGTGATTCGCCTCGCAGTCCACGAACCCGAAGCGGCGGAATAGATGAAACCTGTCTCCTTGGGCCAGAGACGATGAATCAGAAACGTTTTTTGGCGGCCGTGGCGCTGGCCTTCTTCAGCACACAAGGCTCCGCGTTGATGTTGGCGCCGTTGTTGGTGGCCATCGCCGCCGAGTTTGAGACATCCGTGGCTGTGGCCGGACAGGTTGCCACCGCAACCTTCGCCGCCTGGGCCGTTTCTGTGGTCACCGTGGGTCCATTGTCCGACTCCCTCGGCAGACGGCCCGTGGCGTTGGCCGGACTTTCCTTGCTTTCCATTAGCGTCTTGGCGTCGGCCCTCGCGCCGAATCTTTGGACCTTGATGGCCCTGAGGGTGTTGACCGGACTTGGCGGCGGCATGATTCCCCCCAACGGCTTGGCGGCCGTGGTCGATGTGGTCCCTCAGGCCAGCCGAGCGAAGATCGTGGGCGGACTGATCGCGTTCACCACGTTGTCTTCGGTGATCGGGGTGCCCTTGGTGGCTTTGGCAGCTGATCTTGGGGGCTGGCGGGTGTCGTTCGTTGCGGTTGGTTCGCTTTTGGCCGCCTGCGCTGTGCTTAACTGGTTCTGGTTTCCGAAGGGCGAAGGCGCCCGCGACAGGTCTTTCTCGTTTTTCTCAAGGTACCGGTCTCTATTGGCTCTTCCCGTGCTACGAGCGATCCTGGCGGCCAACTTCGCCCAACGCATCGCTTTCATGGGAATGTTCAGCTATCTGGCGACCTACATGATCGACGCTTACGGCATGAGCGTGGGCGCGGTGGCGCTGCCCCTTGCATTCGTGGGCGTCGGCACGGTGATCGGCAGTTACATCGGTGGGTTCGTTGCCAGCCGAAACGACCGCATGCGGTTGATCGCCATCTCCGCCTCGTGTGGCGGTATCGCCGCGCTGTTCCTGTTTACAGTTGACATGCCCGTCTGGGCAGTAATCGTCATCGCCACCGGATCGACCGCGCTCTTGAGCGTCCCCTGGACGGTGCTGATCACCGTAATCACCGAGGTTTCCAGCCAGTCCCGGGCTACCGGCGTCGGCCTGCTGGGGGTCAGCAACCAGACGGGAGCTGTCGGCGGAGCTGCCCTGGGCGGTTATCTGTTGGCCGCCGGTGGGTTCCCAGGAGTTGGTTATTTGTGTCTGGGCGCGGTGGTTTTTTCGGTGGTGGTCATCGTATTTTTCCTGCGCGAACCAGCCAGGTCGTTATGAGTCCTGTCCGATGAATCAGACCCGGTTTCTGTCGTTAACCGCGGCGGCCATGTTCCTGGTTCAGAGCGTCACTTTGATGTTATCGCCTCTGCTGGTGGACCTGTCCGCAGAATTCGACATTTCCGTGGCGGCGGCCGGACAACTTGCGGCCGTGACATTCGGCGCATGGGCCGTCTCGGTAATCTCGGTCGGCCCGATCTCGGACTCGTTCGGCCGTCAGCCGGTGGCTGTGGCCGGACTGACCCTTTTGTCCGTCAGTGTCTTGGCCTCAGCGTTCGCTCCATCGTTCGGTGTCTTGCTGGCGTTGCGGGTTGTGACCGGTTTGTCGGGCGGCATGATCCCGCCCAACAGCATGGCGGCGGTGGCCGACGTTATAGCCCCGGCAAAAAGAGCGCGGGCGTTCGGGCTCCTGATGGCCTTCGCCTCGCTGTCCGGAGTGATCGGGGTGCCTTCCGTGGCGGTCTTGTCCAGCGTCGGCGGCTGGAGAGTCCCCTTCTTGGTGATCGGATCTCTACTCCTCGTTTGTGCTGTGTTGCATTGGTTCTGGTACCCAAAATCTAAGAAACCAGAAGCACGGAACTTCTCCTTCATATCCCGGTATAAACAGATGGCAAGCATCAGCCTGTTCCAGTCGGCCTTGGCGGCCAACTTCCTGCAACGGATAGCCTTTTACGGGACCTTCAGCTATCTGGCCGCGTACCTGATCAGCGATCACGGATTCAGCGTCGGCGAGACCGCTGTGCCGTTGGCGATCGTGGGAGTGGGCGTGGTGATCGGCAGTTTCGCGGCTGGATCGGTTGTGGTGTTGAAACGACGGGCCCAAGTGGTAGCGGGCTGCGCCTTGGCCGGAGGGGTGGCCTCTTTACTCTTATTCATCTTTGACTTATCCGCCTGGGGAACGGTGGGTGTTGCTCTAGTTAGCATCACGTTCATCAGCGTTGGGTGGCCGACGTTCTTGGCCATCAGCACTGAGATTTCCGGTGATTCTCAGGCAACCGCCGTTGGGATGTTGGGCGCCAGCAATCAGATGGGCGGTGTCGGCGGGGCCGCATTGGGCGGGGCTGTTCTTGCCCTGGGAGGGTTTTCTGCGGTAGGATTTTTATGCCTTGGCGTGGCATTGGTATCGGCCATCGTGCTGCAATTCGGTATGAGCGCCCGCAAGCCTTCCGATCAGTGAACAACAGGAGTTCTCGGAATACATGATGGAACACAAAGGAATCCGGTGGGGCTACGTTTTCTTGAAGGCCTCTTCATACCTGGGACAAGAGGAGTTTCAGGAATTGATGGTCCAGGCTGTTGAGATGTTTCTGGCCGGTGAGACCGAGCGGAACGTCAAAGGGCCGGAGTACGAAGGACGGCTTTATACCGAGCAGCGATATGAGCTCATCGGCACCATGGGCGGTCAGCGGTTCGACGCCGACCTGGAGACCTCCCGCGGCCACGATAACGCTTCATTCTTAGTCAATGAACAGACCCAAGGTGTCGGAGCGGCCATCTCGATGAACTAACCATTTACCGTTTCCGCCCCCGTCCCGTTGACTCCGATCCCTGCCTAAATTACACTCCAAACCACTTTCCAGCCAGACGCCTTGTGAGGAAACGATGACCAGCATCAGCGAATTTCTGATGTCCAAAGAAATCGGACGGGTGCCTTCTTCCACCGTCCCCTTGAATGCAGAGGAAGAAACCCGGTTCGCGGGCCTGGCCGAAGAGGCGGTGATGATTGACGTGCACCAGCACCCGTTCGTGCTGCCGGAGGTGATGGACCGGTTCGTGGACTTCCTGCGCACCAACCGGTATCACTGGGGTTTTGAAGCGGTGCAGTACGGCGGCTGGTCCACGGTTACCACCTCCAACGTGTTCGGCGCGCTGCAGAACGCCACCGAGATGTCCTTCGTGGAGTACGAGGACGTGGCAGCCGAGGTCGGCATGATGCTGGCGGATGTCTCGGCCCAGGAGAACGTGGTCCGCGTAGGCAACGCCGACGAGATCCTGGCGGCGAAGCAGGCCGGGAAGGTCGGGTTCATGCCGACGCTAGAACACCTGCCCATCGGCCACAAGCTGGAGCGCCTCGACCAGCTCCACTCGATGGGCGTGCGGCTGGCGGGCATCACCTACAACCGCAAGAACTACATCGGCGACGGCATGTACGAGCGCAACCCCGGCGGCCTGAGCGAATTCGGCATCGAAGTTATCCACCGAATGAACGACATCGGCATGGCCATCGATCTATCTCACGCCTCCACCCCCACCGTGATGGACGCCATCGAGTTCTCCAAAGCGCCCGTGGTCTTCAGCCACAACGCCGCCTACACCCTGCGGCCCACTGTGCGTACCCGGAAGGATGATGAGCTGAAAGCCTGCGCCGCCAAGGGCGGTCTCGTCTGCATCACGGCAGTGCCCAACGCCCTCAGCGACGACCCCGAGCAGGACATCGAGTGTGTTCTGGACCACTATGACTACATGGTCAACCTGATCGGCGTCGACCACGTGGGCATCGGCACCGACACGGTCATCGGCGACCACATGATGTTCCAGCACTACATGCTGGGCCGCTCTCTCGATGACATGCCGGCCCCCTATCTGAACGGCCTGGAATCCCCAGCCGACGGCAAGAACATCATCCGCGGCCTGATTCGCCGGGGACATTCGGACACCGACGTAAAGAAGATCGTCGGCGGCAACGCCTTGGGTTTCTTCCGAAGGGTCATGAAATAAGATGGCTGAACCTTTCATCACCACCGTTGTCGGCAGCATGCCCAAACCGCCGTGGCTCTACAACCAGGTGCCTTTGGACGCTAAGGGATTCGACCATCACGGCACCGGCTCAGACTGGCTGCTCGAGGGCGACCCGTTGCATAACGCCCAGGACGATGCGGTGCGGCTGGCGATCTACGACCAGGAAAGCGCGGGTGTCCGAATCATCAGCGACGGTGAACAACGCCGGAAAACCTACCTCACCTACGTCACGTCGCAACTGGGCGGTTTCGACTATGAGACTTTGGCGGAGAAGTGGATCCGCGACGGACGCCGCCTGGCCCAGGTGGGGCGCTGCACCGGTCCAGTTGAGTGGCGTGGGCCCATCGTCGTCGACGATCTACGCTTTCTTCTGACGAATACTACCTCGCCGGTAAAGGTTACTCTGCCCGGTCCCATGACGGTGACCGACTCCACGTACGACGCCTACTACGGCGACGAGCGGACATTTGCCCTGGAGGTGGCCGCCGCCATCAACCGTGAAGCCAAGGCCCTCGACGCTCTGGGGCCGGCGGTGATCCAGTTCGACGAACCGGTGTTCAGCCGTTACCCGGACAAGGTCGCCGAATGGGGCATCGAGGCCCTGGACCGTGCGGCGGATGGACTGCACGCCCAGACGGCGGTCCACGTCTGCTACAGCTACACGATGCCCGGCGTGGAACGCCCGATCAGACCCAGCTATCCTCAGATTTTGGCTGAACTGGAACGGTCCCAGATAGACCAATTGGCCTTGGAATTCCATGCGCCGCAACTGGACCCAAAACTCTTGGAATTCTGTCCTTCCAAGACGGTCCTTTTCGGATGCATCGACAACGCGGACCCGGTGGTTGAAAACGCGGAAGTGATAGCCCAGCGGCTATTGGCGGCTGCCGAGTATCATGACCCGGAGAAGCTGCAAGCGGCGCCCGATTGCGGGCTGGTGCTGCTGAGCCAAGCGACTGCACGGGCAAAGCTTTCGGCCCTATTCCGAGGCGCCCAGATCGCCCGAGACCAGCTGTCCGACCCCAGAGGAAGAGCCCATGGCCATCACCACGATTGATCCCTGCGATAAAGCCGGCATGGCTTTAACTTAGATGGCTGAACCTTTCATCACGACCGTCATCGGCAGCATGCCGAAGCCGCCCTGGCTCTATCAGAAGCCGCCGGCGGACGCCATGAAAACCGGCCTCCAAGGCGGCGACGCAGACTGGCTGCTTTCCGGTGAGGCCTTGACCGAAGCCCAGAACGATGCCGTTCGCCTGGCCGTTTTCGACCAAGAGGCGGCTGGTGTACTCATCATCAGCGACGGTGAACAACGACGGGTATCCTTCATCACCGGCATCACCTCCCAGATGGACGGGTTCGACTACGAAACTCTGGCGGAAAAATGGATCCGAGACGGACGGCGGCTGGCTGAAGTGGGTCGCTGCACCGGACCGGTCGAATGGCGCGGTCCAATCTTGACGCCGGACTTGGAGTTTCTGCTCACTCAAATAATCTCTCCAGTTAAGGTCACTCTGCCCGGGCCGATGACCGTGGTCGATTCGACATTCGACGCCTATTACGGAGACGAGCGGGCCTTTGGGATGGCAGTAGCAGACGCCCTCAACAAAGAAGCCAGAGCGCTGGATGCTTTGGGTCCCGCCGTGATTCAGTTCGACGAGCCGGTGTTCAGCCGTTACCCTGAGAAAGTGGCCGAATGGGGCATCGAGGCCCTGGACCGGTGCGCGGAAGGCCTTAACGCTGAGACCGCAGTCCACGTATGCTACGGTTATCCCACCGGCGACGCGCGTCCGATAAAGCCGAGCTACCCGGAGATTCTTGTCCTGCTGGAGGGGTCTCAGATCGACCAACTGGCACTGGAGTTCCAAGCGCCGCAACTTGACCCAGCGCTGTTGGAACTCTGTCCGTCCAAGACCATCCTGTTCGGCTGCGTGGACAACGGCGACCCCAAGGTAGAAGACGCAGAACAGATCGCCCGGCGGCTGCTGGCGGCCGCTGAGCACCATGACACTGAGAAGATTCAGGCTGCTCCCGACTGCGGACTAACACCGTTGAGCCAATCGATCGCCCGGGCCAAGCTGTCAGCCCTATCCCGCGGAGCCCAGATCGCCAGAGACCGCTAGCCGACCCGAGAGGTAAAGCCCATGGCCACCACTGACACAAAATCAGACACGGAATTCCAACATGTCGCCCTCGAGCGCCACGACCACGTGGCGGTAATCACACTTCAGCGTCCCGACCGATTGAACGCCCTGAACCGGCAGATGGGGCTGGAGCTGCACGAGGCTCTCGACCAACTGGCCGGAGAGTTTCCCGAGATTCGGGTGGTTGTAATAACCGGTGCGGGCCGGGGTTTCTGCTCCGGGGCCGACGTTGGCGATATGCCGGCGCGCATGGCCAAGGGAGGCGACCGGAACCCAAAAACTAGTGACGACGGCCCTTCAATCACCATGAAATTGGCGCCCCATCTACGGGAGATCCCCCAGCCGGTGATCGCAGCGGTGAACGGCGTGGCTGCCGGGGCTGGGCTGGGCATCGCTCTGTCTTGTGACATCAGGATAGCCTCGGACGCCGCCCGGTTCACCTCGGTCTTCGTCAAGCGGTCTCTGGTGCCGGACGCCGGGGTTTCCGAGATACTTTCCGCAGTGGCAGGGCCTGGCATCGCCGCCGAGATGGCCTACACCGGCCGGGTCTACGACGCCCAGTGGGCACTGGCCAAGGGCTTGGTCAATGAGGTCGTTCCTGCCGACGATTTGATGGCCCAGGCCGAAGCCTTGGCCCAAGAGATAGCCGCCAATCCGCCGCTGGCGGTGAAAGCGACCAAGGCGCTTTTCAACAGCCATTACCCTGACTTGAACCGGGTTATCGAGGTCGAGCACCGGGCCAACGACCCGCTACACGGTACCTCTGATCAGACGGAAGCCGTTCAGGCGTTCCTGGAAAAACGGGCGCCCAATTTCACTGGGAGTTAAGCAGTCCCATCCAAACGCGCGGCGGCCGCGTATCCTCTATATGACCTGCTTACCGTTGGATAGCGCGTATGCTATCCTGGCGAAACACCCCTGGTGTCAAACTGACCTAGATATTAGAGAGGGACCAAGTTGAACTGCCCACGCTGTGACGTTGCTCTAGACGAGAAAAAGCTCAAGGGTATCGAAATAGACCACTGCCCTCAGTGCAAGGGACTATGGCTGGACTTTCACGAGTTGGACCAACTTGAAGACCACTCCATGGACGATGACGACAGCAAAGGGATGATCGAGTACTCCCGGCGGGAAAGCGATATCTCATGCCCGCATTGCCAAGAGGTCATGGAGACGTTCAACTACCGGGCCCACGACCTGCCCATCGACCACTGCAAGAACCAGTGCGGCTACTGGCTGGACGAAGGCGAAGAGAAGAAAGTCCTAGACATCATGAAGCAGCGGGTCCAAGACCTGAAGCGCTCCAGTTCCGCTCAGGACTCATGGGCCAAGTTCATGGAACGCGGCGGCACCCGTTCCTTCCTCACCAAGGTCAAGGACCTGTTCAAAGGGTAGAAGTGGGCCGGTAGGCGCCTCATCGCCGCTGATTCTCGCTGCTTGACGCCATCGCCGCCCCGTGGTGTTAATCTGCGGCCGCAATTCCCCACTGTCATTCTGAGGCGTTAGCCGAAGAATCTCTTTTCCGTCCTGAACCGCCTTGCACCAAAGCACCGAGACCCTTCGCGCGCTTAAGGCACCATCAGGGTGACAATGTAGGTGGCTTACGGTTGGAAAGATCGGGCAAACCTGGAGCATTCCAGGCATCAACCCCGCTCCAACTCCTCCATGAACAGCTCCAACGAGGCATCCGCGCGGGAGTAGTCGTAGGTGGCATAGCGGCGTTGGCGGAGTTGGACCACATCGCCATTGAAGTAACGCTCGTATAGGGTCTGGCGGGAACCGAACTGGGTGCCGATCAGGTCCCAGGCCAGCCGGAACAACCGCACTTTTTTCTTGGCGTCGATCGACGCTCCCTGGTAGAACTTGCCGATCTCTCCGGCCAACGGCCCCGCCAGGTCTTCCTCGGTGGGGGTCAGCATCAGCCCTCCGGCGGCCAGTTGCTGCACAATCGCCGCGACCCTCTCATAGGCGTCGGGATACCAGTTGCGCATGGCGATCCAAGGCTCAGCAGCCGGCCAGATTCCCTCGCCCTCATACGGCGCGGCGTCGGCCTCGGCGGCGCGCATATAGGCCCGCACTGTCTCCAGAGTGTCGATAACTTCGGCGTTCTTCTCCTGTACATGGGCGAACCCGCCGATACCGATGCCCTCGGTGATCCCGTGCACGATGCCCAGGATGAATTCCAGCTTGGCGATGCTCTTGACCGCCACCTGCTGCATGTACTGACGCCACAGCGTTGCCTTCTGGACGGTCATGTTGGCCAGCTCGACGTCGTCGTAGATGAACACCCGCTCCCATGGGATGAGCACATCGTCGAAGATCGCCAAGGCGTCCATCTCGTCGTACTGCCCGGACAGCGGATATTCTGCCAGCGGGCGGCCCAAGTCGTGGCTGGGACGGCAGATGAACTTGAGGCCGGGAGTTGCCACCGGTATGGCGAACCCGATGCAGTATTTTCGGTCCTCTTCGTTGTCGGGGCGCAGGGGCCGGTAGACCGGGGCGAAGATCTCGTCGGAGAATGGGGCCAGGGTAGCCAGAAGCTTGGCGCCCCGTACGATCACGCCCTCGCTGGTGCGGTCGACCACGCCCACCGCCGTGTACGGGTCCGGCAATTCGGCCAGGGAGAGGGAACGGTTGACCTGGGGGTGGCCGAAGGCATGAGTCAGGCACAAGTCCCGCTCTCGGACGTACTCGTGGTAGTTGCGCAGGTTCGCTTCGTGCCGCTTGTCGTTCAGGCCAAAGAGATGGGCCAGTTGGCGGGAGGCGGTGACTTGGATGTTCACATAGTCGGGCGTGCGCCCCAGCATGCCGTGACAAGACTGGGCGACGATCTCCATGGCGCCACGGCGGCGCAGCAGGTCATCTTGCGTCTCGGGCACCAGATACGACAAGGCCACGGGCTCACCGCTGGTGGGCGACTTGAACGTCATCTTGTCGTGATGTTCAGGGGAGTGCTGGAGGTCGTATATGCCGGCCAGGGTTTTGGCCATCCGGGCGGTCTTGGGGTGGGTAGTGACGTCCGCCACCCGTTCGCCTTCCAGCCAGACCTCCCGGCCGTCTCTAAGACCCTCCAAGAACTGTTCGCCGGTCCGTACCGCCATCTAAAACCTCTGGTCGCGAGTCATCTGATCAATGGGTTACTACGGCAGACCATGCCTGTCACCCTGATAGAGCCGTAAGCGCGCGAACGGTCTTGTTGCCCTCGTCCAGTATCGTTACAGATTGCAACGAGATTCCTCGGCTGACGCCTCGGAATGACAGTGTCGGGGATGCAGCGGGGAGCTATTTGTAGGGAACGTCCCAACGGTCGATGCCGCAGACCTCTTCCAATGGCTTTCGCGTAACCGAGCCGAACTCGCCCCGCGGGTAGCCCAGCGGCATGCAGTAGACAATCTCGGCGGTGTCGGGGATGCTGAGCAGTTTCTTGACGCGGTCATCAACCACGGCGTGCAGAGTGGCGATGGTGCCGCCGATACCGTAGGCCCTGGCCGCCAATAGCAGGTTTTGGGCCGAGGGGATTATTCCGCCCGAGCCGCCCTTATTGAGGGCGCAGATCAGTACCATCACCGGTGCGTCGCCAAACTCATTGGCCAGCCGCATGGCCGAGCGTGTCGAGTTCTTGCCAGGCGGAATGTCTTCCGGCCCCATGATTCCTTGGTCTTTGCGCTTGGACCACCAGGCTTCGTGATAGAGCTCGCCCAACTGCTTCCGGGTGTCGGCGTCTTTCACCACGATGAAATGCCACTGCTGGGTATTGCCGCCGTTGGGGGCGCGGATAGCCGCCTCCATGATGTCCCGCATCACGTCGTCGGGGATCGGGTCCGGCTTCAGGCGTCGGATGGCCCTTTGGGTGAACATCGCTTCGCCAAGGGTCATGGTCAATCGGTCTGCAGTGGTCATGGTTAGCTCTCCAATCTATTCGTCTATATGTTACGCGGAGCTGGCAGTCTTTTTTCGGCGGTCGGCCCTTGGCTCGGCCAACAGGCGGCCATAGCCCAGCAACGGCTCAGTCTCTCCCGCCTGGCTGAGGGCGCTCCATAGGGTGGCCGTATGCGAGGTGACCACCGGCTTGCCGATCTCATCTTCCAGGGCTTGGGCGGCGGCCATGCCGTCGTGGTTCATGCAGCTTATGAACAGGCCGTCAGCTTCCTCGGCGTAGTCCTTCCAGGCGTTCATCGCGAAATCGAATATCTCCTGGGGCGGGACCGCTGCGAAACCTTCCGCCGTTTCCAAGCCCATGCCCTTCATGATCAGCGGCTCGATGCCGGCTTCCTGAAGGTAAGCCCGTTCGGCTACGTGATGGCTGTCGGGGTAAGGGGTGGTCACCACGATCTTCTTCAGTCCCAGGTGTTGCAACGCCTCAGCGACGGCCAGCATGGTGGAGGTTATCGGTGTGCCGAACTGGTCTTCCAACTCTTGGCAGAACTGCCGGTCCGCTTCCATCCCCCGCAGCGCCCCGCTGACGGTGCAGCAATAGGCCACGGAATCGACTTTGGCGCTGGCCAGCTCGCCAACAGCGCGGCCGGCGTTGCTCTCCATCTCGATCAGGGCGTCTATGCTCTCGCCCTCCGCCAGCATCATTCGGCTGGTCAGGAACGCCACCCCTGGAGGAGCGGCCTTGGGATAGCGCAGTTCGGAGACCGACGATGCACTCACCACCACCAAGCCGATCTTGGTCCGCACGTCTAGCTGGTCCATCTGTTATCTCCCAAGGGAAAGCTCTTCTAGTTCTTCCGGAGGATCACCGAAACTCGCGTGGGCGTTTCGGTTGCCAATTTTAGCACACCGTTAGGCGGGAAGAGTTGCTATAATGTGCCCCATCTTCCCTTCGAACAGAGTTAAACAGGAGGCGCTGTGCCCGATATTCCCTTGGATGCAAGACAAGCCTATCAACGTTTGGGGGTAAGCCCCGTTATCAACGCCGCGGGGTCCGTCACCAAGTACGGCGGCACCCGGACCCGGCCCGAAGTACTTGAAGTGATGGCTGGAGCGGCCCGCATCATGGTCAACGTGGACGACCTGAACCGCAAGGCCGGAGAAGAGATTGCCCGGCTGACTGGGGCGGAAGCAGGCTTCGTGTGCAGCGGTGCGGCCGGGGGCCTGGTGCTTCAAGCCGCCGCGTGTATCGCCGGCAAGGACCCCGTGAAGATGCGGCAGCTGCCCGACACCACGGGCATGAAAGACGAAATCATAATCCAGAACATGCACCGCTTCCCCTACGAGCAGGCCTACCGCGCCGGCGGCGCCAAGCTGGTGGAGATCGGCGATTCCAGATACTCACACCCCTGGGAACTGGAGGGAGCTATAGGCGAGAAAACCGCCGCGGTGGCCTTCCTCTGCGCGCCAATGACCAACCGCAGGGCCATTCCGTTGGCCCAGGTCTGCGAGATCGCCCACAGCAAGGGCGTGCCCGTAGTGGTCGACGCTGCGTCCATGCTGCCCCCTCGGGCCAACTTGAAGAGATTCCTGGCCGACGGCGCCGATATGATCGCATTCAGCGGCGGGAAGGGCATCCGCGGCCCCCAGGGTACCGGCATCCTCTGTGGACGGGCCGACTTGATCGAGGCCGCCGCCGCCCACGCCAATCCAGCCCAGTTCCTGGGACGGCCCATGAAAGTGGCCAAGGAAGAGATCATGGGGCTGGTGACCGCCCTGAACATGTTCTTGGAGGAAGACGAAGAAGCGGAGATGCGGGCCTACCGGGTGCTGGCCGAGCAGGTGGTGGACGCTCTCAGCGAGGTGCCTGGCCTGAAGATTACCTTGGAGCATGACGACCACGATTACCTGATCCCCCACGCGATCATGCATTTCGGTCCCGACTGGAACGGCCCCAGCAGGAATGAGATCCTCAAAAGGATGGAAGAAAGCGAGACCCCCATCTACCTGCACTTCCTAGGCCAGCCCGACGAATTGGGGGTAGACCCGCTGAACCTGACCGAAGAAGAGAATTCCATCGTTATAAGGCGTCTAAGAGAAGAATTAACCCGGTAAAGAAAAACAGCATCTATTGATCTAAGGAGAATCAGATGGCCATCAAGATCGATTTAAGAGTTCCCCCCTGCAAGCCCGTCCCGGAGATCACCGCCTTCGTTCAGGAATGCGAGGACGCCGGCTTCGACGGCGTAGGCATGCTGGACTCGCAGATGCTCGAACGGGATGTCTTTGTCTGCATGGCCCATGCGCTGCTGAACACCAAGACCATAAACGTCGCCTCTGCCGTCACCAACCCCGTCACCCGGCACCCTTCGGTGCTGGCATCGGCGGCGCAGACGGTCTCGGAGGTTGCGCCGGGACGTGCTCAGATCTGGATCGGGCGGGGCTACAGTTCCGCCAACGTGGTCGGCATCCCGCCGGCCACCGTGCGCCAGATGCGGGACGCGGTGGTCATGATGAAGTCGCTGATGGCCGGTGGCGAATACGACTTCGGCGAGACATCCAGCCGCATGAAACACGGAGGGGGAACTGCCACCCCGGTCTACATCGCGGCCACGGGCCCTCGTGTTATGAAAGTGGCCGGTGAGGTCGCTGACGGCGCGGTCTTGATGACCGGCATCCACCCCAACGCTGTGGCCGAAGCCCGGGAGTTGATCGCCGACGGGGCTAAGGCAGCCGGGCGCAACCCCGACGATATCGAGACGATCTTCACCTGCACAACCATCATCAGAGACGACATCAAAGAGGCCCGGGAGATCGCCCGGCCCCTGGCGGTGCAGCGTCTGATGGAGAAAACCTACGTTCGCTGGCTAAAGGCTGCCGGCATGGATTTCTCAGAATTTGAACTACCCCGGGGCCTATGGGAACTCTACCCAGACGTTCCCCACGCCGAGGACTGGGAGAAGGCCAAGGAACTGTGCGCGTTCCTGCCCGACGACGCCCTGGCCCAGTTGTGCGACACCATGGGCCTCATCGGATCCCCGGAGTACTGCGCCGAGCGCATCAAGCAGGCGGAAGCGGCGGGCCTGGAGCACCTATACCTGATGACCGACCAGACCTACGATTTTGCGACCGGGGAATTGGCGGCCTTCCGAGACAAGATATTCCCGGCGCTGGGCAGGTCTAAACAGCCGGCGTAGGAACGGATGCACACGAAGGATAATTGAGTGGATTTCGGCCTTCCCCGGAAGGACAAAAAGACGTGCTAACCTCCAACCGTTATTCCTGCGGAAGCAGGAACCCACTCCGCGATGACGTTCTCTTGCGAAGATCGTTCGAACGGCTAAACCCGGTAAACCAGTGGATTCCGGCTTTCGCCGCAAAAACGTGCTAACCCCCACCGTCATTCCTGCGGAAGCAAGAACCCACTCCGCGATGACGTTCTCTTACGAAGATCGTTCGAACGGCTAAACCCGGTAAACCAATGGATTCCGGCTTTCGCCGGAAAGACGTGCTGACCCCCACCATCATTCCTGCGAACCCAGTACGGTCTTAGGGATTGATAGTTGGCTACTTCAAACATTCTGGATTCTGGCCTTCGCCAGAATGACGAGTGATGGCGTAGGTGCGGATTTTCAACCCGACCTTTTTATCGTGAATGCTGTTCGGTACGCGCAGTCATTACGTCGCAGATTCCGTCATTCCAGCGAAGGCTGGAATCCAGGAGCCGCTTTCGGGACGACGGTTGGAAGGTCCAGCCTTCAGCGCACCCCGCCGCCCCGTTCCTGCTCGATCAGCATCCGGCGCAGTATCTTGCCAGAGGCATTTTGGGGGATGGAGTCTACGAATTGGACTTGGCGTATCTACTTGAAGGAGGCTACCTGACCGGCGATGAATCCCATAATCTCTTCGGAGTTCGGCGAAGAACTGAGGGCCATGAAGTACCTCGGTAGCCGTTGGATTTGCGTTAATTTCTGGCCCGGATTCTACCGCGCTTGGAATCAAGGGCCGGTTAAATACCGGGTAAGATTGCGAGACCGCTGAATGTGACGGAAGAATCCCTAATCGACGAAGGGCATCAAAATCACCGTGGGGATTGACAGATGCCAGACCTGAGCGCGTTCAGACTATTGACCGGAGTTGTCGCCTTGATTGCCGTCGCCTGCGGAGCGTCCTCGACTGCTCCCGCCGAGGCTCCAGAGTCCGTTGCGCAACCATCTGCGCGACCTGAATCCACCCCCACCTAGGTCCCGCCGACCCGGCAGCGGCTGGCGCCGGACCCACTCTTTGATCCGACACCAACCCCGAGGCTGGCCGTGGTGCTGAGAGACATCCAAGGCCTCTCCACGGAGGAATCCGCCGAGGCGTTGGATATTTCGATCGCCTCTCTGAAATCCCGTCTCCACCGCGCCAGGATCCTCCTCCGAAAGCCCTGGAATCGTATTCGGCGTTATCGTTGTTGCCCGATCCGGAGACCTTGGCCGATTCTTAGTAAAACCCCATAGGGGAATGCGTCATGAAAACCGGCGGAATAATGTCGTTTTTCCCAAGTCCGATTACTAGTGACAACACGACCCCGGTTCGTTAACATAATTTGGGGATTTCACTTCCCTCCGCTCTTAGGGCGAATCGGCTTAGCAACCAGCGCCCCGGCTGTTTGAGCGCCATCACCACATCCCGTTGACGTTAGGGGGTCCCACCTTGGCTGACCAGGCCCTTGACCAACTCTGTATCAACACCATCAGATTCTTGGCCGTGGATACCGTCCAGAAGGCAAAATCGGGCCACCCCGGCACCCCCATGGGAGCGGCGCCCATGGCCTACGCCTTGTGGGACCGGTTCCTAAAACACAACCCAGCCGACCCAACCTGGCCCAACCGTGACCGCTTCGTCCTTTCCTGCGGTCACGCGTCCGCGCTGCTATATTCCCTGCTCCACCTGACCGGTTATAACCTGCCCATGGATGAGCTTAAGCAGTTCCGCCAGTGGGGCAGCAAGACGCCGGGCCACCCTGAACACGGTCTGACCCCAGGCGTTGAAGCCACCACCGGACCATTGGGCCAAGGCTTCGGCAATGCCGTCGGCATGGCCCTGGCCGAACGGTGGCTGGCCGGCCAGTACAACCGGCCCGGCCACGAGATAATCGACCACCATACCTACGCCCTCGTGTCCGACGGAGACCTTCAGGAAGGGATCGCATCGGAGGCGGCATCCATGGCCGGCACCCTGGGTCTTGGCAAGCTCATCATGCTCTACGACGATAACGATATCTCCATCGAAGGCGACACCGACATAACCTTCGGCGAGAACGTGGCCCAAAGGTTCCAGGCCTACGGATGGCATGTGATCGGTCCCATCGAAGGGATGGATGTCGAAGCGGTTTCGTCAGCGTTGACCGCCGCAAAAGCGGAGACCGGAAAGCCCAGTATTATCGTCTGCCGCACGGTGATCGGGTACGGTAGCCCCAATAAGGCCGGCAAAGGATCCGCCCACGGAGACCCCCTGGGCGAAGAGGAAGTGGTCCTAGCCAAAGAGAACCTAAAATGGGCTCCCTCAGATGCGTTTTCCATACCCGCCGAAGCCGGAGCACACCTGGGTTTGGCCTCTGGACGGGGCGATGTAAAACAAGCCGAATGGAACGCGGCGTTCAGCGAATACCGGGAAGCCTTCCCCGAAGACGCCCAGCAACTGGACGACGCCTTACGCGGGAAGTTGCCCGCTGGGTGGGAAGACGGACTTAACGGATTGTTCGACAAGCCCGACCCCATAGCCACACGCTCGGCATCGAACGTGGTGATGAACGCTATCTCAAAAAATGTCCCCGCGTTCATTGGCGGCTCCGCCGACCTGGCCCCGTCAACCAGGACGATCTTGGATGACCGTGGCCACATCGGAAACGGCGAATTTTCCGGGCACAATCTGCACTTCGGAGTGCGGGAGCACGCCATGGGCGCCGTGGCCAACGGCATCGCTCTGCATGGCGGCGCCATCCCTTACACGGCCACCTTCCTGGTTTTCTCCGACTACATGCGCCCGTCCATCAGGTTGGGAGCGATCATGGGGCAGCAGGTGATCTACGTCTTTACCCACGACTCGATCGGAGTAGGTGAAGACGGGCCCACCCATCAGCCCATCGAGCACCTGATGGCCCTCCGCGAGATACCTGGCTTGGTTGTCAGCCGCCCGGCCGACGCCACCGAAACGGTGGAAGTATGGCGCGGCGCCATGGCCCGCCAGGACGGTCCCACCGTGATGGCATTCACCCGTCAAAACCTGCCGGTCCTGGACCGCTCGGTACTGAGTCCGGCCTCAGGTGTTCTCAAGGGCGGTTACATCCTTTGGGAGAGCGGAGATTCTCCCCAGGTCGTGATAATGGCCACCGGCTCCGAGGTCCACATCGCCCTCGAGGCGGGACAGGCGCTGGACAGCGAAGGCATCGCGGCCAGGGTTGTATCCATGCCGTCCTGGGAGGTCTTCGACGAGCAGCCCAAAGAGTACCGCGACAGCGTGTTGCCGCCGTCCCTGCGGGCCCGGGTCTCCGTTGAGGCGGGCACCACTATGGGGTGGGAGCGGTACGTGGGCTTGGACGGGGCTTCCGTTGGGATGAGCGGCTACGGCGCCTCAGCGCCCGCGGCAGTGCTCTACGAAAATTTCGACATCACGGCCAAACGGGTCGCCGACGAAGCCCGGAAGTTGGTCAACGGGGCCGGCTAAACTCCGGCCCGAATACCTGCCGGCGCCTGACCAACCGACATTTGTCTGGAGGACCTGATGCGGAAGTTTGACCTTATCGTGATTGGCTCCGGCTCCGGCTTGGAGGTCTCCGCAGATCTATCCGACGCCGGTTGATCCGTGGCAATCATCGAGGAAGGCCCCTTCGGCGGCACCTGCTTGAACCGGGGCTGCATCCCCTCCAAGATGTTCATCCACTGCGCCGACGTCATGCAGACCATCGAGAACGCCGCCGCCTTCGGTATCCATGCCAAGGTCGAAAGCATCGATTGGCAGTTCATCGTCAAACGGGCCTTTGAAGAGGTTGACGCCGATGCCGCCATGGTCGAGCGCGGCAACCGGCAGAGCGAAAATATCGAGGTCTTCAAGGGCCGCGGACGGTTCACCGGCCCAAAAACTCTGGTGGTCGACATCCCTGGTTCCAGTGAAGAGGAACTGACCGCCGAGACCATCCTCATAGCCGCCGGCACCCGCCCCTGGGTTCCCGAGATTCCAGGCTTGGACCAAACGCCGTATATCACGTCCGACGAGGCGCTTCGCCTGCCGGAACAACCCAAGAAGCTGACCATCATCGGCGGGGGTTACATCGCGGCCGAGCTGGCCCACTTCTTCGGCGCATTGGGCACTGAAGTGACCATCATCCACCGCCGCGACCTGATGCTGCGGGAGGAAGATACCGACGTCTCCCGGCGCTTCACCGAAATCTACCAACGCCGTTTCAACATGGTCTTAGATGCCCAGGTAGAGTCAGTATCATCCCTCGCAGGGGAGATAACAGTGGAGGTCACGACTCCAGACGGGAAGCAGTCGATCACATCCGACACTTTGTTGATGGCCACCAGCCGCGTCCCCAACACAGACATCTTGGAAGTCGGCAAAACTGGTGTGGAAACCAACGAGCGCGGCTATATCGATACGAACGAATTTCTTGAGACCAACGTGCCTGGCATCTGGGCGCTGGGCGACATCGTGGGCCGATATCTGTTGAAACACAACGCGAACCTTGAGGCGGCTTATGCATCTAACAACATACTGGAGCCGGATCACCAGGCGGCGGTGGATTATCATGCCATGCCCCACGCCGTGTTCGCCTCGCCCCAAGTCGCGTCGGTTGGTATGACCGAGCGAGAGGCCGAGGGTAGGGGCGCGCACTACGTAACCTCCACCTACGCCTACTCGGACACTGCCTACGGCGCATCCATCGAGGACAAAGACGGATTCGTAAAAGTGCTGGCCGACCCGGAATCAGGCGAGATATTAGGCTGCCACATAATCGGCACCGACGCCGCAACACTGATACAAGAAGCTACGAACGTCATGCGGGTCAGGGGCGGAGTGGACGCCATCACTCAGTCGATCTACGTGCATCCGGCCCTGCCCGAGGTGATGCAAAGAGCGGTCGGCCAATTGCCTGTCTGATCGCAGCCGGTCGGCGATCCATATACCGAAACATAAGGAGCTACGCCTGTGGAATTGGGAATGATCGGCCTGGGAAGAATGGGCGGCAACATGGCCCAGCGGTTGGTGGCCGGCGGACACCGGGTGGTGACCTTCGACCGAGACCCCGAAGCCGTCACGGCCAGCCACGGATTCGGCGGCGAAGGCGCATCTTCGCTTGAAGACGTTGTGTCTCGCCTAACCGCCCCCAGAGCGCTGTGGGTCATGGTCCCCGCCGGACAGCCCACCGAAGACACGATAGACGCCCTAGCCCAACTGCTCAGCACAGGCGACGCCATCCTAGACGGTGGCAACGCCAACTATAAAGACAGCATGCGCCGCGCCGAAAAACTGGCGGTCCAGGGAATCAATTTCATCGATGTGGGCACCAGCGGCGGCATCTGGGGCCTGACTGAGGGCTATTCATTGATGGTCGGCGGGGACGAAGCGGCGGTCAAACGCCTGGAACCCATCTTCCATACCCTGGCCCCGGCCCCAGACAAGGGGTATAGCCGGGTCGGACCCAGCGGGGCGGGCCATTTCACCAAGATGGTGCATAACGGCATTGAATACGGGCTGATGCAGGCGTACGCCGAGGGATTTGAGCTGATGGCGGCCAAGGAAGAGTTCGCCTTGGACCTGCCGGCCATCGCCGAGACCTGGCGTTACGGCAGCGTGGTACGTTCCTGGCTGTTGGACCTGGCGGCAGATGCGCTGAAAGAAGACCCCACTCTTGAGTCATTAGACTCTTACGTAGACGATTCCGGTGAGGGCCGCTGGACGGTTGAAGAATCGGTGGAATTGGCCGTGCCGATCCCCGTGATCACCCTTTCCCTGCAGGCCCGTTTCCGGTCCCGGCAGACCCAGCCATTTGGCGGGCGGTTGCTGGCGGCGCTCCGAAACCAATTTGGCGGGCACGCCGTCCGTAAGTCCGGAGAATAACTTCGATGTCCGCCGAGCAGACCACCACCATCGTCATATTCGGCGCGTCGGGCGACCTTACCCGGCGCAAGCTGATCCCTTCGCTATGCAGCCTCTTCTGTAAAGGCCGGCTGGGCCCAGAGGTACAGATCGTGGGCATGGCCCGCAGAGATATGACATCCGAGGGGTACCGGGAATCTTTGGCCGAGGGGATGGACGGATTCGATGACTTCAGCCCTGATATGGCGGAATGGGCCGAGTTTGCGTCCCGCATCCACTATTGCCGCGGCGACGTTGCTTCCGCCGGCGACCTAGTGGGATTAGAAGAGGTCCTGAAGGGCATCGAGGCCCCAGGCAAACCCGCCAACCGCCTTTATTACTTGGCCCTGGCGCCGTTCTTATACGAGCCAGCCGTCTTAAATCTTGGCGCGGCTGGAATGGCCGGTGCCGCGGGCGCCTGGCGCCGGGTGATCATCGAAAAGCCTTTCGGGTCCGACTTGTCCTCGGCCCAGGCACTGAATAAGTCCATCCATTCGGTGTTTTCCGAAGACCAAGTATTCCGTATCGACCACTATCTGGGGAAGGAAACCGTCCAGAACCTGCTGGTGTTGCGGTTCGCCAACACGATATTCGAGCCCGTTTGGAACCGGAACTACATCGACAATGTCCAGATAACCGTCTCGGAGACGGTGTCTTTATCCGACCGGGCAGGGTACTACGACCGAGCAGGCGTGTTCCGCGACATGTTCCAGAACCACTTGCTGCAACTGCTGACCGTGGTTGCCATGGAGCCGCCCTCCAATTTCCAGGCCGACCTGCTGCGTAACGAAAAGGTCAAGGTTCTTAACGCCATTCGCCGTGTCAGCCGCGAATCGGCCCTTGAGACCGCAGTTCACGCTCAGTACGACGGTTACTTGGAGGAGAAGGGCGTGCCCTCGGACTCGCGAACGCCCACCTATGCGGCAGTACGGATGGACATCGACAATTGGCGGTGGCAGGGAGTGCCATTCTACCTGCGGTCGGGCAAGGCCCTGGACGACAAGCGCACCGAGATCGTGATCCAATTCAAAAGACCGCCCCACCTGATGTTTCAACAGGAGATCGGCCCAAACATCTTGGCCATCCAGGTGCAACCCGATGAGGGATTGCACATCGAGTTCCAGGCCAAGACTCCCGACGAGAAGATGGGACTCAAGCCGGTGGACCTGGAATTTCACTATGACGATTCGTTCGGTGGCCAGGACATCCCCGACGCCTACGAGCGCCTGCTGCTGGACGCGATGAACGGAGATGCATCACTGTTCATCCGCAGCGATGAGATCGAAGAGGCCTGGGAGATCATGGATCCCATCATTCAAGGGTTGGCCGCGTCCGATGCCCCGCTCCCAGCCGGCTACGCCATCGGAAGCAAAGGCCCTGATGAGGCGGACCGGTTCTTGGCCAAATACGGACACGACTGGCTGCACCGCGATTGGCAGCACTAGGCGTTTGATTGGACGATCGCTCGTGACCTACAACCCGATACATGAATACGGGCTGATCGGAGATATGCACGGCTCGGCCTTGGTCGGGATAGACGGCTCCATCGACTGGTGCTGCATCCCCAGGTTCGATTCGGCCGCGTTGTTCAGCCGGATCTTGGATTCCGATAAGGGCGGTTTCTTAAAGCTTGCGCCCGTCAATATAGGCGAGTCCAGCCGCCAGTATCGGCCAAACACCAATATCCTCGAGACCAGTTTCACTACCAGCACCGGCTCCGGGGCGCTCATCGATTTCATGCCGGTCCACCGCCATACGCCCCGGCCCAGGGAGCCCCTGGAGGTCACCGATTTCCAGCGGATGGTGCGCATCCTCCATTGCACCCAGGGCCGGCTGGACTTCGAGATGGACTGTTACCCCAGATTCGACTATGGGATCATCGTACCCCACGCCTCGCTCAGCTGCCCCAGGACAGGGATGGCCCATGGCGGGGCAGATGCGGTCTCGGTATTTTGCTCGGCCCCGCTATCGGTGCTGAACGACGGGTTCCGGGTCCGCGGCGCCATCTTTGAGCGTGAGAAGCTTTACGCGACCGTTTCGAACCAAATTTCTTTCTCCCACCGGTCGGAACCCTTGACGCCGGATGAGTTGGAGAAGGAACCTGCGGACACCACGGCGTTCTGGGAGGCCTGGTCGGCCCAATGCACCTTCCAGGGTGAGCACCGGGAAGCGGTCCTCCGCAGCGCACTAACGCTCAAGGCCCTGACCTACGCTCCTTCCGGCGGGCTGGTGGCCGCGCCGACCACTTCGCTGCCCGAGGCCATCGGCGGCGCGCGTAATTGGGACTACCGGTACACCTGGATCAGGGACGCCACCTTCGCACTCTACGCCCTGTCGATCATCGGCTACACCGCAGAGGCCAGGGCCTTCAAAGACTGGCTGGAATGGAGCACCTCAGGCCGGGCGCGGGACCTCCAAGTGATGTACGGGTTGGGCGGCGAACGCCGTCTAACCGAGATTGAGATCCCGGAATTGGACAGATACCAACGTTCCCGGCCGGTGCGCATCGGGAACGGCGCCTACTCCCAGTTCCAACTGGACATCTACGGCGAGATCATGGACTCCGCCCACATCTTCCGGAAGTTCGGCGGCGCGGTCGACCCGGAATATTGGGAGTACCTGCGGCGGGTGGTGAACTTCGTCATGGCCCACTGGAAAGAACCGGACGAAGGCATCTGGGAGACCCGGGGAGGCCAGCAGCATTTCGTATTCTCCAAGGTGATGTGCTGGGTGGCCATGGACAGGGCCGTCAAAGCCGCCACCGACCTGGGGCTGCCGGGCGACATCGACCTCTGGAGAAAGGTGCGGGAAGAGATCCGGAACGAGGTCATGGAAAGGGGATTCTCGTCGGGACGGCAGGCGTTCGTCCAATGTTATGACAACGACAATCTGGACGCCGCCAACCTGATGTTGCCCCTGGTGGGGTTCATCCCGGCCACCGACCCCAAGATGAAGTCCACGATACGGGCCATTCAGGCCGAGTTAACCAGCGAGCAGGGGTTCGTTTTCCGCTACACCAATTTCGACGACGGGCTCGGCGGGACCGAAGGGTCCTTCACGATATGCACCTTCTGGCTGGCGGATAACCTGATCAAGCTCGGGGAAGTGGACGAAGCGCGTAAGCTTTTCGACGCAGCCATGGGTTGCGCCAACGACCTGGGGCTGCTCAGCGAAGAGTTCGACGCAAACACCGGCGAAATGCTGGGCAACTTCCCACAAGCGTTCTCCCACATGGCCATGATCAACACCGCCGTGCAACTGCAGCAGGCGACTGGCGGATCGCCACCCAGCCCAGACCGGACCTGATTTACAGCATACCGCCCTTGCCACCGAATTCCCGCCAAAGTATCATGCCCCATAATCGATAGATTGCGAGTAACCACGTGCAGAAGTTCCGCGTCGGCGTAGATATTGGCGGCACATTTACAGACATCGTGTTCCTGGGCGACGACGGCCAGGTATTGGCCCGTAAGATCGCCAGCACTCCCGACGATTACAGCCAAGCTGTCTTGGCAGGCATCAAGAACGGTGTCGAGGAGTTGGGAATCACCGCCGAGATGGTGTCTGAAGTTAGCCACGGGTTCACCGTGGCCACCAACGCCATCATTGAGCAGAAGGGCGCCAAGACCGCCCTGATCACCACTGAGGGGTTTCGGGACATCCTGGAGTTCCGCCGCAACCGCATCCCCCGGCTCTATGACCTTGAATACGAAAAACCTCCGCCCCTAGTCAAGCGCCAGTTCCGTCTGGAAGTCGGCGAGCGCCTGAACTTCAAGGGCGAAGTGCTGAAGCCTCTCAACAAGGCCGACGTAGACCGGGCCGTGCAGTACGTTTTGGACAACGGTGTTGAATCGGTGGCCGTCTGCCTGCTCCACTCCTACGCCAACCCAGAACACGAGCAGTATATCGCCCAAGTATTGGCCGAGAAAGCGCCGGGGGTGAACCTGACGATCTCCTCGGAACTGTTGCCCGAGATGAAAGAATACGAACGCACCAGCACCACGGTCATCAACTGTTACGTCCGTCCGGTGGTGGAAACCTACCTGACCCAGCTCACCGACGGGCTGACTGAGATGGGCGTCCAAGTGCCGTTGACCGTGATGCAGTCCAACGGAGGACTGGCCACCGCCGATATTGCCAAGCAACGCCCGGTCTACTGCATCGAGTCAGGGCCGGCCGCAGGAGTGGTCGGCGCTTATCACCTGGGCAAGCGGCTGGACATGCCAAACCTGATGACCCTGGACATGGGCGGCACCACCGCCAAGGCGTCGATCATCGAGGAAGGCGAGATGCTGCAGGCCCCTGAATACGAGGTGGGCGGCGAGATCAGCGTGGGCCACCGGCTGCTTCGTGGCTCAGGTCACATCCTGCGGGTGCCGGCCATCGACCTGGCCGAAGTGGGCGCCGGGGGCGGCAGCATCGCCGTGGTTGACCGTAGCGGCTCTTTGCGCGTTGGCCCCCAGAGCTCCGGGGCCTTCCCCGGACCGGCCTGCTACCGGCTGGGCGGTCAGGACGCCACCGTCACCGACGCCAACGTACTGCTGGGGTTCCTGAACCAGACCCATCTGCTGGCCGGCGAATTTGAGATCGACGCCGACCTGGCCCAAAAGGCCGTATCCGACAACGTGGCCCATCCCCTTGAGATGTCCGATGTGGCGGCGGCCTACGGCATTCACACGTTGGTCAATTCCAATATGGGCCGTGCCCTGCGCGCGGTCTCCAGCGAACGGGGCCGCGACCCCAGGCGGTTCGATCTGATCGCCTTCGGCGGCAGTGGCCCCGTGCACGCGGTGGGCCTGGCCGAGATGCTCGATATCTCCCGGGTGGTGGTCCCGCCCTTCCCGGGCGTGTTCAGTTCGTTCGGCCTCTTGGTGGCGGACGTAGAACACCACTTCGTCCAGACCTACTTCAAAACGTTTGATGAACTTGACATAAATGATTTAGCCGCATTGCTCAACAACCTTTGGGAGCAGGGGCGAAGCCAACTTCGGGCGGAAGGGTTCGACGACAACCGCCACGAGATCGTGACCCAGTTGGACATGAAATACGAAGGGCAGGTCTCCGATCTGACCGTCCCCTTCCCCGGAGACCAGGTAAACCGGCAAACCGTAGACGACGTGATCGCGGCCTTCGATCAAGAACACGACCGCAGCTTTGGGTACAACAGTCCGGGCACCGGGTACCGACTGGTCAACGTTAGGGTCATAGCCCGCGGTCTGCCGGAGACGCCGCGGATGCCTGAGCGGCTGGAGCTGCCGGCGCCAACCAATAGCTCCGTAAAAACACAGCGGGATGTCTACTTCGGCCCCAACCGGGGCTGGGCCAGCGTCCCGGTGATCGACCGCGGGTCCCTGGCCGGAGCAACGTCCGAGGGCCCGCTGATCGTGGAGGAATACGATTCCACCACCGTGGTCCCCTCCGGCTGGAACGCCACCACCGACCAATGGAGCAACATAATCCTGCAAAAGGCCAAATAGGGGCCGAACGATCGACGTCGTAGGCGCGGGTTTTCAACCCGCCCTGGTAATCTTCAGAACACAACACCATCGAAACCATGTCAATGTAAAGGCTGAAGGAGCCCCTGATGCAACAGGTCACCGACCCGGTCACCAGAGAAGTCATCAAGAACGCGCTGATGAGCATCGCCGACACCATGGCGCTCACGGTGGTGCGCACAGCCCGGTCGGCGGTGATCAAGCACGGCATGGACTTCTCTACGTCTCTGTTTAACGCCGAGGGACTGCAAGTTGCCCAGGGTCTGACTCTGCCACCCCATCTGGGCTCCATGGCGCCGGCGCTGGAGGGCGTAATGAACGCCTTTGGCGACGATGTGCTACCCGGTGACATCTTCGCCAATAACGACCCCTACGAAGGCGCCAGCCACCTGCCCGACATCTTCCTATTCAAACCCATCTTCAAGAACGATGTATTGATCGGCTGGAGCTGCTGCATCGGCCACCAGACTGACATCGGCGGCCGCGTGGCCGGCGGCAACGCCTGCGACAACACCGAGATATATCAGGAAGGACTGATAATCCCTCCGATAAAACTCTATGAGAAAGGCGAGCTGAACAAAGCCGTCTGGCGCATCCTTGAGAAGAACGTCAGGGTGCCTGACAAGGTCTTGGGCGATGTCCAGGCGTTGCTGGCAGCGGTGCGGTTCGGCGAACGGGATTTCCTCCGGCTAGTGGACGACTACGGCCTGGAAGAGATCAAGAGCTACATGACCGACATTTTGGACACAACCGAGCGACTGGCTAGGGCCGAGATCGAACTGTTGCCCCAGGGTGAGTGGGAGTTCACCGATTACATCGACAACGACGGCATCGACCCTGAGCCCATCGCCATCCACGCCAAGGTCAAGATCGAGGGCGGAGAGTTCTTCGTTGACTTCGAAGGCACATCGCCCCAGGCCAAGGGTTCCATAAATCCCAACTTCGCCTATACCAAGTCCAACGTCTACGCCGTGATGAAGTGCCTCATCGACCCGGCGATACAATCCAATAGCGGCTTCTTTAGGCCCTTCAACATCACGGCCCCGGAAGGCTGTTTCGTCAACCCACAGCACCCAGCGCCGGTGGCGGCCCGGGGACTGGCCGGCTTCCGCATCTGCCATACCATCTTCGGGGCAATGGCCCAGGCGATGCCCGGCAAGGTGCCCGCGGCCTGGGGTGGCGGCGAGATCGGAGTCAGTTGGGGCGGCTACCACCCCAACCGCAAGGCCTGGGTGTACCTGGAGTTCGCCAACGACGGACCCCGGGGCGGCGGACCCAACCTGGACGGGGCCGACGGACTGGCCGCTCCCATCCTGAACATGGCCAACACCCCTATCGAGAGCATCGAATCGGAGCAGCCCCTGCTGGTGGAGCGCTACGGGTTCGTGCCCGACACGGGCGGCGCCGGCAAATACCGGGGCGGGCTCGGCATCGAACGCGAGTTCCGGCTCCTGGCCGAAGAGGCCACCTTCCAGCTACGCTCCGACCGCTCCGACTTCACGCCCTGGGGCGTCATGGGCGGCAAACCGGGCACCCCCACCGAGAACTACCTGAATCCCGGTACCGACAGGGAAGAAAAACTCCCCGGCAAGACCCTCCGGCAACTGAAGAAGGGCGACCTGTACCGAGTGGTGCAGGCCGGCGCGGGCGGCTACGGAGACCCCCTGGAACGGGAGATGTACGCCGTGGCCGACGACGTGGAGCAAGAGAAGCTGACTCCAGACTACGTGCGCCGCGAATACGGCGTGGTGGTGGACCCAAAAACCTTGGCGTTGGACGTGTCTGCTACGGAGAAACTGCGGGCGGAGATGGGCGCGAGCAAGACTTAGAATTTTCGTGGTCTACCCTCCGTTAAAAGCCAGCCAACCATAGTAGTTGCGCGTAATGCCCGCCACCGTGATTCTTGCGAAAGCCAGAATCCAGATTGGTTGAGTAAACCATTTGTCATCCGGGAGCGTATCCTGGATTCCAGCTTTCGCTGGAAAGACGGTGGAGTAGGCATCTTTCCGACGCAGGCCGGAATCTAGATTGAGTGTGTTGTCTTCACATCAGGGCTTCAGATTCATGCCCATCGCGACCTCTGCGTAATCTCACTGAATCGTGTCATAATGCCGGTAACTTTCAAGGCAGATACCGCATGAATGACCAGCGCAAAACCAAGAAACAGCTGCTTGAAGAATTGGAGCTCGAACGGGAGCGCTCGATCGCGCTTCAAGAGATCTCCAACCGCCTGGCCGGCGCCCATGACACGGACGAAGTGCTGGACTTGATCGTGAACGAGGCAACTAGGCTCGTAAATACGCACGCCGCCTATATTCGACTGTTGGACGGAAATGAGTTGGTGTCCAGCGTTGCTACAGAAGGCGCGGCTGACTTTCTTGCTGAACTTAGTCCCGTAGTCGGAATTGGGGAAGACACGCACCCAGCGGGCCAGGTGATGTCCACCAAGAAACCCTTGGTGATGGAGGACGTGGCGGAGGGAGAAATGATGTATCCAGCACTACTCTCCGCCCTCCAAAAACACGGCCTTAAGGCATCAGTTCTAGTCCCACTACTGGCCAACGACCGCTCGATTGGCGTTCTGGTAGTGCTGGACAAGCGAATCCGCCGCTTCACTAGAGATGAGGTTTCCCTTTTGCAAGCCTTCGCGGACCAAGCATCGTTGGCGCTGGAGAAAGCGCGGCTGCTGAACGAGGCAGAGCGAGAGAAAGAACGCTCGGATGCGCTGTACCGTGTTTCCAATCTGCTTGCCGGAGCCCACGACACGGACGAAGTGCTGGACCTGATTGTGCACGAGGCTGCGAGGCTTGGGGGGTTGATGCCGGTTTCATTCGATTGGTAGCAGACGGCGAATTGACGACCAGCGTCGCCACGGAGGCCGCTGCGGGGTTTTTTGCCGGTCTCCCAACGTCGATTGAAAATGGAGAAGGCACAACCCCAATGGGACACGTGATGGCCACCAAGAAACCTCTAATCATTGAGGAGATACAGGAATGGGAGTTTAAGTCCACGGAAACGCGGGCCTTGAACCGGGAATATGGTTTCCGAAGTGCCGTTGCTGTCCCACTCTTGGCCAATGGCCGACCTCTCGGCGCGCTCGGATTGATGGACACGCGCGTCCGCCGCTTCACCGAAGACGAAGTCTCTCTGTTAACTGCATTCGCCGACCAAGCGTCGTTGGCCCTGGAGAAAGCGCGGCTCCTGAACGAGGCGGAGCGCGAGAAAGAACGCTCGGATGCGCTGTACCGGGTCTCAAATCTGCTGGCAGGCGCCCATGATACGGGTGCAGTTCTGGACCTGATCGTGAACGAGGCCGCACGGCTCCTGGGTACGGATTCCGCATTTATTAGGTTGTTGGAGTGAGGCGTATTGGTGCCTAGCGCCGGTACAGATTCTGTAGCCGGTTACCTTGCCGATAGCGCCGAATCTCAACCGACTCTCTCCGTCGGAGTAGGTGCGTCTGCGATGGGTCATGTGATGGCCTCCAAAAACCCATTGGTATTTGATGACCTGTCGGGCGAAAAGCTGATAACTCCCGCCGGTCGTCTCACTCAGCAAAAACATGGTTTCAAAGCCGGGGCTTTGATTCCACTGTTGGCGAATCACAGGTCAATAGGCGTTTTGGTCGTGTTTGACAAGCGTATACGCCGTTTCACAGACGATGAGGTTTCCCTGTTAACCGCCTTCGCCGACCAAGCGTCGCTGGCGCTGGAGAAAGTCCGGCTTCTGAACGAGGCGGAACGGGAGAAGGAACGCGCGGAAACCGAGAAAGAACGTTCGGACGCGCTCTACCGGGTCTCCAACTTGCTAGCCGGAGCCCACGACACCGAAGAAGTCCTGGACCTGATCGTGAATGAGTCGGCCCGATTACTTGGCACATCTTTCTGCAACATAAGGCTTTTGGAGGGAGGCGCGTTAGTGGTCCGGGTCGCAACGGGCCCCGCAGCGGGTCGTTTGATGGAAGCTGGTGCAACCCTCAAAGTGGAAGAAGGGACGAGTCTGGCGGGGCATGTGATGGCTACCAAGAAACCATTGCATGGCAAAGCTGCGGCACAGATGCTTGTGCCAAGAGCAATTCAATTCATGGCAGAACAAGGACGTGACCCTGAAGCGGTGGTTATAGTTCCCTTACTGGCAAATGGCCAGTCAATAGGCACCCTGATGTGTTCGGACGAAACCCACGGACGCCGATTCACCGACAACGAAGTCTCCCTCTTGTCCGCCTTCGCCGACCAGGCGTCGCTAGCTCTGGAGAAGGCCCGGCTCTTGAACGAGGCGGAGGACCGAGAGCGGCAGGCCACCCAACTCTATGAAGTAACCAACCAATTGGCATCCAACCACGAGTTGGACAGCTTGCTGGAATTGATCTCGGCAAGGGCGGTGGAGCTGCTGGGCTGCCAAGGTTCGGCGATCTTCGAGTATGATTCGGACCGGGGCGGTCTGGTGGCCATCAAGACCTACAACTTCTTATCATCGATGGTCGACTCTCTATTCTTCAAACCGGGATTCGGCACACCCGGAGGCGCTTTCGAGCAGCGCAAACCCGTCTGGACAAGGGACCGATTTTCTGATTCATCGATCGCCCGTTCCGGCACGGACAGCGAGGCCGCGCCCCCAAGATGCGGGGGTCAGCGGCGCCGCGTCGGTTCCAATAATCATTCGGGGGAAGACATACGGCGTTCTAAACATCTTGTTCTTCGAACCTCATGACTTTACCGACGGAGAGATTCAACTTCTTCAGAACCTGGCCGATAGCGCCGCCGTGGCCATTAGCAACGCCCGGTTGATTGAGGAGACAGAACAGGCGAGGGAAGATGCCGAAGAAGCCAACCGCACCAAGAGCCAATTCCTGGCCAACATGAGCCACGAACTGCGCACCCCGCTGAACGCCATCATCGGCTACAGCGAGATGCTCCAGGAAGAGGCTGAAGACCTTCAAACCGAAGAATTCGAGGAAGACCTAGAGCGTATCAACGGCGCCGGGAAACACCTGCTTGGTCTGATCAACGATGTCTTGGACATCTCAAAGATCGAGGCAGGCGCCATGGATATCTACCTGGGGACGTTCCCCGTTGAGCCGATGATTCAGGACGTGGCGACGACGATGCAAGCCCTGGTGGAAACAAACTCCAACTCCTTGAAGATCGATTGCCCAGACTCAGTCGGGTCCATCCATGCCGATACCACCAAGATTAGGCAATGCCTGTTCAACCTGCTCAGCAACGCCAGCAAATTCACCGAGCAGGGGACGATCTCTTTGACGGTCAGCCGGGATACCGAAGACGGCCAGGAATGGATAAATTTTGCAGTGGCGGACACGGGTATCGGCATGACCGACGAATAGATGGGACACTTATTTGAGGCATTCGCCCAGGCGGAAGCGTCAACCACACGGCGCTTTGGCGGCACGGGCTTGGGATTGGCCATAACCCGCCATTTCTGCGAGATGATGGGTGGTACGGTGCTCGTGGAAAGCGAGTCCGGTAAAGGGTTCACTTTCACCATGAAGCTGCCAGCGGTCGTAGATGACTCTCTGAGAACACCGGCCGCTCAGTAAGTATCCACTGGTCTAAGACAGAAAAAGAGCCCCTGTCCTTCAGCGAAAGGACGGGGGCTCTAGTTTCAGCTACGGTCTGCGCCGGTCTTACCGGTCCATGACCTTCATGGTCCCGGCTGCGGGGTCATACTGGAAGCGGGTTACCCGGTCCAGCTTCTGGGACTCTAGGCGCACCACCAACGAACGGCCCTCTTCTTGGACGTTGAGGGTGTCGTGAATCTCGCCGGGCAGGAAGTAGGCCACGTCGCCGTCGTGCTGGGTGAAATGACCGCTTTCCCTGATCTGGGCATGGTCCACTCCCTCACCAGGGAATGCCCAGCGCCACTTGCGCTGGCGGATGGCTCCTTTGTAAACACCGTAGACAACCCAGGTGTTGCCGTGGTCGTGGGGGAGGTTGTCCTGGCCGGGTTTCTGCACCGAGACCATCAGCCACCAGCCGTTACCAGGGTGACCAGACTCTTCGTCCAGATGGAGGGAGAACCGGCCGAAACCGCCCTCTTCCGCAAGCTCAAGCTTCTCTTCCACCCAACCGGGAACCGCCAGCAAGTCTTTCAGGTGAGCGGACACTTTCTTGGCCTGCATATGAGGGTCCGCCTCGTTCCTGAAGACTTCGTTGACGTCCTCAACGAAGGCTTCCATCGTGTAGTTGGCAACTTGTGTTTGGGCCATCTCGATACTCCTACCGTAATCAATGGTATTTCATAACCATTTTGACGGGGTGTAAGTGCCAGTGTCAACGGCCTGACCTCCGATATTGACGCGCCGTTAAAATCGCAAAGCGGAGACGCCGTTGTCGCTGGCATTTTCGTCGCGCCGGGGCTATTATAGGCACAAGAATTTCTCTGGCGGCCAATCCCCGAATACACATCCGGAACGTAGCCGGAAATTAGGAGGACGCACCATGGCAGACAATTTCACGATCTTGGTCGGCACTATCGGTCAAGGAATGAACGTAAGCGGAGACAGCGGCGAGACTTGGACGAAGATTCGAAACCCGATTCCTTCAGAGTCCAGCATAAGGGCCCTGCGCACCTATCCCGACAACCCGCATCGCATCCTGGCCGGCTCCGACGGTCTGGGGCTTTTCCGCAGTGACGACAACGGCGTCAACTGGGAGACCGTGGACTCGCCCATTGGCGACCTGCAGGTCTGGTCAGTGGCCGTGGACCCGGCCCACACCGACACTATCTTCGCCGGCACCCGTCCCGAGGGCTTCCGCTCCCGGGACGGCGGCAAGACCTGGGACAAATTAGACATGGGCGTCACCATGGAATGCCCCATCGGCACACCCCGCACCACCAACATGATCGTCGACCCCAGAGACAGCAACACCATCTGGGCCGGCATCGAAGTTGACGGCGTCTACAAGAGCATGGACGGCGGCGACAATTGGACTCACCTGCCCGAACTGGGCCCGGACCCGTTCCACGGCGACATCCACGGCATGGCCATCACAGACTCGGCGGTGTATTGCACCAGCCCCTTCGGTTTCGCCACCAGCAACGACGAGGGCGAGAGCTGGGACTACCACTACTTCCCTAAGTTCAATCCCGACGATGTCCGTTCCTACTGCCGCGGCATGATCGTTAAACCCGACAACCCCGATGTGATGTTCGTCGGCAACGGCGACTTCATTCCGGGCGTGGTCGGCTGCGTGCAGCGCACCGTGGACGGCGGCAAGAACTGGGCACCGGTCGAGCTCCCCGTTGAGCCCAATTCGGTGGTCTACTGGCTGGGAAACAACCCGGAGATTCCCAATGTCGTGGTTGCAGCCACGCTATTCGGCTACGTCTACGTCAGCACAGACGGCGGGGATACTTGGACCAAGCTAAAGAAAGAGTTCGGAGAGATCCGCTCCATCGCGGTGACCCCCAACTAGCTCTTCATAAAACAGCAGGCAAAAAAGGGAGTCCCGATCGTATCGGGACTCCCTTTTTGTATTCACGGTAGAGATGAATAAGGTCTGAAAGGTCCGTTTGGTGTATAGTTGGCAAGAGCCGTTTACGGGTCAGCCTGGAAACGACTCCCAACATCCAGACACAACTATTCCTGTCCTTTCGGACGGAGGGAGCAATCAAAATGGTTCGGTCCAAGCCCAGGGTCAAGCGGGAAAAGAAAGTCGAGACCACTGAAGAATTCGTGGCGCGCATCAATGCGGAACCGCGCAAGCGAAACGGACTGAAGCAGAACCTGAAGCGCGCCCGGCGTTAAGCGGCCGGCGGTCGGCCCGGCGGCGGGGGCGCGGCCAAGCTTTATGCCCTTTAAATTTTTTGGATTTCCTTATCCAGCCTAGGCTGGAAAAGGGCTAGAGTACCGAATGGACTATCCCATTCGCGTCGCCCAAAGTAAACTCCGGGTGCTGTTCCTCCGAAATATCGAAGTCTAGGCCCCACTATTACCTCTGATTCCCGAATCCGACAACACTTATTCAAATACATAGTTGCCACTAGAATTCTCATTGACTATAATCCCCCTCGTAACAACGGCAGCGCGAGGAGGAACAAATGGTTGACCAGCTAAAACGCCCCACGGAACACCCTGAGATCTACTGGTTCTCCGAACAGCCTTACGGGCACGTCGGGGAAGAGGACCTAAAGAAATACGACTCAGGCCGCCTCGGCTTCCCCAACACGTATTTCGACCCGGAAAAAGCATCGGTCCTCTACAACCAATACCATGAGCAATACCAACTGGCCGATGAAGTCGGATTCGACGGCATCATGACCAACGAGCATCACGCTTCATACTGGTGCATGAAACCGGCCGTCAACCTGGACGCCGCCGTCATCGCCAAGCTGACGAAGAAGGTCAAGATTGCGATTCTTGGCAACGTCATCTCGGTGGGAGACCCCATACGCATGGCCGAAGAGATCGCCATGCTGGACTGCTACTCAGGCGGCCGCATCATCTCCGGATTCGTGCGTGGCACCGCCGTGGAGACATTGCTGTCCGGGCAAGACCCAACTGAAAACTTCGCCCGGTTCCAAGAGGCGCACGACCTGATCATCAAGTGCTGGACCGACCCAGGTCCCTTCCGGTATGAAGGCAAATATTACAAGTACCGGGTCGTTAACCCGTGGGTGAAACCCATGCAAACCCCACGGCCCGACATCTGGTTCCCCGGCACCGGCAGCCCAGAGAGTGTGGTCTGGGCGGCGACCCACGGCCACCCCTACATGAACTTGGGCGCCCTGGTTGAAACCACCGAGTGGTTGAAGCAGATCTACATCGACACCGCCAAAGAGGTTGGCTACAAGGCCGGCCCGGAGCACTTCGGGTACCTACTCCGTTGCGTGGTGGCGGACACAGATGAGAAGGCCATCGAGATCGGCCGTGAGTTCATGTGGACCGCGGACCACCGGCAGAAAGGCCCCAGAGAGCACAACGACCCGCCCGGTTACCAGTCCCGCCGCGCGGTGGAAGTGAAACGCACCCGGCCGGCCCTGGGCACCGGCTCCTCCGAGTTCGGCAACCCGACGACCTACGAAGAGCTCCAGGCGGTCAACAACATCATCGTTGGCAGCCCCGAGACCGTCACCAGGAAGTTTTCCGAGATCATCGAGCGTCTGAGCCCCGGCTACCTCCACATCTACGGCAATGAGGGCGCCATGAAGCACTCTGACACCATGCGCTCCATCGAGCTTTTGGGCAAAGAGGTCATCCCAGCCCTGCACGAGATAAAGTTAAAACCCTACGACGACTAGGCAGTTAAACTGGCGTAACAGAAAAAGGCCCCTTCCGGATGGAAGGGGCCTTTTTAATGGTTAATTCCTGAGCCATCATTCTCGCATTCTAAAAGCGTAGAACGCACCAAGAGTCCCCTCTCCCTCTGGGAGAGGGTTAGGGTGAGGGCGACAGCTTAGCGCAATTCACCTGACATCGCCGGAAGACCACTCGCACCAGAACCGGACACCGGCAAGAAACCCGCATTTCCGACTTTGTCGAGAGTTTCAACATCGTCAGACCCAACTTTCCTTCTGGGAGGGAGAAGGAACCACGCCAATAACTAGAAAGTTGGATCATGTGAGAAATGGCGGGTTAAAAACCCGCGCCTACGGATGTTTCGGCCTAGCTCAGAGCCGAGATGGTCTCATCGGTATTTCGGACGCGGACCAGTAGAGGGAGGACGTGGTTGACGGTCATCTCGTGGACACCGACCTCGCCGGCGGTGCAGCAGTCGCTGACCACCACGCATTGGGTATCCCGGTTCTTGGCGTCGCGGGCGGTCCCTTCAACACTCCGCTGAGTGGAGATTCCACCCACCAAGATCGTCTCGGTGCCCAGATGGCGCAGTATCTGGTCTAAGTTCGTGCCGTAATAAGCGCTGAACCGAGGTTTCACCAACAGGAAATCCTCTGGCTGCATGGCTAATTCATCGATCACTTCCACCGCGGGTGTGCCGGGCAGCATGGGATTGCCGCCGCCGCCACCGATGTCGGAGATGGTCTTAGGCGCGTCGGCATTGTCGGCCCTGCGGTGGGTGGTGATGTAGATGAGGGGAGTGCCGACCTTGCGGCAATGGGCAATCATCTTCTGGAAGCTGGCCACGATGTCCTTGCGGTTATCGGGCAACGTGTAGTCGGGACCGGGGCCCCCCTTGGCGATGGCGTTCACCATATCGATGATGATTAAGGCGGTCTTCTTGGGGTCTAGTTTTATGGCGTCCGGCATAGTCTTCTCCACACAGCGATGGTTTAGGACTGGGTTCAGTCCACTGAGATTAACTTAGAAATTTGTCCGGGCTGGCCAGGAACTTGCCCCGGCAGTCCAGCCCGCAGAAATACAGCCACTGGCCGTCGTGGAATATACGGGTCCCCTGATTAGGGTCCACTTCCGTGGCGCCGTGAGAGGTCTGCGAGGTCTCGGCGCGCGCCTGCTCTTCGTCTATCTCCTTGCCGCAAACGACATCTTTGGCCATTGGTCACTCTCCATAATCGTAGCCGCTCATTGCATCGGCGGCCCGTGGTCTTATCTGTGAACTGGAGGGGATGAGGCTAAACCGCCGTGGGCAGGGGCATCCCCAACCGGACCTTGCCTGGGACGTCCAGAAGGGCCGCCGCGATCCGTGCCCGGTGGTCGTACGTCGTGCCCAAGCGCATGGTCCACGCGGTAACACGGCGGAACCATAGGTGCAGGTCGAATTCCATCATGAAGCCGATGCCGCCGTGGATCACCTGGGATGTGCGCACCACCGACTCGCACTTCTCGTTACAGAAGGCCTTGGCTTGAGACACTTCGACCGAGGCGGGTAGGTCCTGGTCCATCTTCCACAGGGATTCAAAGGTCAGCATCTCGCCACCGTCGACATGGAGGATCATGTCGGCCAGCATGTGCTGCACCGATTGGAAGGACCCGATGGGCCGGCCGAAGGCCACTCGGTTCTTGGCGTATTCGATGGCCATCTCGGCGTCTTTCCGGGCCGCGCCGACCATCTGGCAGCACAGGAACGCGGTTGCCCGGTCCAGCATCGCTTCGACGATGGGCCACCCCTCGTTCAACTCCCCCACCAGGGCCGCTCCTTCGATACGGTGGTCCTTGAAATCCACCCGGCTCTGCTTGTCTTTGGCCAGAGTCAGGAGCGCGGTCTGGGATACACCGGTGCCATTAGGGTCCACCAGGAACAATGAGATACCCTGGTTCGCGTCCGATGCCGGAGAGGTCCGGGCGGCCACCAAACAGCGCTGGGCCACGATGAAGTTATCGACGAACATCTTGGTGCCGTTCAACACCCACCCGTCGCCGTCGGCCTTGGCTTCCAAGGTCATCGCTTCGGGAATCAGCCGAGGGTCGCGCTCAGCCACCGCCCAGGTCATCACCATACCGCCGTCGGAGACCGCAGGCAGGATGTCCTGCTTCTGCTGTTCGCTGCCATCGATGGCGATGGTTAATGCGGCTACTGTGGTGCTGTGCAGGGGGACCGGCGCCAAGACCCGGCCGGCTTCCACTAAGATCAGTCCCATGTAAGTTAGGGGCAGTCCCTGGCCGCCGTACTGCTCGGGAAGGGCCAGACCCAGCCACCCCAGGTCCGCCATCTGTTTCCAGAGAGCGGGCGGGTAGCCCAATTCGTCCAGTTCCATCTCGCGGACCATGGCCGTGGAGATCTCCGCTTCCAGAAACTCCCGGGCCACATTCTTCATCATCTGTTCTTCTTCAGAGGGCAATATATCCATGGTTATCCTTGATTTACTTTTCGGATACGCCAAATGACGTACCGGCTGAATGATTTCTGGGTTCCGCGCGCAGCGTAATAACCGCGGTTGTACCGCTAGCCTCGGGGTAGGCCTAGGCCGCGGCGGGCCATCTGGTCGCGCATGATCTGCACGCTGCCGTGGTTGATCCCCGACTGGAAAGAACCCATCAGGTTGTGGGCGTACAATCCGTCCTCGATGGCCTCTTCAGAGCCCCGCAGCAACTGCGCATAGGGTCCTAGAATCTGAGAGATGGCCTCGGTGGTCTTCACGCCGTGTTCCGGCGCCCAGACCTTCTCAGCGGCGCCTTCATAGGTGAAGGTGTCGCCCCGGTTTACCAGCGACATACTGCGCATGGTCATCAGGCGGCAGACCTGGGCTTCGGTCCACAGTTCGGCCAGTTTGTCGCGGACCGCCGGGTTGTCTGCCGGGGAATTTCCGGCAAAGTCGTTCTCTTTGACCCAGTTGACGATGTCCTCGTCGCGGCGGACCGAGATCAGATACCGGCTGGCGCCGACGCGGTCCAGGTTCAGGCCCATGGCGCCCACGTACCAACCCCCGTTCTCCTCGCCCAGCATGCAGGACGCGGGAATACGCACGTTCTCAAAGAAAGTTTCGTTGGTGCGGACCATTCCGTAGGTGGTGCCCGGTGGGGCCGGCGGGTCGCTCTGGATCGTCCACAGCGGCCGCACGGTGATTCCCGTCGTGTCCATGGGAACCAGGAAGATGGAGATGCCCCGGTGCCGGGGCGCGTCTGGGTCGGTGCGGCACATCATGTAGATGTGGGAGGCGTAATGGGCGGCCGAGGTATACATCTTCTGGCCGTTGATCACGAAATCGTCGCCGTCGCGCACGGCCCGGCATTGCAGTCCAGCCAGGTCCGCCCCTGCCTGGGGCTCGGTGAAGCCCAGGGCGAAGATGATGTCGCCGCGGATCATGCCGGGGATGAAAAACTCTTTCTGTTCCTCGGTTCCGGCGGCCAATATGGCCGGGGCTCCGCTGCCCGCGCCGCCCACGGCGATACCGCGCCGCATGAACTCTTCTTCGACGATGTATTGGTCGATGCGGCTGCCGCTCTGGCCGCCGTATTCCTTGGGCCAACTGATGCCGATCCAACCCTTATCGGCGACCTTCTTCACCAGGTCGCGGTATTCGGGGCCGCGGCCCCCTTCTTCGCCGCCTTCCATCTCGTCAAGTAGACCCTGACTGACGTTGTTGTCGATGAATGTCTCAACTTCCTGACGAAGGGTTTCTTGCTCTTTTGTGTAGCCAAAATCCATTCTGTGACACTCCAATCATTGGGGGACTCTGAACCTTACGCCCCTCAGGTTCACGCTCTGCCATTTTCGTGTCCAGCGGAATCGGTGTCAAGTAAACGGCAGGAGGTTCCTCGGCGTCACACCTAAAAGCCCGTGTAGAAGACCCTCAAAACGGTACCCGCGCCATGATCTCCGATCAGCAGCGAGCCGTCGGGCGCCACGATGATCGGCAACGGATGTTTGAAGCCGGTGGCGAAATTTGAGACCCGTGCGGTGTACCTGTCTTCAACCTTGGTCAACACGATGCGGACAACGTTCTTTCCGGTGGAGCCGTCACCAGTTCCCCAGAGCGTGATGAATATGTCGTTGGTGTATTCGCTTGGGAACTGGTCCCCGGTGTAAAAGACCAGGCCGTCCGCCGACGAGCGCGACGGCAGTTCCGCGACGGGTGGGATGGTACCCTCGCATCGGCGTCCGCCGTTGGTCCCCCAGCAGTCCGGGTAGCCATAGGCGCCGCCTTCTACAACCAAGTTCAACTCCTCGGGCACGGCATACCCCTTATCGTCGCGGCCGTTATCCGCGGCCCAGAGTGTGCCATCCTCGGGGTGGAACGCCAATTGATAGACGTTGCGCAGCCCCCGCGCGAAAACCTCTTGGTTCGAGCCGTCCAGATCGAACCGTGTGACCGACGCGCTGCGCACATCCTCCTCGCCGCAGGCGTCGCAGGAAGAGCCGATGGGAACGTAGAGCTTGCCGTCGGGGCCGACGGCCGGGCCGTTATTCTGGTGATTGCCCGGCACTGGAATGTCGTTGACTATGGTTTTGAAGGAATCAAGTTCTCCATCACCATCTTCGTCTGTGATCCTCGTGATCTCGCCCCTGCTAGATACATACAAGGCGCCATCAAAGAAGGCCAGTCCCAATGGCACCTCTATTCCGCTGGAGACAGTCACCACGTCGGTGGGCGGCTCGCCGGAATTCGCGTCGTTCACTCGGACCAGATCGCCAAGCTCATTGGCGATGTACAGCCTGTTCTGGTCATCGAAGGCGAAGGCGGTGGGAAAACGGATGCCTTCGAGCCATACCTCTGCCTTAAACCCCTCGGGCAGGTTTAAGTCTGCGCCCGCAGGTTGGAGCAGATCGTCGGGCAGAGGCGTCGGCCGTGGCACGGGGGTTGGCGTTGGCTGGGCGGTGGGTCTGATGGTTGGCGTTGGAACCACCGTTGGTTGAGGTATGTCTGTGGGAGCAGACGTGGGGTTCAGCTGCGTCGTTGCGGTGGATGCGGCTGGAGTTGCCGGAATCTCAGTACTGGACGGTGGGAACGCTGTGGTAGTGGCCTCGTCTTGAGTGCAGGCAATCATGAGCAATGCGCCTACGATGAAGATGAGATTTCTACACCAGACCTTATTCATATGACTACTCTTGGTTAGCTTTCCTGCAACCCCAACAATATCGGCCGCAATTCCTCGATCAATGGTGGCAGGAATTCCTCCCAGGTACCGACAATCCCGAAGTCGGAGGAGCGGAACATCACCGCCCGGCGGTTCTGGTTGATGGAGATAATCACCCCGGCTTTCTGGAGCCCGACGGTATGGTTGAACGCGCCCCGGACACCCACCGAGATGTACACCGTGGGGGCGATGGTCCGGCCGCTGATGCCGACCTGAAGTTGCTGCGGCAGCCAGCCTTCGTGGACCACGTCCCTAGTGATGGCGATGCTTGCGCCGATGGACCGGGCCATCTCTTGGACCTTGGCTACGTTCTCCAGACCGCCGACACCCATGCCGATCCCAACAACAACCGCGGCGTTGGCTAATAAAAGGCCTTCCTGGTCCTCCTGGAATACCTCTTTGAGTAGCCGAAGATCCGGGCCGTCGGAAGGGACTGCAGCTATCTGTTCCACCGTAGCCGTAGCTCCGGGCTCAGATACGGCGGGTGTGAGTAAGCCGGGCCGTATCGTCACAAGGTTGGGCAGGGTTTTCGACAAGATGGGGGCAACAACGTTGCCGCCCAACGCCGGTTTAAGTTGCACCAACCGGCCCTCGGCGTCAATCTCCAGGTCCATGGCGTCGCCGGTGAGGCCCAGTCCCAGTCTCGCGGCCAGCCGAGACGCCAGGTCTCGGCCATCGGCGGTGGCAGCGAATAGGACCGCATAAGGGTTTTCTTTGGAGACAACTTCAGCCAGCGAAGCGCCAACGGCCCTGCCGAATACCGGCCCAAGCTGCGAGTTGTCCATGGTCAGCACTCGGTCTGCTCCTTGAGTCGCAAGTTCTTCAACCGCCGCGTCAGGGCTGGAAGAGATAAGCACCGCCACGACCTCGCTCTTGGTGAACTGAGTCAGTTCGCGGACCTTCCCTAGCATCTCCAGCGTTACGTGGGCCAGGCCTTGGCTGGTGGTCTCGGCCACTACCCAGATGCTTTTGTCTTTGCTATTTGGGTACCTCGGCAACGCTGCCACGGCGCTCTTTCCTGAACCGGCTGAGTCGGCGGCGGCCAGCTCGGCTAGACGCTGGCGCAGGGCGTCAGCGGCCTGCTTGGCTGCTTCTTCGGGAGTGGCGTCTTCCAGCAAGACGCCCAGACGGTTGGGTTCCACCAGACGTATCTCATCAACCCACGTAGGCGAGCCCTCCAAGCCAAACTGGCTCAGATCGGAGGACAGGTCGGCGGCGGTCACTTCCTCGGCGGCGATACCCTCCGCCCGTTCCATCTGTTCCCGGTCGGGGTAAAGCTCCGGGGCCACCCCCTCTGTCACACAGACCAAGACCGGCAGGTCGCATTGCAGAGTCTGGATCCCTTCGTCCGTGATGCGTTCGGCAATCACGGACTTCCCGTCATCGCTCAAGTCCAGTTTCCGGACACTGCTGATATGGGGCAGTCCCATGAGTTCCGCGATCTCCGGGCCGACCTGGCCGGTATCGCCGTCGGCGCTGTTGCGGCCGCAGATGATTAGGTCCGGCTTCTCCCGTTCGAGCGCCAGGGACAGCGCTCGGGAAGTGGCCAGCGTATCGGAGCCGGCCAGTGCGCGGTCGGTGATCAGTACCGACCGGTCGGCGCCCAATGCCACACAGTTGGTCAACCCTTCACTGGCCCCCGGCGGCCCCATGGAGATGACCACAACCTCATCATCAGGGGATTTTTTCAATTCAACCGCCCGCACCAGGCCCAAGAGGTCAAACGGGTTGACCTCGGAGGGCACGCCTTCGCGGATGATGGTCTTGGCTTCGTAATCGAACTGGATACGCGCGATGATTGGCACGTATTTCATGCACACGGCGATCTTCATTTGATAGATGGGCCTCTTGTTCGGATTAGCTGATGACGGTGCGGACTTTGGGGTCGATCAATCGCTGTCGGAGACGTTGACGCCCAGAGCCTTTTCCCGCACCTCGGCGGTCAAGCGCTCCAGTTTCCCGCTGACGCTAACTGGGAAACGGGGTGGATTTTTCAGTACCTTGAACCTCTCGTCTAGATCGGAAAAATCTTCTTGGAACCGCATTCTGACATCCTCCAGTGCCGTTGGAGGGCCGGTCCTGCGCCCATCCTTCATGACCTCTTCCAGCAACGGCAGCCCGCCGGGCAGCTCTTCGTCATCCAGAGCGATGATGTCTTTGGCGAACATCCCGCTGGAATGCTTGGTCCGGTACACTTGCTTGGCGCCCGGCAGGGAGACTTTATCGGGGCTCAGTTTCATCACGGGCCGGCCGTCGAAGCAGACCAGCTTATAGGCCATGTCCGACCAGGGGGCGTCGGCCGATACGCCGGCCTTGGTGCCGACTCCGAAAAGATCTATGGGCGCTCCGTTGTTAACCAACGTCTCCAGTTCGTATTCGTCCAGCCCGCCGCTGGCTAATATCTTGACGTGATCCAAGCCCGAATCATCCAGTATCTTCCGCACCTGGCGGCTCAGCTGGTCGAAGTCCCCCGAGTCCAGCCGGATGGCCGTGAGATGGTGGCCGTCAGCTTCCATCTCCTTGGCCACCTGCACCGCGTTCCAGGTCCCGGCGATGGTGTCATAAGTGTCCACAAGCAGGACGGTCCGGGTGGGGAATGAGGCGGCGTAGGCCCTGAAAGCGTCCAACTCGGATGGAAAACTGGATATGAACGAGTGGGCCATGGTGCCCGCTGGGGGCATCCCATAGATGCTCGCGGCCAGCACGTTGCTGGTGGAACTGAACCCCGCGATGTAACTGGCGCGGGCCATCTTCAGCGCCGCGTCGGTGCCCTGGGTGCGGCGGGAGGCGAAATCAGCGATGCCCCGGCCCTGGGCAGCCCAGACGCAACGCGCGGCCTTGGTGGCAAGCATGCTCTGGAGGTTCACCTGATTGATGATGAAGGTCTCAACGAGCTGGGCTTCGATCAATGGGGCCGTTATCTCAACCGCCGGTTCGTCGGTGAAGTACAACCGTCCCTCGGGGATGGCCCGAACGCTGCCGGTGAACCGGACGCCTCGCAGAAACTCAAGGAAGTCGTCGGAGAAGATTCCCATGGCTCGCAGATAGTCTATGGCCCGGCCGCTAAAGTTCAGGTTGGAGAGATAGTCCAACACATCTTCCAGGCCGGCGGAGACGAAATAGGCGCGGTTGGGCGGGTACGTGCGAGTGAAGAGGCTGAAAGTGGCGGTGGCCGACATCCCCTGGCGAAAAAACGCCTGGGACATGGTCAACTCGTAGAGGTCTGTGAACAGACCGAGGTCCTCGCCTGGCAGTGGTATTTTAGGTGCGGTCATCGAATCCGTTATCAGGTTGATGGATATTCGTAATGTAGCGGGTATTATGTTGGCGTTCCGAAGCTGCTGTCAACTGAGATTGAGCGTGGATTACGCCTAGACAGCAAAGGCCTGTTGAGAGCGGCTCTTCTTGACAGGGTGACAGCCTCTTAGTAACATTTACACGATTCCAAAGGCACGCTTAAAAATCGAAAAGCGACCCAAAAACCCTTATCCAGAACGGCAGAGGGGACGGCCCGATGAAGCCTAGCAACCGGTCCTAGTCCGTTGGTACGGACGCGGATACGGTGCTAATTCCGGCGTTTGGCGCTCAGATCGTCAGGCGAAAGATGAGGGGGCTCAGTGAAACTGTGAGCTTCTCTATCGAGAGGCTTTTTTAATGTTTGAGACCTATTGAATCCTGGCGAGGCGCTTCGATTTAAACTCCAGGCTAAACCCCAGGGAGCATATCCGGTGAACGAGATCCGACCCATCGAGTGGGCCAATGGCACACTCAGGCTGCTTGACCAGACCCGCCTACCGTCCGAAGAAGTGTTCGTGGAGGCGCACGGGTATCTGGACGCCGTTGACGCCATCAAGACGATGCGTGTTCGCGGTGCGCCGGCCATCGGCGTTACCGCCGCTTACGCCGTCGCCATGGCGGCCCGGGACCTGGATATCTCCGACAAGAACGCGTTCATGGAACGATTGGAATCGGCCGGCGTGGAGATCAAAGCCGCCAGGCCCACCGCCGTGAACCTGATGTGGGCCGTCGACCGCATGATTGCGATCGCCCGGTCCGAACCCGATACCTCCACGATCAAAGACCGGCTGGTTGAAGAAGCCATCTCCATCGAGAAAGAAGACGAAGCGATCAACCGCCGCATGGGCAGCCACGGAATCGAGCTGATGCCCGACGGCGGCTCGGTCCTGACCCACTGCAATGCCGGCGCGCTGGCGACAGCCGCTTACGGCACGGCGGTGGGCGTGATCAGGGCCGGATGGGAAGACGGCAAGCGTTTCAAGGTCTTTAACACCGAGACCCGCCCATTCCTCCAAGGCGCCCGGCTAACCGCTTGGGAGTTCAAGAAACTCGGAATACCGTCGACCCTAGTGGTGGACTCAGCGGCCGGAATGTTGATGCGCCAAGGCGAGATCGGCTGTGTGATAACCGGCGCCGATCGCATCGCCGCCAACGGCGACACCGCCAATAAGATCGGCACCTATACCCTGGCGGTGCTGGCCAAAGAGAACGGCATCCCGTTCTACGTAGCCGCGCCAACCAGCACGGTAGACATGAGCCTGAGCGACGGAGACCAGATCGAGATCGAGCAGCGAGACTCCCGTGAGGTTACCGAATTCCGCGGCGTCCCCGTGGCTCCTGAAGGAGTCGAGGCGCTGAACCCGGGATTCGACGTCACCCCCGCCCGTTACGTGACCGCCATCATCACCGAGGCCGGCGTCGCCCGTCCGCCGTTCCTAGAAAGCTTGGACTTGGCAGTCCGGTCGGCGAGGAATTAGCCGATGAGCACCAAGCAGCAAGCAACCATCGCCGTCATCGGCGGCAGCGGTCTCTACGAGATGGACGGCATGACCGGCGCTATGTCCGTGGACGTGGACACACCCTTCGGGAAGCCCAGCGACTCGATCGTCGTAGGAGAATTGGACGGCGTTAATGTCGCGTTCCTGCCTCGGCACGGAAAGGGCCACCGCTTCAACCCTTCCCACATTCCGGCCAGGGCCAACATCTATGCCCTTAAGTCATTGGGCGTCGAGCGCATAATCTCCGTGAGCGCCGTGGGCAGCCTCAAAGAGGAATTCGCGCCGCTGGACCTGGTGATACCAAGCCAGTTGATCGACCGCACCAGACTGCGGGAGAGCACATTCTTCGATACCGACCTGGTGGTGCATGTGGCAATGGCGGACCCATTCTGCGCCCATACCAGCCAGCTGGTCAACCACGCTGCCCAAGCGTTAGACATCAACGTACATTCGGGCGGGACCATGGTTGTCATGGAGGGCCCCGCATTCTCCACCAGAGCTGAGTCCTTCATGTACCGTTCCTGGGGAGCAGACATAATCGGCATGACCGCCCTTCCGGAGGCCAAACTGGCCCGGGAAGCGGAGATCTGCTACGCCACCATGGCCTGGATCACCGACTACGACTGCTGGCATCAGACTTCTGAATCGGTCACTGTTGAGATGGTCATCGCCAACCTGATGAAGAACGTGGCCACATCCAAGGCATTGCTGCGGCAGGTCATTCCCACCCTGGGCGGCGCACGCGATTGCCCCTGTGAATCCGCGCTTAGAGACGCTATCATCACTCAGAAAGAGCAAATACCCGAGGAACTGAAACAAAAACTTGCCCCAGTAACGGGAAGATATTTAAGCTAGGGACCTGCGAGTTCCAGGAGGATAATCATGCCTAGACAAGACCCAGGCGAGCCTTATTTCCGCGTAGATTCGACCGAAGGCCAGTCCATGTTGGCCGCTGACCCAGATGGGACCATCGTGATCGACGTCCGCCGGGACGACGAGTGGGTCACCGGACACGTGGCAGGCGCCATCCACATCCCGGTGGACGACTTGACCGACAACATGGACCGCATTCCCACCGACAAGAAAGTCCTATTCATCTGCGCCGCCGGCGTCAGAAGCGGGTTGGCCTGCGAGATGGCCGCTTCCATGGGTTATCAGGCGGAGAACCTATTTAACATCGAAGACGGCACCCCGGCGTGGATCGCTGGCGGCCATCCGACTTCCTACGGCGGAGACGCCTAACCCCAGACAAACTAAGTAGTCAATCAAATGCAAGTTCCCAGAGCATTAATTAACAATACCTGACACTAAGGAGAACAAGGTGGCATCACAACAGACCAAAGGGGACGTCAAAGACCTGTCCCTGGCGAAAAACGGGGTCAACAAGATCGAATGGGCCGGAAGAGAAATGCCCGTAATGAAAATCATCCGGGACCGCTTCATCAAGGAGAAGCCCCTGGCCGGCGTGCGGCTGTCAGCCTGCCTGCACGTGACCAGTGAGACGGCCAACCTGGCCATCGCGCTGCGGGACAGCGGGGCGGAGGTTGTCCTCTGCGCCAGCAACCCGCTCAGCACCCAGGACGATGTCGCGGCGGCTTTGGTCCAGGAGTACGGTATACCGACCTACGCCATCAAAGGCGAGAACGACGCAACCTACTACGAGCACCTGGAAGCGGCCCTAGAGTCCAAACCCCAAATGACGATGGACGACGGCGCCGACCTGCTCACCCTCCTCCACACCAAGCATCCGGACCTGCTAGGTGACATAATCGGCGGGACCGAAGAGACCACCACCGGCGTGATTCGCCTGACCGCCATGTCCGCCGACGGACAACTGAAGTATCCGGTTATCGCCGTGAACGACGCCGAGACCAAGCACTTCTTCGACAACCGGTACGGCACCGGGCAGAGCACTCTGGACGGCATCACCAGGGCCACCAACATCCTGTGGGCCGGCCGGCGCACAGTGATCTCTGGCTACGGTTGGTGCGGCCGGGGCGTCGCCTCCCGGGCCAATGGCATGGGCGCCCACGTCATCGTCTGTGAGACCAACCCGGTCCGCGCCTTGGAAGCGGTCATGGACGGCTTCCAGGTCATGCCGATGATCGAGGCCTCTAAGGTGGGTGAGGTGTTCATCACCGTCACCGGCGGGCTGCACGCCATCGGCAAAGAACACATCGAAGCCATGTCCAGCGGCGCCATCCTCGCCAACAGCGGACACTTCAACGACGAGATAGACATCGACGCACTCAAAGAGATGTCTACTGCCAACCGAGAGCTGCGGCCCTTCGTCGAAGAATACACGATGAAAGACGGACGCCTGATCTATCTGTTGGCCGACGGCCGGCTGGTCAACCTCTCCGCCGCGGAGGGCCATCCCTCGGCGGTGATGGACATGAGCTTCGCAAACCAAGCATTGTCCGCGGAGTACCTCTATCAGAACAAGGGCAAGCTCGACATCGGCGTACACGTCGTGCCACCCGTGATGGATGCGGAGATCGGCCGGCTGAAGCTCCAGTCCATGGGCATCAGTATCGACACGCTATCCGACGCCCAACGGAAGTACCAGGATAGCTGGCAAGAAGGGACCTAAACCACCACAAAAATATTCTGGATATTGGCCTGAAATTCCAGGCTTAGATAGGAGAAATAACAATGCCAATGCTCTTCCACGAGTCCCCCAAGTATCTGCTGACCTCTGAGTCGGTGACTGAGGGACACCCCGACAAGATCTGTGACCAGATCTCCGATGGAGTTCTGGACGCCGTCCTCAGGGACGACCCCATGGGCCGGGTGGCCTGCGAGACCGCCATCACCAACGGACTGGTCGTCGTCATGGGCGAGATCACAACTACATCCTACGTGGACGTGCCGAAGATCGTCCGCGAAACGCTGACCAGGGCCGGCTACACCAACGCCGACTATGGCATCGACGCCAAGAGTTGCGGCGTGATCGTCTCCATTCAGGAGCAGTCCGGCGACATCAGCAAAGGCGTCACCACTGCCCTGGAACAGCGCGGCGATGCAGCCGAAGAGGCCATGTTGGCCACCGGCGCCGGCGACCAGGGAATGATGGTCGGGTTCGCCTGCAACGAGACCCCGGAACTGATGCCCCTCACCGTCAGCCTTGCCCAGAAATTGGTTGAGCAACTGGCTAAGGTCAGGAAAGAGGGAATCCTAGATTACCTCAGGCCGGACGGCAAGTCCCAGGTCACCGTTGAGTATCGCAACGGCGTGGCTGCAAGGGTCGACACCGTGGTTATCAGCACCCAGCACGCCCCTGAGGCCACCAACGAGCAGATCGAGAAGGACATCATCGATCACGTCATCAAAGCCATCGTCCCCGAAGAATTGCTGGATGAGAACACGAAGATCTACGTCAATCCCAGCGGACGGTTCGTCATCGGCGGCCCCGCCGGCGACAGCGGGCTGACCGGCCGGAAGATTCTCGTAGATACCTACGGTGGCATCGCCCGTCACGGTGGCGGCGCTTTCTCCGGCAAGGACCCGACGAAAGTCGACCGGTCCGCGGCCTATGCGGCCCGCTACGTCGCCAAGAACATCGTTGCGGCCGGCCTGGCCGATCGCTGCGAGTTACTTGTGTCCTACGCCATCGGCGTGGCCACCCCGATCTCCGTGGCGGTGGAGACCTTCGACACCAACAAGGTCGATAGCGACACCATCCACGCCCTGGTGGCCAAGCACTTCGACCTGCGTCCCGCGGCCATCATCCGGGACCTGGACCTGCGCCGGCCCATCTACCAGGCCACGGCTGCCTACGGCCACTTCGGCCGGGAAAACCTCGACCTGACCTGGGAGCGCACGGACAAAGCGGAAGCCCTACGCAAGGATGCCGGGCTGTAGTCTTTAGCAATCAACTATCAGCGCGTGGGGCCTTTGGATTTTGATCCAAAGGCCCCATTTTTTTGTTTAGTACGCTGACTCGAAGCCCCCTCCACATCTGTCGCCCTGAGTGAAACGAAGGGTCTGCCAAGCTGAACTTGGGAAGATTCTTCGGCTGCGGCCTCAGAATGACAGTCTTGTGGCTAACTACCCGCATCTGCCACCTGCGGTGAAGCGAAGGTCCTGCCAGATTGAGCCTTGGTAGATTCTTCTCCTTCCCCGGAAGGATCAGAATGACAATCTTATGTGGGCGTGGTCTTTTTAAGAGAGACTTCGTAGGACTGCTTACAATCTAGGTGGCTTGAGATATGCTGGTGGCATCCAGCAGCAGAAGGAGCGGCGTTTGACGGACATCAGATTCGGGACAGACGGTTGGCGCGCACTTATCGCCGAGGATTTCACTTTCGAGAACGTGGCACGCTGCGCCCAAGGGCTTTCCCTGCACCTGAAAGATGTTGGGACCGCCGGGCAAGGGCTGGTTGTGGGCTACGACACCCGGTTCCTGTCGCCCGAGTTCGCCGAGACCGTGGCCGCCGTGTGCGCCACCCAAGGGATCAAGGTCTATCTAGCTGATAAGCCAGCCCCAACGCCGGTCATCAGCTACAACGTCCTGCATCTTCAGGCAGGCGGCGCGGCAATCATCACCGCCAGCCACAACCCTGGCCAATGGAACGGGTTCAAATTCAAACCCGAGTACGCCGGCAGCGCCACACAAGAAATAACCGACCGTCTGGAAGGATTCATCTCTCAGGCCGCCACTGCCCCCACGTACAACGCCACTGAGGGCCGCGATAGCGGCCTGATCGTGGAATTAGAGCCTCAGGGGCCGTATATGGAGCGAATAGCCTCTCTGGTGGACCTGGACGCCATCAAGGACGCCGGGCTCGATGTAGTCGTGGATTCCATGTACGGGGCCGGAGGCGGATACCTGCCGGCGCTACTGTCCGGCGGCAAGACCACCGTCAGAGAGCTCCACGGCAACCGTAACCCGGCTTTTCCAGGAATGGAGCAGCCTGAACCCATCGCCCACAATCTGACCGAGATCACGTCTCTCATCGCCGCCCACGGCGCGTCCATCGGAATAGCCCTGGACGGCGATGCCGACCGGGTGGGAATCATCGATGAGCAGGGCCGGTTCGTTACTACCCTAGACACGTTCTCCATCCTGGCCCAGTACCTGCTGGAGCAGAAACAACAACGGGGCGCCATCGTTAAAGGCGTGACGTCGTCCATCGCCTTGAACAAGCTGGGCGAAGCCTACGGGGTCGATGTCCACGAGATGCGAGTGGGCTTCAAGAATATCGGCCCCAAGATGACCGAGGTTGACGGTTTGATGGGCGGAGAAGAAAGCGGCGGGTTCGCCTTCCGGGGGCACATCCCAGAGCGTGACGGCATCCTCAGCGGACTGTATTTCCTAGAATACATGGCCACCACCGGAGACACTCCCACCCAGTTGCTGCAGCGGCTGACCGACAAAGTAGGCCCCCATTCTTTCCAACGCAGGGATATCAACTTCCAAGCCGCGGACCGGGAAAGGATCCTTGAGACGTTAAATCGCTCAGGCCTGACTGAGATCGGCGGCGTGCCAATCTTGGATACGGACACTATCGACGGGCGAAGGTTCCATGTGGAAGACGGCTGGCTGGCCGTGCGGTTCTCCGGCACCGAGCCCCTGCTGCGAGTTTATGCAGAAGCCGCTACTCCTGAGATGGTGACCAAGCTGCTGGACGCAGCCATGGAGTACCTGGGGGTTTAGCAGCGCGAGGGTCCCCTCCATGACTCCATCCTAATGTCACCCTGAGTGAAGCGAAGGGTCTGCAAAGATTGGCTTTGGTAGATTCTGGTCCTTCCGCGGAAGGACCAGAATGACAATCAGTCAGCAATACAAAAGGCACCGGGTAAAACCGGTGCCTTTTGGCTACTATCCTTTGACAGTCTTTACCGCTTGGTGTATTGAGGGGCCCTTCGGGCACGCTTGAGACCGTATTTCTTGCTTTCTTTGATGCGGGCGTCCCGAGTGATCAAGCCAGCCCTGCGAAGTCCGGCTTTGAGCTCGGGGTCGAAGACCACCAATGCCCTGGCGATGCCGTGCCGGATGGCTTGCGCTTGGGAGTTCACTCCGCCGCCCGCGATTTTAACCACAACGCGGAACTTGTTGACCGTGTCGCTTACGCGGAACGCTTCGTTGATCGTCTTCTGCCACGGGGCCCAGTTGAAGTACTCGTCCATGGGCTTGCCGTTGACCAAGATGGGTCCGCCGTCGTCGAGGTACAACCGCACTCTGGCGATGGAGGTCTTCCGCTTACCCGTGCCGTAATAATAGATCTGGTTGGTTTCAGCTTGTACCAAGGTAAGTCTATCCTCCGTCCTCTATAGCCTGCGGAACTGGCGCTTTCGTTGCCGGGTGGCCGGTGACCTGTGCTTCGTGGGGATGGTCAGGGCCTCTATAGACCTTGAGGCGGCGCAGCGCCTGCCGGCCCTGGTGGTTCTTGGGCAACATGCCCTTGACCGCCAATTCCAGCACACGCTCCGGCCGGGACTCCATCATCTCCCTGAGCCGGAAGGTTTTGAGGTTTCCCACGTAACCGCTGTGCCGGTAATACATCTTCTGTTCCATCTTCTTGCCGGTGAATTTCAAGTCGGACGCGTTGGTCACCACCACGAAATCGCCCACTGCGACATGGGCTGAATAGGTGGTTTTGTCTTTGCCCTGAAGGGCGATGGCGATGTTCCGCGCCAGACGGCCAAGGACTTGGCCTTGGGCGTCCATGACCCGCCACCGTTCCGGTGTATCGCCGGGTTTGGCGAAATATGTGCTAGTCCTTTTCATGCTTTGTTATTCCGATCCTGTGTTCCCGAGTCCTATTTTTACGGAACTTGGATATTTTACACTAATTAGGCATAGCCCGTGGGCAGGAAGCAGCGGAGTCACGCTTACATCTCCCGCCAGGGCCTGTGTCACCATGTTAACCGGGAATCTCCCCCTTCCTATCTCCGTCAGAATTCCATTGGCTTTTCTGATCTGTTGTTTCAAGAAGCCGGTGGCTTCACATTCGATCACTATGTTGTCTTCGGACTTTTCGACCTCCCACCGCATCACTTCCCTCACCGCGCTGCGGTCTTGAGGGTGCCCTGCGGCCAATGCTCGGAAATCGTGGACTCCCACCAAAAACTGGGCTGCCTCCGACATCATCTCGACATCCAGACTCTCCCTGATCCAATAGTGGGAGTGCCTCCGCAAGGGTGACGGCGCGGGCCGGTTTAATATGCTGTAACGGTAGGTCCGGCTCAGTGCGCATCTTCGGGAGTCGAACTCGTCGTCGACCCTATGGGCCTCAAGGACGTTGATGTCCTTGGGGAGATGGAAGTTCAGCGCGGGGACGAATCTTTCCAGGGGATGCCGGGTAGCGGTGAGGAAATCGACCACTTGACCCTTGGCGTGGGTCCCGGAATCGGTGCGGCTGGCGCCTCTGATCCTAGTCGGTTGGCCCGTGAACTTGGCCAAGGCCTTCTCCAACTCCCCTTGAATCGTCGGCTGGCCGACCTGAAGCTGGAACCCGGAGTAATCGGTCCCCTGATATTCAACCAAAAGGGCGGCCCGCCAAAGCTGCCCGCCCTCTGACTCGCTTTCTGAGCTATGGATTCTGCCTTTCTCTATCTTAAGAATTACCTCTGGCTTACGTAATAGGTGTTGAGACCTGGAAGGTTAGACCAGTTCGATGATCGCCATCTCCGCCGCGTCTCCGTTGCGTGGTCCCAGTTTCAATACCCTGGTGTAACCACCGGCGCGTTCGGCGTACCGGACTGCGACATCGTCGAATACTTTTGCGACCACCTTAGAGTTGGGCACCTGAGCCATGGCCAACCGGCGATGATGCAGGTTACCTTTCTTACCGTGGGTGATCAGTTTCTCTGCCATCACCCGAGTCTCTTTGGCTTTGGCCAGGGTGGTGGTTATACGTTCGTGGATTATGAGTTCCGAGACCAGACCGCGCAGCAAAGCGACGCGTTGGTCCCGGTACCTGCTAAGTTTTCTGCCGGCGATTCGATGGGAGGCCATTGTTAGTCTTCATCCTCAGCTTGGTCGGTATCAGTATCGCCATCGTCAGCGGCAGGAGCATCTCCCGTGCCATCTATGGACATGCCGGGAGCTTCGGAAGGCAGGTCGGCGTCCTCTCGTTCATCACCCATCAGTTCGCCCAGGTCGTCAGGCGCGATGTCGGGGACGGCCGCTTCAGCGGGGTCCGGAAGGTCTGTTACGCCATGTTCAGCGAGTTTCTCTTTCAGTTCGGCCAGAGATTTATCGCCAAAATTCCGTATCTTAAGGAGCTCGTCGTCGGACATCTCCAAAACTTCACCCACTTTGGAAATGTGGGAGCGCTTCAAGCAATTCAGCGTGCGAGGAGACAGTTCCAGCTTTTCTATGGGGGTCTGGTAGATCTCCGGAGAGACAACCAATGGGACCCGTTCTAGCCCTTCGTCAATCACCCGGTTCAGGTTGGTGAACAGGAAGAAATGGTTAACCAGATTTTCCGCAGCCTGTTGGATCGCTTCGACAGCTTTGATCGTGCCGTCAGTCCAGACTTCCATCACCAAACGTTCGTAGTCGGTTACTTGGCCGACCCTGGTGCGTTCAACGTTATAGTTGACCTTCCGCACCGGGCTGAACACCGCGTCCACCGGTAGAACACCCACTGGCGGGTTCGCTGTTCCGTCGTTCTGTACCGCAGGCCGGTAGCCCACCCCTTGCTCGACATTGAACTCGATGGACAGATGGGCGTCATCCGAGTCCAGGGTCGCCAGGTGGAGTTCCGGGTTCACGATCTCAAAGTCGCTGGAGGTCGCGATATCACCGGCGCAGACACGGCCCTCGCCTTGAACATCAAGGCGCATCTTTCCGGCGCGGTCCGATTGGGACCGGATCCGGATCCGCTTAACATTGAGGAGGAGTTCCATCACCTCTTCTTTGACACCTGGCACGGCCGTGTACTCGTGGACCACTTCTTCTATCTTGACCCAAGTGACAGCGCTGCCATTGGTGGAACTGAGCAATATCCTCCGAAGAGGATTGCCGATCGTCAGACCGAACCCCCGGGGCAGCGGCTCAACAGCCACCTTCCCGTAGGTGTCTTCTGATTCGATGACCCGAATCTCGGGTTTTATGATCTCTGTACCGGCTTCCGGCGAACCCGGAGTTAGGATTAGGGTGTCCAGCATGGACGATCTACCTCGAGTAAAACTCTACTATTAGCCTTGAATCCACTATCGCCTGTAGGTCTTCGTCCGCAGGCAACGATACGACGGTCCCGACCATGTCGCCAGAGTCCAGACTGAGCCAAGCCGGCACGGGCCGCTTGGGAACTCCTTCTATGCGTCCGGCGTAAAAGTCGGTGCCTTTGATGCTTTCTTTCCAGGAGACCACGTCTCCGGGTTTGACCTGGTAAGAAGGGATATCAGTCTTCGTTCCATTGACCCGGAAATGGCCGTGGAGAACGATCTGCCGGCCCTGTTTCCTGGAGTCTGAGAAGCCCAATTGGAAAACTACGTTATCCAGACGGCGCTCCAGTGTCCGAAGCAGGTTCATGCCGGTTACTCCCGGTGTATTGAACGCGTCGGTCATATAGCGGCGGAATTGGCCTTCCATCACGCCATAGATGTACTTGGCCTTCTGTTTCTCACGCAAGTGAACGGCGTAGTCCGTGGGCCGTCTGCGGCGGCGGGACACGTCGCCGGGCGGGTTGCGGCGCTTCTCAAAGGCGCAACGGGGCGTGAAACACTTGTCGCCCTTCAGGAATAACTTTTCGCCGGACCGCCGGCAGAGTCGGCAGGATGGTCCTGTATATCTTCCCATGGGATTGGAGTTACACTCTCCTTCGTTTTGGCGGGCGGCACCCGTTGTGGGGGATGGGAGTCACGTCCCGGATACTGGTCACAAATAGGCCTGCGCCCTGAAGCGACCGAATGGCGGCCTCCCGTCCGGCCCCGGGGCCCTTGATCAACACGTCGATCTGGCGGAGGCCTTGGTCCATGCCCTTGCGGGCGGCCTGTTCGGCGGCTCGTTGGGCGGCGAAGGCTGTTCCCTTACGGGAGCCCTTGAAACCCACCGTTCCGGCGCTGGCGGTGGCGATCACGTTGCCCTGAGGGTCGGTGAGGCTCACCAGCGTATTGTTGAACGTGGAGTAGATGTACGCCCGCCCTTGGGGCACCGTGCGGCGCTCGCGGCGTCTGGTCCTTGGTCTAGCCATAAGTTATTCTCACTCAGCCTTAAATGCTTACTTCTTGCCGCCGGTGCGCCTGCCGCGGCCAGCAACGGTGCGGCGGGGGCCCTTGCGAGTGCGGGCGTTGGTCTTGGTGCGCTGGCCCGCAACGGGCAGGTTCCTGCGGTGGCGGCTGCCACGGTAGGAGCCGATATCTATCAGACGGCGAATGTTCTGGCTGACTTCCCGGCGCAGGTCACCCTCTGAGATGTAGTCCCGGTCCACCAGTTCCCTGATTCGGTCTATCTGCTCTTCGGTGAGCTCGTTCATCCTTGGGGGCATAACCGGATCAAGATCGGCCTTGATCAAGATCTCTTCCGCGATCTTCGGGCCGATGCCATAGATGCTTCTAAGGGCCACGTGAGCCCTCTTTCGGTCGGGAACGTCTACTCCAGCGATACGAACCACTCCGGGCCTCCTTTAGATTCGCCGATTGTCGAATATTGCTTTGCCTGATCGTTGTGCTTGCCTTAGCCCTGCCGCTGGGAATGCCTGGCGTTGGAGCAGATGATTCTGACCACGCCTTTGCGCTTGATGACACGGCAGTTGTTGCACCTGGGTTTAACCGATGCTGATACTTTCATAATTAATTCCCTTTGGTTTTTTGGCTCGATCTGATGGAACGGGCTACTTGAATCGGTAGGTGATCCGGCCCCGGGTCAAGTCGTATGGAGAGAGCTCCACCAACACCCGGTCACCGGGCAACACCCGGATGAAGTGCATCCTGATCTTTCCGGAAACGTGGGCCAATACCTCGTGGTCATTGGGCAGTTCCACCCGGAACATTCCATTGGGCAAGGCCTCTTTTACGCTGGCCTCGACCTCGATCGCTTGTTTCTTCGCCATAAACCCTCTTTACGTGCGGATTTCCGTCCTCTCCGGGTCTTATCCCAGGTTCGGACGGTTGGGCCATCGGCCCGTATCTCGCCTTTCTATCCGTGAACGGTCAGAATCTCCGGTCCGTCCTCGGTTATGGCTATCGAATGCTCGAAATGCGCCGAGAGTTTGCCATCGGCTGTGATCACGGTCCACTCGTCATCCAATATCTTCGTGTGCCAATCGCCCAGATTGAACATGGGCTCGATGGCGATGCACATCCCAACCCGGAGCAACGGGCCTAAGCCCGCCTGTCCGTAGTTGGGCACCTGGGGGTCCTCATGTAGGAACCGGCCTACGCCGTGTCCTACGAACTCCCTAACTACGCCATAGCCCCGGCTCTCGCCGTAGGCCTGCACCGCGGCGCCTATGTCTCCGACCCGCGCACCTGGCTGGGCCGCATTGATGCCCTTTTCCAAGCTTATCCGAGTGTCATCCATCAAGGCGGTCGCCTCAGGCGTTACATCGCCAACAGGCAGGGAAACTGCCGCGTCTCCGATGAATCCTTCGATGGTGGCGCCCACATCGACTTTGACGATATCGCCCTCCAGCAGGACCCGTTTACCGGGTATGCCGTGGACGATCTCTTCATTCACCGACGTACAGATGCTGGCTGGGAACCCTTGATAACCCATGAAAGTGGGTTTGGCCCCCTGCCGGGTAATCTCTTTGTATGCGATCTTGTCCAGGTCCAGGGTGGTCATTCCGGGGGCCACCGCAGCCCTGAGCAAGTCTATAACGTCACCGACAATCTTCCCCGCACGACGCATAGAGTCCAACTCTTGAGGTGACTTGATCGTGATCCCCCCAGAGTAGGTGGTCGGCGAGTTAGAAGCGGTCTTTGATTTTTGGCCGCGATTCACCTTGAGTATTCTACTCCTGAATCTTTATCTTGGGAACCCAGTTGGTATCCACGGGTGACGATTATCGTCAGAGTTTTCAACCTCACCTAGGCCTCCAAGGCCGCCATGACCCGCTTGTTTACCTCGTCAACGGTGTTGTCGCCTGAAATTTCCACCAACACGCCGCGCTCTCGGTAGAACCCAAGCACAGGCATGGTCTCGTCATTGTAGACCTGGATCCGCTTCTTAACCGCCTCGGGGGCGTCATCGTCACGCTGGTACAGTTCTCCGCCGCATCGGTCGCACGTCCTGGCGCTTGCGTCCTCGCCGGCGCCTATCGCGTGCGGAGATTGGCAGTCGCGGCAGATGTACCGGCCTCCGAGACGGCGAAGCAGCTCTGGTTCGGAAACGTCTATGTGGACCACTTTATCGAGGTTGCGGGATTCAGCGGCCAGTTTCTTCTCTAATTCTTGTGCCTGATTTGGGTTCCTGGGGAAGCCATCCAGAATGAAACCGTCATCATCCGGGATGGACATAATCTTGTCCAAGACGATGTCGATGGTCACTTCATCGGGGACCAGTTCCCCTTTATTCATGTATTCATTGGCGCGTAAGCCCAAGGGCGTTCTCTTCCCCACGTGGCGCCGGAATAAGTCGCCGGAACTGATATGGGTTAGGTCGAAATGTTCCTGCAGCAATTGCGCCTGAGTACCCTTTCCGGCCCCAGGAGGGCCGAATAAAACCAACCGCAGACCCTGGGCCATGTTATCTCAGGAACCCTTCATAATTGCGCATCATCAACTGCGCCTCAAGTTGGCGCAAGGTATCCAGGCCGACACCTACCATGATCAATAGACTGGTGCTGCTTAGGGATATGGCCTGCACGTCGGTGATGAGCGACGCGATATAAGGCATGATGGCGATGGTGCCTAGGAATAAGGCCCCACCCAACGTGATACGCACGATCACCCGGTTTAGGTAGTCCTGCGTCGGTTTTCCGGGCCGGATGCCCAGCACGAACCCGCCGTTCTTTTGGAGGTTCTCGGCCAGTTGCTGCTGGTTGAAAACCACCAACGTATAGAAGAAGGTGAAGATCACGACCAACACGAACACCATGATCCAATAGATGGGCGAAGAGGGCGTCAGCAGGTCGGCAAAGAAGTTGGCCACGTCGCCCACCCAGGTCTCGCTGGTGGCGAAGTACGTCGCGATCGTTCCGGGCAGAATCACGATGGAGAATGCGAATATCAACGGGATCATACCGGCCGAATTTATGCGCAGCGGTAGATAGGTTGCACCGCTTTGGCGGAACATCCTCCCACCCCGGAAGATACTGCGGCCATACTGCACGGGGATGCGGCGGTGGGCCTCATTGAACAACACGATGCAGGCTATGATCAGCACACCGATCAAAGCGAAGAAGCCGATGCCGAGTACGTTGTCCCGGTCCAAAAAGCCTTGGGACAACAGCCTGGGGAACCCGGCGACGATACCGGCGAAAATAATCAAAGAGATACCGTTTCCGATGCCTCTTTCGGTGATCATTTCACCCAGCCAGACCAAGAACATGGTCCCGGCGGCGATGGAAACCAGCGCCGCGATGGTGGGTAGTAATGCATCTCCGGAGAATCCCACATCGGCTATGACGTTGCTCTGTTCTAAGAGGACGAGTTGCCCATACCCCTGAGCAAAGGCGATGGGGATGGTGATGTAGTGGGTCAACCGGTTTATCTTCGCTCGGCCGGACTCTCCCTCACGAGACATCTCCTGAAGCATGGGGATGACTGGGGTAAGCAACTGGATGATGATGGACGAGGTGATATAAGGGAAAACTCCCAAGGCCACGATGCTCATTCGGCTGAGTGCGCCGCCGCTGAACAGGTCCAAGAAGCCAAGGAGTTCGTTATTCCGGAAGAGGTTGTCCAGTTGTACCTGGTCGATCCCCGGAAGAGGGATGTGGGCAATGAACCGGTACAGGGCCAGTATGGCCAGGGTAAAGAGAATCTTGGCCCGCAGATCAGGTAGGCTAAAGGCGTCAACCGCCGCCTGAATCAGCTTAGGGAGTTTGCCTGCCTGGCCCTCGGCGTTCATCATTACGCCGCGATCTCCTCCGCTGTGCCTTTTGCCGCTTCGATCTTCTGTTTAGCCGACTGGGTGAACTTCGCAGCCACCACAGTCAGAGCTTTACTGATCTCGCCATCGCCGACGATCTTCACCGGCTGATTGAGGTTTCTGAGGTAGCCCTTCTCCAGAAGAAGCTCCGGGGTGATGCGCTCACCTTCGTCGAAGCTCTCCAGAGTCTCGATCTTGATCAGCGAGTAGTAGGTCTTGAAACGGTTATGGAAGCCCCGCTTCATGGGCAGTCCCTTGATCAAAGGCAGCTGACCGCCCTCAAACCACACGGGCGGGCCGCCTCCGGAACGGGACTTTTGCCCTTTGTTGCCCCGGCCGGCGGTGCTTCCCTGGCCTGCCGCGTCGCCGCGTCCGACCCGTTTTCTATTTTTTCTGGCTCCCTTGGGGGGGGCCACTTGATGTTCCATCATGGGGCGGGCCTCATTGCGTACTTACGCTGTCTAGTATGATTTTAGATGCATCACAGCCACGGGTAAATGGTTTAGCGGTTGCCATAATGCCGGTTTAGCTGATAATTGGCCCTTTTATCTGGGTTGGGCCGGGCTCGCCAGTGAATCAGAGGCTGAGTTCTAGGCCACTTCCACCTTGACGAGGTGGCTAACCTTGTTGACCATCCCGCGGATGGTCGGGGAGTCCTGATGGACCACGGTATGGTGCAAGCGGTGCAGTCCCAAGGACGCGATGATCCGCCGCTGATTCTGCGTACGTCCGATAGTGCTTTTGGTCCAGGTAATCTTGATTTCCGCCATAATATGTCGACCGTTTATCCGTTTAGGGAGTCAGGTCTTTATGCTCCCTCAAGGGTTTCGCCAGGCCTTTGACTCATCATCGTTTCGATGGCGGCGCTGGATTCGAGTTGGGTTGAAGACGGTTGGGCCGGGTCGGGGTTTTCCCCAACCGGGACAGTCTCAACTTTTTTGGCCTCGGAAGGAAGCGGGCGTCCCAGCCGGCGGGCCAGTTCGATATCTGGGTCACGCAGCTGCCGCAGGGCTTCCATGGTGGCGTACGTGATGTTTATGGGGTTTCTGGAACCCAGAGATTTTCCGACAACGTCTTTCACGCCGCCCAATTCCAGGATGGCTCGCATGGCGCCGGCGGCGATGACTCCGGTACCCTCGCGGGCCGGCTTGATCATCACGATAGTCGCGCCTTTCTTAACCGTGATCTTCTGAGGAATCGTGTTGCCGCGTAATGGGATTTTTACAGTATCGCGCCGGGCAACCGCGTTGCCTTTTCTCACCGCGTCTGGAATCACCAGAGCTTTTCCTAGGCCAACGCCCACTTCGCCCTGTCCGTCTCCCACCACTACCAACGCGTTGAAACGAAGGCGGCGGCCTCCCTTAACTACCTTGGCGATACGGCGGGTGTAGACTACTCTCTCGGAAAAACCTCCGGTGTCTTCTTCACGGCCTCGGCCGCGGTCTCGATCATTGAAGAACCTGTTAGGGGCTTGAGCCATATGCGGGCTAGACCTCCCAGTCTCTGCGGTAAGTTGGACCTGCGATTAAAACTTTAGGCCGGCTTCGCGGGTGGCTTCTGCCAGGGCCTTGACTCTGCCGTGAAATTTACATCCACCGCGGTCGAACACCACCTGTGTGATGCCTTCAGCTATGGCTCTCTCAGCCACCATCTTGCCTACTGCGGTTGATGCGTCGATCTTGGGTGTGATTGGACCACCGGCGTCTTTGATCACCTCGGCGCTGGAGGCCGCGGCCAGGGTATGGCCGGTTGTGTCGTCAATCACTTGAGCGTAGATATGGCGAAGGCTGCGAAACACGGCGAGCCTAGGCCTTTCAGGCGTCCCGGAGACCTTGTTCCGGAGCCTGATATGCCGTACTTTTCTCAGTCGTTTTGCGTTCTTATCTTTAGGCATGATTTATAGTCGTTTTACTCGGGCGTTCCAGCAGACCATTAGGCCTTTCTGGCGGCCGCCTTCCCAGGTTTAAAGTGAAGTACTTCGTCGGAGTACCTGATGCCCTTTTCTTTGTAGGCGTTGGGTGGCCGGACCCTTCTGATCCGGGCCGCCAACTGGCCGACTTTCTGCTTATCGATCCCACGGACGTGGACCCTATTGTTCCCCTCCACTTCCACGGTCACGCCTTCTTCCGGCTGAATTTCCACGGTGTGGCTGTAGCCAACACTAAGGGTGATTCCGCTACCAGCCTCCGCGACCCTATAGCCAACACCCATGATCTCCAGAGTACGGGTGAAGCCTTCGGATACGCCGGTTACGGCATTGGCGATCAGGCTTCGGGTGAGACCATGCAGCGCGTGGTGGAATTTTTTGTCAGACTGACGCTCCACCAATACTTCCCCATCGCCAACTTTGACCACGACTTCGGGGTGGTACTTCTGCTCGAGGGTGCCCTTAGGCCCGGTGATCTTGACTCCACCGTACAGGACTTCCACCTGGACTCCGCTGGGCAGAGGTATAGGCTTCCGGCCGATACGGGAGAGGGTCTTTTCTTGTTTTTTCTCGTTCACAGCCGAATCACCAGACAAAACAGAGTAGTTCGCCGCCAACGCCCGCACGCCAGGCTTTCCGCCCGGCCATGACGCCCTTGGAGGTGGATAGGATGGCCAGGCCGATCCCACCGTAGACCCTGGGTATCTCGCCCTTGCCTACGTAGACTCTCAGCCCTGGCTTGCTGACACGCTTGAGGCCCACGATGGCCGATTGTTTCCCCTCACGGTAGGTGAGGTGAATCCGAATGGTCGGATGCTCCTGTCCCCGGGGCATGTCGAAGTCCCGGATGAAGCCCTCTTCTTTGAGGATCTTGGCCACGGCCAGCTTTAATTTGGAGTGCGGGAGACTGACAGAATCGTGCCGCACCTGTATGGCGTTACGAATCCTAGTCAACATGTCTGCCAATGGATCAGTTACCGGCATTTCTGGTCTATCTCCCGTCTCCGCCTAGATTTAAGTGTTTTGATCTTGTTTCGATCGGTCCGTTGTTCGGAGCGTCCGGCTACAAACTAGCCTTGCGTACTCCGGGTAATTCCCCGGCTAGCGCCAATTGCCGGAAACAGATTCGGCAAAGTCCGGTATGCCTGATGTAAGCCCGCGCCCTAAAGCAACGGTTACACCGGTTATACTCCCGCCCCGGAAATTTGGACTTTTTTAGCCATCTCTGGACTGTTGATGTCTTTGCCAACGACGCCTCCCTTAGGCCTCGACCGTATCTTTAATAAAGGGCATACCGTAGAGTTCCAGGAGGCGGATGGCCTCCCTGTCGTTCTTAGCCGTGGTTGCGATGGTTACCTGCAGACCACGGATCTTGTCTATCTGATTGTAATCGATCTCCGGAAAGATGATCTGCTCCCGGATACCGATGGTGTAATTGCCGCGTCCGTCTAGCCCGCGCCTGGCGAGGCCGCGGAAGTCCCGGATACGGGGCAGAGCGGTGTTCACCAAGCGGTCCAGGAAATGGTACATCCTAGCGCCGCGAAGGGTAACCGCTGTCCCGATGGGGTTGCCTTCCCTGACTTTGAAATTCGCGATGGATTTTCGTGCCAGGGTAACGATCGGCTTCTGACCACTGATCACCGAGAGGTCACGCGTGGCGGCCTCCATGGCGCGTCCATTGGTCAAAGCCTCACCTAGGCCGATGTTCAGCACGATCTTCTGGAGCCGCGGAACTTGCATCGGGCTGGCGTAGTTGAATTCCCGCACCATGGCAGGGATGATTTCGTTTTTAAACTGCGCGTAAAGACGAGGCGGGGGCGGAGGTTCCGTCGGAGGCTCGAGTACGGCGGCCTCGCCTGATCTGCCGCCGCGTTCACGGCGCTGCCGGCGAGGGGTTTCTTGTTGTTCCTCGCCTTCACTGGATTCTTCGGCGGCAGAATCTTCGGATTCGACGACATCAGCCGCCTCGGCGACCGTGTCCTCCGAGTCCTCTATATCTTCGGGTTGTTGTCTTTCGTCATCGAGCATCGTCGATTACTTCCTGGCATTTTGTGCAACTGCGGACCCTGACGCCCGTGTCCAAGAACGTGGTCTTGGGCTTGGTCGGCTCGTTACATTTATTACAGATCAACACCACGTTTGACACGTGGATGGGAGCTTCCTTCTGAATCTTTCCACCTTGCGTTACGCCGGGCCGGGCCTTCATGTGGCGGGTAACCAAGTTTACACCCTCGACGACAACCCGGTCTTGACCGGATACCTGCCGTTCCACCCGGCCGGTCTTGCCCTTTTCCTTTCCGGCGATCACCAAGACGTTGTCTCCAGTACGGATACGCATCAGACCACCTCTGGCGCAAGGGAGACGATTCGCATGAAGCCTTTGTCCCTCAGCTCACGTGCCACCGGGCCAAAGATGCGGGTGCCCGTGGGAAGCTGGTCGTCCCCGATAAGCACGGCCGCGTTGTCGTCAAATTTGATGTAGGTGCCGTCAGGACGGCGCCGGGCCTGGGCCTGGCGAATCACCACCGCCCGTACGATCTCGCCCTTGCGGACCGGCGAGTTGGGCGCGGCTTCTCTCACGTTGCAGACCACTATGTCGCCAACGTGGGCGTATTTTCGTTTGCCGCTGCCGGGGATGTTGATTAGGCGAATCACTTTCGCCCCGCTGTTGTCAGCCACCCTCAGCCTGGTATAGGTTTGAATCATTCCTTGTCTTCCTGTTCGTCCGGCTCTGCGGAATCGGAGTCGTTTTCTGCGTCAGCATCGTCGTCTTCGGGTTCGTCAGCTTCAGGTTCTGCTTCGATTTCAGCTTCATCTTCAGCAGGTTCTGGCTCTTCTTCGGTAGCCTCTTCTTCCGGTTCGGATTCTTCCTCAGCGGCTTCGGGTTCCTCGTCAGGTTCTTCGGCGGCCTCTTCCTCGGGTTCCTCTTCGGCCACCGGTTCTTCTTCAACGGCCTCGGGTTCTTCTTCGACAGCTTCAGATGCCGCGGCTTCCGCTCTGGCTTCCGCGGCCAGGATGCGAGGCTGTGTCAATTCCTGACTGACATCGGTCTCCACATCGATGGGACGGACCTCAGCGATCTGTTTGCGCTCCAGAATCTCCATGAGACGCCAGTGTTTGTTCTTAGATATGCGTCTGGTCTCTTCGATACGGACCGTATCGCCCAAGCGGCATTTGTTCTCCGGGTCATGCACGTAGAAGCGGGCTATACGGCGCACCTGCTTCCGGTACAACCGGTGACGCTGCTTCCAAACCATTTCCACGATGGCGGTCTTGTCCTGATTGGTCCGGACGACAGCGCCGACTCGGACCTTGCGCATGGATCTTGCCACTAACCAGCCTCCTGAATCTGCCGTTCTCTGATCACTGTCCGGAGCCTGGCGATGGTCTTTTTCACAGAATGGGGCTCGTTGGAGTTGGTCAACTGATTGGTCGCCGCACTGAACCTAAGGTTCATCAGCTCCCTCCCAGCCTTGACCAGCTCCTCATACAACTGATCGTTGTTTAGTTCTCTTATCTCGTGAACGCGCATCTTATCTATACCAAGCCGTTGGCCACGGCGGCGGCCAACCTGTCTCTAACAACTGTCTTAGTCGGGATCGGAAGTTTCCGGGACGCCAAACGCAGGGCTTGGACCGCCTCGTCATGGGGCACGCCGGCCACTTCGAATAGAATCTTACCCGGCTTTACCACGGCTACCCAATAGTCCACTGCGGCCTTGCCTCCACCCATCCGGGTTTCAGCAGGTTTCTTGCTGACCGACTTATCAGGGAAGACCCGGACCCAAACCTGTCCGCCACGCTTCAGGTGGCGCGTTACAGCCACGCGGGCGGCCTCGATCTGCCGGGCGGTGATCCATGAGGCTTCCATCGCCTTTAGACCGATCTCTCCAAAGGAAACCGAACTACCCGTGGTCGCGTTTCCCCGCATCTTCCCACGGAAATGTTTCCTGAATTTCGTTCGCTTGGGCTGCAGCATGAATGGCTCCTAGTCCGGCCCCTATTCGGGGTTTTCCAAATCGACGGCCTCGAGGGCTTCCTCGATTTCTTCGGCCTGAACAGTGACTTCGATATTTTCCAGTTCTTCCTCAACCTCTTCCGGTTGGGGAGGCAGGACATCGCCGTGATAGACCCAGGTCTTGACGCCGACTTGTCCCATGACGGTGTGCGCCTCCGCCAGGGAGTAATCGATATCGGCCCGCAAGGTATGCAGAGGCACTCGGCCGATCATCAATTTTTCCACCCGGGCTATCTCAGAGCCGGTGATGCGTCCCTTGATGATGATCTTGATCCCTTGAGCCCCAGCCTGCATGCACCTTTGGGCGGCCTGGCGCATGGCCCGGCGGTACGCTACCCGGCGCTCCAATTGGTCAGCCACGTTCCGGGACACCAGATAGGCGTTGGTCTCGGGCTGCTCGATCTCGATGATATTCAGTTGTATCCGGCTCTCGGTGATGGCCTCAAGCTTGGCGCGCAGGTTCTTTACACGCTCGCCATCCCGGCCGATCAAGATTCCCGGACGCGCTGAGTGGATATTGATGACGCTGTCTTGGGCGCCGCGGTCGATCTCGACCTTGGCGATTCCGGCGTCGGAGAAAGCTTTGTATTCGTTCTTGATGCTTTCGCGCAGACGCAGGTCCTGGGTCACCAGGTTACGGTAGGACGTGCTGTTGGGCGCGTACCAATGCGCTTTCCAGTCCTTGATGATGCCCAGACGGAACCCGTAAGGGTGGGTCTTATGCCCCATGCCTAGCTCCTATCCTCGTCTTCGTCCACAACCACCATTACGTGGCTGGAGCGCTTGATTATCTTGCCGATGCGGCCCCTAGCCCGTGGCCGGAACCGTTTCAGCGACTTTGCGTTGTCCGCGGAGATATGAATGATCCGGAGATTGTCCCGGTTCATCAACATATTGTTCTCAGCGTTGGCGGCTGCTGAAGCCACCACTTTCGCCACGGTCTTGGCCCATGGGGAAGGCAGCAGACTCAACTGGACCAGGGCGTCATCGACGCGCCTGCCTCTGACCAGGTCCAAGATGGGCTTGAGCCTCTTTTGGGAGGCGCCCAGTGATTTGGCTAATGCTCTTACCGGCGGCAATCGGTTACCTCACCCGGCTGGTCCGTTCGGACCTTGATATATGTCCACGGTAGGTCCTGGTGGGAGAGAACTCCCCCAGCCGGTGGCCCACCATGTTCTCAGTTATAAATACCGGCACATGCCGGCGGCCGTCGTGCACCCCGATGGTCAGCCCGACCATTTCGGGCATGATCATGGAGGCGCGCGCCCAGGTCCGGATGACCGTATTGGCTCCGGAGCGTTGCACGGCTTCCACGTGTTTCATCAGTTTGGGATGTACGTACGGTCCCTTTTTTATCGATCGGGACATCCTAGCGTCTCCTGGTCCTGCGCATGATAAATTTGCTGGACGCCTTCTTCTTGCGTCGTGTCTTGTAACCCAACGTGGGTTTGCCCCAGGGTGTTTTGGGACCCGGCATGCCGATGGGAGAACGTCCCTCGCCACCGCCGTGGGGATGGTCCACCGGGTTTTTGGCAACGCCTCGGACATGGGGGCGGCGTCCCCGGTGACGGGATGCTCCCGCCTTGCCCAGGCTTTCATTCTTATGGTCGGGGTTGGACAGTTGCCCAACGCTGGCCCGGCAGCGAAGCAGCACCCGCCGCATCTCGCCGGATGGCAGACGCATCAAGACGTACTCGCCTTCCCGGGACAATACTTGGGCGCCGGTCCCGGCCCCCCGGACGATCTGGCCGCCCCGTCCCGGAGTTAACTCCAGGTTGTGGACAACCGTTCCCGTGGGGATGTTGGTCAGGGGCAAGCAGTTGCCCAACTTTATCTCGGCATCAGGTCCGGACTGTACAAAGGAGCCTACTTCCAGACCGTGGGGCGCCAAGATGTAACTCTTCTCACCGTCGACATAGTAGATCAGGGCGATACGAGTGGTCCGGTTCGGGTCGTATTCGATGGATTTTACCCGGCCCGGCACGCCGTCCTTGATCCGCTTGAAATCAATCTTGCGGTACATGCGCCGAGACCCACCGCCACGGGAGCGTGAGGTGATGCGGCCCCGGTTGTTGCGTCCGGCATGGTTCTGCTTTGCTTCGAGCAGGGATTTTTCCGGTTTCTTAGCGGTGATCTCCTCGAAAGAGGCGTGCACCGCGTTCCGGGTACCCGGCGTTATCGGATTTAGTTTCTTTAATGGCATGGCGAGGTCTCTACAGCCCCTCGATCAGGTTGATTCGGTCACCTTGTTTTAGGGTGACGACCGCTTTCTTAATGTCAGGGCGTTTCTTGATCCGGGGACCATAGCGCTTCTGCTTGCCACGGAGTTTGGTGATGTTCACATCCAGAACCGTGACGCCGAAGTTCTTCTCTACGGCCTCTTTGACTTCCACCTTGTTGGCCCTAGGCGCTATGTGGAATGTATATTTGCCCGATTCCTGTAACAGGGTGCTTTTCTCTGTGATGGTGGGCTTGATGAGTACGTGGTGGATATCCATCTAAGCCTCCTCTTCCGGAGTTTCAGCATCCGGTGTTTCCGCCACGTCCGCTTCGGCTGCTGGCTCATCTGCCGTACTGGCAGCGGTCCGGCGGCGGCGGGTGCGCGGCTTGGGAGCTTCTTCCTCCGCCGAAGTCGCGGCGGCGGCATCTGGTGTTTCAGTTTCGGTTGTCGCGGCGGCGGCCCGGCGGCGGCGGGGCTTGGGGGCCTCTTCTTCAGCCGGGGTTTCAGTTGCCGCATCGGGAGTTTCGGTCTCTGTCGTCGCAGCGGATGAGCGGCGGCGGCGAGGCGTCGGGGCTGCTTCGTCAGCAGCGGGTTCGGCAGCAGTCTCTGGTTCAGCTACTTCTACAACCTCGGCTGCCGGTGCATCTTCAGTTGCTGTGGCGGAAGCGGTCCATTTGGCGCCTCGCCGTCCGTGAGGTTCGTTCGCCAGGGATTCTTCCACCCAGCGCGCCGCCTCAACGGTCATTATCACCATGTCCCGGGACAGCAGTTCCAGGGCGTTTAGGTGTTCGACCGGAAGTGTCCAGATCTTTTTCAGGTTGCTGGCGGCCAACACCACTTGGGTGTCGGTGCCCTTGGTAACCACCAAGGCTGACCCGGAGACGGTTAGGTTCTGCAGCAGTTGGATCATCGACTTGGTTTTGCCGTCGATGGTGCTGGTTGAGTCCAGGCAGACCAATCGGTCCTGTCTGGCTTTATCCGAAAGTACGCAACGCAGCGCCTGCCGCTTCATGCGCCTAGGCAACGCGGCCCGGTAGCTGCGAGGATGGGGTCCGAAGACAACGCCGCCGTGACGCCATTGCGGGGATCTGGTGCTTCCCTGGCGGGCGCGGCCCGTATGCTTCTGGATCCACGGCTTGCGGCCACCGCCGGAAACCTGGGCCCTGGTCTTGGTGTCATGAGTACCGTGGCGCTTGTTGCCTTGGTAGATGACCATGGCCTGGTGGACCAAAGACTGATTCATGGGAACGTTGAAGACAGCATCGTTCAGTTCGATGCTATCTAGGGCGTCACCACTTTGATTCTTTACTGATACTTGCATCTGTTATCTATAACGCCGTTATTGTTAGGCGCCGGCCCTCCGGATCTGGACCAGGCTGTTGGTTGCACCGGGGATTCCGCCCTTTATCATGAGCAGGTTCCGCTCGGTATCGATCTCGATTATCTCCAGGCCCTTGACGGTGATTCGGCGGTTACCCATGTGTCCGCCCATCTTCAGGCCCTTGTAGACCCTTCCGGGGGTGGTGCCGCCGCCGATGGAGCCCGGAGCCCGCATCCGGTCGGATTGACCGTGCGTCCTGGGCCCGCCTTTGAAGTTCCAGCGTTTCATCACGCCAGCGAAACCGCGGCCCTTCGAGGTGCCGATGACGTCGACCTTTTCACCGGCCTCAAAGATGTCCACGGCGATGGTCTGGCCTACTTCGAATTCGCTGGTGTCGTCGGCGGAAACCTCGCGGAGGTACCGGCTGAGACGGCTGTTTTTCAGGTGGCCGCTCAACGGCTTATTCCGGCGTTTTACCTCGCCGAATCCCAGTTGGACCGCGTCGTATCCGTCGGTCTCCTTGGTCTTCACCTGGGTGACGACGCAAGGGCCGGCCTCGACCACGGTAACGGGAACTACTATTCCGTCTTCACGGAAGATCTGAGTCATCCCTATCTTTTTTCCAAGGAATCCCTGGAGCATTTTTAGCAGCCTTTCCTATCTATTAGAGCTTTATCGAGATATCGACGCCCGCCGGCAGGTTCAGCCTGGTCAGCGAGTCGATGGTCTTTGAAGTGGGCTCCAGGATGTCGATGAGACGTTTGTGCGTTCTGATCTCAAAGTGTTCCCGGGAGTCCTTGTCCACGTGGGGTCCGCGAATGACGCAGAACCGCCGGATGTGGGTGGGCAGTGGGACCGGTCCGGCGACGCGCGCCCCGGTCCGTTCAGCAGTCTCCACGATCTGCCCGGTGGAAAGGTCCAACATCTTGTGGTCGAACGCTTTCAATATGATCCGTACCTTTTGCCGAGTTACCATATTCCTGCTTTTCGGTATCTTTTTCTTGGTACCCTGATCGCCGGTTTACTAGGCTGTGGCAAGTGTTTTGACTATGTGGTCCGGCACCGGCTCGTAATACTTGAACTCCATCGAGTACGAGGCGCGGCCTTGACTTAGAGAACGAAGCGCAGTCGTGTACGAGAACGTTTCGCCCAAGGGCAACAACGCCCGCACCGACTGGAGGTCGTCTTGACCTTCGATGCTTTGGATCTGCGCCCGCCGTGTTCCCAGGTCCCCGATGACATCGCCGAGGTATTCACCCGGTGTCACGACTTCCAGATCGGAGATCGGCTCAAGCAGAACGGGCCCGCATTTAGGCGCGCCTTCCCTGATGGCCAACATCCCGGCGCTCCGGAAAGCCAACTCAGACGAGTCCACCTGGTGGAAGCTTCCGTCCACCAGAGATACTTTCAAGTCCACCAGAGGATACCCGGCTAGAGGGCCATTGTCCAGAGCGTCCCTCACACCCTTCTCTACTGCGGGAATGTATTCCCTGGGGATGGCGCCCCTGGTGATTTTGTTCTCGAAAACGATGCCTTCGCCCCGTTCCAGGGGAATAAGATCCAACACCACGTGGCCAAACTGGCCGTGGCCGCCGGTCTGCCGGATGAACCGGCCTTCAACCTGCTTGGCCATGGTCAAGGTCTCGCGGTAAGAAACCCTGGGCATTCCGACCTGGGCCACCACGTTGAATTCGCGGCGCATGCGGTCCACTAGGACATCCAAGTGCAGTTCGCCCATACCGGAAATGATGGTCTGGCCGGTCTCGTCGTTCACGGAGACCAAGAATGTCGGGTCTTCGTCAGCCAGTTTACGCAGCGCGTCGGACAGGCGGTCTTGGTCGGCCTTGGTGTTGGGCTCGATCGCCACCGAAACGACCGGTTTGGGGAACTTGGGCGGTTCCAAAATCAACCCGCCGTCGAGGAACCCAATGGTGTCTCCGGTGAAGGTATTCTTCAAGCCGATAGCAGCGCAGATGTTCCCTGCGGTCACCTCTTCCAGTTCTTCCCTGGCGTTCGCATGCATCCGAAGCAAACGCCCCATGCGTTCCCGGCCGTTCTTGGTGATATTGTGAACAACAGCGCCGGCCTTGACCGTGCCCGAATAAACCCGGAGGAACACCAACCGGCCAACATAGGGGTCGGTCGCTACTTTGAAGGCCAATGCGGCTAGGGGTTCAGAGGGGTCGGGGCGCCGCGTCTCGGTCTCTTCGGTACGGGGATTTATGCCTTCGACGGGAGGGACGTCGGCAGGGGAGGGGAGGTAATCGATGATGGCGTCCAACAGGTCGTGTACGCCCTTCGCGAACATGGCGCTGCCGCAGATGACAGGCACCACTTTCTGGTTTATCGTCGCCTGTCGAAGAGCTTTCTTCAGCTCCTCCGGTTGGATCTCTTCGCCTTCAAGATATTTGATGAGCAGGGCATCATCGGTCTCGGCGATCTTCTCGATCATCTCTTGGCGGTACTGATCGTATTCAGTTTGGTACTCGGCGGGCATATCGACTGGTTCTGGCCGGTCCGCGTTGCCTTCATTGACTCTGCCTTCGGGAAAGATCGCTGCTTTGCCGCTGATCAGGTCAATCATCCCGGCGAATTTGTCCTCCACGCCGATGGGGAGTTGAATCGCTACCGGGTTGCCTTTCAGCCGGCGCCGAATGGATTCAATGGTGCGCTCGAAGCTGGCGCCGACCCGGTCCATCTTATTAACGAAGCAGATGCGGGGAACTTTGTAGGTGTCGGCTTGACGCCAGACGGTTTCCGACTGAGATTGAACACCGGCCACGGCGTCGAGCACGACGATACCGCCGTCCAATACACGGAGACTGCGTTCTACTTCAGCGGTGAAATCGACGTGGCCGGGGGTGTCGATAACGTTGATGCGGTGGTCTTGCCAATAGGTGGTGGTTGCTGCCGCAGTGATGGTGATACCCCGTTCTTTTTCCTGGGGCATCCAGTCCATGGCGGTGTTGCCATCATCCACTCCGCCGGCGCGGTGTATGCGGCCGGTGGCGAAGAGGACCTGTTCGGTTACAGTGGTTTTTCCTGCATCGATATGGGCGATAAACCCGATATTACGGATGCGGTCGATCGGAAACGTGGCTTCCATCAGACTGGGCACTGGATACTTACATTGAAGACTGGGCGCTGGGGCCTACAGGAGATTATCTTAAAAGAAATTACCTACGGTAGTGCACAAAGGCCCGGTTGGCTTCCGCCATCCGGTGCAATTCCTCCCTTCTACGGACTGCCGTCCCCTCGCCCCGGGATGCGTCCATCAATTCTTGCGCCAATCCTCGCCGCATAGGCATCCCGTTACGGGACCTGGCCCCTCTGATGAGCCAGCGCATGGCAAGCGCCTCGCTGCGTACCGGACGGAGTTCCGTCGGTACCTGGATGGTGGACCCGCCGATACGCTTGGGGCGGACCTCCACCGCGGGGGTGGCATTCCTTAATGCCTGTTGGAAGACCTCCAGAGGTTCCCTGCTGGACTCTTCCTGGATGATATCAAAAGCGCTATAGGTGATACGTTGGGCAATCGTCTTCTTGCCTTTCATCATCAGCCTATTTATGAACCTGGCCAGCTCTCCATCGTTGTAGCGCGGGTCGGGAGCGATTATTCTTTTTTCGGCGCGGCGTCTTCTAGACATAGGTACTCACACCTGCGTTTCGGTCCGATCGTTTAAATGTCACCCGGCAGGGTCCCAGGGGAATTTTAGAGAGTGAGAGCGGTATTAACCGGCTAGCTGCCATCCCGGGGCTTGGTCGCCCCATACTTGCTGCGGCCTCTCCGGCGGTCCGGTACGCCCTCACAGTCGAGTGCGCTGCGGACTACGTGGTAGCGGACACCCGGCAGGTCTTTGACGCGGCCACCTCTGATCAACACCACCGAGTGCTCCTGAAGGTTATGGCCCTCACCGCCGATGTAGGCGGTGACTTCTACTCCGTTGGTCAAGCGGACCCTGGCAATCTTCCGGAGAGCCGAGTTAGGCTTCTTCGGAGTCATGGTGCGCACCTGGATGCAAACACCCCGCCGTTGCGGACAACCGGGTCCCCATTTCGTCCTGTTGGTGAGCGAGTTCTGGACCCAATGCATAGCCGGAGCTTTGGTCTTTTTACGGACCGGCTTTCGGCCCTTTCTAACTAACTGATTTACTGTCGGCATAGGTAATCCCCTCGCACAATTGGGCGCGATATATAACTCTATCAACCGGGTCTGGGAATGTCAATGGATTTTACGAGGGATTCGGCTATAAAACCAGCATTCCGTAACGAACGTTTATTTGAGCGGTCGCGCAGGCAATTTTTCCTGTATGGTTTCCCAAGGGATTTTACACTTGTTCAACCCTAATCATTCTTGACATACTATACGGCCAATCATAAAGTAGCTTTTGATTCCAGTTGGCCGATCTGGTCCCTCGGCCTCAATGATGCCGAGGGATTTTTACGCCCATGAGTGATCGAATCGTTACATCACATATATCACGGAAGCATGCCCTATGACCTCTCCAAATGAAGGGACCCGCGTGACCATCGTTGGTGTGGGTCCGGGCGACAACGGGTTCTTGACCCTGAAGGCCAAACAGGCCATCGAAGAAGCCGACTTAGTCGCCGGTTTCCAAACGGTCTTAAATGTCATCTTGCCCTTCGCCAAGAAGGCCGAGCTCTGTCCCATGGCCTACCGGGACCAAGAAGAGGTCTTGGACTACGCCGTGGGCAAGGTGAAAGAGGGCAAGAGCTTGGTCGTCTGCGCCTGGGGAGACTTGAATGTCTCGGCCAAGGAGCTTCTGGACCGGGTCAGGCGGCGGGTCGATCACGTTGACCTGGTGCCAGGCATCAGCTCCGTTCAGATCGCCATGTCCCGCACCGGCATCTCACTGGAGGACGCGGTCTTCATCACTTTGCACCGCCGGGACGGCGGCGAGTCGGCCCTGGAAGAGTTAGTCCATTATCTGAATGACGGCCGCCGCAACATCATCCTCCTGCCACGGCCCTACGACCTGATGCCCGCGGGTATCGCCACGGGTCTGATAGAGGAAGGCATACAGGGAGGCCGTCAGATGACCGTCTACCAAAGGCTCACCCTCGACGACGAGCAGTCCTGGAGCGGCAGCATCAGTGAATGCGCCGCCATCACCACCGAGTTCAGCGACCTTAGTATCATGGTATTTCACCGGCCATCCTCTGACTGAATCAAGAGAGTCCGGAAGGGATAGTCCTCAGTTTGATCCTCTTTGTCACCACGGCCGACACCGACCTACTAACCGCCGACCGGGCCCTCGAAGGGCTGCCGGAAGACTTTCCTGAAGTAAAGGCGTTCAATCCGGCCAACCTACCCGCGGACAGCGGGCAGCAAGAGATATTAGCCGCCGCCGCCGACGCGGATGTGGTTGTGCTCCGCTTGTTGGGCGGAAAGCGGGCCATGCCGGAAGCCTTCGACCCTCTGGTCCGTCTCTGCCACGAAAAGGGCAAGCCGTTGATCGCCTGTCCGGGCCACGAGGAATGGGACGAAGAACTGATCGCGGCCTGCAACGTGCCGCCCTCGGAACTTGACGCCGTCTTCTCCTACATGATCCGGGGCGGAGTGCCCAATTTTCAGAACCTATTTCTGTTCTTAAGCGATTCCTACCTGGGGTCCGAGTATGGCCATGAAGCGCCGGCGGAGGTGCCCTGGGAGGGCGTGTACCATCCCGACGAACCAGACGGCATGGACGCACAGGATTTCGTTAAGCGCCGGTTCCATCCCGACCACCCCAACATCGCCGTCCTCTTCTACCGCGCCCACTGGATGAGCGGCAATTTACAGACCGTGGATGCCCTGGTGCGCCGCCTTGAAGACCTGGGCGCCAACGTGCTGCCGGTCTATTCCTTCAGCCTGAAGCACAATCCCGAGGGAGACGGCAAGGTCAACCGGACGTTTTCCGAGATTCTCTGCGACTCAGAAGGGAAGTCCAGGGTCCACTGCATCATCAACACCATGGGCATGTCCATGACCGACCTACAACAAGACGGCGCTACCTTCGCCACCGGGCCCCAGGTCGATTATCTGGACCAGCTAAATGTACCGGTGATACAGGGCATCTTCAGCACGGGCAAAGAGTCTGAATGGGAAGAAAGCTCTTTGGGCCTGGGACCCATCGATACCGCCATGAGCGTGGCCCTGCCCGAGTTCGATGGCCGCATCATCACCGTGCCCATCTCTTTCAAAGAAGAGGTGGCCTCCGAAGCGAACGGCCGTGGCGGAAAGATGGACGCCCGGCTGCAACGGAACCTCCCTCGTCCCGACCGCATCGACTTCCTAGCCCGGCTGACCGTGAAATGGGCCTCGCTTAGGCTCAAGCCAAACTCCGAGAAGCGCATCGCCATCATCCTCAGCAATTACCCCACGAAGGACGCTCGAGTGGGCAACGCCGTCGGCCTCGATACCCCGGCATCGGTCATAAATGTCCTAAACGCCATGAAGGACGCCGGTTACCACGTGACGGACATACCGGCGGACGGCGACGAGTTGGTCCACCGGATCATCGAGCGCTGCAGCAACGACACCGACACCCTGACTGAAGAACAGCTGCGGCTGGCGGCGGGACACGTCAGCGCCAAACAATACAAGGAATGGTTCAGCACCTTCCCGCAAAAGGTCCAAGATGAATTGACCGAGGCCTGGGGAGAGCCTCCGGGACAGGTGTACCGCACCGGGGACGACTTGGCCATCGCCGGCATCGACCTGGGCAACGTGTTCGTGGGCTTACAGCCGCCCCGTGGCTTCGGTGAGAACCCCATCGCCATCTACCACAGCCCTGACCTTGCGCCCACCCATCACTACGTGGCCTACTACCGTTGGGTCCGGGACGTATTCAAGGCCGACGCCATGGTCCACGTGGGGAAGCACGGCACCATGGAATGGCTGCCCGGCAAGGGCATCGGGCTATCGAGCGCCTGTTACCCAGAGGTAACCCTTGAAGACGTGCCCCTCTTCTATCCCTTCATCATCAACAACCCCGGCGAGGGAGCCCAGGCCAAACGCCGCGCCCACGCCACCATCATCGACCACCTGATCCCGCCCATGACCACCGCCGACAGCTACGGCGACATCGCCCGGCTGGAGCAGTTGATGGACGAGCACTACCAATGCCAGACGTTGGACCCAGCCAAGCTGCCCCTGCTGGAGGGCCAGATCTGGGACATGGTGCGACAGGCTGACTTGGACCGCGACCTTGGAGTCGACGAACAACCCGAGGATTTCGGCGGATTCATACTCCATATAGATGGGTATCTCTGCGAGTTGAAAGACGCACAGATCAAGGACGGGCTCCACACACTCGGCGAGGTCCCTAAAGACGAGCAGATGACCGGACTGCTGTCGTCATTGACGCGGTTGGATACCGGTGGGATACCCAGCCTCAGGAGGGCGTTGGCCGAGGCTATGGGCCTGGATTACACCAGCCTGCTGGATGAACCGGCGTTACCCGCGGTGGACCCGGTGCCGGCGCCGCTGATCAACGGAGACGATTCACCGGTACGCACCCAAGGAGACCTGCTGGAGCGTCTGGAGGTGCTCTCCCGGTCGGCCTACACTTTGATGGATGCCGGCGGGTTCAAACGCGAAGGCGTGGCTGGGACCGTCGAGCAGTTGCTGGGCGGGAAAGACGCGCAGACCAGCGCTGTCTTGAATTACGTGGCTGACAGTCTGCATCCAGCGCTGCTCCGGACCACCGACGAGATCGGCAATCTTCTGCGCGGGTTGGACGGCCATTTCGTTCCCGCCGGGCCCAGCGGCGCGCCCACCAGGGGCATGTCCAATATCCTGCCCACCGGCCGCAATTTCTACTCGGTGGACCCCAAGACCATCCCCTCGCCCACGGCTTGGGAGATGGGTGTGGCGCTTGCCGATACCCTATTGGCGGTCTATATAGAGGAGGAGGGCGCCTATCCGGAGATGGTTGGCTTGGTCATCTGGGGCACGTCCGCCATGCGCACCCACGGAGACGACATTGCCCAGGTGTTCAGCCTCCTGGGAGTCAAACCAGTCTGGCAGCAGGAAAGCCGCCGTGTCACCGGGTTGGAAGTCATACCCCTGGCGGAGTTGGGCCGGCCCCGCATCGACGTTACGGTGCGGATCAGCGGGTTCTTCCGGGACGCGTTCCCCAACCTTATCGATCTGATCGACCAGGCGGTTCAGTTGGTTGCGTCACTGGATGAATCCCCCGAAGACAACATGGTGCTAAAGCACGTCATGGAGGACCGGGCCAGCGACGAAGCAGAAACGGAGTCTGCCGGTCCGTCTTCCGAATCGTCCGCCGAGAAAGTCCCTAAGCCGGAAAGTAATCCTTCCCTCTACCGCATATTCGGCAGTAAGCCCGGAACGTATGGGGCCGGGATATTGGCGGCCATCGACGAGCGTAACTGGGAGACCGTCCAAGACCTGGCCGAGGTCTACACTGCCTGGGGCGGCTACGCCTACACCCGCCAGGACTTCGGCGTCCAGGCCAGGGACCAGTTCCGCCGCCGGTTCAGCCAGATCGTCGTCGCGGCCAAGAACCAGGACAACCGGGAACACGACATCTTCGATAGCGACGACTATATGCAGTACCACGGCGGCATGATCGCCACCGTGCGGGCGCTGACGGGCAAGAACCCCCAGCAATTCTTCGGGGACAGCTCAGACCCGACCCGCCCCAGGGTCCGCAAGCTTGAGGACGAGGCCCGGCGTGTCTTCCGCACCAGGGTTGTGAACCCCAAGTGGATCGACTCCATGAAACGCCACGGCTACAAAGGCGCGTTTGAGCTTTCCGCGACCGTCGACTACATGTTCGGCTACGACGCCACCGCCCAGGTCATCGAGGACTGGATGTACGAGAATGTCACCGAGTCCTACGTTCTTGACCCGGAGACTCAAGAGTTCTTTAAAGAGAGCAATCCCTGGGCCCTCAGAGACATCGTGGAAAGGCTACTTGAGGCCATCGAACGCGGCATGTGGGAGAACCCACCGCCCGACATGAAAGAAAAACTGCAAAAGATGTTCTTGGACCTAGAGGCTGATTTGGAAGCCCGCCAAGAAGGGCCGCAAGGCTAGAAAAAATAGTCCCTTCTCCCGTCGCAACGGGGGAAGGTTAGGATGGGGGAACCCTGTCAACTAATAGACCAGCTCAAAAAAACAAGACCTGTGCGGGTACAACGCCCTCACCCTAGCCCTCTCCCGTGCGCGGGAGAAGGAACAATTGCCCCCTTTGGGGCCAACTAAATATCCAGGAGGCCAGCTATGGACATAACGATGGAACTGCTCCGGGAACTGACCCAAGACGATAAGAAGATGTGGGTGATCGGCGGCAGCAAGGTGTCCAGCGAGAATAGCTCTGAAGGGATCAAGGAACCGGAGGTCTCGGGCAAATACGTCACCATTGAAGCCGACAATTGGCATTGCCACCTGGACCTCGACCTGGTCACCGGGATCCAATTCGTCGAAGCCGAAAGCCACGATGACATGCACTCTTATTACGTCCGGTTCTCCGGACCGGAATATGAAGATACGTTGATCCGTAGCTACTTCCCCAACCCCAGCCTGACCGACGACGAGAAGCGGACTGATTTCCAGCCCGAAAAATTGAAGGCCTTCGAGGAATTCCGGGACCGGTATGTGGGCCGTGAGGGGATCGTGTTCGTTAAAAGGCCAAGGTCGTCCAGTTAGCCCCTGGCGTAAATTTTGATCCACGATTCAAAATGCCCCGTATATGTCTTGACCAGGCATTATTCAGGGAATAACATCACGTAAGCCGCTAGCTACACGGTACGAACGGCGGCGATTTAAAAATCTAATAACCGTCCATAGGTGGTCCCGAGAGATCGGGGCTGAAAAGGGAAGCCGGTGAGATACCGGCGCGGTCGCGCCACTGTAACTGGTGTAGTCCACCCCAAGTAACATCGTCACTGTTCCGACTAGTCGGGGTGGGAAGGCGGGGGTACGGACCGGAACCAGGAGCCAGGAGACCTGCCTATGAATCTGACTTGATGCACTTCGCAGTTGAGGGTGTGAGTCGTTATATATCTATACCACCCGACTTTTGAAGTCGGGTATTTTTTTGCCCGGTTTCAGCCGGCCAGGTTGATTACTGAAGAAATTCTCCCTCCTGTGCCCGCCGCGCTTTTATAAGCAGTCACCGTTCTAGCCTTGACGGTGGCGGCGGGCATCTCTTTCAACCAGGCGAAAAAGGCGCAGTGGGCTCCCTCCCTTTTCCCAGTTTCCCTCAACGTATCCGATGCATCCGTTCCAACTAGCTATGATTGCTATTGACCATACTTGGCATAAGGGATTATTATTCGGGCTGAGTCTTAGCCATAGGGTTGAGTTCTCAGTTAACAATCTAGAAGAGTTGTTTGGTTGTCCCGATCTATCGGGGCTGAAAAGGGAAGCCGGTGAGAGTCCGGCGCGGTCCCGCCACTGTAACTGGTAACCCCGCTTTCCACGGAAGTGGAGCCACTGTCCCGAAAATCGGGATGGGAAGGCGAAATGGGGTGCAAATGCCAGAAGCCAGGAGACCTGCCAACAGCTTGACTTGCAGACCTTCGCGGAAGGGGGTAAGAGTCACTATGATGATTCCGCCTGACCCCGCCGGTCGGGCATTTTTTATGCCCGGTTGGACGGACGGCCAGGCAAATTACGCAAAATAGAATCGCTAGGTTGTATCGGCTTTGGCCCGATGGGCTATAATCCTGGTGGAAATCCAGACAACGGATCAAGAACCAGTAACAGCATAAATCTTAAGGGGGACAAAATGGTCCAGATGTTCCAGCAAGCGATAGGCAACAGAGAAACTTCCCGATGGCTTCCCGCCGTATTGGCGGCTACCGTCGCTTTGTATTTCATTGGGTACGTGGACGGCACGGCCCAGGGTTCGTTCTTGGGCGGCAACATGGCCTATGTTCATGAAGTCTTCCACCACGCCCGCCACGTTGCCTTGATGTGCCACTAGGCCAACACGGCATCTGATCGGCTCCCAACTTAGATCACTTCCGCAGTCTCCATCTTGGAGACTGCGGTGTTACCCAACCTACTAGCCTCATGGCCCCAGCCTTCAACCCGGCAAAACCCCTCTTGCGTTTCACTGAATCGTCATGTTTAACGCAGAATCCCATTCCTTCCTTAGCCAATAAAGAAGTATAACTATGCCGAGAATCTTGATCATTGGGCTGGTAGCGGGACTGTTCGCCGGCTTGCTGGTGGGTGGATTTCATAACCTATTCACGGTGCCCGTTATCGAACGGGCCATCGACTTCGAAGAAGCACGCTCCGCGGCGCTGAACCCCAACGCTCCCGACGAAGACCCGTTGATATCCTTGGGCGCCCAACGGTGGGGCATGGCATTAGGAACTGCCATCTACGGGGCTATCTTGGGCGTGGTGTTCGCCGCCGGCGTCACCGTTCTCCGCAAGGTCGTCCCAGACTGGAAACCCTTGGCCATCGCCGTAACCGCCGCCGCATTGGGGTTCTGGGCCCTGTCTCTGTTTCCGTTTATCCGCTACCCGTTGAACCCGCCTGGGGTCGGCGAATCGGACAGCCTGACCTACCGTCAGGGTTTGCAGACCATGTTCATGGTCCTCTCCGTGCTAGGAGTTGGGGCCCTGCTCTTTGCCCTGCGTGAGATCAACCAGCGATTCCGAGACTCAGCGGGCAGGTTGAAGATGTATGGGGTTGCGGCTGCAGCCTACGTGGTTTTCGCACTAGTCATGTTCTTCGCGCATCCGGCCAACCCCGACCCCGTGCCGGTGCCCATCGACCTGCTGGAACTCTTCCGCACTCTTACCATGGTCGGACAGTTCCTAACCTGGGCCTTGATGGCCGCCGGAGCAACCGCTGGCATGTACTGGTATAAACGGCGCGACGAAAAAGCGGGCAACCGCTTTGATCCGGTAACGGGAACCCCCGTCAGCACGTGACCCAACAGCCAGCATCGACCAACTCCGAAGCCCGGTTCCCGTTCACGGCCATCGTCGGACAGACGGCCATGAAACGGGCGTTGCTCTTGAACGCCGTCAATCCCAAGATCGGCGGCGTCTTGGTGCGCGGAAAGAAAGGTACCGCCAAGTCCACCGCGGTGCGTTCGTTAGCCGCTCTGCTTCCCGAAGTCACTGTGGTCCAAGGCTGCCCCTATAACTGCAGCCCGGAAGACCGTCAAGGGCTATGCGGCCGCTGCGAACCCGGAAACTACGATGCCCAGACCGTGGTCCGACAGATACCGATCGTGGACCTGCCCGTGGGCGCCACCGAAGACCGGCTGGTGGGTTCTCTCGATATCGAGGAAGCCATCAAGACCGGCAACCGGGTCTTCGAGCCCGGACTGATCGCCGCCACCCACCGGGGCATCCTCTATATCGACGAAGTAAACCTACTCAACGACCACCTGGTGGACATCCTGCTGGACGCCGCCGCCATGGGTCGCAACTATGTTGAGCGTGAAGGCATCTCCATCACCCACCGCTCGGAGTTCATCCTGGTGGGCACCATGAACCCTGAGGAAGGCGATCTGCGGCCCCAGCTCCTGGACCGCTTCGGCCTGGCCGTGGAAGTTGAAGGCCGCTTCTCACCCGAAGAACGCCAGCAAGTGGTCAAGCGCCGCATCGCCTACGAGGCCGATCCCCAGGCGTTCATGGCGGAGTGGCAGCAGGCGGAGCAGGGAGAAAGAGCCAGGGTTTCGCGCAGTCAAGAATTGCTGCCCCAAGTAAACGTGAGCGACGACATACTTGCCCTGATCACCTCCATCTGCGCTGAGTACGACATTGACGGGATGCGGGGCGACATCGTCATGTACAAGACCGCCGCCACCATCGCCGCCTACGAGGACCGCACCGAGGTCAACGCCGAAGACGTCCGCGAGGCCGCCAACCTGGCCCTGCTGCACCGGCAACGGCGGCAACCCTTCCAGCAACCCAACCTGGCCACCGAACAACTGGACTCCATGGTGGACGACTTCCAGGGCCAGGACCGGCAGCGGGAGCCCCAGGACTCATCTCAAAATGACAACCAAGGAGAGGGCGATTCCGAGCCCTCGGATTTATCGCCTCCAGACTTAGAATCAGATGAGCCTGACCAACCGGACCCTAAAGACCCTGACACGGGGCCGGGACCGTTAGGCCAGGAACAGCAGTTTGAGGTGGGCGACCCATTCGCGGTGCGCACCCTGAACGTGAAACCGCCAGACAAGCGCTCCCGCCGCGCCTCCGGCCGGCGCAACGTCACCATCACCGACTCCTCCGCCGGCCGCTATGTGCGCTCGAAACTGCCTGAGGGCAAGGCCTCCGGCCTGGCCCTGGACGCCACGCTACGGGCGGCCGCCCCGCACCAGTTGGGCCGGCGAGAACGTACCGAGTCTCAGAACGCCGTGCTGATCGAGTCCCATGATATCCGCGTCAAGGTGAGGGAGAGCCGGTCGGGCAGCCTGGTGTTGTTTGTGGTTGACGCCAGCGGCTCCATGGGGGCGCAGAGGCGGATGGTTGCCGTAAAAGGGGCGGTCATGTCCCTGCTGCTGGACGCCTACCAACGCCGCGACCGGGTGGGCATGATCTCATTTCGTGGTACCAGCGCCAGTCTGATGCTGCCCCCCACCAACAGCGTTGACCTAGCCCAAGTGCACCTGGCGGAGATGCCGACCGGAGGGCGGACTCCGCTCAGCGCCGGCCTGTTCAAGGCCCTGGAGGTCATCGAGACAGAGCGGATCAAGGACCGGGACGTGCTGCCGCTGGTGGTCCTGCTGTCCGACGGCCGGGGCAACGTGGCCTTAGGGCAGGACTCCCCGCTGGACGAAGCCTACGCCGCCGCGGGAATCATTGGCGACGACAAGATTCCTTCAGTCGTTGTGGATACCGAGTCCGGGTTCATCAGACTCGGCATGGTCCAGCCGGTGGCCGAGGCCATGGGCGCCCAGTATCTAAAGCTGGAAGACCTGCGTGCCGACAACCTGGCCGAGGCCGTGCGCCAACAGATGCCGATCATCGGCGAGGCCCCGCCCCACGTAGATTAGGTGACTTAGCCCTCGCCCCCGTTTACATCGCCCATCGGACTTGATAACCTCGATTAGCGTCTATTAAAAGCCATTTCGTGTGGCCTAAACCCTTTCTTCCAACCTTAGGAGGTACCCCTTTTGGCCCGCACTATGCCCTATGCCGACATGGACAAGATGATGTCTCTGTCTAAGCGCCGGGGTTTCATGTTTCAAAGCTCGGAGATCTACGGAGGCCTGGCTTCCACCTGGGACTACGGCCCGCTGGGCGTCGAACTGAAACGCAACGTTAAAGAGGCCTGGTGGCGCTCGGTGATTACCGAACGGGACGATATGGTGGGTTTGGATGCCGCGATCTTGATGCATCCCAAAGTGTGGGAAGCCAGCGGCCACGTTGAGAATTTCTCGGATCCCTTGGTCGAGTGCGGTAGTTGCAATTCGAGATTTCGATCGGACCACCTTGAAGAGTTAACTCTAGCTAGTGAGTGGTGGTTATCGGCAGAAAAATTCCTGGGATATCCGTTTGCTTCATACGAATTCTCCCCCAATAACTCGAACCGTTCTGGCCGTGAAACCGAAAAATTGATTCAAGACTGGATTAATCAAAGCTTGAAACACCAGGCACCGAAAATCCCATTGGTCGCGAATCTAAATCTCGTTCCATTGGTTATTCAGGCGTTGCAAGAGATAGTCCTGACATCCGCTCTAAAACGCGAACACCTTATAAAATTGATAAACGCGATAACGGGAGGTTCGGGAATTAACCCAAAATGGCCGTGCCCCAACTGCGGCGGCGAACTGGGCGAGCCGCGCCGCTTCAACCTGATGTTCAAAACCTTCATGGGCCCGGTGGAAGAAACGGCCAATGAGGTTTTCCTGCGTCCGGAAACGGCCCAGGGCATCTTCGTCAATTTCAAGAACGTGCTGGACTCGACCCGCAAGAAGCTGCCCTTCGGCATCGGCCAGATCGGCAAGTCGTTCCGGAACGAGATCACGCCCGGTAACTTCACCTTCCGCACTAGAGAGTTCGAACAGATGGAGGTGGAGTTCTTCGTGAAAGCGGGTGAGGACGACTATTGGTTGGAGAAGTGGGTTGATGCCCGATACCAGTGGTACCTCGACCTCGGGATACGGCCCGAGAATCTGAGAAAAAGGCCCCACGGCGAGGATGAACTGGCCCACTACGCCAAGGCCTGCATCGACATCGAATACCGTTTCCCCTGGGGGTGGGGAGAACTGGAAGGGATCGCCAACCGCGGCGACTATGACCTGCGCCGGCACCAAGAAGTCAGCGGCCAGGACATGACCTACTTCGATGAAGCGGCCCCGGAAGGCGAGGAGAAGCGGTATCTGCCCTACGTGATCGAGCCGTCGGGCGGCGTTGACCGGTCAACCCTGGCTTTCTGGCTTGACGCCTATGATGAGGAACCCGACGGTGACGGGGTCCGCGTGGTCTCCCATATCCACCGCAACTTGGCGCCGATAACCGTGGCCGCCCTGCCGCTAAGCAGGAACGAGAAGCTGCTGCCCACCGCCCGTCGGGTCTACGACGTGCTGCGAAAGCACTTCCGGACCCAGTACGACGACGCCCAGAGCATCGGCCGTCGCTATCGCCGTCAGGACGAGATCGGCACTCCCTACTGCGTGACCATCGACTTCGAAACGATAGACGACGACCAGGTGACCATCCGAGACCGGGACAGCATGCACCAATCGAGAGTCCCAGTCTCAGAACTGGTGGACATCCTCAAGGACAAGCTGGAACACGCCTGGTAGGCGGCGCCGGCACAGCCGGGTTTCAATATTAAGGCCAGTCGCGATTTATGGGAACTCGGTTCTACCCCCGTTCGTGGTGAGCCCCGTCGAACCATGGGCGCGTCTGCGCCAGCGCCCTTCGACGGAGCTCAGGACGAACGGATGACTGTTACAGCTACTTTAAGGGTTCGCCAATTGGATAAAACTAGACATGCCTTCTAACCTTGTAGCCGCCACGGTTCGCCAGGGTTTGTACACGCGCATCGTGGGGCGGCGGTTGTTGTATTACCCGGAGCTCTCTTCAACCATGGACGAGGCTGCCAAGTTGGGCGAGGGCGATTCTGAAGAGGGCGCGGTTGTGGTGGCTGAGGTCCAGACCGCGGGCAGGGGACGCCAGGGCCGCAGTTGGGTATCCCAGCCAGGCAATCTCCTTTTATCTGTTTTGTTCCGTCCCACTATGGAAGCGTTGCCGTTCATCAGCATCATCGGCGGAATCGCGGCGGCCCGGGCCGTCCGTAAGGTCACCGGCCTCGATCCAAAGATCAAGTGGCCAAACGATCTGCTGATCGGCGGACGCAAAGCCGCCGGCATCCTGGCTGAGAGCGCCGTTGTGGGGGATTCCGTATGGTATGCTGTGCTCGGCGTAGGCATGAACGTGAGCCTGGACACTGAAGAGACCGAGGAGATATCCTCCTTCGCCACCAGCGTCAACGCCGCCGCCGGGCAGGAAGTCTCCAGGGAACACCTGTTGCGCCAATTCTTGATGGACTTAGACGCCTTATATCTGGCGCTTGGCCAGGGGAAATCGCCCATCGAAGAATGGCAAGACTTGCTGGAGACCACGGGCCAACGTCTGGAGGCGACCTGGGGCGATGACACCTACACCGGTGTGGCGGAGGGTACCGATGAGTTGGGCAATCTGCTCTTACGCCAAGACGACGGCTCTCTGATAACTTTGACCGCAGGCGACGTAACACTCTCCGAACACTGATCGGATCTTGGGTATCTATGCAGACGCAGCAACTCCCCGGCGACGCGGAATACCAATCCCGGATTGGGAGCCTGCCCCGATAATGTCATTCTGAGGAGTGGCGTAGGCCGACGAAGAATATGCAAATCACGAACTTGGCAGACCCTTCGGCTTCGCTCAGGGTGACATCAGTGCGGGACGGTCCATCAATAAACACGGAAGATTTGGAGCAATAATCCGCTCCCTGGAGTCGGGGCCGTTTCCCCTGAAGAGGTAAGAATGCTGGAATCACTTAGCTTGGATGGCAAATCGGTGGTAATCACCGGCGGAGGCACCGGCCTGGGCCGGGCGATGGTCCGGGACATGGCCCGCGCCGGAGCGAACCTGGTGATCGCCGGGAGACGCACCGGCCCCATCGAAGAGGCGGCGGCCGAGGCGGTCAGCTTGGGCGTGGACGCAACGTCCGTAGCCACGGACGTAACGGATTCGTCTCAAGTGGCCAACCTGATGAAGACCTGCCTGGACCGGTTCGGCAAGATAGACGTTCTGCTGAATAACGCCGGGGCGGTCTCGGACAATGTCCGCAAGCCGATCTGGGAACACACCGACGAGGAATGGGACCGCATCATGCGGGTGAACCTCACCGGCGCTTTCTATTGCGCCAGGGAAGTCTCCCAGACCATGATGGCCCAAGAACACGGCAAGATCATCAACGTGGCCTCCGGGTTCGGTCTTCGGGGCGGCCGCGAGATCTACATGTACTGCTGCAGCAAGGGCGGCATGATCCAACTCAGCCGTGTGCTGTCATTCAACCTGGCCCGCTTCGGCATAACTGCCAACACCATCGTGCCCGGGTTCGTGCCAACCGGCGCCACCGATACCATGGCCGCCAGCCTGCCCCGGGGCGGCGAGTTCTTGCCCACTGGTAAGCTGGGCAAACCCGAAGATTTCGGCCCACTGGCCGTCTATCTGGCCTCGGCGGCATCGGACTACATGACCGGCGAGATGTTCATCGCCGACGGCGGCGGCCTGGCCGCCGGTATCTACCCTACAGGCCACGCTCCGGTCATACCACTGGAAGCCTAGAAAGATAGGAGCGCAATCATGAAGGAGACAACATGCAGAGATCTCCGCGGCGCGTGCGACACGGAGATCCAAGGCGCGACCGCCGAAGAGATGGGAGAGAACTCTAAGCAACACGCCATGGAAATGATGCAGTCGGGCGACGACGCACATAAAGCGGCGGTTGCCAGCATGATGGAACTGAGTCAAGAAGAGCAGCAAAAGTGGTTCGAAGACTTCAAAGCCTGTTTTGATTCGTTGACCGACGCTTAAAGATCGCTGATCCTGTCTCAGCGGTCTTCAACGATCCAAACAGATATGCAGATAAACACCCTAGGGCTATTCTGACCCTGGTTTCAGGAGAACATCGATGCCGGTCCTACCCGAATATGACCTCACTGGCAAAACGGCGATACTGGCGACCTCCGGCGGCAGCGAAGCCCCCTTCTTGGGGCAGGCTTTGGTTGAAGCTGGGGCCAGCGTGTTCGCCGTGGCCCGGACTCAAGCGCTTTTGGACGCCGTATTGGCATCTTTGCCCTCAGGCTCCGGCGGCGCGGTGATGGACGCAGGCGTGCCAGGTAGCGCCGAGGCTGTCATGGAACAGTTCGACCGCTCCAACGACAAAGTCGACATCCTGGTCAACGACCCCCGCAGCATGTTCGCCAAGCCCCTTGAAGAGATCGGCGTGGACGAATGGGACGCTGTTCAGACCCGCAACGCCAAAGCACCTTTCCTGCTCTCCCAACAGGTGTTACCGCGCATGGCCAAGGCTGAATACGGCCGGGTGGTCAACATGATCTCAGAGTTGGCCGAACGGGGCATGATCAACGGCTCGGCCTTCTCCGCCAGCCAGGCGGCTGTGTTGGCCCTTACCCGTTCCCTGGCCGTCGAATGGAGCCGGTTCAACATCAGGATCAACGCCATCGGCACCGGTCTGATGGATACCGAGGGGCAAACGCTGGAGGCCCAGCAAGAAGAGCTGGTTGTCCGCTATACGCCTCTTCGGCGCAAGGGCAACCCCGGCGACATAGGCCCGCTGCTGGTGTACCTATGCTCCGAGTTCTGCGATTACTCCACCGGGCAGGTGGTCTACATCGACGGCGGACTGAACGCCCACCCATAGGCTGACCGTATCTGGGGCAATTGTCCTAATTGCCGCGGACTTGCTCCAGCAGTCTGGCGCAGGAATAGAGGGTTCTGGTGAGGGGCATGGGAAGTCCAAGCTTCTCGCCTAGTTCGATGACAACACCCACGACACTTTCCAACTCCATCGGCCGGCCGGCCTCTAGGTCTTGGAGCATGGAGGTCTTGTGAGCCCCCACTTTCCTCGCACCTTCCATCCGTTGCTCGACTGTGAATGGCAAGCGCACGCCAAGTCCTTGGGCAACCTCATCAGCCTCAGTCATGACGGCCCGAACGGTGGCGCTGGTCTCAGGGTGGGTTACCATCTCAACAAGGGTGGCTCCGGTGAGGGCGCTCATCGGGTTGAAGACCACATTGCCCAGGAGCTTGATCCACATGTCGTGGCGGATGTGACCGCGAATCGGGGCACGGAGCCCCGTGGCGATCAAAGCGCCGGCCAGGCGTTTGCACCGGTCGCTGCTGGACCCGTCCAATTCGCCGAGGGAAAACCGGTTGCCTTCGATGTGCTCAATCACGCCGGGTTCAACGATCGCGGTTGAGGGGTAGATCACGCATCCGATGATCCGGGATTGATCGATGGCTCCGGCGATCACGCCGCCCGGGTCGACGCTTTCGATGGACTCACCATCAAACGGGCCGCCGTGGCCCATGAAATACCACCAAGGAATACCGTTTTGGGCGGAAACTACGGCCGTGTCGGGCCCGAGCAATGGCGCAAGATTCGGCGCAATCCCCGTGAGGCTGTGGGCTTTCACCGTAAGGAACACAAAGTCCACCGGCCCGATGGACTCATAGTCGTCAGTTGCGGTTGGATGGGCCTCAAAGTCTCCCTCCGGACTCCGGACCCGGACCCCATCGGCCTGCATCGCTCTCAGATGCGGTCCCCTGGCGATCAGGTAAACATCTTCTCCCGAAAGAGCCAATTTTGCGCCCAAGAAGGCCCCGATGGCGCCTGCTCCAACGATGGCGATCTTCACAAATCTGACTCCGCCACGGGACAAATAATGCTGGGGTGTTAGCTTTGGGTAATGATACGCGGCCTAGGCGAAGGCTGCAGAGACGACCCGGCGCTGCACTTTGCCGGTGGCCGAGCGAGGAATCTCGTCCACGATGTGAATCACCTTGGGGCATTTGAATGCGGCCAGATGCGCACGGCAGTAGGCGACCAGTTCCGCGGCCTTGACCGGGGCCCGCAGCACCACCGCGGCGCTGGGGACCTCTCCGTGGGTCGAACTGGGCACCCCGAAGGCCACGGCTCCGGCGACCGCGGGATGTGCCAACAGCGTCTCATCGATCTCCTGAGGCGATATCTTCTCACCGGACCGAATAATGATCTCTTTCAATCGTCCAACCAGCCTCAGATAGCCTTCCGAGTCCAGCACGCCTTGATCGCCGGTACGGAACCACCCGTCGGTGAAACTGTTGCGGTTCGCGTCCGGGTTGTCCTCATAGCCCAGGGTGATATTTTCGCCCTTGATAACAACTTCCCCGGTGACACCGGCCGGTTCTATGTTTCCATCTTGGTCCATGATCGCGATCGAGACCCCAGTACCGATGCCAACGGACCCAGGCACACGCTTACCACTACCCAGCGGATTTGAAGCCACTTGATGGGCCGCTTCAGTCATACCGTAAGCTTCCAGCACGGGGACCGCGAACGTCTCTTCCATATCGATCAAAGTCTCCGGCGGGAAGGGCGCGCTGCAGGACCGGATGAAGCGCAGATTGCGTTTGGCTATTGCGATGGCCTCGCTGCCGGCATTCCTCTTGGCGCGGTGTAAAAGGGCCTGATGCATGGTGGGAACGGCGGAGTACCAGGTCACGTGGTGGGCCTCGACGGCCGGCCAGAAGTCCAATGCGTTGAATTTTGCGGGCACCACCACTACACCACCGGAGATCAATGTGGCCAGAGTGGAGGCGACTAAACCGTGGATGTGAAACAAGGGCATCACGCACAGGGAAACGTCTTTAGCCGTCAGCTCATACGTTTCCACGATGTTCTGGGCCGAGACAACCAGGTTCCGATGGCTCAGGGGTACCCTCTTGGGACGGCTGGTGGTGCCGCTGGTGTGCAACACTAATGCCACGTCATCGGTGCCTGGAGGGCTGGACCATCCGTGGACCGGTTTCGCTGGCGGACGATGTGAAAGAGACCTGCCCGTCGTCGTCGAGGCCGGTAACGATGGCAATCATCGACTCCGGGAGAATCGCTTCCAATGCTTCGATCTTTTCGCTGGAGCTGATGAGCGCCCTGGCGCCGGCATCTTCCAGGCAGAAACGAAACTCTTCTTTCGTGAAAGCAGGGTTCAGGGGAGCAGCGGTCGCGCCTGCCGCGATAACCGCCAAGAAGGAAACGATGTGCTCTACACCGTTGGGCAGTATGATGGCGACCCGGTCTTCTTGACCGATGCCAATTGAATTCAGTTTGTCCGCTAAGGAATCTACCTGACGCTTGAGATCTACGTAGGTGAGCACTGGGCCATCGGGGGCAATGATGGCGATGTGAGACGGGTCTGCCAGATCAAGAATGTCTTTGACCGTGCTCGGCGAAGGTGGCGATTGGAGCTCTTGAGCGTCAGTGTTCATTCTTTAGGCTTATCCTTTCGTCCGTGGATGGGACTTCGATTTAGATTTACTAAATCACTAAACGCAATAATATTGTACGGTAATTATCTATAATTAGTAGTGTAGCCTAGAAGGGCATAAACACCAGGGGGCAAAATCCTGTCGGTGCGATAGGCAGAGGCTATCACTAACCAGCCCTCAAACTTATAGGGCCTCCGGTTTGGCCAAGTTTGCTATCCACCAGCAGCATGACTTTTGCGCATCCTTCGACGGGCTCAGGACGAACGGAGGGCCCGGATCACAACGGACTGGTGTGTCTCCTCAACATGAGCTTGGGTGTGGACTCACAGTTAACTGAACCTCGGTTATTAAATCCGTTCGTCCTGAGGCTCTGGAAGGATGCGCTTAAGTCATGCTTGCGGTGGAGAACAACCTAATCCCAAGCGATGGTTCGACAGACTCAGGACGAGCCAAGGGACGGGAGCCTTCGCTGTTTGCCTACTAGAACGTCCATCCCGCCCTGCTCTCCATTCTTGGAAGTAGCTCTTGGGCTGATGTACAATATCTTGAGTCTCTGGGCGTCTCATGCTGCTGCGTCAGTCCAGTCGAGGCGTCCTTATTTATTTGGCCCATATTCCGGCTTATCGACATGTACCGCCAACCGACACAATCGCCAAATACAGTCTCCCGTCTACAGGGCATGCACGACCTGTCTGAGGACGCTTGGCGCCAAAAACTGGACCTCCAAGAGCGATTGTGCCAGCTCCTCGGCGGCTACGGCTACCAGCATTTGGAAACCCCGGTCCTGGAACCCACCGAGCTATTCCTGAGAAAGTCGGGCGGGGAGTTGGCCTCCCAGCTTTATAGTTTCACCGACGCTGGCAGCAATTCGGTTAGCTTGCGCCCTGAGTTCACCGCGCCCATCATGCGGCACTACCTGGAGAATGCGGACAGCATCAGCTTGCCGGCGCGGTGGCAGTACTGCGGGCCGGTGTTCCGGTTCGACGTCTCTCACCCCGAGGCCAGCGGCCAGTTCACCCAAGTCGGCGGAGAACTCATCGGCACTTCGGAGATATCGGCCGACGTTGAACTCCTCAACCTGGCTTTAGCCGTGCCGTCCCAGTTGGGGCTGGACGGTTGGAGCTTGCGGCTCGCCGACCTGGACATCCTGGATAGCCTGTTGGACCCGGTGGGAGTATCCGACCGGGCCAAGTCGTTCATCATTCAGAACATGCCCCGGCTGAGAGAAGGGCGGTCTGTGGTGCCCGCTATCTTGGAAGAAGGACGGCACCTGCACCTGGTAGGTGGAGCCAACGGTCATATCGACTCTGAAGATGCGGCGCTCCGGCAGGCGGTACAGGGCTTAGACGACACCCAGGCCAGGTCGGTGCTGTTGGGTCTGCTGCAATGGAACTCGGCCGACCAGCTCGGCCAACGTACTCCCGAAGATGTGGTGGAGCGTTTGCTGTTCAAGATTCGGGGGAGCGACAGCGAGGACAAACTTCGCCAGGGTTTGGAGCTGGCCAGCGATCTGGCGGCGATCAAGGGCGAGCCCGAGCAGGCGCTTCGGGCCGTCAACGATTCATTGGCTTCGGCCGGCGCTAGTCAGGACGCTGCCGGCCGTCTTTCAGAAGTCGTCAGCCAAGTCTCCAACGGTCCGGAGAACAAGGGCCGGATCGTGCTGGACTTTGGTCTGGTCCGGGGTCTGGCTTACTACAACGGCGTGATCTTTGAAGTCAGCCATTCCGACTGGCCAGGAACGCTAGGCGGCGGTGGCCGTTACGATACCCTTTCCCGGGCGCTGGGGGGCGACGACGCCGTTCCGGCCCTGGGTTTCGCCTATAACCTTGACGCGCTGATCGCTATCGGGGCGAAATAGGCCAGACAATGACTGCGCAAGACCAGAATAGAAATAACGGCCAGAGTCTGCTCCGCATAGCTTTGCCCAGCGACGGCGAATTGTATGATTCGACACTTGCATTCATGAAAGCCTCCGGTCTGTCGGTCTCGCGGCCTAACTCCAGGCGCTATATCGGCACCGTCCCAGCCATCCCCGGGGTCGAGGTGCTGTTCCAACGCACGGCCGACGTCACCCAAAAGGTGGAAGAAGGCAGCGCGGAATTGGGCATAACGGGTCTGGACCGGGTACTGGAATACCGCAACGACGAGGGTAGGGCGTCGGTGCTGATCGAAGACCTGGAATACGGCCGCTGCGAGTTCGTCATGGCGGTGCCCGATTCCTGGATGGACGTAACCTCCCTTTCAGATCTGGCCGACCTGGCTTTGGAATTCCGTCAAGAGGGCAAGCAACTGCGCATAGCCACCAAATACCCCCGGCTGTTGCGGGGCTATCTGTACGAACGGGGCATCAACTATTTCACGTTGGTTCCCGCCAGCGGCGCCATGGAGGCTGCCCCGGCCGCCGGTTACGCCGACCTGATCGCCGACCTAACTGCCACCGGAGTCACTCTCCGGGAGAACCAACTAAAAACCTTGGACGAGGGCACCATCCTGGTATCTCAGTCGTGCTTGATCGCCAACCCAATATTGCTCGGGGCGTCGGGCGAGGCTCTGGCCTTGGCCCGGTCTATAGTCGAACTCATGGAAGGTCACCTCCGGGCCGAGCCGTACTACCGCGTCACCGCCAACGTTCGGGCGGCATCGGCCGAAGAAGTCAGTTCCACCGTGCTGGCCCGTCCGGACCTGGCCGGACTGCGCGGCCCCACGGTCGCCAGGGTCTACAACGTAGAGGAGCAGGACTGGTTCAACGTCAGCCTGCTGATCAAGAAAAGTCAACTTCTGGAAGCGGTGGACCACCTGCGGGACTGCGGGGCCATCGATGTCGCCGCCTCCCAATTGAGCTATCTGTTCGACGGGCACTCTGAGGCGTATCAGACCCTCTTTGGCAGCGATAGCTGATCCTCTGGGATCGATTGCGGGTTTATATAATGCCGAACCTACCGATGCACATATACCTGGCCGACCAGGTTTCCGAGCAGTTGGACCGAAGCTACGTCTTCGACCACCTGGGTAGTTTCTACCTGGGTTCCACTGCTCCCGACATCCGGGCTATGACCAGGTGGCCCAGGGAGCAGACGCACTTTGCGCCCCTTTCGGTGGAAGAGGTTGGCACCGGCGCCAGGACCATGTTCGAGATGCACCCCGAATTGAGAGAAGCGATGTCGCCTGCATCCCGGGCGTTTTTGGCGGGTTACGTCTGCCACCTGGCGGCAGATGAGGTCTGGATCACCAGCGTGTTTCGGCCGCATTTCGATACCGCTGAGGACAGTAGTCTGACCGACGACCAGATTGAAGCCAATATCTGGGACCGGGCGATGCAATTGGACTTGGACCGGCAGGCCCTGCCTCAGATCATCGGGGATACCCACCCCGAGCACTGGTTGACCTGCTCCGACAAAAACGTGTCGATGCCCTTCTTCGAAGAGGGCCTGCTCACCGAGTGGAAGGACCGCGTTGGGCGCTTTCAGGTCTGGGAGTTCACCTGGGACCGGTTGAAAGGGGCCCTGAACCGGCTGTATCGTGATGATGAAGATGTGCAGCAAACAGTGGAGAAATTCCTGGAAGGGATGCCACGCAGTCTGGAGGCGGTCTACGAACGGGCCCCGGAAGCTGAGGTGAACGGCTACCGGGACCGCGCTTTGGCTGCAACGATTGCACAGGTCCGGGAATTCGTGCCGGACTAGGTAACGCTGAAGAATATTGGAGAACCCGATTGGCCCTTAATGTGATACATGGAGTCCAGAACGCCGAGAACGTTCTGGTGCGCATCGACCCCCTGGACATGGACTCGCTGCCCGAGTCGGTGTTGGCCCGGACCGAAGAAGCATTCGGCAAGGGAGTTACGCCGCTGCAGTCGGTGCACCAGATGCTGGACGACGTCAAGCGAGACGGCGACGCCGCCGTGTTGCGCTACGCCAAACTCCTGGACGACTCAGACCTTAAAGATTTCCGAGTAACCGAAGACCAGATGGCACAAGCCAGAGACTCGGTGAGCAAAGAGCTGCGTGAGTCACTGGAACTCGCTGCCCAACGGGTGCGTAGTTTCCACGAGTCCACCATGCCCAGCGACTGGGTCGACCGCAAGCAGGGCCTTGGCGAACTGATCAGGCCGCTGGACCGGGTTGGCCTCTACGCCCCCGGCGGCAGCGCCGCCTACCCATCTACTGTTCTGATGACGGCTGTACCCGCCCGGGTTGCCGGCGTCCGCGAGGTCATACTCTGCACGCCGCCCCAGCGGGGGCAGGCGCTTAATCCGGCTGTGATAGTCGCCGCGGAGATCGCCGGAGTGGACGCGCTCTACCAGGTGGGCGGAGTTCCCGCCATCGCGGCCATGGCCTACGGGACCGCCTCGGTGCCAAAGGTCGATAAGATCTGCGGTCCCGGCAACATCTTCGTCTCATATGCAAAGAGATTGGTCCAGGGCTCCGTGGACATCGATGGCGTCTTCGGACCCACCGAGACCATCGTGTTGGCCGATAAGACCGCCAACCCCAGTTTCTGCGCCGCCGACCTCATCGCCCAGGCTGAACATGACCCTTTGGCAACCGCCATCTTGATCACCGACAGCCAGAAACTGGTCGATGATGTGGATTCCGAGGTAGACCGGATGCTGGTCAATCAACCCCGGGGCGAAGTCGCTAAAGCGGCGCTTGACCGCCAGGGCCGGGTGGTGCTGGTCGATTCCCTGGAAGAAGCCGTGGACCTGGTTAACCGCATAGCTCCCGAACACCTGTGCCTGCTGCTGGATGACCCGTGGTCCTGGGTCGACAAAATAAAACACGCCGGCGGGCTTTTCCTCGGCGAGTTCTCGCCCGAGGTCATGGGCGACTACATCGCCGGACCCAGTCACGTCATGCCCACCGGAGGCACGGCCAGATTCGGTTCTGCATTGAGCGTGCACCATTTCCTGCGCACCATGCCGGTGGTCGGCCTCAGCCCCGCCGAGTTCCAGAAACTGGGCCCGGCGGCGGTGCACATCGCCGACGCAGAGGGTCTTTCGGGGCACGCCAGCGCCATCCAGATCAGACTCGATTCCATCGCCAAGGGCGCCTAGGATGCCAGAGTACTCGGGTAAGAAGAAGATGCCGTCCATGCTCCCCCACATCCAAGCGCTGGAGACCTATGAGGGCGTTGACCCCATGGAGGTCATGGCCGAACGGGCCGGGATCTCTCCGGAGAATATCATCCGCCTGAACGGCAATGAGAACCCATACGGCCCTTCGCCCAAGGTGGCGGCGGCCTTGGGCAACTACGAGAATTACAACTACTATCCCGACCCCGGACAGCGCAGCCTGCGCCGGGTCCTGTCGGGCTATTTGAACGTGGAGCCGGAACGCATCGTTGCGGGCAACGGCAGCGACGAGCTGATCGACCTGTTGCTCCGTATGTACGTGGGCGTCGGCGACAATGTGATCGTCCCCACGCCGACATTCGGCATGTATTCATTCTCCGCGGGCATCTGCGGCGGAGAAGTCATATCCGTCGAGCGTGACGACCGGTTTGAGATCGACTTGGAGGCCATGATGTCGGCCGTCACCGCCAAGAGCAAGGTGATCTTCCTGACCTCGCCCAACAACCCCACCGGGAACATCGTCCCCGAGGCCCAGACCCGTGCCCTGCTGGACACCGGGCTGCTGGTGGTGATGGACGAGGCCTACTTCGAGTTCTGTGGCGATACGGCGATACCACTATTGGCGGGGTACCCGAACTTGGTGGTGCTGCGGACCTTCAGCAAGTGGGCCGGACTGGCGGGGCTGCGCATCGGCGTGGGCGCCATGGACCCGGACCTGGCCGCCACAATGATGGCCATGAAACCGCCATATAACGTCAACTTGGCGGCGGAAGTGGCGTTGACCACCTCGCTGGAAGACACGCCTGGTTTGTTGGAGCGGGTAGCCCAGATAATCCAGGAACGCGACCGGATGATGGGAATGCTGCAGCAGGTCCCGAACCTGACGCCCTGGCCGTCCCGGGCCAACTTCATCCTTTGCCAGGTGCCGGATGGGCGCGGCCAAGAGATTTTTGATGGCCTGTGCAGTAGAGGAATATTCCTGCGCTATTGGAGCAGCGGCCGACTGAAGAACTTCATCAGGACCAGCATCGGCCTGCCCCATGAGACCGACACGGTCGTAGACGCTTTTAGAGAGTTGTGTGCCTAAGAGGGAGATGTGATGCCGCCTAGAAGACCGGCGACCGCTAAAGGAAAGGGCCGGACCGCAAATATAGAACGCAAGACCGGCGAGACCGAGATCTCGCTGACGATCAACCTGGACGGTACCGGCGTTTATGACGTGGACACCGGGAACGGGTTCCTGGATCACATGGTCAGCCAGATATCCCGGCATGGGCTGATCGACATCACCCTGAAGGCCAAGGGCGATCTCCACACCGGCTGGCACCACTTGGTGGAGGACGTCGCCATCACCCTGGGACGGGCGTTCAATGAGGCCCTGGGCGACGCCAGGGGCATCCGCCGCATGGGACACGCCATCGTGCCCTTGGACGAGACCCTGGCCATGGTGGCGCTGGACCTCAGCGGCCGCGGTTACGCAGTTATCGATACGACTCTTGACGACACCATGGTGGAGACGCTGCCCGGCGCGTTGGTGAAGCACTTCTTCGAGTCATTCGCCTTGGAGGGGAAGATCAACCTCCACGCCCAGATCATGGCAGGCGTCAGCCCCCACCACAAGGCCGAGGCCCTCTGCAAAGCCCTGGCCCGCGCCCTGCGCGACGCCCTGGAGCCAGACCCCCGCGCGCCAGGGACAATCCCGAGCACCAAGGGGACGCTGTCAGGGTAGGTGTTTAATGGTCGGTTGACATTTTATCCCGTGATTTAGCGGCGCGAATTTTCGTAGCGAACCCATAATCGACGGCTGATTCTAATTCGCCAGTCGATTTTGGCCTCATCTCGGCCCAATTAATTTTGGATTGTCTTTGGCCCGATAAAGACGAGTCGACTTCGGGCACCCGACTCAGGACTGCGTATCTAAGCTGATCAGCTAGAGCCGCCGGATTTCGCGTCTCCGCCCTCAGTTTCCATTTTTTCTAGCGGATCCAAAAGGACCGATTTCTCTTTGACATTGCATAGGTTATCGGCGACTTCTCGCAATTTGTCCATTGCCCTCTGAGAAAACATGCCAACTAACCCAGCCATGGCGGAAATCCCAAATGGACTAATGTCTTCTGCCCCTGCACCGGCAGAGAGGAACCCTCCTCTAATCACAAAATAAAAGATCGTCGCAAGCGCGACGCCGATGAAGGGCCTGAGGATATAGCCCCAAACCCAACTAGTATAAATCTGGCGATTACCCACAAACGCTACAAAAGAGTTTGCGGAGTGGATGTAACCCCCAGAGCGCCGACCACCATCACAAGTAAGATGAGTCGGACTTCACTTGAAGCACCAAAACTAATATGATCTCAGAATAACCTAATTGATCGTTGGTCATCCACGACAATCCCAGACCGTCAAATCTCAAATAACACGTAGCTCAGGAACAACCCGATCGCTGCAAGATATGCGGTCATCAATAATTTCCCGAGTCTACCTAGCGGAATCGGCGGAGGTCTCTTCTGACCGGGCTGCTTCGGGTCCGGTGTACTCGATTGTGTCATGTTCAACCTCTTCAGGTGCGTAGACTTAGATCACGCGCGTTCAGATGCGGTCGACTTTGCCATTATGAAATCCGCTCACTTACTGACGGTTTCGGACAAGACAAAAAATCGTCGGTCACATAGTGAATGTGATAGTAATCAATGATTCAGATGGTTATAGCGTTTCGTTATAGCTAGTTAGCTAGAAACAAGCAGTTAATTTTTGTTGAATATATACATAACGGATAAACTACCTGTATCTGAAGGGAGAAAATCCCGGATTTCAGCTACACTTCAGAAGTCTCGATCAACGCGTCACCTCAAGCGACCTTCGACATCTTAAGCAACTCGACGAACCATGCGCTTTTGGCTGGTACCAAAAAACCGAAAAATCATTCCGAAGCCGGCGGGCCCATTAGGAATCGACAAACACATATTTGGCGAAATTTAGCGGCCGATTCGCCTTCATCGTCCAGAACAAGAAAGCGCCCCGATCGCGATAGGGGCGCTTTCTTCAGAGGGATATGGTCGAAACCGGACGCTCCACCATTCCGCGTCTAAGGGCACACTACGTGAGCTTCCTCACTCCAGAGACAATGCCCGGACCCGGCCGGCGGCTTCAGCGGTGTCCGGTCTATAAACATAGACCGCCCCAGGGGCCATGGTCTCCTGGTAGAGCACCTCTTCATGGTCGCGGTATCTGATGATCAGCGCGTAGAATTCATCTCTGGGAAGATAGAAACTCGCGTAGCCCTGCCGGTTAGTCTTAGATTTGTTGAGTCCCGCAATCACCACCTCGGCCCCGGCGACCGGTTCGCCATCCAGATCGAGTATCCGAATCTTTCCGGAACGGGACGGCATGAATAGCTTGGAGAAGAACTGCTTCCAAAGGCCGGGTTGGCCTGCGATGGGGCCTTCCGGAATCAGTCCGACAACGTCTTTCTCGTACTCCTCTTTCTTGGGAATCATCCACTCCTCGCCATACTTGAGGCGCAGATATTCTTCGGGAGGATTTGGCGCCAGGAATTTTTCCCCGAGGAAATCAATCTCCTTCAGTTCGGTGAATAGGCTGACCGGGAACCTGACACCGGGGTATTGGTATACGCAGTCGCCGATGATTCGGTGGCAGAGCCAGTCCACCCTGGTCGATGACTTCATCATTGTGACCGATATATACTGGTCGTTGCCTTCCACTTTGGCGAAAAAGCCTTTATCTCGGAATGCGGTTGCAACCCGTTCCACCACCTGGTCAACGGTCTTCCCGTCGAGGCCATAGAGGCCGATCACCGAACCAAGGTCCAGATCATCGTCCCATGGAATGAGCGCGTTATCCCTGATGGCGCCCAGGCATGTCCCCTGCCGCAGAAAAAAGACCACTCCCAGGTCGTCCATGATCTGCTTGGCTTCTTTCAGCAGCACCTCGGCGGTGTCCATGACCATTGGGTGCAAGGCGTCGTACGACCGTTGCAACGCCGCTTCATCTGATCCCTCGGCTGATGTCATTTCGTACTTCCTCGGAGATTCTCCATCGGCTGGGCCCGTCCTTTCCTGGCTATGAACTCAGGGAAGGCATCTTCCACTCCGTAGCCTTTGACTACATTGGTGAAGTCTTTTTCGTTCTGCCACATTCCTTCCAAGTCTGCGGTCATGTCTTTAAGCAGTATCTGCTTGATGCCCATCACCGACGCTTGGTTGTTCTTGGCGATCAGGGTTGCCATCTCCATGGTCTTGGCCCGTAATTGGTCCGCCGGCACCAGGTGGTTCAGCAGTCCGATCTGGAAGGCTTCCTCTGCTTCCACAACCCGCGCGGTGAACAGTAACTCCTTGGCTTTGGGCCAGCCCACCTGGTTGGTCAGGGTCCAGGTGCAGTTGATGCGGCCATAGGCCACGGCCAGGAACCGGAACTTGGTGTTCTCACAGCCGACCCTGATATCGAGACACGAAGCCAGCACTGCGCCTCCGCCGTAGGCCAATCCGTTCATCATGCCGATGACCGGCTTGGGCGACGCTGAGAGCTCGTACATCCAGCGGGAATGCTCCCCTTGACGGGCGTCCCGTTCTTCTTCAGTGCGGTTCCGGGCGTCTTCACGCTGTTCGTGGATGTCGCCACCGGCTGAGAAAGCCTTGTTGCCGGTGCCGGTAATCACGATGCAACCGATGTCCTCATCGGCGTTGGCTTTGACTACTGCGTCGTGGAGCTCGTTGTTCACGACGTGGTTCATGGCGTTCAAGACCTCGGGCCGGTTCATAGTGATGACCACCACGCCCTCTTCGTTCTCCACTAAGATGCTTTCGTATGCCATATTTCCTCCTATCTGAACCTTCCCCGATCAGTGGCGTTACCTCAAAAGTGATAACAGTGGCCTTTGCCGATGTTTCTTGAGATTTTCCCGCTGTCACCCCCGGTCCTTCCGCGGAAAGAGAGGGGTCTCGTTGTTCTCGGTCAAGGCTCGTAAGTCAGCAACGAGATTCTTTGGCTGACGCCTCAGAATGACAGATTTGGAGCAAACCCTATATCGGGGCGGGAATCCATCGAATTCTATCTCGCTCCCAGATTCTACGGTTAGGGTGACGGACAGTCAATTTAAGCTGAGATTCGTCCGGGTTATGGTAAACTTCAGGCGGCGCTCAGGCGTGCCTTGGTGAACGTTTACAACGCCCGAATAACTGGGAGGTAATTGAATTGGCTCAAAAGATGAAAGCCGGCGACGCAGTAATCGAGATGCTGCGTCAGGAAGGGGTATCCCACATGTTCGGAATCGTGGGTTCGTCTTTCCTGGACATCCTGGACCCTCTGTTCGACCGGGATGACCTCCGGTTCATCGGCGTCCGCCACGAGCAGGGCGCAGCCTTGATGGCCGACGGCTACAGCCGGATCTCCGGCTCACCCAGCGTGTGCCTGGTGACCAACGGACCCGGAGTGTTGAACCTGACCTACGGTATCGCGTCGGCCTACGTGGCCCACTCGCCGGTGGTCGTGCTGGCGCCATCCGCATCCAGGAGCCACCAGAACCGCGGCTCCACCCAGGAGTTCGACCAAGTTGCCCTCTTCAAGCCAATCACCAAGGCAGCCTTCGCCATCAATAAGATAGAGATGCTGCCGGAGGCGCTTCGCCACGCCTTCCGTGTGGCCACGTCGGGAAAGATGGGACCGGTGATGATCGACATTCCCCGTGATTTGCTGCCCGGCGCCGAGATCGAGTTTGACCTGCTGCCCCCAGACACCTACCGATCGGGTCAGACCCGGTCCAGGGGAGACCAGGGCCTGATCGACAAGGCCGCCGCAGTATTGTCCGCCGCCCAGCGCCCGGTCATCTTGGCCGGCGGCGGTGTCCAGTGGAGCAACGCCGGAGACGTGGTCTGCCGGATGGCCGAACTGACCGGCGCCGCCATCGTAACGTCCTACGGGCGGGCCGACGCCGTACCCAATGACCACCCCAATTATTTGGGCCACCTAGGCCGCCTGGGGTCCCTGGAAGGCATCGAGGCGATGCGCCAAGCGGACACCATATTGGCCGTGGGCACCCGTCTCAGCCAATCGACCACCTTCTACGACAACCGGTTCATTCCAGCGGACGCCAAGATCATCCAGATCGAGATCGACCCAGAGGAGATCGGGCGCAATTATCCGGTAACCGTGGGCATCGAAGGCGACGCCAAGGCCGTGATGGAGGGTTTACTGGAGAAGGTCCGGGAGACCGAGCCCCGGCCGAACCAGCAATGGGTCTCGGAGATCGGCGATTGGACCTCGCGCCGGGCATCTAGGCTGCAAGACGAAGAGAAACTATCCGGCTCTCCCATGAAACCCCAGCGTGTCTACGCGGAACTCAGGAAAGTCATGCCCCGGGACGCCATTATCGCCCTGGACGCCGGACTGGCCCCCAACTACGGCCAGGACCGGCTTAATTATTACGAGCCCAGAAGCCTGATCACCTCCCTGGATCTGGGCGGCTTGGGCTTCAGCTTCCCGGCGGCCATCGGCGCAAAGTTCGCCGCCCCCGACCGGCCGGTGATCAACTTCAACGGCGACGGCGGGTTCTTGTTCAACGCCCAGGAGTTCGCCACGGCGGTGCAATACAACCTGCCGGTGGTCACGGTTATCATGAACAACGGCATCTGGGGTTCGGAGAAGGCCTACCAAAGATATGCGTTCGACGAGCGCTACGTTGGCGCCGACGTCGTTAACCCCCGCTTCGACAAATATGCGGAGATCTTCGGAGGAGCCGGGTTCTACGTTGAACGGCCCGAGGACGTCGGAAATGCCCTGGAAGAAGCACTGAATTGCGGCAAGCCCAGCATCATTGAGATACCCACCGACCCAGATGAGATGCCTCGCCCAGCCCGTCTGGCCGAAGTGCAAGCCCCGACTCAGGGATAGTACCGGCGGCTAGACCGCCGTTAAGAGATATACCGATGGAACAATTGATTCTGCCCGACGCGATAAATCTGGAAGACGATGCGGTTGTGATCCTGTGGGAAGACGCCCACCGCAGCCCATTTCCCCACCGCTATCTCCGGCTGCGCTGTCCCTGCGCCAACTGCGTGGACGAGATGAGCGGCAAGCGCACTCTGGACCCGGACACAGTGCCCCAGGACGTGAAGGCCGTGGACCAGATGCCGGTTGGCAAATACGGGGTCCAATTCCTGTGGAGCGACGCCCATTACACGGGCATCTACACCTTTAAGGTGCTTCGGGCGGCCTGCCCTTGCATCATCTGCGGAGAGGCCAGGGCTCAGGCTAGTAATGCGAATGGCGGCTCAAACGCCGAATAGCCGTCTAATCGGAGTCCTTGGCCGGTTGTTTGTCTCTGTTGCGCATGGGCTTCTCCAAAGACGCCTTGAATTTAGGAGAAGTGAAAGTGTTGGACTTGAAGGCGAAATTCGAAAGCTGCCGTTGGGCTGGTTTGCCGCATTTCTCGCAATCCACCGGATCGCCTGACTGAGACACCGAACGCATGACTTCAAAATCCAAGCTGCAATCGGCGCAATAATATTCATAGATGGGCATTGGGACCTCCTGAATCTCATTACATTTTATAGCTATCGGCGTGAGATAACAAAAAGTCCCTTCTCCCGCGAACGGGGGAGGGCTAGGATGTGGGAGCCCTTTTTGGGTAAAGCCTGGCTGGAGAACTGTACAAGACCCGCCCTCACCCCAACCCTCTCCTGGCGCAGGAGGGGGAGTAATTGACTGAATCGGAAGACATAACACGGAGAAATCATGGCTGAAACTACAGATGTTGCGATTATCGGAGGCGGGGCGGCCGGTTGTGCTGTCTCCTACTACCTGGCCCAGTTGGGGGTAAAATCGACCATCATCGAGCGCGAAGGTTTGGGCAACCAGGCCTCCGGGAACTCCGCCGGCGGGCTGAACCCGCTGACCGGCGTCGGCATTCCGGGGCCCTTGGCCGCCTTCGGATGGGAGTGTTTCCAGCTTCACGCCGACCTGTATGCAGGCCTGAAGCACCAGTCCGGGATCGACTACCAACACCGTACCGTGGCCAAGATCGACCTGGCCATGGAAGAGTCGGAGATCGACGGCCTGAAAGAGACTGCGGTGCGGATGGACGCCGTCGAAGGTTTCGAAGCCCACTGGCTGGAGCCGGAAGACGTCGCCAAGCTTGAGCCAAGGATCGCACCGGGAATACTCGGGGGCATGTACGACCATGGGAACACCGGCGTAGACAGCTACAAACTGACCAACGCTTTTGCGGCGGCGGCAACCGAGATGGGCGCAACCGTTCGCGTTGGAAATGTCCAAGGCCTGGAGGGGAACTCGGGGAAGATCGACCGCGTCATCTTGGAGGACGGAGAGATCTCCTGCGGGCAGGTGGTGATGGCCATGGGACCATGGTCGCGCCGGGCCGAGTCCTGGCTGGGCATCTACATCCCGGTGGACCCGCTGAAGGGCGAGATTCTCCGCCTGGAACTTGAGGGGGACCGGATCAAATACGATATCTCGGGCGGCGGGGCCTCGATCTACCCCAAGCTAGATGGTCTGAATTGGTGCGGCACCACCGAGGACTGGAACGGCTTCGACCGCGAACCCTCCGAAAAGGTGGCTAAGGAGATTCGCAAGCGGCTGGCGCGGGTGTTCCCTGACCTAGCCGACGCGAAGCTGGCGAAACACACCGCGTGTCTGAGACCGGTCACCCCAGACTGGCTGCCGGTGCTTGGGCGGGCGCCCGGCTGGGAGAATGTCTACCTGGCCACCGGCGCGGGCAAGAAGGGTATCTTGCTGGCCACCGGCATCGGACGTTCGATAGCCGACCTGATGACCACCGGCGAGACCGCGCTCTCGATTCAGCGCTTCTCACCGGAGCGGTTCGCAACACAGCTGGAGTGATCAGCGCTGGATCGACGGCGAAGAACGCCCGTTCATCCGTCCGTCCGCTCATGGTGAGCTTGTCGAACCACTGCCTGAGCTAAACCTGGTTGTCCGTCACAAGCATGACTTATGCGCATCCTTCGACAGGCTCAGGAAGAGCGGAAAAAACATTGGGTCTCGTCGAGGCTGCCTAGCTCCCAAACCCAGCGGTCAGGCTGGTGTCTCCGGTAACGATGATCAGGTCGTCAGCCATCGCTTTTTCAAGACTGAGACGGCCGTAAACAAGCAGGACGAAGGTCTGTGTGTCGCAACCGAAGATGGCGTCGGGGCGTTTGTCGCTGGCTGACTCCATGATCGCCTTCTGACCGCCGCCGGCGACGATGTCGTAACTGCCTGCGACGCTTCCTGTCAGTTCGAACCTGAACCGTGCGGTCGCCGTCATGTTGGCTCCAGGATCGAATAACCGTCCAACCACGAAAACAGGAAACATCTCGATGATCGCCGGCAGACTCTCCGCCGACATCACCGGCTCCGGTTCCAGACTGGAGCGTATGTCCCATTCGTGGACGATCAACTCGGTTAGCCGCAGGTTCAGGTAGGTTTCCACCGATATCGTCCCCGCGGGGTGGTAGCAGGGTTTGTCCCGGTCCGCGTCTTGCAGTCCGGACAGAAATTCGTCGAACTTCAACCTTCCGTCGTTGTAGGTGGCTAGCAATCCGCTTCCGAGACTCTCTCTGTAGTCGATGGCGACCTGAGCGTTGGCCCGGAGGCGCGCGGCCATGTCGCCGACTCCGGCCTGGGGCATGCCATCGGGAGCTGAACTGTCTCCCTCAGCGCCACGCACGATATTAGGGCCGAACCGCTCGACCGCGCCGGTAAGATGGGCCACGACATCCTGGACTTCCCAGGCATCGCAGACGCTCTTCGTCGACCAGGCTTCGGGCTTCAGGGTTTTCAGGTATGCCCCGATCCTCGCCGATTCATCTTTTACCAACTGGACTTTTTCCAAGACCGAACCCATGTGTTCCTCTCCTAAGTGGCCGCCGGATGTTCTACTGTAATCCGTTTTGCGTTGGCGGTATTATAGTGGCCTTCCAGCTTTACACAAATTTGAATTCTCATTGGAGGTTAGGTTTGGCATTAGGTTGGGCAATCATCGGCGCGGGCATGCATCCACACCAGAAACTCGCTCCGGCCATCGGACTAACCCCAGACGCCGAGCTGATAGCAGTTTTGAGCCGCGATCAAGGTCGGGCCAATGCCTTCGCCGAGACCCACGAGGCGGAAGCGGGGTATTCCAACATGGACGACCTGCTGGCCGACTCCCGCATCGACGCTGTCTTCGTGGCCTCGCCCAACGCCGCCCACCTGGGACACACCGTTCAGGCCGCCAAAGCCGGGAAACACGTGCTTTCCGAGAAGCCGATGGCCACCTCGGTGGACGACGCCCTGGCCATGGTCCAAGTCTGCCAGGCCAACGGAGTGAAGCTGGGTCTGGGGTTCGAACTGCGGTTCCATCCGGCCCACTCACTGGCCAAGGACCTGGTATCCCACGGCAAACTAGGCCGCGTCCGGCTGCTCCAGGGGCATTGGGGCCGGGGCGAACGCGGCGAACCCGAGCACCTGCCCCGGTCCGGCCTGCGCGGCTGGTGGGAAGACCCAGAAGCCATGGGCGGCGGCTCGGTGATCATGGGCCTGGGTGTCCACCTGTTCGACTTGGTCCGTTTCGTGATGGGCCAGGAGATCACCGAAGTCACTGCCATGACCGACGGCCAGACCGACACTCAACCGTTGGAGCACATCGCCAGCATGTCTCTGCGTTTGGAAGACGGGACCATCGCCAACATCAGTTGCGGCCGGATGCTCCCAGACACTTTGAACAATTTCACCATCTATGGGACCGACGGCCGCTTCACCGGCACGGCCACCGTCTGGGAGGCCCAAATGGGCGCGGTGGAGGTGGTCAGCGAGACCGTCAATCAGACCGAAAGCTATGAGTACGACTACCTGGCCAACTTCGTAGCCGAGTTGACCGATTTCCACGCCGCGTTAAAAGAGGACCGGGAGCCCGCCGCCACCGGGGAAGACGGCCTGAGATCGACCGAGATCAACTCATCTGTCATCCAGTCAGCGAAGACCGGCCGGATAGTTAAGATTGAGCACCGGGCAGTGAATTAAGCTTACCGTTGACCGGAGGTTGACGGTCGGCAAGCCCATTGCTACGATTCCCACGCCTACTACAGCGAAGAAAATAAGGACAGTTGATATGACGACCACAGAGCGGACCCAGGCGCAAGGCGCGTTACGCGGCGTGCAGGTATTGGACTTCGGGCAATACATCCCCGGACCGATGTTGGGCATGCTGCTGAGCGACCAAGGGGCCGACGTGATAAAGGTTGAGCGGCCCGGCGGCGACCCGGCCCGCAGCGAACCGGCCTTCGCTACCTGGAACCGGGGCAAGCGCTCGGTGGTCTTGGACCTGAAAACGCCAGAGGGCCAGGCTACCGCCCAGGCACTGGCCAAGAAAGCCGACATCGTCATCGAGAATTACCGGCCCGGAGTGGCCGACCGCCTCGGCATCGGCTACGAGACCCTGACCAAAGACAATCCACGGTTGCTGTATGTCTCCATCCCCGGATTCGGCGAAGACAGCCCCCACCGCAACGAACGCGGCTGGGAGGGCATCGTCTCCGCCACCACCGGCACCTACCAGCCGTATGACGACACCGAGGAACCGCTGTTTCTGCCCCTGCCCACCGCCAGCACCTTCGCCGCCATCGTGGCCTCGGTCTCTGTGACCATGGCCCTGGTGGCCCGGGACCGCAACGGCAAAGGCCAGCGCATCGAAGTTCCCATGCACAGCGCCATGTTCTCGGCCATTGGCCGGCACCTGGTCAAGCTATACGACATCGACCCGCCAGACCTCTTCGCCTGGCCGCGTAACATCATGGCCCACCAATACGAATGCGCCGACGGCCGCTACATCCAATCGCAGGGGATGTACCAGGTGTTCGTTGGCTCATTGATGGCCGCTGCCGGGCGGCCCGAGTGGGTCGAAGAACTGCAGAGTCTTTACGGCGTGGAGGTCTCGCCAGAGACCATCGCCATGTGGAAAGACCGGTTCGAAAAGATGTTCCTCGAACGGTCAGCATTCCAATGGGAGGACGACATCGCCGCCGCTAGAGGCGTAGGCACCGTCTGCAAGACCATCGATGAATGGCTGGTCCATGAACACGCCATCGAGAGCAAGATGGTCACGGAGATCGACGACGCCGAACACGGCCGGATGAAGCAACCGGGACTCCAGGTGCGCCTGAGGGGGACGCCCGGCGCGATTCAGGGCCGCGCCCCCACCCTGGGAGAACACACGTCAGAGATCTTGGCCGAAGCGAATGGGCCGGGACGGGAAGTGACATTCCCCGATGCCAGCGAAAATATCATGGGCGCTCTGGAGGGCATCCGGGTGCTGGACCTGTGCATCGTTTTGGCCGGACCGACCTGCGGCCGCACCCTGGGCGAATTTGGCGCCGAGGTCATCAAGATCGACGACCCGTCGCGTCCTTACGACATCGCCGGAAACACTGACGTCAACCGCGGAAAACGCAGCATAAATATCAATCTCAAAACGCCAGAGGGGCTGGCTGTCTTCTACAAGCTACTCGAAACCGCCGATGTGGTGGTGGAGAACAGCCGTGCCTCCACTCTGGCCCGCTTGGGCATCAGCTACGACCAGATGAGAAAACACAAGCCGGACATCATCCACGCGTCGTTGAACGCCTTCGGATACGACGGCCCCTGGGCCGAGCGGGCTGGCTGGGAACAATTGGCCCAAGCAACCAGCGGCATCCAGGTAAGGCGCGGCGGCCGTGATGGGACCCCAAAACTGCTCCCATACCCCATGAACGACTATGGCACTGGATTGATGGGTGCTTACGCTGTGGCCCTGGCCGTGCACGAGCGCAACCGCACCGGAAAGGGCCAATCGGTGAACAGCGGCCTGGCTCTCACTGCCGGACTCCTTCAGACGCCCTACTTCCTGGACTACGAAGGCTACCAGCGGGATGAACCCGAGGGTTTGGGCGTTCGCGGGTTCTCTGCCAAATCCCGCCTCTATGAAGCCGCCGACGGCTGGATGTACCTCCACTGTCCCGACGACGAAGCCTGGGGGCGGCTCACCGCTCTTCCCGGATTCTCCGAATTGGCAGAAGGCGACGACGAAGCCCTAACCCAGTCGCTGGCCAAAGTCCTAGTGGGAAAACCTCGGGCGGAATGGGCGGAAATAATTAGTCCCACCGGGGTGAGCGTGATGGCTAACCGTCAGGTGGCCGACTTCCGAGACGACGCTGATATCCGTAAGGCGGGCCTCATCGTGAGCCGGGACCATCCCGGATACGGCCAGGCCGATCACCTGGGCAGCGTGGCCAAACTCTCCGAAACTCCCATGCGAGTCGGAAGACCCACGCCCTTGTTGGGAGCGGAGACCGACGAGATCCTCAGCGAGGCCGAGTATACGGGCGAGGAGATCGAGTCCATGAAACTGTCCGGAGCAGTGGTCCAGCACCAAGCCTAGGGATATCCAATTGGAAGATATCTTTACACTCACCGCGCGCGAGGAGATCGAGATAGCCATCAGGCTGGTCTTGGCGGCTGTCTTTGGCGCTGCAGTGGGCTACGGCGGCGCAGCTCCGACAAACCCGCGGGGCTGCGGACGTTGTCTCTGGTGACCGGTGGCTCCGCGCTATTCACGATCATTTCCGCTTTCGGATTCGAGACTGCGGACCAGTCCAGGGTCGCCGCCCAGATCGTCACCGGCGTAGGATTCCTGGGCGCGGGCACCGTCCTGCGCAGCGGCACGAGCACCTCGGGGCTAACCGCCGCCGCGACCATCTGGGCTACCGCTGCCATCGGGATGGCGGTGGGTTCCGGCCTCTACATCGCCTCCATCGGCGGCACGGCGCTGATGCTAGCGATCCTCTATCTGTTCGCCCCGGCCAGGAATACGGACGATTAAGCGCGACAATCCCCAAATTCCTGAACTCACGTGAGTGGGCACGCGCCATGCCACGTTCCAGGTTTCTCCGGTAGTACATACCGAACCCGTAGGGGTGGGTTTTCAACCCACCCTGACTGTGGTCCAAAACGCTCCTTAGTTCCAACACCTTAGGACCCAGCGCTTTCTTGGCATGCCTGAAATACCGTGCCTTTCAAAGAGAATCTGGGTATAAACCAGGGCAGGTTAGAAACCTGCCCCTACGGATGGCCGGCGGAAGGGGATTGGTTGATGCGAATAACCCATATTTCGACCGCTTGCATCACATAGCTATGGGGTCCAGCCCCAGCGCGATCCGGCCGCTGAGCCGGTGCTGCTTGGGCTCCTGGATGGGGTGGTAGCGGGCGGCTTGGATGTCGAGGAACCGGCGCTCCAGTCATCGCCATCCACAAAGTTTGGATGGGAATGGCGTCTTTGGCGGAATGCCTGGATGACAGCCGAATCGAATTGGACGGCCTAACCTCCCACGTTGACGCCTTTCCTCGATGGCTGAAGCTAAGCGACTTCGCAGGCGTGAAACCTGCCGAGATTTCCGCGTAGGAAGTCCGGTTTCATTGGTATATCTGATGATCGGGGGGAAGATAACCGAGATTCCGTATGGCAGCCGCCGCTGGAACGTGCTAAACTGGCGCAACGCTTTGAAGCGTAGCCTCAGGTAGAAGAGGTCCCTTTGCTCCGCATCTACAACACCTTGGCAAAACGGGTTGAAAAGATTCAGCCGACCACGCCAGGGGTCATCCAAATGTACACCTGCGGTCCCACCGTGTATCGCGACGCCCATATCGGGAACCTACGCACATACCTCATGGCCGATTGGGTCCGCCGTTCTTTGATACACAGCGGTATGCAGGTAACTCACATCAAGAACATCACCGACGTCGGTCACATGCGCCAGGAATTGGCCGAGACCGGCGGCGACAAGATGATAAATGCCGCGCTGGCCGAGGGCAAAACGATCCAGGAGATCGCCGATGTGTACGCCGGGCGTTTCTTCCGCGACGAAGCCCGCCTAAACATCATGGAAGCGACCGTATTTCCCTGGGCTAGCCACCATATCCCAGAGATGATCGCGATCAATGAAGCCTTGGTTGCCAACGGGCATGCCTACGAGAAGGGCGGCAACCTGTATTTTGATGTTCCCTCTTTTGAAGGCTACGGCAAGCTCTCCAACAATGTCGGCGGCGACCTGTTGGAAGGCGTCCGTTCCGAGGTTGACCCGCTGAAGCGCGACCCCAGGGATTTCACCCTCTGGAAGGCCGCCGAGCCGGGTCGGGACGTGAAATGGGACAGCCCCTGGGGGGCCGGCTTCCCTGGCTGGCACATTGAATGTTCCGCCATGGCCTCCAAGTATCTTGGGGAGAGTTTCGACATCCATACCGGCGGTGTCGATAACGTCTTTCCGCACCACGAAGACGAGATCGCCCAGAGCGAGGCCGCCTTCGGCCACCGACACGTTAATTACTGGATCCACGCCCAGCATCTACTGGCCGACGGCGCCAAGATGGCCAAATCCGCCGGCAACGTCTTCCTCATCGAAGAGCTGATCGAACGGGGGTTCTCGCCCCTTTCCTTCCGGTACCTCTGCATGACGATCCTTTACCGCCACCGCATGAACTTCACGTTCACATCTCTGAAGGCCGCGGAGAAGGCCCTCACCGGCTTGCGGGAGAGGATCTGGCTATGGAGTCAGGAGCCGGAAACCAATGGACACACGGCGCAGACCCATGAATACCGGCAAAGGTTCTGGGATGCCGTCGAATCGGACTTGGACCTGCCGCGCGCGTTGGCTCTGACTTGGGAGATGGTCCGGTCAGAACTGCCGGGCCGCGCCAAGATGGACCTGCTGCTGGAATTCGACGAGATATTCGGACTGGACCTGGATAAGTCCGCAGCCGAAAACGCGGTAGCCAGCGGAATCACCAAGACTCTAGAGGTCCGGGGTGGACACCGGGAGCAATCCGACTATGCCGCCGCCGATGAGATGCGGGGCCAATTAGCCTCGGACGGCTACATCGTGCTGGACACGGCCGCCGGGACGCGGGCGCGGCCGAAGACTCCACTAGAACTTCGGCAGGAGAAGTGGGCCTCTGTTTCTTCATCCAGAGAAATCGAGTCATATCTCGACCAGCCCGCTGAGCTTGACTTCACCTTTGTATTGAACGCCTACGGATATCCCAGCGACGTCAAGCGCTGTATCGAGGGAATGCTGAATCACACCGGCAGCCACTCGGTGGAAGCCATCGTCATCGACAACGGCTCCACGGACGGCACCGGGGAATTGCTGGAAGGGATGCTGGCTGAGCATCCAGAGCTCCGGGTGGTCCACTGCGACCACGTCATCGGCGACGCCGCCAGCAAGAACATCGGTCTGAAGCAGAGCCGAGGCCGTAACATCGTGGTATTGGACGGTTCGGCGGAGATCACCGGAAATATCCTGGACACCATCGCCGAGCAACTGAGCGATCCGACAGTTGGCATCTTCGGTCCCTGGGGACTCAGCACTCCCGACATGCAGCATTTCCACGAAGAAGTGGACAGCGGAGACGCCGACGCCATGCAGGCGTATTGCATGGCTTTCCGCCGGGAAGAGGTCAACAACGTTGGCCTGATGCGCGAGTGCTTCCGTTTCTACCGGAACCTGGACATCGATTATTGCTTCCAGTTCAAGGACAAGGGGTTACGAGTGGTCGCCGACTCCAGCCTGCCCCTGGTCCGCCACGAGCACCGCCAGTGGACGGAGCTGGACGACACCCAACGCGACGAACTCAGCAGGAAGAACTTCGGACGCTTCCTAAAGCGGTGGGGCAACCGCCCTGACCTGCTGCTGGCCGCCGACGCCGTGGGGTTCGAAAGCCATCAGCAGTTCCACCATTAAGCTGGGTTGGACCTGTCCAGAACTGCCTGCTCCTCCGGATCTCAGCGCCAACTCGGTATATTATGCCCCGCCTTTTCCTTGACTCTGTCGTTCGATAACCAAACTCGCTGGGGAAACTTCTTGATTTTATCGACCGTGACGCCGGGCCGGACAATCCGATTTAATCGATACCGCGGAACTTTACATAACGGAAGCCCGTAATCGTTCACGGATTCAGTATGGCGACCCCGGTTCTTTGGCCAAAAAGGACCGTGATCAAGGACTGTGATTCCATCCCTGACATGCGATATTCCTCATCATCGATTATCCAATACTCAGTCTTGACGGTGTGCCTAGCCAGTGCTAGATTCCGAGCAGGTTCAACAGTGAATTTCTTGCCCCCTGGCGCCGCCCCGCGGAGCGCCTAACCAATGTCCGAGATTGCCGAAAGACTATTGGCTGGCGAACAAAGGGCGCTATCAAGGTTGATCACCCTGTTGGAAAGGGGAGACCCGGCAGCCGCCGAAGCAATGAAGGTGGTGGACGGGCATACCGGAAGGGCTTACACGGTGGGGATCACCGGTCCTCCCGGCGCAGGAAAGAGCACAATTGTTGACCACCTGACTCAGTTGGTGCGGGAGACAGGCTCAACAGTAGGCATCATAGCTGTCGATCCCACCAGCCCATTTAGTGGCGGCGCCATACTGGGCGACCGCATCCGAATGCAACGCCACTACCTGGATTCCGGGGTATATATCCGCAGCGTAGCCACCAGAGGCCAAGCGGGTGGCCTGCCCCGAATCGTCAAAAGCATGGTTCGGGCCCTCGATGCCGCCGGTACTGACCTGATATTGGTCGAGACCGTGGGCGTTGGGCAGACCGAGCTAGGCATCATCAGCGTGGCGGACACCGTCCTGGTAGCGATGAATCCCGAGTCGGGCGACGCTATCCAGACGCTGAAAGCCGGGGTGATGGAAATAGCCGACATTTTCCTGGTGAACAAAGCGGACCGGGAAGGGGCAGACCGGATGGCCGGGGCCATCACTGGGATGCTCCACTTGGCCGCAGCCAGTCCCGAGTGGAGCCCGCCGGTGTTGCTGACAACAGCTCATACCGGGCAGGGCATCGAGGATCTTTGGGGTAAGATCCAGGACCACCGACAGTACCAGACCACCAGCGGCGACCTTGAGGTCCGCCGCGGAAGACAGCGCAGGGCGGAGTTCTTAGAGGCAGTGGAAGAGGTGTTGGCGCAGCGTCTTCGTAACAGAGTGGTAAACGACCCAGACCTTATTGCTATTTTGGAGCAGGTATCGGCGAAAAAAGCTGATCCGTACTCCGCAGCCTTGGAGTACCTGGAATCATCTCTTTTTTCGGCAGACTGGCCTGATACACCAAAGGCGTAACTCCCGTTAGCGGGCCTGGATAGATACGCCGGTGCGGCCGGGCAACTCCACTGGATCTTCCCTGCGTAAACTTGCCCCTACAGCGGGGCCGGGGAGCACTGAACTATCCGATTCACGGACGTGGAGATTCGTAATGTCAGTTCTAGGTGTTGATTTAAGGGCGTCCGCAAAGAAGCCATCTTCCATCGCAATCTTAGATACCCAGTCCCATCTGACCGAGCTTAGCAGTTTCTACGAAGATAGCGAACTGACTAAGTTGGTGGACGCCCTCCAGCCAGACCTGGTGGCCATCGGCGCCCCTCTGAACCTGCCATCCGGTTTTTGTTGCTTGGACCAGGCCTGCGATTGTAAGTTCTCGGTGTCTGACAGGAAGGGCCGTCTGCTTGAGCTCGAACTGGCCAAGATGGGGATCAGTTGCTTCTACACCAACAAAGGTTCCATCATCAGGGACCTGATCTACCGCGGGATACACCTGAGCAAGATCCTCCGGGAATCGGGACACAACGTGATCGAGGTATACCCTCACGCCACCAAGATGTTGCTCTTCGGCGACAAGGTGCCGCCAAAGAACAGCGCCATCAGTGTCAGTTACATGATCGGCCATCTCACACCGCTGGTTTCTGGGATGGAACGGCACGCCGACGACCTGGACCGGAATACTTGCGATGCGATAATCAACGCCTACACCGGACAGCTTCACGCTCAATCTAAGACCGACGTATTGGGCGACCCTGAGGAGGGCATTCTCGTCCTGCCCAAGCTGCCGAACTGATCCGGGGCGCCGGACCCCGAACAAGGCCTACTAAGAGGCCCAAGCCCGGATCAACCGACCTGGGCTTAGGCCTCTATTTTTTCGATCAACGGAGGCCCCCGCTGACCTGGCAGCGAATGGCTGAGCCGCATGGCCATATCGTTTGGGAACAATGACGCTTGTTATCACCGAGCGGCCCAACTATTTTTGGTTAATCGTGGGAATCAATAGCGGGTTTCGATCGGAATCGGCAGACCCGACGCAGGAGGTTTGAGATTTGGAACTGCATATATACGGACGGAATCTGGAGATTGACGATACGGTCCGGGAGCACGTCGAAAGCAAACTTAATCTCATCGACCGCCATCTACCGGGTATCACAAATGTGACTGTGGAGTTGGCTTTCGAAGCAACCCGGTCGCACAACGACCGGATAGTGGCTCAGGTAACTTTGCACGTGGGCCGGACGTTGTTGCGAGCCCAGCAGCGGGCCGCCACCACAAAATCAGCAGTGAGCTCGGTGGCCAAGACCCTTGACCGGCAGATCGAACGGTTCAAGAGCCATGCCTACCGCAGCGAGCGGAGCCGTCTCGCAGGCCGCGGCGGCGTTGGGGACGAAGCCCTCGAGGAGATTGCCAACAACGGCGCAACAGGGTCTACTGAAGTTTTCGCCGGTGGTCAGGTGGTCCGGCTAAAAGAGTTCGATATGGAGCTGACGAGCGTCGAGCAGGCGGCGGCCCAGATGCAGTTTCTGGGCCACGATTTCTACATGTTCTTGGATTCCGAATCGGACAAGCTCAGCGTCATATATCTCCGCGGGGACGGGAATTATGGACTGATTCAGCCGAAATAGCGCCATAGGTTCTTACGAAGAAGCCCGCCCTTCCGAAGATGGAAGGGCGGGCTTTCGTTGTATACGATCCTTGGCTGATTATTGGACTTGGCGCTATTTGGAGTTGCTGTCTTCGTTGCCCTGGTTGCCGCCCATGCCCAGGAAATTGCCCAGCATGGATGTGAACTCCATCGGGAAGATCCATTTGGTTGACGGGCTCTCGCCCAGGGATTTCAGTGTCTCAAAATATTGGAGGCTCATGGTCCGGCCGTCGGCGTTGCTGGCAACAGCGTTGATGCGTTCCAGGGCTTCGCTGAATCCCTGGGCCCTGAGTACGGCAGCCTGCTGTTCACCTTCCGCCATGAGAATCTCCGCCTGGCGCGCGCCTTCGGCCGTCAGGATGGCCGCACGTTTCTCGCCTTCGGCGATATTGATCTGAGATTGCCTGGCGCCCTCGGACTCGGTGATGTCGGCTGTTTTGATCGCTTCCGCCGATTTCTCCCGTTCCATGGCCGCTTTCACGCCGGGAGGCGGGTCGATCTCGTTGATCTCCACCTGGGAGATCTTAACCCCCCACCGCTCGGTGACCTCGTCCATCCGCACCTGGAGGGCGTCCCGGATGCGCTCCCTTTCCGCCAGGGCCTCGGACAGCGTTGTGGAGCCGATCACCGCTCTCAAGGTGGCGAAGGCCAGGTTCACCACGGCCAACTCGAAATTCTGGATCTCCAGGACCGCGCGCTCGGCGTATTCCTCCATTATCCGGTAGTAGATGACGAAGTCCATGTCCACCACCACGTTGTCGGCGGTGATGTACTTCTGGGTTGGCACCCGTGTCACCCGCTCCCTCAGGTCAACCTTGGTCCCGTGGTAGACAAACGGAACAAGGAAATGCAACCCAGACCGCCGGGTGCCGACGTATGTACCAAACTTTTGCACGATCATCCGTTGGTATTGCTGTACCAGTACAATTCCAGCTGCCATGGCTTCCTCCCTATGTGCCAGGCGTTGGATTAATTTGCGAGTTGCCTGGATGTATTACGAGTTTTCTTGCGTTTCTGGATCAATCCGTCGAAAAACCGTCAAAATAAGGCCCTCTACACTCCTGACCTCAACCGGTTCACCGATTCGAATCACAGTATCATCTTCACTTACCGCTGTCCAGGTTTCATTTCCCACCATGACGATCCCCTTGGGCGCCAGTTCGCCGGTCACCCTGCCAAGCATGCCGGTCAGGACCGACGCCTTCTCCGGTGGTCCTTCTTTGCGAGACTGATAGGCCAGCCCAACGACATACACCAGGGCCAGGCCAACGACGCCGCCGGTGCCCGACAATAGCCACCGGTTCACGTTGATCGATGGCAGCGTTGGCGATGAGTCGCCGAATTGGGTGAACAGCAACAGGCCGCCAACCATCAGACTGACGATAGCGCCCACGCCCAATATCCCAAACCCCGCCACCACCACTTCCAGCATTATCAAAACCGAGGCCAGGACTATAAACACCGCCCCGGCCCAATTGACCGGCAGGTTGCCCAGGGCCAAGAAGGCCAGCAGCAGGCAGATCACCCCCACGACTCCCGGCGCGACCAGTCCGGGGTTGAACATTTCGACCACGATTCCCAGTCCGCCAACCGTCAGCAATATGAACGACACATTCGGGTCGGAGATGAACTCCAAGAAGTGCTCTAGGATATTCTTCTCGATGGTACGGATCTCCAAACCTTCGGTCTCAAGCACAACCATTCCCAGGGATGTATCCGCGGTGAGCCCATCCAGCTTTGCCAATAGGTCATCCAGGTCTTCGGCTATCAGGTCCACTACGTTGTCGGCCAAAGCTTCCTGGGCTGAATAAGAAGCCGCGGACCGGACGGTCTCTTCCAGCTTGTCTTCGTTACGGCCCCGCGTCTGGGCGATGCTCCTGATCAATGCCGCGGCGTCGTTCTCCACCTTGCTGGCGAGAGTGTCTTCTAGGTCCTCACCGGTGGCGGATATAGGGGTGGCAGCGCCGATGTTGGTCCCAGGGGCCATCACCGCGAAGTTACCAGCCGCCGTGATGAAAGTGCCTGCCGAGCCGGCCCTGGCGCCCTTGGGCGATACGTAGACCGCCACCGGGACCGGCGACTCCAGTAGCAGTTCAACGATTTCCCTGGTTGAACTGAGCAGTCCCCCAGGCGTGTCCAATTGAATGATGAGGAGTTCAGCGCCGTCTTCCTCAGCTTGGTCGATGGCCCGGGAGATGAACCCCTCTTTCACGGAGTTGATGATTCCATCGACGGTCATGACCAGGACATGGGGGGAATTCGGCCCTTGGGCGCGGGCCAGCACCGGCCCCAGCATGCCGGTGATCAGCATGCTCAAGGATATAAACACCAGGGTGAGACGGACCAATCGGAGCCGCTGGGTCATAAGATCCACCGTCGAGGTTCGAGGACCTTTGATCGTTTGGAGTTGTGATCGTCCAGATTAGACCGGGGTGCCCGTTTTAGCTATGGAGGCTTCGGTTGACGATGCCTCCGCTGGCTCGGGGGTAAAGATCTCAGCCGGCCCGGGCGGTTTTGCCACTCGCGCCAGCAGTGGGTTCACCAGTCGTAGAACGCCGCCCAGGGTCGGGTGCCCCATGATCTTCCCAATCATTGAGCTATGCCAATCAAACGACACATCGGGAGAGGCAGCCAATTCCGAGACAAAGCCGTTCTTGCCAGCCTGGCAGATCAGAGCGCTGATGTGATTGTCGCCTAAGAATTCAAACACCCGGCGGGCGGAGTACCCTACTTCCAATTCATTGGATAAAAGGTTCTTCCACCCTTTCTGATAGGTAGCTAAACGGTGGGCTGATAGTTTATCGTCGCGCAGGGCCTGCTGCAGGGTGTTGGAGGCAACGTCACTGGCCATGAGGGAGTAGAAGATTCCGCCTCCGGTTGTCGGCTTCACCTGTCCGGCCGCATCACCCACCACCACTACACGGTCGGCGTAGGTCTTGCGCAGGGGCCGCAGCGGGATGCCCCAGCAAACGGGTTTGTCCACCAGTTCCGTGATCTTCCCTTCCACCTGCCTAGCGGAGACGAATCTGGCGAACCGTTCCGGCGCGTTCTTGCGCACCAGCAAACCAGCCAGGGCATATCCGGGCTGAGTCGGCACCAGCCAGGCGAAGAATCCGGGGGCAACGTCCCGGCCCAGATACACTTCAACCTCGTCGACACCTTCGGTCTGCACCAGTGCCTGGACCCCCACCACATAATCGGAAGGTTCCCCCAGGCCCAATTGGCGGTTCAATTGGGAGCCGAACCCGGCAGCCAAAACCAATGCTCTGGCATCAGTCGTGCCGTTGTCAGTTACCACCGACACCCGGTCTTTGTGTTGCTCTAGGCGGACCACTCGATGGCCCAGCAGATACTCGGCGCCTGCCTCCCTGGCCCGGTCGGCGAATGACGCTACGTAAGCCACGCGGTTGACTACTCTCGCCACCGGGTTGGGGGTCTCAAACCTCACAACCTGGTTGGATGGAGAAATCACATTGGCGGCGCTGATCTCGCGGTAGACCAGACTGGAGTCTATGGGGTAACGGCGAAAACATTCCTCTCCGACCAATCCGGTGCAGAGTTTGTCGCCGATGATTTCTCTGGAGTCGATCACGTTAACGCCGTAACCCTGGGATGCCAAGGAGAGGGCGGCGTTATTGCCGGCGGGGCCGGCGCCCACCACTATCACGTCCTGCAAATTGAGCGTACCTCGAAATGACCCCGTATCCGGGGCCGGTTGTTACGCGGCGATTATACTCCCAGGCCACGCCTTGGGTCATACAAAGTAGCGCGTCAGTTCAACAGTTATTGTAAACCTGCCGGCACTCAAAATCAGGCCGCTCCTGCTGAATTTTCAAGCCTTGACAACGCCTAGGCTGGGTGTATAATTTCGCCAAACGGATAATTGGTCAGACCACTTTATAACCAGCGGGATTCTCTCCTTGACAATGCAGTCGGAATTGCCGAACCTACAGGGCCAGCGGCTCCACGAGGCTATCGTGGAGCGGTTCCACGCCTTGATCAAACAAGGGTCTCTGGAGCATGGGTCCAAATTACCGGCGGAGCGGGTGCTGGCTGAGCAATTAAAGGTAAGCCGGAGCTCTGTCAGAGAGGCCATCAGGACCTTGGAACTCCAGGGGCTGGCCGTGAGCAAGCCCGGTTCGGGTACCTTCATCAACACCCAGAGTCTGGACGCCGTAACGACGCTGATGACCTCGTCATTCGGGACGAGCGATGCCCAGCTCCATGACATCTTTGAGGTCCGCCACCTGCTCGAACCCCAACTGGCGGCATTGGCGGCAAAGCGGGCCACACCTGAAGACGTGGACCGGCTTTCGGCGATCTTGGTTGAACAGCAGCGGCAGATCATGGAGGGCGAGACCGGAGTTGACGCCGACACCGAATTCCACTTCGCGTTGGCCACGGCCACGCATAACACAGCGCTGGTCAAAGTTGTGAGCGCTGTTGAAGACGTGTTGCGCCAATCTCGGGACCAATCATTGCAACAACCGGGCCGGCCCCAGCGGTCTTTGGACTCGCATCGTCAGATACTGGAAATGGTCCAGGCGCGAGACCATCTGGGTGCGCGGTCGGCCATGGAACATCATCTAACGGCGGTGGAGCCGTCTGCGGTCTACCCCGCCGGGGCAACAACCGAATAGCGATAACCTGATAACCCAAAGCTGAGGAGGATACCTATGGCTACTCTAGCTGTGGAAGTGGTGTACCGGGGCATATTCCAGCGGACTCTGGCCCGGAACATCGTCCGAAACATAGTTTTCGCCGCCCGGAAAGACGGCAAGATCGGCACAGCCTTTGGCCGCTACAGCGACTCTCCCGAAAGGAACGGCATCCCAGCCAAGCAATTCGCGATCGTTTGCGACACGGCGCTGGAACTCGAAGAGAGTTTGGCCGTTTACGAAGCCAAAAACGTCGACGTCACGATCAACGTCGACGATGCGATGTGCAAGGGCATCGAGTCCTGGGCCTGGTACGGTCTGCAACCGATCAACGAGTTGACCAAGGCCGGCGGCACTCTCATCGTGACCTCACGTCAGAGTGCTGATTCCTTGCTGGAGGACATTCACCAGAAGGAAACGCCATACGACCTGGCCATCATCCCCAGCACCGTGAGTTTCTCCGGTCTCTGGGTCTACAAAGACGACCATACCGACATGCGGATACTGGGCACGCTGTGTAAGGTTTGCCCCGATCTGGTCAGCCTAAAGGCCATGTTGGAAACTATCCAAGACCAAACCGGCAGCGACACCAAGGTCGCCTCGGCCCAAAAGGCGTTCGACCGGTCTGTCACTCGGCCAGTGGAACCAGGTGAGGGCAACTCGGAGACCCCTTTCAGCTTCGACATGCCGGGCTGGAAGACCATGGAAGAGGGGCTGGTGATCCGCGCCCTTCCCGCGGGTACCGGCTACGGAGGCGGCGACGAGGGTTACGTCCCCGGCCGCAGCAAGGTCTTCAAGAAGTGGAGCACCCGGTCCATGCGGCCGGTGATCAACTTCGAGACCTGTATCAAGTGCACCCTCTGCTGGCTGCAATGTCCCGACACCTGTTTCGACGTTACCCCAGACGGCCTGTATGACGCCAACATGGAATCGTGTTGCGGCTGCGGCGTCTGCGAAGCCGTCTGTCCGGTACCCGACTGTGTGACCATGGTCGGCGAGTCCGAATTCAACGACAACGACAGCCAATGGGAAGCCTGGCAAAAAGACAAAGACGGTTACAACAAGTGGATGACGGTACTGGTTGAGAATCAAAAATCAGAGACCAGGACCCACGGTTTCCACCACGTCGGCGGATACGCCGACGAGATCAACGAGATGGAGGAAGCCTAATGGCCACCGCACAGGCAGCGCTCTTTCAAGAGTCCACCGAGGAACTGATCAGCGGCAGTGAAGCCATCGGCATCGCCTGCGCCCTCGCCGACGTCGACGTGATCACCGCATACCCCATCCGGCCTTATGACACGGTGATGCAATACGTGGCGCGTCTCAAGGCTGACGGCGCTTTCGACTTCGATTTCATCATTGCCGAAAGTGAGCACTCTCAGTTTGAGATCGTGAAGCACGCCTCCGCGGTGGGCGCTCGTACTTTCACCGGCTCCAGCGGCGTGGGCTGGTTCTACGCCTTTGAAGCCATCACCGTCACCGCCGGGCTTCGGATGCCCGTGGTGGCCATGGTCGGCAACCGCGCGCTGGACGACCCAGGCGCCTTCGGGGTTGAGCACAACGACGCCATGGCGGTCCGAGACCTGGGCTGGCACCTCTACTGGGTTGCCACTGCTCAAGAGGCGCTGGACATGGCGTTGATCGCCTGGAAAGTGGCCGAGGACCCTCGGGTCCTGTTGCCATTTGCTCTGAGCTGCGATGGCTCATTCCTGACTCACTCGCAGGCGATCGTGCAGGTCCCGTCCAAAGACCTGGTGGACAGGTTCTTGCCCAGTTATCAGCGCGGCACGCTGCAATTGCACCCGGACAACCCGATCACCGTGGCCCCTCAAGTGAACGAGGACTGGCTGATGGAGATTCGGAAGCAAACCGACGAAGCGATGCGCCGGACCTCCGGCGTGATCCAAGAGGCCCATGACGAGTTCCGGGAGATATTCGGACGGGGCGACCCCAGCCCGTTCATCGAAGAGTACATGTGCGACGACGCGGAGATAATCTTGGTCGGAATGGGTACACTAGCAATGCCGACCAGGGTAGCCGTACGCCGCATGCGGGAGGCCGGCAAGAAGGTCGGATTCCTACGCGTCAAGTTCTTCAGGCCCTTCCCGGCCGAAGAGATCCGGGCCGTTCTGGGCAAGGCCAAGGGCGTGGCGGTCATCGACCGCGACTATTCTTACGGCTCTCCGTCTTTCGCCGGGGTCCTGTTCCACGAGCTTCGGTCCACCCTGTACACCCTGGACGACCGGCCCATGATGTTGAACTTCATCGCAGGGCTGGGCGGTAGGGAGGTCATGGTTCGCGATATAGATCAGATAGTAGAAACCACCCAAACAGCCATCGAAACTGGTAAAATCGAGCAAGAGACCACCTGGGTCGCGGTAAGGGAGTAAACATAATGGCTACTCTGCAAGAACTTCCCCCGGTAAAGGGAGTCAAGAACATTCAGTTGGAGGAGTTGTACTCTTCCGGTCACCGGACCTGCCAGGGATGCGAATCGGCCCTGGTGATGCGGTTGATGATTAAAGCCGCCGGCCCTCGGACCATCGTGCTGGGCAGCACCGGCTGCATGTACGTGGCCAACACTACCTACTACAGCACACCTTGGGTCGTGCCCTGGATGCACACTCAGCTTGGGTCATCCGGCTCCGCCGCCACCGGCACCGCCGCAGGCCTATCTGCCATGATGCGCAAAGGCAAGATGCAGAAGGAACCCATCAACGTCATTGCCTTCTGCGGCGATGGCGGCGGCATGGACATGGGCCTCTCCGCAATCTCAGCGGCCCTGCAGCACGAGGAATACAATTTGTTGATCCTCTGCTATGACAACGAGTCTTACGCCAACACCGATATCCAGGCTTCGGGCGGCACGCCGTGGGGCGCCAACACCACGTTTAGCCCACCCGGTAAAGAGACCCGGATCATGAACAACCGCTGGAAGAAGAACATGGCCCCCATGCTCGCCGTTGGCCATCCCAACGTTAAGTACGTGGCCACCGCCTGCGGTTCTTACGGATTGGATTTCAATAACAAGATTCGCCGCGCCCTGACCATCGGCGGCCCAACCTTCATCCACAGCATAGACCCCTGTCCCAAGGGCTGGGACTATGACCCCAAGTACTCCCACGAATTGGGGATGCTGTCCATCGAGACAGGGATCTGGGTCCAATACGAGATCATCGAGGGTGAGTTGACCCTGAACGGCCCCAGCCGGGCGATCGCCAAGGGTATCCGGAAGCGGAAGCCCGTGGAAGATTACCTGATGCGCCAGGGCCGCTTCGCCCACTTCACCCCGGAAGACATCAAACACTTCCAAGACAAAGTGGACGAGACCTGGGAGAAATGGTGGCTCCCCGGCGTAATTCCGATCTCGGCCAGCCAGGAAGCGTAGGGCGCTACGCGCGCTAGATACCTACCGGTAGACCAGCGTTCTAAAAAGAAGAGTGGGCGGACTTGGTCCGCCCACTCTTCTTTTGGGGTTCTGGCTTTTCAAAATGGCTTGTTCGATTTCTGTCATTCCAAGAAGCGTAGCGACGAGGAATCCCTTTTTCGGGTCAAGCGCGTTTCGCCAGAGCAATGTGACGCCTATCCTTTCGCGGAAGGATAAGGGCCACAGGTTAGGACCAACATTGCAACAATGTCATTCTGAGGCCGTAGCCGAAGAATCTTCCAAGCTCTTCTTAGCAGACCCTTCGTTTCTCTCGGGGTGACATCAGAAAGGAACAAAACCTAACAGCAATGTCATTCT
>Ga0208830_1000015_pt1 | contig 143503 bp, 148 predicted proteins | sample DeeseametaMP2634_FD_184169 | JGI IMG/M metagenome (GOLD analysis project Ga0208830, IMG submission 184169) | Marine microbial communities from the Deep Atlantic Ocean - MP2634 (SPAdes) | ecosystem: Environmental > Aquatic > Marine > Oceanic | place: Northeast of Antigua and Barbuda, North... | reverse complement strand
ACGTCTCCCCGCCCATGAAATAGAACAAGTGGTTGAGTTGAACTTGAGAAAAAATATTGCTAGACTTTTAAATAACGCTGATGACCCACGACAGGCTCACCTGATAAAGCATCTAGCGGATATCCCCGGACCGGTCCTGATCAAAAACCTTGTAACTAAAATTACAATTGATCTTGATCATCTTCAAATTAACATCAACTCGGATGGGCTGAGGATTCCAGCGCAAGATTTTCTCCAGATTAGCCTGCCTGAAAATGCGATCACAGACAATAATGTAACCGTATCCTATTCTGTCCGGCGGGGTCGAAACGGAGCCATCATCATCAATCCTGATCAGAATAAAAACAAAGCTATTCTCGATCTGCCTGCAGATGAATTAAAGCGCCTGATCCAAGGCATCGACTGGCGCGACCGACACTTTGCCGGTGAACAAATGTCCGATATTGCAAAAGCTGAAGGATACAGCAACTTATACGTTAGAAGCACGATTATGAAGAGCTTTGATTCCCTGATGCGGAAAATGTAATTCCCTGTTAATTCCCTGATCATTTAATAACCAATTAGCCAAAATAGGCTCTCAAGCTATATATTCTCTCTGTTTTAGTTAAGCATCAATATCAGAAAAATAAATATTCCCTGTAAAATTCCCTGTTATCAGGGAATTAACAGGCAAACGCACCGCAAAATTACGATTGGAGAATTTAGGGGCAAATTAAATGAAAATCCTATTCTTCGCAGTGCGTCCAAATCAGCAGGCATAAAAAAGCCCGCACACTGCGGGACTCATCGGCTGCTTTTCTATAAGGCATTGAAAACAAAGACTTAATGGCGGTGACGGTGGGATTCGAACCCACGATACGCTATAAACGTATACACGCTTTCCAAGCGTGCGCCTTCAGCCGCTCGGCCACGTCACCTTGATCTTGAGGGGGTAATCTAGCGCAAATAAATTAAAATGTTAAATGATATTTTTGCCGGTATCTAGGCTGTTGCTCTGGCGGCAAGCACGCCTGTTTTCTTCAGGCTTAAAACCTGAAGCAGTTTGTCTTCACCTGCGCCAGTGACCAGAACGATTTTGTTTGTGCGGTCAATCAGCTCCTTTTCTTCCAAAGGAATATTAATGCGCGCCAATGTCGCAACGTCGCCTGTCGCCTGTACGATGTTGATGGATTGTGAGGAGAGGTCAAATTCAACGTGGTTTGGGGCTTCTTCAAAGTCATATTCGATGGCAAGGACGATTTTATCATTTTCAAATGCAACGGCTGAATCCGCTTGCAGTTCACCGTTAAAACCTTTTGTAAAACTATGTTCGTTGACAATAGGCGATGTCACATCAGTATTGGCAGAAAACAGGTTCAATAATCCATTTAACATTTTATGTCCTTTTATGGTCTGATTCTGGCCATATATTACATATTTCCGGAGTGGAATACAAGCTTTTTGAAAAGATTTCTAAAAGACGCCTTATAGCCCAGATATTCGGGGTGGAATTGCACCCCCAGAAAATAGGGGCGCGAAGGGTCCTCGATCGCCTGCACGACACCGTTTTTCTCCTGCCCTGTAATCTCTAGGCTGTCGCCAAGACTGTCGACAGATTGCGTATGTATGCTGTTAACACGACATCTCTTTGAGTTCAGGGTCCGCCCGATCAGACTATCTTGCTTTTGAATATACATTGTCTTGCGATAGAAAATATTTGCAAGAAGCGAGCTGGGATATTCAGCCTTTTCATAGGCCAGCTTGACGTCAAAATGTAGTGTGCCGCGTCTGTAAACGTTTATAAGTTGGGCGCCGCGACATATACCCAGAACAGTGCGGTTGTTTTTTTCCGCGCGCGACAATAGCTCCAATTCCATTTTATCGCGTGCATGATCGTAAATATAATTGCTTTTGATGTTCCCGCCATAGAGATCCGGAAATATATCCGTGCCGCCGTTCAAAAGCAGGCCGTCAAACGTGATATTTTGATAATCGTCAGCCGGTGTAATACGCACAGGCCTGCCTCCATAAAGCCGTATAAATAACGCGGAGAAAAAACAACTGACTTTCTGACCATGAATTGGCGACGTAATCGCGATGACAGGCTTATGATCAGGCATTTTTATACTGCTTGATATGTGTGTCAAGATAGGCGACCCATTCATGATCGATGCCCGATATCAGCTCGGGTTTACGCATTTTGTAGTGTGCGGCCATTTCTTTTAAGGTCTTCTCATTATCCGAAAGCTTTTCAATCTGCTGCCATGTATTGATAGCGTCATAAATGCTCCAGTTATCCTGTCCGACGGATGAATTCGGCATACGAAAATGCCAAGCCGGGCGTTTTTTTATCAAACTGTTATTGATATGTTTCTTGACGCGGTCCTCATCTAGATATGAGAACAAAGGCAATAAATCCAGCGCATAATTTCGCGACGGATTATAAAGAATGTAATCATCAATAAGCTGGGCAAGATCCGGCACATAGGAAGGGTCGAGAATAAACAGATTATAATCTTCGGAATAGGGGGCAGCATAGCCGCTGATCTTGCGCGTAACATCCATATCTAATTGCACGGCAACCCAATCATACAAGACGACAAAAGCACGTAAACTATCGAGGATATCCTTGGCCTTAACCGAGCGCATTTCGGCATTGATGTGATAGCCGAATGCGTAGAATAATGATTCTTCGGTGCCTGCTGCACCCTCTTTGTGCAGGGCTTCGACGATATCCTGCATCAAATGCAGATTATCTTCCGACAGGGGCGGGGATACGATTTCTGTTGGCGCAACCGTTTCCAGAATTTCGGGAAGAATCTGATCTGCAATACTTTCAATAGAAATGGATTTCGGATCGAGGTCTTTTTGCGATTTGGCTTTTGCAGATATTTTCTGTGCCAGCTCTACATCAAGCTCAACGATAAAATCGCCAAGGTTTTCACATGCAATTGTATAATGCGTTTTGTGATCGCTTTGTATTTTTCCGCCAGTGGCATCGGCAACAATCTGTGCCGACCTTGCCAAAGGAACGCCTGCATATTCTATTTCAAGGCCAAAGCGACGCGGCTTACCTTCAAAGTTTTTTACCAACGTTGTCATGATATATTTATATCACGATTTCAAGTATCATTAAACTGAAGACTAAGGCCTCAGGACATTATATATGATATCCAGTATCAAATCTGTATCCTCGTCAATCAGAACCACATCATCTCCGACAATGCGGCGGGCCAGATTTTCGGCACGCGCCGGAAGGCGGCTTTCCAGATTGTCAGGCAACATTCTTTTCTCAAGGCCTGGTGGCAGACGGCCGTTCTTTTCCAACTGTTTTTGCAAACCGGGTGGTAATGTATCACGTTTGGCCAGTCCGGGCGGCAGGCCCTTTTTGGCTTTTTTCGATGTTTTGCCATCATCATCGTAATAATCTTCAAAATAATTTTCGATTTCTTCACGTTCATAATCGGTGAAAATGCGCTGTAAAATTCGGTTTTCCAGACGTTCGACGCGACGATCTTCGGCGGTCACATTGTTATTGTCTTTTGATGACATAGCATTTGCGCCGACGGGCAGCATAAGCACTGCAAGTGCAGAAAGAACTGCAATTTTCTTGTTAATCATTTTCATTGTTATCTCCTGTTATTAATTCTGTACGCTTATACATACATACGTGCCAATGACGGGGTTCCCCTGCAAAGAAAGAGGCCCGACGAAATATCAGGCCCCATTCCTTATAAATATTTGTCGCAAAAGATAATTATTTTCCAACAAATTTTGTGAGTAGATCCAGCGGTAACGGCAGGATAATTGTATTTGTTTTGTCGTTCGTGACATCCTGAAAAGATGACAAGTAACGCAACTGCATCGCATTCTCCGAGCTGCCCAGTTTATCCGCAGCCTCGACCAATTGGTCGGCGGCCTGACGTTCACCTTGCGCGCTGATGACGCGGGCGCGGCGTTCACGTTCGGCTTCAGCCTGACGTGCCATTGCACGTTTCATGCTGTCATCCAAATCGATGTGTTTCAGTTCAACGTTTGAGACTTTAATACCCCATGTGTCCGTCTGATCATCCAAAAGCTCGCGGATGTCTTTTGAAAGTTTGTCGCGTTCTGACAGCATTTCATCCAGATCATGCTTACCCAAAACAGAACGCAATGTTGTTTGTGCCAGTTCGGACGTTGCGCGCATAAAGTCAGCCACCTGGTTGATTGCAAGGTTCGGATCAATCACACGGAAATAAATGACGGCATTCACTTTGACCGAAACGTTGTCTTTCGAAATCACATCCTGCGATGGCACATCGATTGTGCGCACGCGCATGTCGACTTTATGCATACGTTGCACAAACGGGATCAGAATAATCAGGCCGGGGCCCTTGATGCCTGTATATCGTCCAAGTGTATAAACAACACCGCGTTCATATTCATCCAGAATTTTGAAAATCTGGAACAGGATGATGATCAGAAAAAAGAATCCGAAAACGGATAATCCAGCAAACATTTTATTCTCCTTTAATAATTGGTTTTATATTAGAAACGGTTAGGGTTAATTTTTCCTTTTCAACGACATAGACAATGTCATTTGTTTTAAGTGACATTGGCGTATTTGATTTTGCGGCCCACCGTTCGCCCCATGTTTTAACTTCGCCGTGACTGCCATGCCATTCCAGAACGGTGGCTTCCGATCCGATCAGGGCTTCCTCGCCGGTTGTCACTTTTCGTTTATGTGCGCGTGTTGCCATACTTAGCACGACAACCAAAACCAAAAGGCTAAGACCTGTAACCAAAGCAATCACCTCCCATGAAATGCCAAAACCCAGAATATCCGTATCAATCAAAATCGTTCCTCCCAATGCAAAAGCGATGGCACCCGCAATCCCCAGAACCCCGAACGAGGGGACAAAGGCCTCGGCGCTCATCAAGGCAACACCAAATAATAATAACACGACGCCTGTATAATTCACCGGTAATACGTTCAGGGCGAACAGGGCAACAGCCAGACATATAAATCCGACAATCCCCGGAACAAAAGCACCGGGGTTTGCAAATTCATAGATCAAACCGTAAAAGCCAAGGGTCATAAGAAAAAATGCGATATTCGGGTTTGAAATAATCATCAGAATCTGTGTCCGGATATCGGGTTTTACATCGACAAATTCGATATTTTCTGTATCAAGCTCCGTTTTTTTTCCGTTTAAATCTATGGTACGCCCGTTTATTTGGGTCATCAGGTCGTCAAGGTCCTTGGCGACAACATCTATGATATTTTCCTTTAGGGCCTCTTGAGCGCCCAGACTGACAGCATCGCGCACGGCTTTTTCAGCCCAATCGGCATTGCGGCCACGTAATACTGCAAGCTCGCGAATATAGGCAACGGCATCATTGACGGATTTTAATTCCAGTGCTTTTGAATTTGTTTTCGGCGCTTCAGATGTTTCGTTTTCTGTTTCCTCGGGAGAATTCTTGTCGTTTCCGCCCATTTGAACAGGTGTCGCAGCCCCAATGTTGGTTGCAGGGGCCATCGCGGCAATATGACTGGCATATAATATGTAGGTTCCGGCGCTGGCCGCGTGTGATCCTGACGGGCTGACATATGTTATAACGGGTATATCAGATGCCAAAATCATCTGAATGATATCCTGCATTGATGTCACAAGCCCGCCGGGCGTATGCATTTTGACGATTATAAAACCGGCGTTTTCATCAGTGGCTTTCGTAAATTCGCGTTGGAAATAATCCGTGACCGCAGGGCTGATCGGGCCCTTAACCTCCATCACGTGTGCAATTTTATCTGAACGGCTATTTTCTTGTGCCTGACTGCTATTCAGGCTGATTGCCACGCCTGATAACATCATAAACGCAAAAAATAATGTCTTAAATATATTCATGTTTCGACCCCCGTCTGTAAACAGGATAGCAGGTCGCCCCATGATGGCAAGAGGGGTTTATTTAAAAACTTTTTTGATGTCAACCGGCGGCGTATTTGTGTTGGCGGCTTTTAGTTGCGGCGGTACTTTCTTGGGCAGGGCGCCATAATGCTGAATGATTTGCGCCGACCACATACATCCTTGTTGCGCGGCCATTTTCGGGGGCAGGCCATCAATGACACCCTTCAGATATCCGGCTGCGAATTGATCGCCGGCCCCGCACGTATCGACGATGCCTTCAACTTTTTTAACAGGCACGATATGCACGCCTTGATTATCAATAACATAGACATCTTTCGCGCCATTGGTCAGGGCCACGGGGGCTTTCAGTCTTTTGGCGGCCGCAAAAATCTCCTCATCAGTTTCGACCTGATACAGGGTTTTAAATTCATCTAGGCTGCCAACCAGGATATCGGCTTGGGCCGCTAATTCTTGAATGCGGGCGCGTTCTTTTTCCATCAAAGGCTCGCAATTCAAACTGAGGGCCAGTTTTCCGCCTGTGCGCTTTAGGTGGTCTGACACAAAATCGATGGTACTGCGTCCCTCGTCAGAGAACATTAAAAACAGATCTAGATGCACAAAGCGCGACTGATCAATCATATCAAGATCAATGTCCTCGGGGGTCAGTTTATCGCCTGCGCCGCTGTGGACGGCAAAGCTGCGATCTTTGTCAGGTGTAACATAGCTCATCAGCGCGGTCGTGGGTTTTTCCGGACATACAACAGGCATAAATGTCAGGCTAAATTTACCGATATCCTGATTGAATTGCTGTCCCAAATCGCAAGTGCCGATTTTACCGATCAGCCCGACACGTCCGCCGGCCAAGGCCATGGCTGTGATGATGTTTGTTGATGGGCCACCGATTGTTTTCATTTTAATGTCAGGATGTTTTACAAGTCGATTGAAAAGGTCTGTGTTGATGTAATTTGAATCGGTTTTGCGAAGGCCGTGATCCGACAAATATTGATCTGAAACTGTCTGCGTAATATCTATTGTGACCGAACCGATTGTTGTAAAATCGTACAGATGTTTTTTTGCAGACATGCCACGCTCCCCAACATGATTTGAATATAATTCAGGCTAGCAAGCGGGCAGCGATTCGATAAGGCGAAACTATGCGATTTTTAAAATCTTTTCCGATTTTTCCAGTTCGGCGATCACGGCTTCTCCCATTTCGGCGGTCGAGATTTTTTTGCATTCGCCGGACGCGATATCAGCCGTGCGCAGGTTTTGGGACAGGACAGAATTAACAGCTGTGTTCAGCGCTTCTGCCAGATCACCGCGGTCAAAGGAATATTGCAGCATCATACCGAAGCTGAGGATTGTCGCCAGCGGGTTTGCAATGCCTTGGCCTGCAATGTCAGGTGCTGATCCGTGCACAGGCTCGTAAAGGGCATTTGTGATTTTATTATTTTCAACCGCGCCCAATGATGCCGAAGGTAACATGCCGAGCGATCCGGTTAGCATCGCGGCTTCATCCGACAAAATGTCGCCAAACAGATTATCTGTCAGAATGACATCGAACTGCTTTGGATTACGCAGCAATTGCATCGCGCAATTATCTGCATACATATGATCCAGCTTTACATCTGTATAATTCTCGCCATGCAGTTTTGTGACTTCCTCGCGCCATAAAATTCCGGATTCCATCACGTTTGATTTTTCACAGGACATGACATGATTGCCGCGTTTGCGGGCCAGCTCGAACGCGACTTCGGCGATACGTTTAATTTCGGATGTTGTGTAGGATTGTGTATTGATCCCTTTGCGTTCACCATTTCCAATGTCTTCGATTCCGCGCGGCTCGCCAAAATAAACGCCGCTGGATAATTCGCGGACAATCATGATATCAAGACCGCGGATAATTTCAGGCTTCAGGCTGGAGGCACCAATCAAGGCATCAAACACAAGGGCAGGGCGCAAATTTGCAAACAGATCAAGTTCCTTGCGCAGTTTTAAAAGGCCGGCTTCGGGGCGAAGCGCGTAATCAACATCTGCCCATTTTGGCCCGCCGACAGCACCTAATAAAATGGCCTCTGCGGCGCGTGCTTTTTCCAACGTTTCGTCAGCAAGCGGTGTGCCATAGGCATCGTAGGCGCAACCACCAACGTGATCTTCGGTAATATCAAATCTGATGTGCCCGTTATCCTGAAACCAGTCCATCACTGCGCGCGTTGCTGATACGACTTCGGGGCCGATCCCGTCGCCGGGCAAAAGCAATACATTGTGTGTGTTTGTCATTCTTTACTCCCTATAGCCAGCTACGTTTTGTTGCGATGTCGGCTTCGAATTCTTCGATCTTGGATTTGTGCTCCATGGTCAGGCCGATATCATCCAAACCGTTCAACAGGCAATGTTTGCGAAACGGGTCAATGTCAAATTTCATCGTTTCATTATTGCCGCGGTGAATGGTCTGGAATTCCAGATCAATTGTCAGGTCCTGACCTTTGGCCGCATCATCCATTAATTTTTGCACATCGTCTTTCGGTAGAGTGATCAAAAGAATACCGTTTTTAAAACTGTTGTTGAAAAAGATATCGGCAAAGCTAGGCGCGATAATGCATTTAAATCCCATATCGGCAAGGGCCCAAGGCGCGTGTTCACGTGATGACCCGCAGCCAAAATTATCACCGGCCACCAGAATTTCGGCGCCCTGATATTCGGGCTTGTTCAAAATAAAATCGGGGTTTAGTTTTCCGTCATCTAGATAGCGCATATCATCAAAAGCATGAACGCCAAGGCCGCTGCGTTTAATGGTGCGCAAAAATTGCTTTGGAATAATCATGTCCGTATCGACATTGGCAATATCCAGCGGTGCTGCTTTTGCGGTGAGTGTTGTGAATTTGTTCATGAAAGAAACTCCCTAACGTCTGCCAGTTTGCCTTTTATGGCAGCGGCGGCAGCCATGGCAGGTGACATCAGGTGCGTGCGTCCGCCTTTGCCCTGACGGCCTTCGAAATTACGGTTGGATGTTGATGCGCATCTTTCACCCGGCTCCAGCCTGTCAGCATTCATCGCAAGGCACATCGAACAGCCCGGCTCGCGCCAGTCAAATCCGGCCTCTTTTAAAATCTTATCCAGTCCTTCAGCTTCGGCCTGTGCTTTAACAAGGCCCGATCCCGGAACGACCATGGCGTAAACGTGATCTGCCACATGCCTGTTTTTGGCAATATCGGCAACAGCGCGGATATCCTCGATGCGGCCATTTGTGCAAGACCCGATAAAAACCTTGTCGATTTTAACATCTGTCAGGTGCATGCCTGCTTTCAAATCCATATATTCAAGGGCGCGTTCCTTGCCTGCAATATTCGGAATATCTGCTGTAATCGGCGCAACGTCTTCTGGGCTGGTACCCCATGTGACAGTTGGCGCAATATCTTCGGCTTTGATCAAAACCTCTTTATCAAAAGTGGCGCCCTCGTCAGTCGGCAGGGCCCGCCAATATTCAACAGCCTTGTCCCAGTCTTCGCCTTTTGGTGACATCGGACGGCCTTGCAGATATTTAAATGTGGTCTCGTCTGGTGCGATCAGGCCAGCGCGTGCGCCGCCTTCAATTGACATGTTGCAGACGGTCATGCGGCCTTCCATCGATAGGCTGCGCATCGCTTCACCTGCGTATTCAATCACGTAACCCGTCCCGCCAGCGGTTCCGATAATGCCGATAATGTGCAGCACCATATCCTTTGCTGTTACGCCCAATGGCAGTTTGCCTTCAACCGTGATGCGCATCGTTTTTGATTTTTGCTGTAACAGGGTTTGCGTTGCCAGAACATGTTCAACTTCGGACGTGCCAATGCCAAAAGCCAGCGCACCGAATGCTCCATGTGTCGCCGTATGGGAATCCCCGCAGACAACCGTTGTGCCGGGCAGGGTAAAGCCTTGTTCGGGCCCGATGATATGAACGATGCCCTGACGTTTGTCGAGCATATCAAACAGTTCGACACCGAAATCTTTGCAGTTTTCAGACAAGGTATCGATCTGCAGTTTGCTTTCGGGGTTATCAATGCCCTTTGATCGGTCAGATGTAGGAACGTTGTGATCGGCAACCGCCAATGTGCGGTCGGGGCGGGATACTTTGCGCCCTGCCATGCGCAGACCTTCAAAGGCTTGCGGGCTGGTGACTTCGTGAACCAAATGGCGGTCGATATAAATCAGGCAAGTGCCGTCATCCTGCTGCCGGATTACGTGGTCATCCCAAATTTTTTCATAGAGTGTGCGTGCTTTTGTCATGACGTTATTTTACCGATCAGGCATCATAAGTACATCAGAAATTTTATCGGCATTTGTTGCCAGCATCACAAGGCGGTCAACACCAAGGGCGATGCCCGAGACATCTTTCATACCGTGTTCCAGCGCTTCGATCAGTTCATAATCGACAGGATAATCATCGCCGTAAATTTCTTTTTTAAGGGCCATGTTTTTTTCAAAACGTTGTTTTTGTTCGCCAGCATCGCATAATTCGCCAAAGGCGTTTGCCAGTTCAAGGCCGCAGATATAAACCTCGAACCGCTCGGCAAAACGCGGGTCGGATGCCTTAGGGCGTGACAATGACGCCATTGAAATCGGGTAATCATAAATAATGGTCGGGGCGGGGTGGCCGAGCTTCGGTTCGATATCCTCCAAAAAGATGCGAAAGAACAGGTCTTCGAAATTATCGCCGTCGTGATAGTGATGCGGGGCCAGAGCCTTTAGGCCATCAATATCCTCAAGGCAGGATTCAAGATCTACACTCGCGTATTTTTCAAAAGCCTCGCAGACTGAAATCACTTCCCAAGCCTGAAAGGCATCTGAAATCATTCCGCGGAATTGATAGGGCGCATCATGCGCTGCGCGGATCAGGCCGATGGTCTCATCCATTAATTCTTCGTAATTAATCCCTGTATGGTACCATTCCAGCATGGTGAATTCGGGGCTGTGGTTGGGGGAATCCTCGGCGTCGCGAAAGCATTTGCAGATCTGATAGATTTTATCCGCGCCACCAACCAGCATTTTTTTCATCGCAAATTCGGGACTGGTATGCAGATAATAATCGCGCGTTTCACTGTAATCGGGTTTTGTATAGGTTGTTTTGAAAGCCTTGATATGCGGATCCATTACCGCGGAATGCTGTAGGGTGGGGGTTTCAACCTCGAGATAGCCCAAAGCATCAAAATAATCGCGCGTTTTGCGGATAACACCAGCGCGTTTTTTCAAATTTTCCAGTTTTGGGCCGAAATGATCGGGGTGCCACCATTTGATTTGGCTATTTAATTGACTCATAAGGCTTGACTCTTTGCATAAATGGGTTTAAAAATCAGCCAAGATTAGCAAGACCTCTATCCAAAATCTATAGAGTTTTGCGCTCCGCGTCCCCTGATCGGCGAAATTACGCTCATCGGGGTTAAGATGCATTGTAACGAAAGATAGGAAAAAACATTGTTTGAAAACCTTTCACAAAAGCTAGGCGGCGTATTTGATAGCTTGACCGGCCGCGGCGTTTTAAAGGAAGAAGACGTCGACCGCGCCATGCGTGAAATTCGCGTCGCGCTGTTAGAGGCCGATGTCGCCCTGCCGGTTGCAAAAGATTTTATCGCTCGCGTTAAAGAAGAAGCCATAGGCCAGCAGGTTGTAAAATCGGTTAAAGCGGGTGAACAGGTTATTAAAATCGTCCATGATGCGTTGACAGATATGCTGTCGGCGGGCGAGGGCGAAGAAGCTTTGAACCTGTCAGCCAAACCACCTGTTCCGATTTTGATGGTCGGTTTGCAGGGTGGTGGTAAAACGACAACGACAGCTAAGCTTGGTAAATTCCTGACCGAAAAAGAGCGTAAAAAAGTTCTGATGGCGTCACTGGACGTGTATCGTCCCGCGGCACAGGAACAATTGAAAATTCTGGGTGACCAGATCGGCGTTGATACGCTGGAAATCGTTGAGGGGCAAAAGCCTGATGCGATTACCAAGCGCGCCATGAAGGAAGCCGGCCTTGGCGGATACGATGTCGTGCTACTGGATACGGCGGGACGTCTGTCTATCGATCAGGAATTAATGGACGAGGTTAAAACTGTCCGTGATATTTCAAAGCCTGCTGAAACGCTGTTGGTTGTTGATGCGATGACAGGGCAGGATGCTGTCCAGACCGCGAAAAACTTTAACGAAGAAATCGGCGTCAGTGGCGTTGTTTTGACCCGTATTGATGGTGATGCCCGCGGTGGTGCGGCCCTTTCGATGCGTGCTGTAACCGGCAAGCCGATCAAATTCATGGGTGTGGGTGAAACAACCGATGCCCTCGAGCCGTTTTACCCGAACCGTATTGCAGACCGCATTCTGGATATGGGCGATGTGGTATCGCTGGTTGAAAAGGCTGTTGATACGATTGAACGTGACGAAGCCGAGCGCATGGCCAAGAAAATGGCCAAAGGTAAATTCGATCTGGATGATTTTGCAGCCCAGCTGAAGCAAATGCGCAAGATGGGCGGTATGGGCGGCTTGATGAAAATGCTGCCGGGCATGGGCAAGATTAAAAAGATGATGGGCGATGCCGAGCTGGATGACAGCATTATCGTCAAACAGGAGGCAATTTTGTCTTCCATGACAAAAGACGAACGCGCGAACCCACAGGTTATGAATGCATCGCGCCGTAAACGTATCGCCGAAGGTTCAGGAACTGATGTTCAGGATGTGAATCGCCTGTTAAAACAGTTCCAGCAAATGCAGTCCATGATGAAGAAAATGAAAAAAATGGGCGGCGGATCCATGATGAAAGGGATCGGTAAGATGTTTGGCGGCGGCGGAATGCCCGATATGGAAGAAATGGCCAAACAACTTGGAGGTGAAATGCCGGGTATGCCGACGGAAAATGATCCATCAGGTCTGGGCCCGAACCCATTCGGCCCGGGCGGCCCATTGGGCGGCGCTGGCGGTCTTGGTGGTCCCGGAATGGGCGGTATGCCGGACATGGACGAGATGGCAGGGATGCTGGGCGGCGGCGCAGGGCGTCCGACCAAAAAACTGAACAAGCGCAAGAAAGCGCAACTGGCAAAAGCCAAAAAGAAAAAGAAGTAATTATTAAAAGAAACAACGAAAACAACTAAACCAAGGAGAAAGAAAATGGCAGTTAAAATTCGTTTGGCACGCGGCGGTGCAAAAAAACGCCCTTATTACCGTATCGTAGTTGCGGATGAACGCGCACCACGTGACGGTCGTTACATCGAACGTATCGGTTCATACAACCCGATGCTGCCGAAAGGTGACGAAAACCGCGTTCAACTGGTTACAGATCGCGTAAAATACTGGTTGGGTGAAGGCGCACAGCCAACACGCCGCGTTGAAATGTTCCTGGCTGACGCTGGTATTGCAGACAAGAAAACACACAACAACCCACAAAAAGCCGAACAGTCTGAAAAGACAAAGATGCGCTTGGAAGAAAAAGCCGAGAAGAAAAAAGCTGCTGAAGAAGCTGCCAAGGAAGCTGCCGCTGCACCAGCGGAAGAAGCCCCTGCAGAAGATGCCGCTCCGGCTGAGGAAGCAACTGCCGAGGCACCTGCTGATGAGGCGAAAGCTGAAGAAGCTGCGGCTGAGGCACCTGCTGAAGAAGAAAAAGCAGCAGAATAATATAAATGTCATTCCGGCGCATGCCGGAATCCGGAATTTTGAAACTGGGTCCCGGCGTTATGCCGGGATGACTTTTTTAGGATGTAAAAATGTCTAAAAAAATCTGCATTGGTGAAATCTCGAACGTTCACGGCGTAAAGGGGCAACTGGTTGTGCGATCTTTTGCCGAGAATCCCGAATTGTTGCTGTCAGATCATGTCACGGACGAAAAGGGCACGCGCGCATTTCATTTTGACGGTCTGAAGCCGCACAAAAATGCTTACCTGACGTGGCTGGAGGGGGTTGATAATCGCGAAGATGCCGAAAAACTGAAACGCACAAAGCTCTATATCGAGCGCGAACACCTGCCCGAAGTTGAAGAGGGTGAAATCTATCACGTCGATATGATCGGCATGATGGTGCATGAAAATGAAAAAGAAATCGGCAAAGTAATCGCGGTGCAAAATTTCGGCGCCAGCGATTTGTTGGAAATTCAGCGTCAGGGCGCAAAGAATTTTTATCTGCCCTATACCGCCGATACGATTTTGAATGTTCAGGATAATGTGATTTCGGTTGCCATCCCGAACGGCCTGCTGGAGCTGTATGACTGATGGTTTTTAACGTGAATATATTGACGTTGTTTCCCGACATGTTTCCGGGCGCTTTAAATGACGGCATTACAGGCCGCGCCCTTGAAAACGGTCTATGGTCTGTGAATGCCGTCAATATCCGCGATTTTGCCAAAGATAACTATAAAACCGTTGATGATACGCCCTTTGGCGGGGGTGCGGGGATGGTCATGAAAGCGGATATCATCAGTGATGCTGTAGAAAGCATTCAACCCCGCGGACGTATGATCTATATGTCGCCGCGCGGCAAGGTTTTGAACCAGAAACTGGCACGTGAATTGTCATCTGAAGAAAACCTTACGATTTTGTGTGGCCGATACGAAGGTGTGGATCAGCGCGTTCTGGATCATTACGAATTTGAGGAAATCTCGATCGGCGATTATGTGCTTTCAGGTGGGGAATTGGGGGCGATGGTCCTGATCGATTCGTGTGTCAGGTTGTTGGATGGTGCCGTTGGAAATGATGAAACAACCCTCAATGAAAGCCATGAAAATGGACTTTTGGAACATCCGCATTATACGCGCCCAGCAGTTTGGAGCGCGCCGGATGGATCTGAATTATCTGTGCCGGATGTCCTGTCATCCGGACATCACAAAAACATAGATGAATGGCGCAAATGCGAGGCAGAAGCGCTGACCCGAGAAAATCGCCCCGATATGTGGCAAAAATATGAAAATAATGGCTGAAATGCTAAAAATAACTTGCATCTTAACGGCTTTTTAGGGTAAAACACCCATAATAATGAAGGTCAAAAGGATTTTTGACATACGGGCTTATGCCACGATGTCTTCAAAGTCCTAAAAACAATAGGCCATTATACGGTTAAAAAGAAACAGGAACCGCCGGGGCAGATACAGGATTTGCTTTCGATTTTCGGGTTCCGATGAACAAAAGGTATAAGACCATGAACGAGATTGAAAAATACGAACAGCAGCAGATTGAAAAGCTGACAACTGAAAAAAACATCCCTGATTTTAACCCTGGTGACACAGTGCGTGTGAACGTACGCGTTGTTGAAGGCACGCGCGAGCGTATCCAGGCCTATGAAGGCGTATGTATCGCAAAGGGCGGCAAAGCGCTGAACCAGACATTTACAGTGCGTAAAATCAGCTATGGTGAAGGTGTGGAGCGTGTATTCCCACTGTTCAGCCCGAAAATCGAATCTATCGAACTGGTCCGCCGCGGTGACGTGCGCCGTTCGAAATTGTATTACTTGCGCAACCGTCGTGGTAAGTCTGCACGTATCGCAGAACGTACAACGGGTCACGGTTTGAACAAGACTGACACAAAAGCCAAGAAAACAAAATCAGCTAAGGCAGCAAAAGCACCAGAGAAAAAGGTCGCTGCAGGCTGATTAATTCAGAATTTACCAAAAGCCCGTCTTTATGGCGGGCTTTTTTATGCCTTAGATCGCCATCAGGTTTTTAATCAGCAGATAAGACAATAAAAGGCTGAGTACAATAATATAAACACGGCGCAGGTTGCCTTCGGACACATAGTCGGTAATTTTCGCCCCCATAAAGCCTGCACATAAGCAGCCCGGGACCAAGGCCGCCATCAATTGCCAATCGAGATACCCTTGGATGCCATAGTTTATTCCGGCGGCTGAAAGACTGAAAAGGCTGCACCAATTCGCCATACTTATAATCGATTTCATGTCGTTTCGCATGATATAAGATAGTGTCATGATAATCAGAATGCCGCCGCCCGCACCGATAAACCCCTCGTAAAGGCCCAGAACAAGCCCCGCGACAGGCAGCGCAATTTTCCAATGCTTAAACGATATATCGCGGTGAATTTGGCTTTTTTTTCTGAAGTGGGTCGCAATATATAAAAAACCCAATGTACAGACCCCCAGAATAATCCATTTCACAACGGATTCCGGCATACGGGTCATGGCATAGCTTCCGATAACGGCGCCGATGACAAGCCCGGGGGCAAATCGCATACTCGCCGCGCGGATATGCGCTGAATGGGTTTTTGTCGTCAGCAAGAAGGCTACGCTACATAAGGCTGCCGACGCAATATCATTGGCAATCGCCTGTTTGGCTTCGACCCCTGCCGCAAGCAGGGCGGGCTGAACAAAAAAGCCGCCGCCGCCAAACATGACTCCAAAAGTCTGGCCGATCGCGGCTGCCAGAAAAATAAAAAGGAGCGCGAAGAGCGTCAAGCTTGTTTACCGCCGCCCTTGTAGATGTGCATGATGTCAGACAGCAGTTTTACACCGCTTTCAAATGGACGCTGGAATGAATTGCGGCCGATGATCGACCCGTTTCCGCCGCCGTTATAAATATCGCGCGCGTCTTGCAGAACATCTTTATCGTCTTTCTTACCACCGCCTGAGAATACAACAATGCGGCGACCGTTAAAGCAGCTTTTGACAACATGGCGAACACGTTCGGCCTGTGTTTTAGTCGAAATATTATGCTCTTTAAAGACCTTTTTCGCTTCTTCCTGTTCGACATGATCATCGGGTAATTTCACTTTGACGATATGTGCGCCCATCAGGCACGCCATATGTGCGGCATAGGCAATGGTATCAATACCCGTTTCGCCTTTCTTCGAGATGTTCGGACCGCGAACATAGGCCCACATCACAGTCGGCAGACCGAAATGTTTGGCTTCTTCCGACATTTCCTTGATTTCTTCCATTTGCTCCAGCATGTCGTCGGAGCCGGGGTAAATCGTAAAACCGATCGCCGAACAGCCAAGACGCAGGGCATCGGCAACACTGCCGGTGATGGCCTGATCTTTGGCATCAACCAGAGAGTTCGAACTGTTCACCTTTAAAATGGTCGGTATGGCGCCTGCAAATGTGTCCGCGCCAGCCTCGAGCGCGCCAAGAGGGGCTGCATAGGCACTACAACCCGAGTTTACAGCCAGTTTATAATGGTAATGCGGATCATAGGCATGGTGGTTTGAAGCAAAACTGCGTGCCGGTCCGTGCTCGAACCCCTGATCGACGGGCAGAATAACCATCTTTCCTGTGCCTGACAATTTGCCTTCCATCATCATACGGCATAGGTTCGACTTTGTGCCCGGGTTATCACTTTCGTAATAACTCAGGATTTTTTTGACTTTTTGTGTAACGCGCATAGAAACCTTCCTTTTTTCAATTTTTAATAGGATGCAAAGAATAGCGGCATTTATCAATCAAAATATATTTGACATAACTTGAAAGCGAGTGTAAGATCAGTCTTTTTAAAGGGAATATTTAAGATGAAAACATATACTCTGGATGATATTCAAATACTTAAAGCAGAACATACATCTGCCCATGAAAGTCTATTGTCTGAAATCAATCAGATCAAGCAGGACCCAAAAGTGAGGTTACCGCCACATATTCTTGGGAACATCTTTAATGCGCACAGTAGTTATACAGTTGTACTGGATCGTGTGGAGGATAATTTATGCAATGACACAGCTTGCAACCCAACCGATCTGGAACTGATCGAAATTAGAAGTGTCCATTATACCCGTCAGGTTGCAGATTTTTTCAGATATTCAAAACCATCGCCACTATCATAAAAAACCCGCCATCAAGGCGGGTTTAAAATATCATTTAGCCTCTTAGACTCAGTTAGGACTTGGCTTAGTTTTGTGTGTCTTGGCCAAAGCGTCCAAACCGGAAGAGGTGGTTTTTATAGAGTGTGTAATTGTTCCTAGAACACCACCGCCGATGGCAAGGGCAGAGGCACTGGTTAGAAGAAAACCTGTTGCCAATGGCCATGTCATGACCCCAGCGGTCAAAGCGCCAACACTTAGAGCTGTTTTAAAGGCGTTTTTCAAAAAGCCTTTGGACTTTTCTTGCAGGGGTTTTAATTTTTCATTGAAATCATCGATATCGTATGATTGCTGGGCGACTTTAGTCATCTTTCCGCCGTCAATCACAGTTTTGACAGCGCCGAACGCGCCGTCGACTATGGCAACACCAGCCACGCCTAGTGCGACCGGTGTCGCGGCGAATGTAGCCAAGAAAGCACCCGCGGCAATGACGCCGGCATTAACTGTCAGCCCCATCATAACTGTAAAAACAACAACGCCCTTTGCGCCGCTGCTCCCTTTAGGTTTAGACGCTGACAGGAACGATTCAATTTCTCTTTCTAGGCTAGACATATTAGATACTCCAAATAGTTGATTCGGAGCAATGATATGAAAATAAACACCGCCTGTCAATTACATAATTATAGGTTGGCGAGCTTAACAGCAGTATCAGCCATACGGTTTGAAAAACCCCATTCGTTATCATACCAGCTGAGAATTCGAACAAGCGTGCCGTCCATGACTTTGGTTTCGTTCAAAGCAAAGATGGAAGACCGTGGGTCATGGTTAAAATCAGACGAGACCAGCGGCTCGTCATAGCATCCCAAGATACCTTTGAGCTCGCCATCGGCAGCCTTTTTAATCGCATCCTGAATTTCTTCAACGGATGTTGCGCGACTGGCCACAAATTTCAGATCGACAACCGATACGTTTGGGGTTGGTACGCGCATCGAAACGCCATCCAGCTTGCCGTTTAATTCGGGCAGGACCTTGCCAACAGCTTTGGCGGCACCTGTTGAGGTCGGGATCATGTTCAAAGCGCCTGCGCGGGCACGATGCAGATCCTTGTGGTTGCTGTCAACCAGTTGCTGATCGCCTGTATAACTGTGAATGGTTGTCATGAAGCCACGCTCGATACCAATTGCGTTATTCAAAACATAGGCAACAGGAGCCAGACAGTTTGTTGTACATGATGCGTTCGATACGATTTTATGATCAGCTGTCAATTGATCGTCATTGACACCATAGACAACGGTGAAATCTTCGCCATCACCCGGGGCAGAAATCAGAACCTTTCTTGCGCCGGCTTTGATATGTTTCCCTGCGCCCTCCTGATCGCGGAAAATGCCCGTACATTCCATCGCGATGTCAATTTTATGTTCGGCGTGCGGCAGATTGGCAGGGTCGCGTTCTTGCGTACACAAAATCTTATGCCCATCGATCACCAGATAGTTGCCATCGACTTTCACATCTGACGGGAAACGCCCATGCACTGAATCATATTCCAGCAGGTGCGCATTCGTTTTTGTATCTGACAGGTCGTTAATGGTGACAACCTCGATATCCTTGCGGCCCGATTCATAAATCGCGCGCAAGATCAAACGTCCGATACGGCCAAATCCGTTAATTGCAACTTTTACAGTCATGATAATATCCTTTGTTTTTCTATATTAATTTTTTGACAGCATTGACGGCGGCATCAGATGTAATGCCGAAATGTTCGTATAAGACTTCGGCTGGCGCGGAATCGCCAAAGCCATTCATCCCGATAAAGATACCGTCGGTGCCTATGAATTTCTCCCATCCAAAACCACATGCGGCCTCGATTGCGACTTTTGGCAAGTTTTCACCCAGAACGCTTGTGCGGTATTTGCGGTCCTGTTTAAAGAACAGCTCGAAGGATGGAACAGAGACAACGCGCACGTTGATACCATCTTCTTTTAATTCTTTCTGTGCCTCCATAGCTAGTTCAACTTCGGACCCAGTGGCCAGAATAACAGCCTGCGGGTTATCGCAGTCAGATAGAATATAGGCACCTTTGGCACAGAGGTTCTCGTCAGTATGGTCTGTGCGCAATGTGGGCAGGCCCTGACGGGTCAGTGCCAGAATACTGGGGGTTGATTTTGCGTTTAATGACAGCTCCCAACACTCTGCTGTTTCAACCGCATCGCATGGGCGGAAAACATGGACGTTTGGCATTGCGCGCAGGGCTGCCAGATGTTCAACAGGTTGGTGTGTAGGGCCGTCTTCGCCAAGGCCGATGGAATCATGCGTCATGACATAGATCACACGCTGTTTCATCAAGGCCGATAGTCGGATAGACGGGCGGCAGTAATCTGTGAAGCTCAAGAATGTTCCTGAATAAGGGATCACATTGCGATGCAACGCCATACCATTCATCATGGCAGCCATTGCATGTTCGCGCACACCGTAATAAACATAGCGGCCGTTAAAATCATCGGCTGTAATGCCGCCCATACCGTCCACAAGCGTCAGGTTTGATCCTGTCAGATCGGCAGATCCGCCAATCATTTGCGGCACAGCCGGAATAAGGTGTTCCAGAACTTGTCCGGATGCTTTTCGTGTCGCGACTTTGGGTTTGTCTTTTGATGTTTTTTCTTTAAAGGCACGGATTGGCCCTTCGATCAATGGCGCGACATTTTGGCTTTTCATCGTGTGCCACAGTGAACGAATGGTGTCATCCGCACTATCAAGGCGCACTTCCCATGCCTTGCGGGTTTCGGTATTTGCCCGTCCGGCAGCGCGCCATTCATTCAGGATATGGTCAGGAATTTCAAAAGCGCCGTAACCCCAGCCGATATTTTCGCGTGTGCCTTTAATTTCGTCATCACCCAGCGGGGATCCGTGCGAAGACGAGCTTCCTTCTTTGGTCGGGGCACCGAAACCGATTTTGGTTTTGCAGGCAATCAGTGTTGGGCGGTCTTTGTCGAGTTTGGCCTCGGCAATCGCTTTGGTGATGTGTTCTTCGTTATGGCCATCAATGCGGCTGACACCCCATCCGTAAGATTCAAAGCGTTTTAAGACATCCTCGCTGAATGACAGGTCTGTCGAACCGTCAATCGAAATACTGTTATCATCATAAAGCACAATCAATTTGCCAAGCTTGAGGTGACCCGCCAGCGAGCATGCCTCGTGGCTTATACCCTCCATCAAACAGCCGTCTCCTGCAAATACATAGGTATGATGATCAACCAGATCTGATCCGAAACGCGCGCACATCAGCTGTTCGGCAAGGGCCATACCAACGGCATTTGCAATCCCCTGACCCAGCGGGCCGGTTGTTGTTTCAATACCGCTTTCGATATCATATTCGGGATGGCCCGGTGTTTTACTGTGCAATTGGCGAAAGTTCTTGATTTCATCAAGTGTGATATTTTCGTATCCCGTCAGATAATTAACAGCATACAGCAGCATTGACCCATGACCGTTTGACAGGATAAAGCGATCACGATCGGCCCATTTAGGCGTGCTGGGATCAAACTTTAAAAATTTGGTGAAAAGGACGGTTGCAATATCGGCCATACCCATCGGCATGCCGGGATGACCTGAATTTGCACGCTGTACGGCGTCCATTGACAGGGCGCGGATGGCGTTCGCCATATCCTTATGAGTGACTTCCGGTGTGGGTTGTTTTTCGGCTGTGTTCAAAGACATCTGATTCCCCTGATATATTAAGAATTTCTGTGCTTATCCTGCAATTCTTGGACGTAAAATGCAAATGCTTTTAGGCGGCGTTCTGTTTTTCAATTTCGTACGTTTCCATCGGGGGGCATGTGCATGAAAAATTACGATCGCCCATCGCGTTGTCGACACGGCTGACAGGCGGCCAGTATTTCTGCGCACGTAAATAGGGCAGTGGGAATGCAGCATCCTCGCGATTATATTTGCGGTTCCATTCGTCGCCGCAGATCAGCCCCATTGTATGCGGGGCGTTCGTCAATGGACTGTCGGCTAATTCAATTTTACCGTTTTCTATTGACGAAATTTCAGCGCGGATTTTCAGCATCGCATCTGCGAAACGGTCCAGCTCTTCTTTCGATTCTGATTCTGTCGGCTCGATCATCAGGGTATGGACCACGGGCCATGACATCGTTGGTGCGTGAAATCCGAAGTCCATCAGACGTTTTGCGATATCATCAACGTTTACGCCATGGTCATTTTTAAATTTGCGCGTATCCAGAATGCATTCGTGCGCGACCATACCGTTTTTACCGGTGTACAAAATTTGATAGCCTTCGCCGAGGCGTTTTTTCAGGTAATTCGCATTCAAAACGGCAACCTGACTGGCGCGTTTCAAACCTTCGCCGCCCATCATTTTGATATACATCCATGATATGGTCAAAATCAGGGCTGATCCGAACGGTGCTGCCGTCATCGGTGCTATCGCCTTTTCACCGCCTGTTTTAATAATATTGTGGCCAGGCAGGAACGGTTTTAAATGTGCGGCCGCGCCAATCGGGCCGACACCGGGGCCGCCGCCGCCGTGTGGAATACAAAATGTTTTATGCAGGTTCATATGCATGACATCCGCGCCGAATTCACCCGGACGCGCTGCCCCAACCATGGCATTCAAATTGGCACCATCCATATAAACCTGACCGCCATTGTCATGAATGATTTTGCAAATTTCGCGGATGGAGGTTTCAAAAACGCCATGTGTTGACGGGTATGTCACCATCAGGGATGACAGGTTATCTTTATGCTCGCTTGCCTTTGCTTTTAAATCGGCAACGTCGATATTGCCGTTTTCATCACAACCGACAACCACAACATTCAATCCGGCCAAAACAGCGCTGGCAGGGTTTGTGCCGTGTGCCGATTGCGGGATCAGGCAAATATTGCGGTGGGCATCACCGCGTGATTCATGATAGGCTTGTATCACCATCAGACCTGCATATTCACCCATTGCGCCGGAATTGGGTTGCAGGGACACGCCTGCGAAACCTGTGATTTTACACAGCATGTCCTCCAGCTCGGCAATCATTTCACGATAGCCGCTGGTTTGATCAACAGGTGCAAAGGGGTGGATGTTTGCAAATTCAGGCCATGTGACCGGCAGCATTTCAGCTGTGGCATTCAGTTTCATTGTGCATGATCCCAGCGGTATCATCGAACGGTTCAGGGCGATGTCCTTATCTTCCAAAGATTTCAAATAACGCAGCATTTCCGTTTCGCTGCGGAATTTGTGAAAGACGGGATGTGTCAGATAATCTGATGTGCGTTTCAGGCTTTTCGGAATTATGCTTTCGGGCGCTTTTTCAAAATCAGGAATGTCACAGCCGAATAGATCGCACAGTTTTTGAATGTCTTCGGCCGTCGTTGTTTCATCGCAAGATATCAAAAGCGCGCCATCTTTCAGGCAAAGGTTTATGCCTTTCGCAAGTGCGGCTTTATATATGTCTTCGGCCTTTTGCGTTTTGATATGCAACGTATCAAAGAAATTTTCGCTGACCTCGAAGCCTGCTTTTTTCAAAGATACGGCAAAGGCGCACGTAAATGCATGCACACGCTGCGCAATCTGTTTCAGACCTTCAGGGCCGTGCCAGACGGCATACATGCCTGCGATATTCGCGAGCAAGACCTGCGCTGTGCAGATATTACTGGTCGCCTTGTCGCGGCGGATATGTTGTTCACGCGTTTGCAGGGCCAAACGATAGGCGGGCTTGCCGTCTTTATCAACAGACACGCCGACAATGCGTCCCGGCATTGCGCGTTTGTAATCATCACGTGCTGCAAAGAACGCTGCATGCGGACCGCCAAAGCCAAGCGGCACACCAAAACGCTGGGATGATCCGAATACGATATCAGCGCCCCATTCACCGGGCGGTTTTAATAGCGTCAGTGCCAAAAGATCGGTTGCGACACAAATAATAGCACCGTCTTTTTTGATCTGACTGTAGTCCTGAACTGCGCCATTCGCATCTGGGTATTGAAGCAAGATGCCGAAACAATCCTGCGTCATCTCTGATGGTGCGCAAAGTTTGATTTCAATATCAAGCGGTTTCGCGCGCGCTTTCAGAACGTCAAGCGTCTGCGGGAAAACCGTATCAGCGACCAGAAAGACGTTTGATTTTGATTTCGATTGACGCTGGGCCAATGTCATGGCCTCGACGGCGGCGGTGGCTTCGTCCAGCAGTGACGCGTTCGCAATTTCCATGCCCGTCAGGTCAATGACCATCTGCTGATAATTGACCAAAGCCTCCAGACGCCCTTGCGAAATTTCGGGTTGATAGGGCGTATAGGCTGTATACCAGCCCGGATTTTCCAACAGATTGCGCAGGATCACAGGCGGTGTGATGGTGCCGTAATAGCCTTGCCCGATAAAGTTTTTGCAGATTTTATTTTTGGATGCGATCCCCTTTAGGATATCAAGCGCAGCACGTTCCCCCATTGGGGCGCCGATACCCAGACGATCAAAATTCTGGATATCATCCGGTACGACAGCCGCCATCATATCGTCAAGGCTGTCATAGCCGACAGCGGCCAGCATCTGATCTATTTCATCAGAACTGGGGCCAATGTGGCGGTTGATAAAATCGGGTTCTGCAAAAATAGGATTCATGACAGGTTATCGATATAGTCCTGATATTCGTCTTCATCTTTCAGACCGGATAGCTCAGAATCATCATGGATTTTGATCTTGTAAATCCAGCCGTCACCTTCAGGATCGTCATTAACCAGCGATGGGCTGTTCGATAGAGCTTCGTTGACTTCGATGATTTCACCGCTGACAGGTGCATAGATTTCGCTTGCAACTTTAACGGATTCTACAACGCATGTTTCATCGGTCTGGTCGAATTGTTCGCCAACTTCGGGTAGTTCAACATAGACAACATCACCCAATTGGTTTTGCGCATATTCGGAAATACCAACAGTTCCTGTATCACCGGTAACGCGAATATATTCATGATCTTCGGTAAAGTAGATATCAGCCATTTTAACTATGCTCCCTTTTTGGTTTTTGATTCGATAAACGGCATTTTAGATACTGTGACGGGAATCAGCTTTCCACGCAAGAGGGCATTTACAATCGTCCCCGTTTTTGCAAAATCACGATTTATATATCCCATGGCCACAGGCTTTTCAAGACTGGGCGCGAATGTGCCACTGGTGATATGTCCGATTTTATTTTTGTCCTCATCGAACAATTCAACACCCTCGCGCAGGGGCGCACGACTGTCAGGCAATAGACCGACACGTTTCATTGATGTACCGTTTTCAATTTGGTTTAAGATTTTTGTGGCGCCGGCAAAATCAGCGGCTTCACGTCTGTTTTTCTGGATCACCCAATTCAGGCCAGCCTCAATCGGGGTGACATCGTCATCCAAATCGTGACCATAAAGGCATAATCCAGCCTCGAGCCGCAAAGAATCGCGTGCGCCAAGCCCGATTAATTTAACGTCAGGGTGTTTTAGGATATCATGCAGATAATCGCCCTCCATCGGGTGGGGCAGGGAGATTTCAAAGCCGTCCTCACCCGTATAGCCACTGCGGGTAATAATAATGTCATGTCCATCAACGGATTCTTCCATCGCTTGCATGAATGTCAGATTTGCAGCTTCAGGGAAAATATCTTTTAACACCGTTTCGGCCTTTGGTCCTTGCAGGGCCACCAGAATGCGCGATGTATCGTGCTGCATGATCACATCACCTGTCAGGATTTGTTCCAGACGGGGAAGATCTTGCGCAATACGCGCCGCATTGATAACGATGTAAAAATTATGTTCGGATAATCGTGTGACAATCAAATCGTCGATAATGCCGCCATCATTGTTTAATAAAACGCTGTAGCGCATATCCCCGTTTTTCATGTTCTTCAGGTCGCTTGGGATGATTTTTTCAAGTGCATCTGCGGGGTCAATCGATCCGCTGATAAAGATCTGCCCCATATGCGAGACGTCAAACAGGCCTGCAGCCTCTCGGGTATGCAGATGTTCTTTCATGACACCCATCCCGTCATATTGCACAGGCATTGCAAAACCTGCGAATACTACCATCTTGCCGCCGTGCTTGACGTGCAGGTCATATAAAGGCGTATGTTTCAGCTGTGCATCCATAAAAAAATCCCCGATCAATGTGATACAGGGATTTTATAGTTTTGTATTATTTCTGCAAATTATTTTTGCCGTTGTTCGTTTTTACGATTATGATGGTTACATGAGCATTGTTCAACCCGTCAAAGACAGATCTGTACATATCGCACTTGGCTTTATTGTCCTGTGCTTTGTCTTTTATATTCTGAATGTCGGGCGGGCTTTGTTTGTGCCGTTGGTTGTTGCGATCGGGATATGGTATCTGATCAACGCGCTGGCGAAATGGTATCACCACTTTCATATCGGTAAATGGCGGATTCCGCTGAAGCTGTGTTTTCTTGTCTCTATTCTGACTCTGAGTGCAGGGATCTGGGGCGTGATTGATCTGATCAGCGATAATATGGCACGTGTTGTAGTGGCGGCCCCGACCTATCAGGCGAACCTTGAAACCTTGTTCATTGCCCTTTTGGCGGAATTAAACCTGAACGCCCAGCCGACCATCGAGCAAATTACCCAATATATCGATCTTGGTAATATGGCAGGCGGGCTGGCACGGGTCTTTACCGGTATTATCGGTAAGACGATCATCGTTTTGGTCTATGTCGTGTTTTTATTGATCGAACAGCGGACCTTTAGCCAGAAAATTGCCCGCATGATTGATGATGATAAACAGGAAAATCGCGTGCGCGCCATTTTGGCCAATATTGATGCGAAAATTCGTCTTTATATCGGTGTTAAAACGCTGATGAGTGCCCTGACAGGCGCACTCAGTTATCTGGTGTTAAAATGGGTCGGCGTTGATTTTGCGGCTTTCTGGGGGCTGATCATTTTCTTTTTAAACTTCATTCCGATGATTGGTTCGCTGGCGGGTATTATTTTTCCAACGCTTTTGACGCTGGTGCAGTTTGATACCTATACGCCGTTTATTATTACGTCGATCGGTCTCAGCTCGGTTCAGATGCTGATCGGGAATTTTCTGGATCCGAAGATGATGGGCGATACATTGAACCTCAGCCCGCTTGTTATTTTATTGTCGCTGGCAATGTGGGGCATGATCTGGGGTATTCCGGGAATGTTCCTGTCGATTCCAATCATGGTAATTACAACAATTATGCTGTCGCAATTTTCAACGACGCAGCCGATTGCCGTGTTACTATCCAAACGCGGGCAAATCCACGCCTAACATCACAATCTTGGACTATCAGTCTTTTTTGCCTTAGGTTTGACTTCAGATGTTTGACTTTTTTTAAACATGTCCATGGCAAGGCCTGTGGCACCGCCCAGCCCAACACTAATCGCGAGTGGATTTGCGGCAAGCTGAAAAACTTCGCTGAATGATGGGTAGTGCATTCCACTAAACATATCGGCAACTATAAAGCCCATGCCAATTGTGCAACCGATCATAATGCCGGCAGTAATTAATTTTGTCGTATTTGGCATCGCTTGGTGCGATTTGGCAACCAGAGGGTCCAGATACTTTTCAGCAAGCGGGGTGAATTTTTGACTTAAGCTCTTAGATGTTTCTAGTAGAGCGGGAATATTTGTTAAATAATGTGTCATCAAACATATCTTTAAATGTTAGGAAAAAGTATTCGCAAGCGCCTTTAGTTCGATCTTGCGTTCACCATTTTGTTTCAATTGACCTAGGATGCCACTGGGTATCATCGCCATAGTGCAAAAACCTATAAAAAACGAAGCGCCTTGCGCTATACTTGCCGGATCGTGACTATAGCCCATGGCATTTGAAGCTAGTGTTGCCGCGGCAGAGAGAAAAGCTCCTATGCCGGCTCCTGTCATAATCATCGTTGTTGCAAAGGATGTTTTTTCATGGGCCTTAAATGCTATGTCGCCGAATCTTTTAGACAGTGTTTTTATACGATTATTCAAGTAATACCCTCCCAAATACACATATATACATAATACGGTAATTTGGTTAACCAGGTATGAATAGCGCTGCTGAAAAAAGCAATATCGTTTATTTAGGTTTTGCCGCCGATCTGGAAGCTTTTGGGCTTGTTGCACCCTGTGCTTTGGCATCTTCTTCTGCGCGTAAGGCCTTTTTATCGGGTTTGCCTATCATGGTCTTTGGCAGATCGTCACGGAATTCCAGCAAACGCGGCATTTCGTACGGGGACAATTTATCTTTCAGGAATTCTTTCAAAGCAGGGCGGTCAAATTCCTTTGAATCTGGCTTCAGAACCATAAAGGCCTTGATGTCTTGACCGTTTTTGTCATTTTTGATGCCCAGAACAATGACTTCCAAAATGTCAGGATGCTGCATCAGGGCCTTTTCCACCTTGCCCGGATAAACATTCAGGCCGTTATTGGTCAGGATCATATCCTTGATACGGTCAACGATCGAAACATAGCCGTTTTCATCCATGACACCGACATCGCCTGTTGCAAACCAGCCGTCTTTATCAATTGATTCTGCGGTGGCTTCGGCGTTGTTATGATAGCCCTTCATGACCTGTGGACCGCGAATGCAAATCTCGCCTTTTTCGCCTTGGGCAACTGTTTTTGACGGGTCATCAAGGTCACGCAATTTGATTTCGGTACCGGGCACAACCAGACCTATTGATCCGGTCTTGTTCAAACCTGTCATCGGGTTGGCTGACACCAACGGCGATGTTTCCGATAGGCCATAACCTTCAACCAGTTTACAGCCGAACAATTTCTCGAATTCGTCTTTAACCGTGGCATCCAATGCTGCACCACCTGCAATACATGTGGTCAGGGATGACAGATCATACTGGCCATCTTTATTGGCTTTAATAATTTCCTGATACAGCTTTGGAACGCCTGCAAACAGGGTCGCTTTTTCTTTTTCGATCAGTTTTAACATTTCCGGCAGGTTCGGCTCGGCCATTAAAATCAGCTCGTGTCCGCAGGCCATCGCCAGGTTCATTTCTGCTGTCATGGCAAAAACATGGAAGAATGGCAGAACCGCCATCATTTTTTCACCGTCGGGTTTCATCGTTGTAAACCATTGGCGTAATTGCTCAACATTTACCGATATATTCGTATGCGTCAGCATAGCGGCTTTCGGCAGGCCTGTTGTGCCGCCTGTATATTGGAACAAGGCGATATCTGTGTCGGGGTTAACCGTCGCAGGCTTTAAAACATGCTTTGTTTTCTTTTGCAGTTTTTTCAGCTTGATCGTGCCGTTTTTGAATTTCGGGCTGGTCAGTTTCTCTAGGGCTGACAGTTTTTTCGGGCCGCCCAATTTGCGCGACATTTTTGCGACAGGATTAAAAGCCTTCAGGGCATATTTTTTCGATGTCGGCAGAACATCTGTCAGGGGACAAACGACGACAGTTTTAATGCCTGCGCGTTCTTTGATTTTTTCAATTGTCGGATAGATTGATTTTGCATCCATCGTGAACAGCATATCAACATTGGCGTCTTTACACAGTTCGATCATTTCTTCTTCAGCATACAAGGGGTTCAGGTTTACAACTGTTGCCCCAAGTTTCATCGCTGCAAAATAAGAAAAGACGTAATAGGGGACATTTGGCAGGGCAATTGCGACCTTGCTGTCTTTTCCGATACCGTGTTCGGCCTGCATGTTTGCCGCCATACGATCAACGATTTCGCCAGCTTCTTTAAAAGTCCATTTCTTACCCATGAAATTGATAAAGGTGCGGTCACCGTATTTCGCGACAGATTCGTCAAATTTTTGCCCCATCGGCACGCCTTTTAATTCGGAATCCCATTTAACCCCTTCAGGGTAGGCCTTCAGCCATAGCTTATCGTTAAAATCGTCCTTAAGGGTTTTACGCTTGCTCATATTCAACCTGTCTGTAATTCTGGAAATATGATTTTATAGCAAGCCAAACATAGTATGTAAAGTTTAAAGATGGACATGAAAAAGGCCGCAGTGATGCTGCGGCCTTCTTTTTATTGTGATTTTATAGTTGTTATTTTTTTGGCTTTGGTGCTGGGGCCGGTGCTGATTTCGGCGCTGCAGCTTTCTTTTCGCCAGCCTTTTTAATTTCTTCTTTTGAAACGGTTACAGGCAATAACAGGTCAATAATCGCATTACCGCTGGTCTGACGTTGGCGGGCCTGTTCTGTTTCGCTGACAGTTTTACCGACAACGCCGGCAACTGATTTAGCGCTTTTACCAAGACCGCTTGCCACATCGACTGTTTTTCCTGTTGCGGCTTTGGCGCCATCTGTCACGCTCTTCGTTAGGTTACCCGCCTTATCTGCAGTCCCTTTACCCAGTTTTTTGCTGGTGTCGACGATTTTTGATGTTGCGCCTTTTGTCGTTTCAGACACTTTATCAAGACCTTTTTTGCTCGCCTCTGTTGCGCTTTCCAGACCTTTCTTGCTAGCCTCTGTCGCTGACTTTGCGAGGTCGCCGACTTTCTTTGCGCCATCAATGCTGGCCAGAACACTTTTGTCAAACATTTCGCTAAGGTCCACCTTGGGCATGCCGACCTTTGGCATCCAAGATGATTTTTTCTTAGGTGTGTCGTTTACAGGCTTTTCCACAGGTTTTTTATCTGCTTTTGGTGTTTCTTCAGTATCTTTTTTCTTTTTGTTAAACCATCCCATAGTGGAACTCCTTCTTTTAAATATTTAAGTCTGATTCTTTCTTAGCAAACTTTCTGCAATATGACAAGTAAAATCATGTAATTTTCATCATTGTGATGATTATTGTGGTCGCGCCATGTTCAATTTGCCCTGAAAGCCGGATCTTGTCGCCCTTGCGATCCATCTTTAAAACTGTTTTATATGTGACGGGATCACGCGTCAGTTGGCCGTTTGCTGTTGTCAGGCAGAAATCGGGGTTGGCGTTCGTCGGGTCAGCGGTTGATATGAATTCGACCTCGTGATCGTTCAGGGGTACAAGCTGGCTGGTCCATACGCAGCCTGCATCATCGATGCGGTGCGTGCGCCCGTCTTTGATTTCGGTGGTGCCGTCACTTTTCTTTTCAATCGGACCGTCATAATTCGAAACCGTCGTTACGCGATATGTTCCGTCTAGGTCATGTGGCTCCATTAAAAATGCTCCGTATAAAAAATTGTAAAATAAATCTCTCTATTCTATGATGCGGAAAAATTGGAGAAAGATCAATGTCACAAAAACGCGTTCTTACAGGTGTTAAACCGACGGGCACAGTACACCTTGGAAATTATGTTGGCGCTATCAAGCCTGCGGTTAAATTGATAAATGACGCCAGAGACTGTTTCTTGTTTGTTGCCGATTATCATGCGCTGAATGCGGTGCGTGACGCAAAAGAGCTGAAAGAATCCAGTTACAGCGTTGCGGCAACCTATCTGGCATTTGGCATTGATCTGGATAAAACGGTTTTTTATCGCCAGTCTGATATACCGCAAATTTTTGAACTTGCGACAATTCTGGCGGCTGTGACGCCCAAGGGCCTGATGAATCGTTCTCACGCATACAAGGCCATGATTGATAAGAATACGGCGGCCGGCAAAACAGGCTCCGAACTGGATGACGGCGTCAATATGGGGCTTTACACATATCCGATATTGATGGCGGCAGACATTCTGATCGCCCAGTCGGATATTGTGCCCGTTGGAAAAGATCAGATCCAGCATATTGAAATGACGCGTGACATGGCGGGCAGCTTTAACCATCTGTTTGGTGAAACCTTTAAATTACCGGAATTCCAAGTGCAAGAATCGGCGGGTGCTATTCCGGGGCTGGACGGCCAGAAAATGAGCAAGAGCTATAACAATATTATTCCTTTGTTCGAAACCAATAAACGCCGTCAAAAGCTGATCATGAAAATCGTGACAGACTCAAAATTGCCGGAGGAACCAAAAGACCCTGAAAGCTCGACAATCTATCAGCTTTATACCCAGTTCGGGACAGAGGCCGAAATTGCCGAAATGAAAAAAGCATTCGAGCAAGGCGGTATGGGGTATGGTGATGCCAAAAAACTGCTGGCCGAGGCGGTGAACCGTGAACTTGAAGGCCCGACCGAGCTGTATAATGAGTGGCTTGAAAACCGCGCTAAGCTGGATGAGCTGCTGGATGCAGGGGCTGAGACGGCTCGTGCAGTGGCGAAAGATACAATCCGCGATGTCCGCAAAGCGATTGGCGTCAAAGCATAACTAAATTAAACGCCGGGACTATTCAGATTGTTTTGTCGGTAATTCGGTTCGGCCGGTTGCTCGGGCGCGCTTGTCGTCACAGTTGTTTCTGCCGCGGGCTGTTCAACCTGGCCGGCATATCTGATGTTTGATGTATTGTAGCGCGGCTGATAAACCGCAACCTGATATTGTTCGGTGTAACGGCCCGTTCCGAAATGGGCATCAAACCAGTCAGCGACCTGACTGTATGTTCTGGCCTGACGGCCATTATAATAAATGCGTCTGTTATAACGCGCTTGCGCGGGGAAATCGCGAGCTGCGGTTGCATTCGGATTGTTGAAATATCCGCGCCAGAAAAAATACCCCGCATCGACGCCTTTGAAGTGAATGGAATAGCGCTGATAATTTTCCTGCAGCGATTGGCCCAGCCAATGTTCAACCAAACCGACTTCAAACAAATTATTCTCAACCGCCATTACAGCGGAAAAACGTGGATTATATCTTGTGTTATAAAGGAAACGGTGTTCGCGCTCGGATCCGCTATAGACGATTTCAGCATCGTCGATGCCGTTATAAGTAATCGAGAATTTTTGCGCATATTGTCCCATGCCGTAATTGCAGCCTGCAATCATGATATCTTTATCGTATGTGCGTTCGATATGTTGGAACAATCCACGGGCTGTACCACGTGGGGGGCGGGCATCAGGACGGTGCGAGCTTTCGCGCAATGACATTTCCATCCACAGCTCGAAACTATCCTGTTTTAACAGGGTTGCCATGCGTATGGCCGCTGCGACCTCTGTTTCAACGCCATAGGTGCGGGCGTCACGTTCGGCAACGGCTGTGTAATATTCCATGTGGTCAATCACATTGTTGTCAATGATGCCGTTGATATCCATCGTGTTGGAAATCGGTCCCCAGAACATCTGGAATTCCATGACTGCGCGTGTCGTTGCCGGGCCCTCAACACCATCATCTTCGATGTTAAAGCCAAGTGTTTGCAAGAAACGCTGTGCTTGTATGATTTGTGTCTCCGTCATATTCGGCGATGTAATATCCGGTGTTTGATTTGGATACTGCATATATCTGACGACATCTTCCATCTTGCGGTAAATCGGATCGTCGGGTATCTGGCATTCAGGTAATGTCAGGTTGCGTTCATAATCATCCAGACGGCGCGGTGGCGGCGGCATCGTATCGTAACTTATTCTTCTGGGGTAGTGTGCCACCAGATCATTGTCTTGTGCAATCTCGGTTGTTGTGGGTGGCTGGTTTTGATTTGCAACTGTGCCGGCGTTTTCTGTGGTGCTATATGATGAATCCGGTACCTCTTGCGCATGGGCAGGCGCAGTGCCCAAGCCCAAGGCTGCGGCAAATGCAAAGGCGCCGGTGATTTTTCTTTTAAAATACTTCATCAATCATAATTCAGGTTTAAAGGTTCGCTCACACACCACAATATACCGAATTATGTAAAAAGTCAAGTTTCTTTAGTTGGATTATATTTTAATAAATCAACGACTTTGTCAAGCATGCCTTTAATAGGCGACGTCTTGCGCCTGACAAGCCCGATCGTGCGTTGTGCATTACTTTCCTTAAGAGGTACATAAGTCACATTTTCAAAATTTGTGTTTACGGCCATTTCGGGAACCAACGTGATCCCAAGGCCGCTGCCAACCATGTGACGCAGGGTTTCGATACTTGTCGCCCTGAAATCATGACGGTTTTTCAAGCCGGCCCATTTGCAGGCTTCCAGCGCTTGGCCGGATAGGCAATGGCTGTCCTCTAACAAAAGCAAAGGCTCATCCTTAAGGTCTTTTAAACTCAAAATTTTCTGCCTGGCCAGCGAACTGCTTGCGGGCACCGCCGCAACCAGTTTTTCTTGAAACAGCGGCATAACTTCAAATTCGTCTGACGTATCAAGTGGCAGCGCCAAGAACGCGGCGTCTATTTCGCCGTTTTTCAATAGGGTAATTAGATCGGGGCTGCGTTCTTCCACCCAAAACAGATTCAGCTTTGGAAAGGCTTTGTTTAATCTGGGCAGCACATTCGGAATGTAAAAGGGCGCGAGTGTGGGAAAAGCGCCAAGGTACAGGCGTCCTTCCTCGGGATTTTTAAGGTTTTGCACAGCCTGACGCAGGGTCTTGTTGGCATCAAGTACTGTCTTCAGGTAAGGCAATAATTCTTTACCGTTACGCGTTAATTGAACATTTTTATTATCACGTTCAAATATCGGCATACCGATATAATCTTCATATTTTTTGATCTGCTGGCTGAGGGTTGGTTGCGAAACATTGCAATCATCGGCAGCCTTGCCGAAATGTCCTGTGCGTGCCACCGCCAGTATATATTCATAGATGCGTAAATTCATACCATTGATATAAACTATCAAACTGATAAAAACAATATATTTTATTTATCAGCCCTGAGGGCATATATTGAAAGCTCAAATAAAAAATAAGGAGAAAAACATGCTTGGTATTGGAGAAAAATTCCCATCTTTTAAAGGGACAGCTGTCGTCAGCAATGACATTAACACGGCATTCAAGGACATTTCGGACACAGATTACAAAGGACGTTGGAAAGTCGTCTTTTTCTGGCCGAAAGATTTCACATTTGTTTGCCCGACAGAAATCGCATCTTTTGGCGCATTGAATGAAGATTTTAATGATCGTGATGCAGATGTCATTGGCGTCAGCACAGATTCTGAATTTGTTCACCTTGCCTGGAGACAGCAAAAAGAAGAATTGAACGATCTGCCGTTTCCGATGTTGTCAGATATTAAACGCGAATTGGTTGATGCCCTTGATATTTTGGATGAAGAGGACGGCGTCGCGCAGCGTGCAGTGTATCTGATCGACCCAGATAATATTGTGCGTTTTGTTATGGTGACAGACCTGAACGTTGGCCGTAACAGCCGTGAAGTTCTGCGCGTATTGGACGCGCTGCAAACAGACGAGCTTTGCCCTTGCAATTGGGAAAAAGGTGAGGATACTTTAAAAGTAGCGTAATCGAGAGGAGATTAAAATGACAGCTAACGTCGCAAAACTACCTTCGGATATTAATAATCTTGAAGGCATTAAAAACGCCCTTGGCGCCTATGCAAAAGATATCAAATTGAACTTGTCTTCTGTATTGCGCGAGGCACCGGAGTCAGGCCTTTCCATGAAGCAGATTGCGGGGATCGCACTGTCTTCGGCCTATGCAACAAAAGATGCAAATATCATTGCAGGTATCGAAGGCGAATTCGCCGGCGATTTTGAAGCGCATGAATTGGAAGCCGTAAAGGCGGCAACAACGATCATGGCAATGAATAACATTTATTATCGTTTTCTGCATTTGGTCAGCGGCGAAGATTATGGTCGTATGCCTGCAGGACTGCGCATGAATGTTATCGGAAACCCCGGTATTGATAAAATCGATTTCGAATTATATTCACTTGCAGTTTCCGCGATTAACGGATGCGGTATGTGTATCGATGCCCACGTCGCGCAGCTTGAAAAAGCAGGCGTTTCTAAATCAGGCGTGCAACATAGCATAAAGATTTCAGCCGTGATTAATGCCGCGGCGCAGGCTTTTGCGATTAACTAGATTTTGCAATTAACTAAGGGAGATTAAAATGTCAAATTCTGAAAACAACCTTGTCGAGGCGATGAAGGTTCTTTTAGCGGACAGCTATTTGCTGATGCTGAAAACACAGAACTATCACTGGAATGTCAAAGGTCCGTCGTTCTTTTCATTGCATACTTTATTTGAAGAGCAGTACCGTGAGCTGTTTGAAGCAAATGATGAAATTGCGGAGCGTATTTTGACCATCGGTCACAATGCGCCGGGAAGCTATGAAGCTTTTTCTAAATTGGCAAACATCAAAGAAGAAACAGAAACAATCGATTCCAGAACAATGGTCGAGCGCCTGTCGAAAGATCATGAGCGTCTTGCAAAAGATGCGCAAGATCTGATCAAAGCTGCGGAATCGGCCAATGATGATGTGTCCGTTGATCTAGGTGTACGTCGCCGCGATGTTCATCAAAAAGCGCATTGGATGCTTTCATCACATCTTGAAAAATAAAATGATAATCTAAAGATCCAGACGGCGCACGTTGTTGATGTTAACGGCGTGCCCGTCTGGTTTTTTTATCCATTGAAAACCATATCCTTTTGCCAGTGTTGCGACATCAATGTTCCCGCCGATAAAATTTTGTCCCGGCATCATGGATGCATGAAAGGATGAAACATTTACTAGCATTTCAGCGATATGTGCCAGATCCTGGCAGGGTAGAAACTTGATGGCGTCAATAACAGGTTCTATGTGCTGCCTCATAACATGTTGCTTTAAACGTTGTCTGTATTCTTCATAGCAGTTTTCAACATTTGATGTGGTTTCCGTCCAATGTGTAAAGCCTTGTATGCAACTTTTAAAAGCATTTAGGCTAAAGCTTTCATACTTTGGATGTACGCCTTTCAAAAATGTTGATATGGAATCTGTCATGGCGTAGGGGATGATCTGGGCATGGTTCTGATTGTCGATTGATTGGAATTGTTGGGTTTCGTATTTCAGGTGACCGAAATAAAGACCACCGATTTTTATCTCGGCACTTTGGGAAAAATATCTTCAGACCCAAACCCGGCGATAACAATCACTGTATGCCCCATATCAAAATTATTTTTTATCGTCATCAAATATAAAAGCCTGTAAATCTTGGCGTGCATTTTATGCGATAGCGGGAAAAGATTTAAAATCTGGTCGATATAGTGGCTATCAAGATTTTCAATATCTTTTTTCAGATTTTGCCGTGTTTCTTTGTCTTTAAAGGAATTACAATCAGCTGTTGCGTTCAGCTTCTCAATCTTTTGATCAAGATAGTGGCCCATAAATTTCTGGATGCTTTCGTTGTTTATATTATGTTTCGGATCTTGCCAGTTTTGATATATTTCCTGTCCCAAACGCATCAGAAAATGCAATGCATCACATGTCCAGTTCATATCTTTGTCCATATCCTGATGTCCCAATATGTTTTTATTGTTTCCCAGATACGATATGAAATCCGTTACGTAGTCATCAAAAAAGAGAAGGGCGTTTTTACGTTTGTGTGATTGGTATATATTGAGAATAGTTTCCACCGGCACGCTATTTATCTGCATCCTGTCATGCAACATAATGGCGATATTATGCGGCTGTGTCATAGAAAACAGTTTTCTTTGATAGTGCGGTGGGCGGTTTGAATCTGATCGGGTAACCGCACTGTCTGCAGCAATAGCGAGCCCGTTTTTATTCATTAATATCACTTCGGAAGTCATTTTCGAATCTCCGATAAATACAACTTTAAATATGTACTATTATTATAATGCATACAAAAGTTTACATCATGGTAAACGAAAACCCCCTTATAAAAGGGTCGTACATTAAGGTGCTATAAACAAAAGTATATGAAATTGGGGGTGGTTAAATATCTTATTTAGTGCCAAAGATACGGTCGCCTGCGTCACCCAGACCAGGGACGATATATGCTTTTTCGTTCAGCTGTCGATCAATCGAGGCAACGTAGATGTGTACGTCAGGGTGATGCTTTTGAAATTCTTCGATCCCTTCGGGTGCAGCAACCAGACATAGAAAGCGGACATCTTTTGCACCCTGTGCGATGATTTTTTCAACAGCGGCAACGGCTGAATGTCCGGTCGCCAGCATGGGATCAACAACCATGACCCGACGTTCACCCATATGTTCGGGCAGTTTCATGTAATATTCAACAGGACGTAGCGTTTCCGGGTCACGATATAGGCCGATGAAACCAACAGATGCCGTCGGAACCAGATCCAGCAGCCCATCCACAAATCCGTTGCCGGCACGTAATATCGAAACGATACAAGGGTCATGACCCTTCAGGGTCGGGGCCTGCATATGTTCCAAAGGGGTTTCGATGTCAGTAACGTCAAGGGGCAGGTCGCGCATCAGCTCGTAGCCCATCAGCTGTGATATCTCCCTCAGCAGCTGGCGGAACAGCGCGCTGGGGGTATTTTTGTCCCGCATAATTGTCAGTTTATGCTGTATCAGCGGGTGATCTATGACGGTTACGTTCTTCATCTTGGCCAGAACTTAATTTTTATGCTGAAAATATGCAAGTTTTATTTATAGTAGAGTTATGAAACTGGAAATCAGACCCGCGACATTTGAAGATATACCTGGCTTGAAACGCGCTGCAGAAAAACAGGGCGGTTCAAAAGAAAAGGATTACTTCGAAAATTGCTTTGACCTTTTAAAGAAAAAGGAACGCGATATCTTTGTGGCGATTCACAATGACATCATCGCGGGTTACGTTATGCTGGTCTGGTCACCGCGCTATCAGCCTTTCCGGACAATGAAGGTTCCTGAAATTCAGGACCTGAATGTTATTCCGTCTGTCAGACGTCAGGGGATTGCATCCAAACTGATGGATTATTGCGAGAACATCGTTCGCAAGGAAGGCCACCCGATGGTCGGGATCGGTGTCGGGGTGCATTCCAGCTATGGTGCAGCACAATGCATGTACATCAAGCGCGGGTATGTTCCGGACGGCGCTGGGGCGGCGTATGATGCCAAAACCATGGAATTCGGTGAAATGCGTCCGCTGGATGATAACTTTACCCTTAAGCTTATTCGCGAGCTGTAATCTCCTAAAGATCCAAAGATGTAACAATGTGTAACGATTTGTGACGGGCGCAAGGCCCGTAAACCCGTGTATATTGTAGGTATAAAAACATATAGCAGGAATTGACATGACAACATCGACAGCCATCAAGCCAAATACATCTTCAGCCTATCAACAGGGTATTCACCCGACGGCCATTATCTATGACGGCGCAAAAATCGGCGAGGGCACATCCGTTGGCCCATATTCGATCATTGGGCCAGATGTTGAATTGGGCGAAAATTGCAAAATCGGCCCGCATGTTGTTATCGAAGGAAACACTACGCTGGGTGACAATTGTCAGGTTTATCAATTTGCCTCGGTCGGATCGGCGCCGCAGGATATGAAGTGGGAAGGTACTAATACGCGCCTTGAAATTGGCAATCACAATGTTATTCGCGAATATGCAACCTTACAGCCGGGTGTTGAACAGTTCGGCGGATTGACAAAGGTTGGGGATCATAATTTATTTATGGCCTGCTCGCATGTCGGACATGATACATTTATCGGCAATCACAATATTTTTGTGAACTCAGCCGCGCTTGCGGGCCACATTCAGGTTGGCGATCACTGTATCGTCGGCGGCCTTGCGGCCGTGCATCAGTTTGCCCGCTTGGGCGATCATTGTTTTCTGGGTGGTGGCACTATGGCGACAATGGATATTCCACCATTCTGCGTCGCGCAAGGTGACCGTGCCGGTCTTGTGAAAATCAATGATGTTGGTCTTTTGCGCCGTGGCTTTAGCGAGGGCGATGTTAAAAAACTGCAAAAGCTGTTCATGAAATTGTTCAAAGGCGATGGCGTCTTCAAAGACCGTCTGGAGCAGTGCAAAGAAGATTATAAAGATTTCGCACCGGCGCAAAAACTGTTCGAATTTATCGAAAGTTCCGAACGCGGTGTAACGCAGCCACGTAAAAAGTAACAAGCCAATCTATCTTGACGGTGTTGCCATATTCCGGTTATAAACGGTGTATGAAAAATAAACCTAATGTTCAAAATGTGATTATCATCGCACGCGAGGCAGGCGACATCCTGATGCATCACCGTGGTCAGGTTACTGCGGAATATAAAGGTGATGATTCACCCGTTACGATCGCCGATAAAAATGCCAGTGACCATATTATCAACAGCCTGAAAGAATTTACACCGGACATTCCTGTTGTCAGTGAAGAACAGGATATGAAGACCAACCGCAAAATAGTCAAAGAATCCGAAACCTATTGGATGACAGATCCGCTGGACGGCACAAAATCCTATATTGAAGGATACGACGGCTTTGGCGTTCACATCGCCCTGATACACAAAGGCGAACCTGTCATGGGTGTGGCCTTTTTCCCGGCCCAGGAAAACTGTGCGGGTAAATTGTATTACACAGGCAATAACGGGAAAGCTTATGTGCAGGTGGGTAAGACAGCACCGCAGCGTATTAAAGTTTCTAAGAACCCCGGTGTAATCAAAACCGCGATGGGCTGGAAAGATAGGCCAGCGATCGAAACAGGTGAAATTATCCGGGCTGTCGGCGGCGCGCGTCTATGTGTCACGGCTGAGGGGCCTGCTAATCTGGCGCAGTTTAATTCATCCTTTAGCTATTGGGATGTTGCGGCAGGTCACGCAATTATAAAAGCTGCCGGTGGTGGTTTTTATAATGCAAAAACGCTGGAAGAAATCCGCTATGACAAGCCCGATCTTGTAACGCCACCGGCTTTCGGCGGCGCGAAGAATTTTGTCAAAAAGCTTTTCTATAAACGCCCGCCATCTCCATCGAATCCGAAGGCCCCGCCCAAAAGATAGGGAACTTTGATGATCCTGATCTGTTTGGAACGCACAACGAAAGGATGATTAAAATGACACAGACCGCAAAAATTATTACCCAGGATCAGGCCGACGAGCTTGGTGATCTTTTAACCCGTATCATTGACAGCGCAAAGGGATATGCAGAATGCTGTGATGAGTCTGACAATCCGCGTTTTGCAGATTTGTTTAAAAAGCGTGCTCGCCAGCGCGACAGTTTTGCTTCGGAAATCCGCACATGCCTTGCCGAAAGTGGTAAAGATTTCGAAACGGACGGTTCAATGCTGGCTGGTGTGCACCGTATGTTCGTAGAACTTCGCTCGAAGCTCAGTGAAAGTGACGAGGCGATCTTTAGAGAGATCATTCGAGGTGAGAGCGCATTGGTGAATGCCTATGAAGAGGCTTTGGAAAGCATTCCGTCGACATCAAAGGCCTATTCAATTTTGACACGTCAGCTTTCAAGCGTTCGCGCGGACCTGCAGGATGTGAAACAAAAAGCAAAGCTTTTGGATTAAATGTAATATAACGCATATTAACCGCCCTGTTATGGGGCGGTTTTTTTTAGGCCCTTGACTTAAACTCATTTTGAGTATATCTATGTATAAATTGATTCTCTCAAAGGATAAAAAATGACAAAAACATCAAAAAAACCAGACCCCCTTGCCCAGAAAACAGCGATGTGGGCAGATCAGTATGCTTTCACTATGGCGCAGGCCCTATTCGAAAACGGCAAGCATGATCAGGTTACGACCTTTCATGGTTATATTCGTACGAACCCCTATTCGGGCGGATACCTGTTAACAGCGGGACAAAATATTTTGATGGAATGGTTGGAAAACTGGTCATTTGATGACGATGATATCGAGTTGCTGCGCGAAGAGGTTGCAGTCGATCCCAAAACGGGCAAACCGAAACGCCTCTATAGTGATGAATTTCTGGATATGCTGAAAAATGCCAAGTTAGAGGTCAGCGTTGATATGATGCCCGAGGGTGAAATCGCATTTCCCGACGAGCCGATTGTCCGCGTACATGGTCCTGTCTGGCAATGCCTGATGCTGGAGGCCGCAATCTTGAACACAATCAATTCGCAGTCTTTATTTGCGACGCTGGCATCGCGCTTTCGTGAAATTGCAGGCAATAAAACAGTACTGGAGCTAGGCTTGCGCCGCGCGCAGATGTTGGGCGGACTGGAGGCAACACGCGCAGCCTATATTGGTGGCATTGACGGTACATCGAATTATCTGGCCAAAAAACATTACGGCATTCCGACTTCGGGAACGATGGCCCATGCAATGGTGATGTTATACGAAGATGAATTGCAGGCCTTTAAGGATTACGCCAAAGCGATGCCGCATAATACGGTCTTTCTGGTGGATACCTATGACAGTTTGCAGGGCGTTAGAAATGCGATTGCGACCTGTAAAGAAATGGGAATTGCGATGAAGGGCATACGCCTTGATTCAGGTGATCTGGCCTATCTGTCACAAAAGGCGCGTTTACTGCTGGACGAGGCCGGGTATAAAGATGCAAAAATTGCCGCATCAAACGATCTGGATGAAAAAACAATCGCCAGTCTGATCGAACAGGGGGCAAAAATAGATATCTGGGGGATTGGCACAAACCTTGTTACATCGAAGACTCAGCCGGCGCTGGGTGGTGTCTATAAACTAGGTGCGATCTATGGCAATGGGCTAACGATGGATGATATTGAAAAGCTGCGCGGGCAGGACGGTGAAAAACTTTCCAGTCAGATGCAGGGGGTTGTGAAACTGTCAGAACAAACGATCAAAACATCGATCCCGGGTGATCTGGATGTTGTGCGTTTCATGAAAAAGGATCACCTTGGCCATTGGCAGTATGATGGCGATATGATTTATGATCGTCAGGATGGGGAATTTGTATCAGATTCAGATAATGCCGATTATCCAAAAGCTTTAAACCGTAATACGGAATCTGTGCGTAAATATGATGAAACCCTCAGCAAGGTTTTTAACGCGGGCACGCATCTTTACCACCCTTTAAAGCCGGCCTTTGATAAGGGCAGCCGTGTACGCGATATTGAAGATGTCCATACGGCGCGTAAACGTGCACAAGATTCATTGGCGAAATTGCATTACGGGCATAAACGCCTTTTGAACCCGCATACCTATGTCGCAGGTTTGGAAAATAAATTGTTTGAAAGACGGCGTAAAAAGATATTGAAAATTCGCCGTGGAAAAGGAAGGATAAACCATGGTTAAACGTATTCTAGATATCGTCGATATGCAGAATGACTTTATGGACCCGAAAGGGGCGCTGTATGTTCAGGATGCTGAAAAGATTATTCCCAAAGCCAAAAGTTTTTTGAAAGCTCTGAAAACGGGCGACTTTGATTTGGCATTGGTTAAGTACGACACACATTTTGCTGAAAGCTATGCGAAAAATCCGGAATCAAAACAATTTCCGCCGCATTGCGTTTATGGCACGTGGGGCTGGGACATGGCCTTTAAAATTCCCGTCGGAACAGCACGCGATATTCCGTTCTATCAGATGGATAAAAATGTTTTCGATATGTGGGCACGTAAACCATCCTTAAAAGAAATTTCCTTTTCAGATCGCTTTAACAGCAAAGCTTATAAAAATCTGTTTAAGGTCGGTAGACTTGAAAGCCCGTCTGAAAATATGCCGCGCAACAAGTTTTTGAAACAGATGAATGTCGGTTCTGATACCGAAGTTGTGATGATGGGCGTGGCGTCCGATTATTGTGTTCATGATGCCATGTTGGGCTATTTGAAACGTGGTTGCCGCGTTACGGTTTTATCTGATCTGGTGCAGGGCATAGGCACAGATGTTCCGGGCCGCGCGGCTACGGGTCAAATTGAAGATGTTTTAAAACTGCCTGTTTTTGCGCCTTATGTGGCATCAGGTAAATTACGTCTGTCATCTTCGGATGACTATTTAAAATCTTTGCGTCAGGATAGAAAAAATGACAACAAAAATGAAAATCGCAGTTGCGCAGTTAAATCCAACCGTCGGTGATTTAAAAGGTAATAGCGATAAAATATTTCAGGTTTGGCAATCGGCAAAGGACCAAGGCGCCGATCTGGTCATGACGACCGAATTTTCATTAACAGGTTACCCGTTGGAAGATCTGGTCGAGATCAAAGACTTTTTAAAGCTGAGTGATAAAACTTTAAAAGATTTGGCCAAGATAACATCCGATGGGCCTGCGCTGTTGGTCGGGGCACCATTCTGGCAAGGTGAAGATAAAACGCTGGGCCGCCAGATTATCTATAACGCTGTTTTTTATTTAAAAGATGGTGAAATCAACCAAACAATCAAAAAAGTCGAGCTGCCCAACTATGGCGTTTTTGATGAAAAGCGTAATTTCATGGCGGGGTCTTTGGATGATGTTCAGCCAGTCGAATTAAATGGGCATAAGATCGGCGTGATGATTTGCGAAGATACATGGTTAAAAAATGTTTCCAGCAAACTGGCCGAGCGCGGCGCTGAAATTTTATTGTCATTAAACGCATCACCGTTCGAGCAGGGAAAATATAAAACGCGCGAAGATAAAATTGTGAAATCACGTGCAGCCGAAACAGGGCTTGATATCATCTATTCTAATCAGGTCGGCGGGCAGGACGAACTGGTTTTTGATGGCGGGTCTTTTGCATTGTCAGCAGAGGGTGAAAAAATATTTCAGGCGCCCGTCATGAGTGAAGACTTAACCGTTTTAGAATTGGAAGAAAAAGACGATCGCCTTGTTCTTAAAAAAGATGCTGCGAAAATAACACAGCGCGTTGATGATCTGGAAGAGCTGTATATGGCGCTGGTTTTGGGCACGCGCGACTATGTGCATAAGTCCGGGTTTCAGCATGTTGTTTTGGGTTTGTCAGGTGGAATCGATTCAGGTCTGGTGGCAGCGATTGCTGTCGATGCGCTGGGCGCAGATAACGTGCATCTGGTGCGGTTGCCATCGCAATATACATCGGACATGAGCAACAGCGATGCCGATATTCAAGCGGAATTTTTGGGCGTTAAGGATATCCGCGAAATTGCAATTGCTGAACCCGTCGCCGCGATTGAAAAAGCGCTCGAGAAATCATTTGTTGGCCTTGATCTTGACGTGACCGAAGAAAATATTCAAAGCCGTACACGCGGTCTTTTGTTGATGGCTTTAAGCAATAAGTTCGGCTGGATGCTTTTGACGACAGGAAATAAATCGGAAATGTCAGTTGGATATTGCACATTATATGGCGATACGAATGGCGGTTTTAATCCCGTAAAAGACGTTTATAAAACCAAAGTGCGTGCCTTGTCGGAATGGCGAAATGAAAATACGCCCGATGATGTTTTGGGGCCAAGCACACCGAAAAAAGATAAGGATGCAGAACGTGATGCGATTGTCATGCCGTGGAATATTATCACGCGTCCACCGTCTGCGGAATTGCGCGAAGGGCAGGAGGACAGCCAAAGCCTGCCCGATTACGAAATTTTGGATGATATTCTGGAGCGCCGCATTGAAGGCGCACAATCGCGCGATGAAATTCTGGCGGCCGGCTTTGCCCAAAAAGATGTTGATCGTATTTTGCGTCTGATGAAAATTGCCGTTTATAAACAAAATCAGGCCCCGCCCGGTGTGAAAACCACCCGCCGTGCTGTACGTGGTAAAGACCTGCGCCTACCGATTGCAAACTGCTTTAATGCAGCTGACGTCTAATCCATAAAACGCGCGGGTGAAAAAGGTGATAGATCAAATTCGACATCTGCGCCAACCGCAAGGTTTTTCAAAATTTGTCCGATAACGGGTGAGAATTTATACCCGTGTCCCGAAAACCCTGCTGCAATAAATATGTTGTCATGTTTAGGGTGGGCGCCGATGATGAAATCTTTGTCAGGTGTCATCGAATAAAGGCATACGGATGAATCGATGATCTTGGCCCCCGCCAGATTAAAATATTTATCAGCATATCTTCGGATACGAGTTTTATCCTCGTCACTAACCGTTCTGTTGACGGTGTCGATTTCGGTGGGGCTGAATTCGTCATGGATGCCGATTTTAACACCGCCGCCGGTGCAATCAGGAAAGCCATAAGCGGCACCGTTTTCATCAGACAATATAAAAATGGGCATTTTATCGGGGTTGAAAATTTCTGTGCTGCTATCTGGTTTGAACCAGCACACTACATTACGGCTGATCGTGATCGCCTTTGATAATTCGGGCATCAATTTTGACGACCATGCGCCGGCACATACAATAACCTTATCTGCAGTATAGGCGTGTTTATCTGTAATCACTTCAGTTTGTGGACCGGGATTGATGGCGCGCACGCCTGCATTTGAAATGACTTCTGCGCCGTATTCTTCGGCTTGTTTTACATGTGTCTCGACGCCCAGCTCTGATAGCAAATATCCAGATGCCGGCTCGTAGAAAGCATGAAAGTTTTTTGGCAGATTAAAGGCTGGAAAACGCGCGTTAATCTGATCGCCCCTTATAATTTCGTGTTCGAATTTATAGGTCTGTGCAACTTTGATCGGATTATCAACAAACCGCCCATGTTCAGGGTCCGCAATGTAAATGCCGCCAATCGGATGGTATATTTTTTCACCTGACTGTCTTTCCAGATCTTGCCAAAGCTCGCGCGCTGCCAAGGCCATATCGACATAGTGCATGCCTTCGTCATAAGCAAAGCGTATAATACGCGTTTCGCCATGGTGTGATCCTTGATCATGCGAGATTGAAAATTGTTCAATCCCTAAAACCTTTAGGCCTGATTTCGCAAGGTGGTAAAGTGCGGCGCTGCCCATAGAGCCCAATCCGACAACTATGACATCGTAATGCTTGTTTTTCATTTCAGGTGCAGGGCTGCCAATATCAGAGGTATCCAGATAAAAGATGTTGTCAGCGTGCCTTTAATGGCCTGATAGCCGACCCAGTACCAGAACAACTTTTTACGGTTTTCTGGTTTTTTGACCTGATCTATGAATTTTCTGAGTCGCGTTTTTGACATGTCGGCATTCTAGCCAACAGGACCACTCCGGTCTAGGGATAAAGTCGTTTTTGCCTGATATGATCAATGACTTTCGGTTTGGTATATTCGGCGTTCAAATTTTGGCGCAGGGCGGTTGAAGATATGGGCACCAACGGATTATCCAAAAGCGTAAAAGGGTTTTCGGGCAGGGTGCGGGCATAACCATATGCGGGCGATCTTGCTGCGGCTTCCATCTGCCCAGGTCGTGCCATAACGGCAACAGGAAGAATATTTAAAATATCCTGCCATTTATACCATTTGTGAAAATTAACCAAGTTATCGCCGCCAATAATCCAAGTGAATTGATTTTCGGGGTTCTCTGCAACGACGGCCTTTATCACATCAAAGCTTTTATTAAGGCCAAGGCGCTGTTCGACATCACTGACTTTCAGCCATTTATAGTCATCAGCAATTATTTCGCACATCTTGACCCGATCCTCGAAAGGGGCAAGTTCTGCTGCATCTTTCAATGGGTTATGTGCAGCCACAATCCACCAGACTTCATCAAGCCCCAATACGGACTTCGCATATTGTGCCATTTTAACGTGCCCATAGTGTGGCGGGTTCGCTGAAAGGCCGAATAATCCTATTTTTTTATCGGATATGTGCGAATTCATATAAATACTCCTTATGATTATTAATATAGTCAAAAAGAGTATAAGTCAAGTTAACGCAAATATATATTCATTAAAATGAAACGATTTTTTCTAGAATTCTATAATGCGATCAAGGGGTTCGCCGTCACCGGTGATGATGGCTTTTTTTTGCAGGCGCTTGTTGTTCAGGTTGAATTTAAAACCCGACTCGGTCATTTTATAATCTTTCAGATGAACACGGCTGTCATCAAGGCACAAAACCGAAACGGCAGTGCGCATAACCGATTTTCCAGCATTCTGGGACGTGTATAAACGTGTTGTCATTCTATAAATCTACCTATTAAAAATTAATAAATGTTTAATATTCTCTGAAGGGCGATATAACGGCCGGCATCGCAGGGGCGCACATTAAGTGATTTTGCCAGATCCAGCATATTCGTTACGTTCTCGGTGATGCGTTTGATGGTTGTGTCTTTTGCAATTTTAACTTTGGCGCGGGTTTTTGCATTTTCCTCCGGCGTGATGTCTGATGATAGTTCGACGAACGCGGCAATGACCCCGCCTGGGTTAGCAATGAAATCGGGAATGACAACTATATCGCGATCAAATAACAGGCTGCGGGCCTGATCAGAGACGGGATTGTTCGCGCCTTCGGAGACATAACGCGCTTTTACCAGTTCGGCATTATCTTCTGTAATTACATTGTGAATGGCGCAGGGGAACAAGATATCGACGTCGGCATATAATACGTCTTGCGCGTCAGGCTTAACGCTGTGATGTTCGGTAGTTTCAAGGGCTGATTTCACCGCACTGACCTGTCCGCGGGATATTAAATCGATGATATCGGGCGGCGCCCCATTTTCGAAAAACCAGCTACCGCCAATACGTGGGTCTGATACAGCTTTGAGAATCCCGCCGAATTCACTGAAATATCGGATGACTGCGGCCCCCATGGCCCCGATGCCCTGAACGGCAAAGCTTGCGCCCTTAATGGGGGCTTTATCATGTTCCAGCGCCGTTTTTGCGGCGATGGCGACACCCAGCCCCGCAATCCCCTCGACATCATAGTCTGTGCCGCCCATTTCAACGGTCTTGCCTGTGAAAGACCTTCCCGAACCAAGCGTTTCGACAGCCCATCGCGCCATTTCCGGGCGCGCGCCAATGTCATATCCAAAACCGCCGAAAATACCGCCGTTTTCGTGAAGGTAAGGTTTTGAAAGCGCGACAAATTTTTTGTATTTTTCCTCCGCATCAGGGGCAGAAGAATCAATTTTTAGTCCCGATTTCGCGCCGCCCAGCGGCAGCCCGGCAGCGGCATTTTTCAAGGCCATAATTTTTGCCAGCATCTTGACTTCGTCGAGGGATACAGTTGGTGTAACGCGTGTTCCGCCTTTGCCCATTTTGTGCAGTGGTCCGTTTTCGCTGATTCCCGTGTTCCAGACAACGATATAGCCTTCAACATCTGCATCGTCATCTTTCAGTGTCACAGCCAGCTCTGGTTCAAGCGCATCAAACGCTTGATCCATTTCATCGAGAACTCTGTAAAAATTTTTCTGATCCATTAAGAAACCGCCTCTAGATATTTTATTGGCTTTTGTCGAAAAGTGAAGTGTAAGTTTATTTCAAAATATAACGGGGGATTGACAGATAAAACCAATCTTGTTAAATTGGCAATCTAACTTAAACAAGAATATGAAAATGAAGCTCTTTAGGAAAGCAAAAACCAGTCTGGCGGCGTGTTTCTTGGCGGCCTCTTCGATGGTGGTGCCTACGACCGCGGCTGATGCCGCAGTATCGTCACGCGCCCGTGCAACGGTTGTTATGAATATGGATACGGGCGAGTTTTTGCGCAACGATACAAGCTGTCGGCGTAACCAGCGTGCGCGCAACGGCGAATGTCGGTTCTATCTGGCATCCGTAACAAAACTGATGACAGCCGCTGTCGTTTCACGCGAGGTAGAGCGTGGCAATGTTTCAATGGATGATATGGTCCGTATAACACCGCGCGCCGCAGCACAAGGCAGGGGCGCTATTGAACTGGGGCTGCGTGTTAACGATCGCATTAAGCTGTATGACGCCTTGGAGGTTATGGCTAAATATTCGGCAAATGATGTTGCCGTTGCGATTGCGGGTCATGTTGGTGGCAGCGAGCGCAATTTTGTCCGTATGATGAATGAATATGCGCAGGAGCTGGGGATGGACAACACCCATTTCGGGAATGCATCGGGTATGCCGACCAATACTTTTGGGGGCGCATCCTACAGTGTAGCGTCTGATATGATTACATTATCGAGCATTCTTGCAGATGACCCAATGATCACGCATCATTTTGACCGTCGCAATACCGTATATCGCAATATTAATTATCGCCCTGACAGCGTAGTCTGTGCGAACAGACTTGAACCTGTATTCATGAAAACAGGCTGGTCGCAAATTTCAGGTTCGACGATGACCTATGTTCACGAAGCAACAGACGGTCAACGCTATGCAATCCTTCTTTTTGGCTATCCGGGCCGCAATCAACGCAATTCCGAGTTATTGAACATTCTTAACAGCATCTCGCCCGATCAATATGCAAGCCGTCAGGCCATGGGCATCGGCTGGGAGAATTGCAGCCCCTACAGAGGGCGTGTATAAACTTTTTTCGCCAGCAATGGCTTCAAGACAGTTGTTGTTTTTGATGAAACTTTTCCCTAATGTATATGTTGATATACGGAAGAGTATAAAAAAGAAAAAAGATGGCATCCAAAACATTTCCCCTTCATAGCGCATTAAAGGCGCAAACGCATGATGCGCATATGAAAATGCACCGCCACCCGCTGCTATCGCCTCTTCAGGATAAATCAATATCAAGCCCCGAATATTTCGGTATTCTTCGTGCTTTTTATGAATTTCACGCGGCATACGAGAAAGCGTTCAAAGATATAGACCGCAAATTCGAGCACGAATTTTGCCCGGTAGACATGCTGGAAAAGGATTTTGATGCCCTCTCTTTGTCACGACCTGAAATCGTACACATGGCCGACGTCAAGGATACATGCTTTTCAAGCTATATCGGCTATCTGTACGTAAAGCAGGGGTCGACCCTTGGCGGTCAGTATATTTCGGCCCAGCTACAGAAAAACCTGGGGCTCATAAAAGGTGAAAACCTGTTTTATTTTAATGGTTACGGTTCCGATAATGGTAATATCTGGCGCTCATTTTTATCCTATATCGAAGATCAAAGTCCCCATGTTAAAGAAGAGGTTGCTGTTAAAGCCGCTAAAAATGTTTTTCATGATATGGATGCTTTTTTTAAAGTGAAATACACACAATCAGCAGGTGAAGCATGAAAGACAAGAATTTAATATCCCGTGAGCAACTTAGCGAGCAGGAGCTGAAAGATGCTTTGGAAGTCTGCGCGAAAGAGCCTATTCACATCCCAAATCGTATACAACCGCATGGATGCATGATCATTGCGAATGCCAAATCAGACCAAATCGTTCAGGTCAGCGAAAATGCCGAGGCTTTCATAGGGATTACACCCAAAGATCTAATCGGTAAAAACCTGGTTGATATTCTTGGAAAAAAAGATCTGGGTCATATAAATGATGTTGCCCGGGCCTATGAATTGCAGCCGCTGAAATCGGCATCTATTACGGTCAATGACATGGAATATGATGCGGTTGTCCATTTCTCTGGTGATTACAAAGTTGTTGAACTGGAAGAGTTTGATAAAGAAACAAACCTTGATGAAAACCGTATCTACGAGGAGCTCAGGGATTTTGCGATTATCTTTCAAAAAGTATCCGATCTTGAAAACCTTTATAAGGTTATTATTGAAGAAGTACGAAAATTGACGGGCTTTGCGCGGGTTAAATTATACAAGTTTGATGAAGACTGGAACGGTATGGTCGTTGCGGAAGCGCGCCAGGATCACATGCCGTCTTATTTGGGGCTTAATTTTCCTGCATCCGATATACCGCTGCAAGCGCGTTTGCTATATTCAAAAAACTATCTGCGCCTGATTTCAGATATCAGTTATAAACCGATTGATATGTATCCTGAAAGAATTGAAGGGGATGACAGGCCGGTTGATATGACATTCTCGGTTCTGCGCAGTGTTTCGCCGGTGCATATCCAGTATCTGGACAATATTAATGTTAAAGCATCCATGTCGATTTCGATCATGCAAGGGGGGCAATTATGGGGGCTAGTAGCCTGTCATCATGACGAGCCGCTCCACGTTCCATATAGAATGCGCGTACTGTCAGAAATTCTGGGTCATATTTTCTCGGCCAAACTGTCTTCCATGGAATTGGTTGAAAAACAAAAACGTATCAGTCAGAAAAGTCTGCTGATTGAAAAAATTGCATCCCAGTTGAATGGCGCCGTCAAAGCGGACGATATTTTATTCGGTCATAATGAAATTGCCCTGCAGGCTTTGATGGCAGACGGTATTGTGATTTATACTAACAAGACATCTAATTGTTTCGGGAATACACCCCAGGGAAAGAACCTTGAAAGATTTATGAGCTGGTGTAAAAACTCTGTCAATAAATCGGTTATCTATACGCGTGATGCGGAAAAGTTTTTCAAAGATGAAAAGGTCGACGACATAACGTTTTCAGGCGGGTTTCTGGCATTGCCGATCGGCATTCAGAGCGATGATTTGGCCGTCTGGTTCAGAAGTGCGAAAAAGAACAAAGTCAATTGGGCGGGTGATCCGGAAAAGCCTGTTGAAAAAACAAAAGCCGGTTATCGTTTGACACCACGCAGTTCATTTGATTTGTGGCAAACCGAAACGCAAGGCAAGTGCGACCCATGGTCAGAATCGGATGTCGAGGCTGCAAAATCGATAACGCGAATTATACTTGAGCATGAGAAAATTTATGCGGAGCGCGCAAATGAGGCCAAGACAGAATTTCTGTCACATATGTCACACGAATTAAGAACGCCTCTGGGGGCGATCACAGGTATTATCCAGATATTAAATGACGATGATAACCTCAGTGAAAAGCACAAAAAACTTGTCAGGACGATGGGGGTCAGTTCACGGTCCCTGATGGCGCTGTTGAATGACTTGCTGGACATTGCAAAAATTGAATCCGGTGAAGTCCAGATGGAGGAAAACCGATTTAAAATGGCCGACCTTCTTGAGGACCTCCGCAGTATGATGATGGTGAAAGCCAACGAAAAGCAGTTAAAACTGAATGTAAACTATGATCGGGCAGACCAACGCATTTTATGCGGTGATGTTTCACGTATTCGTCAGGTTCTGATTAACCTTGTGAATAATGCTTTGAAATTTACCGATCAGGGTTTTGTAAATATTATGGCCTATTTCGAGGAAGATCACACCGGTCAGGAGATGACTGTCTTTGAAGTGATAGATAGTGGTGTTGGTATCAGCGAAAGCAAAATTGACACGATCTTTAATAAATTCATTCAGGAAGATAATACCGTAACTAAGCAGCATGGCGGAACGGGATTGGGCCTGTCCATATCAAAAGGGCTGGTTGAACTGATGGGCGGTAGCATCGATGTTACCAGTAAAAAAGGCCTTGGTTCAAAGTTCATTATCAAATTGCCGCTGGAATGTGAGCAGAGTGACTCTGAACATGTCGGTGATGTCGACCCCGAAATTATACGCGAAGCTTTAGACTCTGAGGGGCAGAAAAGAAAAATTCTGCTGGTTGAAGATTATGAAGGCAATGTTGTTGTCGCGATGCATTTTTTGCAAAATCAGGGCTATCAGGTTGTGATTGCAAACAATGGTAAAGAAGCGATTGAAAAGCTTGAGCGCGAAGACTTTGATCTGATCATTATGGATGTGCAGATGCCGATTATGGACGGCTTGACGGCCACAAAAATCATCAAGGAAAAACAACGCACTGGCGTTTTCAAAAAGACACCGATTATCGGTATGACCGCTAACGCGCTGAAAGAAGACCGGCAAAAATGTCTGGATGCAGGGATGGATTACTATATTCCAAAGCCGCTGGATTTGAAAAAGACAGCCGGTAAAATCAAAGACATTATTGTCGAGGGTATGATATCTGATGAAAACATTGACGCGTAAAAATATTTGGATCATTGGCGCCAGCAGCGGCATCGGTGCAGCCCTTGCAAAGGATCTTGCATCTAAAGGTGCAAACATCATTCTTTCAGCACGTAGGGAAGATAAGCTAAACGACGTAAAATCTGATCTGGCCGCGGGCGATCATACCGTAGTTACGTTGGATGTAACAGATCAAAAGAACGTTGATGGCGCGCTCAAAGTGATTCAGGATAAATATTACAATATCGACAGCGTCATATTTCTGGCCGCTATTTACAGTAAACACGACGGCAAGCCGAAAGATCTTGATTTTATTCACAAGATGATCGCGGTGAACCTTGGCGGTGCCCTTAACATCGCCGAGAAAATCAAACCTGTTTTTGAAAAGCAGGGATCAGGTCAGTTGGTTTTGTGCGCTTCAGTTGCCGGCTATCGCGGCCTGCCCAAGGGGCAACCTTATTGCGCAACCAAGGCCGGTCTGATTAACTACGCCGAAAGCCTGCACGTTGAATGGAAGCCATTGGGGCTGGACGTTAGAATGATCTGCCCCGGTTTTGTTGAAACACCGCTGACGGATAAAAACGATTTTGAAATGCCGATGATTATCTCGGCCGAAAAGGCGGCCACGTATATTGTGGATGGTCTGACATCTGATCGTTTTGAAATTCATTTCCCCAAGCGATTTACATGGTTTTTAAAACTGATGCGTATTATGCCGCATTTCATGTATTTTAAAATTGCGGAATTCATCAACAATAAGTCCAAAAACAAGGATCTTATTTAAGCTTTTATTTTTTAAAATTTTTATTTTTTGCAGCTGGCTTGGGCGGGGCTTTGCGCTTAAGACGCTGTTTGTTGCCATTAAACAGATCTGTCAGGTTTTGACGCCCGTTGATAACATCTGTTTTAACGCCGGGCGTAATCAGGCGTATTGCAATCGCTTTGCGCACAGCTTTCTGATCAATATCTACGATTTCACTGATTTTTTGCAACATCGATGAAAAGACCGTATTGCTGTTGAAAGACAGAACATTATACAAGAACCCTTCATCGTTAAATTGAACGGAGAGGTCCTTTGTCGCGGTGATGATTTTTTGAATATCTTCTTCACTGCCTTTGTATATGACATAGCCCTTATGCGGATGGTTGTCACGGTTATACCCCGATGTGACACCCAGAATTGTGCGGTTGCAGACATAGGCTTTGAGCTGATCGCCCGGAATGCCCATCGGCACGATTTTATTGAAGCGATGGCTGTAGGACAGGCCGTTGATTTGACAAACGCGTTTGCCTTCCGGATCAAAAATCTCCAGATATAGATGCCCGCCAAAATGGGCGAGGGGCAGAACTTTTGCTTCGATTGTCCAATTCATGAAAATACACTATCACAATATTATGAAAATTTCAATGCTTTATTATATAGGGGGTAGTGGTGCCGGAGAGGTGATTTGAACACCCGACCTTTGCTTTACGAATTATTTTGGAGCGGTTTTAATACGGTTTGTTCTGGTTTAAGCTTTAGCGACTTTTCGCGGTATAAATATTTGTTTTTAAACCATTATTTATGTTTTTGGAATTGGTTTATTTAAGCTCGCCTAATTTTAGCCTGTCTTCTGCAGCCTTATTATAGCCTTATTAGGGGGGCACCTGTAAGGGCGTCCCCGAGTCGCCGAGCGATAAAATGTGGAAAAAGAGAAATGTGTCGGATGGTGGGTTTATATGGCCTTCGGCTTAGCCCGAATATTTGGAGGCATGCTGCCCGTTCATAATCGCATATGCCAGTGCCGCAAACAATGCGAGCGCGAGCAGAATTAAAAACAGGGCGTTTTCGTTTTTAAAAATGTATTTTTCCATTCTAACGTTCTTTAAAAACATAGTAAAAATCAAAGTTATTTCCGCCGTCAAACGTAACACATCCTTCATTATCCAGAGCCATACCTGAATCTGTCGGCCCAAGATAAAGCCCGAATGTTTCATCTTCCAGCATCCAAGCTTCTGACCAACCGGTACCGGCAGCATAACTAGAGACAGAGCCGATTGTTGCGCTACCATTAAGTTTTTTATTCAATGCTTCGCAAAGTGTTTTCGGCATATAGGACAAACGCAAAATGTCATCAGCAGCCGTCGTGCCCAATTCCGTACCGCTTAACTGGGTCTGTGTGGTTATAAAACCCCACGATAAAACACCTGTATAGTGGTATTCATCTTTTAAGAAAGGTTTTGGAACACCTGTATCACTATTAAATAAACCAATAGTGTTGCAGGGCGAAGTCGTTGAGTTATTATCGTAACATGTCCCACTGGCAGTCTCGGCACTATCATCAAACAATATCTGGTCATATCCACCTGAAATGTCTAGGCGCATAAAACCTTGCTGCATGCTGCCGATAGTGCCCATAATCTGCCCCACCATAATTTCGGCGTTCTCCTTATCTATATCGCCATTACCACGCCCTGAATTTGTCAAGGCATAAGACAGCGCTGCGAACAGCGCGACCGCAATCAAAATCAAAAACAGGGCATTTCCAGATTCACTTCTCATTCTTTTATTGTATATCAAAAATGTGTCGAAAATAAGGCTGAAATAATCTTCTAGTGCGATCTATCAAAATCTGTACAGAACAATAATTTTTAAGATTGATTTGTATAGTGTATTGATTTTAATGGTTTTTTGTTGCCTTTTGTCATTTTTGACATTTATAAAGAATCTAAGTGTCAACAACAGGATTGGTTACAATGCCGAAGGCTAAGCTAACAAAACAGGTGATCGAAACCCTGCCACACCCAGAAAAGGGACAGGTTTTTTATGTCGATAAAACGCTGCCAGGGTTTTATTTGATTGTCGGCAAGCAATCAAAAACATTTGCAGTGCAGAAAGATATGCAGGGTAAAAGCGTCCGTTACACCATAGGGCGATATGGGCATTTTACCCCCGAAGAGGCAAGAAAGGTTGCAAAAGAAAAACTCTACCTGATGTCGACAGGTGTAAATCCATTGGAAAAAGAGCGCGAAGAACAAGCGCAGAAAATAACATTACAAACAGTGCTCGAACAGTTTTTGGAAACACGCCGGAATTTAAAAGACCGCACACGTTCCGACTATACATACATTACAGGCAAATACCTTGCAGATTGGTTGGCACGTCCTGTCGAGGATATAACAAAAGAGCAAGTTCTAGAAAAGCATGGCAGGCTTGGAAGGGAAAGCGGTCCAACAACAGCAAATAAAGTATTGCGTGTCTTTCGCGCTCTGTACAATTTTGCGAAGGCAACATATGGCCTGCAATCAGAAAACCCAGTTTCGTACCTGAGCCACGTAAAGGCGTGGTATAAAGAAAGTCGTCGCAGAACCTACATCAAGCCCAGTGATTTAAAAGAATGGTGGAACGGTGTGCATGACCTGGATAATGATACTTATCGCGACTTCTTTCTTGTATTGCTGTTTACAGGCTTAAGGCGAGGTGAGGCTGCAAAGATAGCATGGACAGATATAAACTTTGCTGAAAGAACATTACGAATTCCAGATACAAAAAACGGTGACCCGCTTGTGCTTCCAATATGCGATTATCTATTCGAGATGTTCGAGCAGAGAAGGGCGAGGTATGGGAATTATAAATATGTGTTCCCAGGATCTGGAATACACGGCTATTTGGCTGAGCCTAAGAAAGGTATCTACAAGGTTATTCGGAATTCTGGGGTCGAATTTACGTGCCATGACTTGCGCCGTACATTTATAACCATTGCCGAAAGCCTTGATATTGGCTCTTATGCCCTAAAGCGTATGTTAAACCACAGGGTGACAGATGTTACCGGCGGTTATATTATTGTCGGGGTGGAACGGTTGCGTGCACCTATGCAACAGATAGAACGATACATATTGGATAAAGTTAATGGCAAAGAAGATATCTTACGAATCCGAACCAATACAGGACATAGTTAAATGTCTTGTAAATTTCTCCGAATACCTTAGCGATCCACCTGAAGATGCAGAAATTAACCCAGAGCGTGACATTGTTACGCTTCGTTTTGTTTTGGATTCGCCAAAAAGCAGAACCGAAGCCATTTTAAAATTGTTGTTTAGGGAAACGAAATATAAAAAACCTGCCGGACCTAAAGGCTTTGTTGAACACGATACGGAGCTTGCCTTAAAAATGATCGAAGAGATGGAAAGCTCGAACAAAACATTGGATGCTTTACTGGACGAGTATGTTGACCTCGCCCAGGCTATGGACGAGCAAACCAGCCCAGAAAGTATAAGGGAACGGCTTGTGAAGACCTATCGTAAAGTTAAAAAAGAAAACCAGTTTTACGATTACGGTGATATGGCCGGAAAAGGTTTTGAAAATTTCCCTGACATTGAAAGTGATTTAAGGGTGCTGATGCCTTTTTTAAAAAAATACAAAAAAGAGCTAATTAACCTTTTAAACGAAGTATAAGCTCCCTCCCGACATATACATTTTTTTGAAATGATCAGACATCGACAACAAAGGAGGTGTCTGATGAAAAATCTTATAACTGAAAAAGAAACTGCAACCATGTTGGGGTGCAGTATTTACAAACTACAAAAAGACCGCCGTATCGGTAGTCCCATTCCATACATAAAGATAGGCCGTAGTGTCCGTTACCGGATCGAAGATATCCAGAGCTATCTGGACAGCCAATGCTTTACATCAACAACACAATATTAATAAGGAGAAAAATAATGACTGATAACATGGTAAATAGCGCAAAAGAGTATGTGGAAAAAGGCTGGCACGTTTTCCCTTTGCAGCCAAAAAACAAAATACCAGCTAAAGGTTTTAAATGGAAAGACAATAAAACCAACGCCGAAAACCTATCGAAACATTTCGCAAACGAAGAAAACATTGCAGTTGCTTTAGGTGATGCCAGCGCAGGGCTAATTGATTTGGACTTCGATTGTAGAGAAGCTGCAGAGATCGGCAGTATCCTGTTTGCAGATTGGCCCAGTTTTGGACGCATGTCGGCATTAAATGGCCATAGGATGGCTATGTGCAATGATGCCGAGAAAACAAAACAGTTTGGTTTAAAGCCAAAGGAAGCAGAAATACTTGGTTTGTCTGATGGTGATAAACATATGATAATCGAGCTAAGGTCTTCTGGTGGCTATACAATGATCCCGCCATCCATACACCCAAGTGGTGAGCTGATAGAATGGTCAAGCTATAGACTGGAATTTCCGGTTGTGGGGTGGAGTGATGTTCTTCACAAAGTCGGTATCTGTGCGGCTCTATCTATAGTCCTTAGGCTTTACCCAGAAACAGCGGGGCAGAGAGATAATATTGCGCTCGCTATGGCTGGAATGCTTCTTCGTGCCGGCCTTAATGTCGAAACAACCGATAATCTGATTGCATATATTGCAGAGAAGAAAGGTGACGAAGAGGTCGATATGCGTTTGAAGGCGAAGGGTACGCAAGAGAGGTTGAATGAAGGCGAAGATGTTATGGGGCTACCCAAGTTATGCGAACTTCTTGGAATAATCGATTTGCAGCCGACCTTGCATAAATGGTTATACGGCAACATGATAAATATGGATACTGGATATAGTGATGTGCCGGATATAGCGGTGGCACAATTAAATCGAGATTTCTTCGTGGTTGGGAATGAAGGTGGCAAATGCCGTGTGGCATTTTTCGAAGAAGATGATATCGGCAATGGTCAAAAGAAACGAGTACTGCGTTTACAATCTCCAAGCGAATTTAAACAATTCTTTGCCAACAAAAGGGTTCGTATCAGTACAACCGCTGGAAAAGACAAGGTAGAAGAGCTTGGCAAGCATTGGTTTAAAAGCCCGGGAAGGCGCGAGTTCGAGCGTATCGTTTTTGCTCCCGGTGAGACTGTGCGAGACAAGTGCTATAATCTTTGGCAGGGCTTTGCTTATAAACCAAGCAAAGGTAGATGGAAACGAATGCGAAAACACATATGGTTGGTTTTGGCGAAAAAAGATCCAAAAGCTTTTAAATACATTATGAAGTGGCTTGCTTGGACGGTACAGAACCTAGATCAGCCTGCCGGAGTTGCTCTTGTATTTCGCGGAGCAAAGGGTACTGGTAAGGGCACGGTATGTGGTTGGTACAAAAACCTATTTGGCCATCATGGTTTACAGGTATTTAGTCCTAAACATATAACGGGAAACTTTAATGCCCACCTGCGTGATTGTGTGCTGTTATATGCTGATGAGGCGATAGCACCAAACGACAAGGCCGCAGAGAACGTATTAAAGGGGATGCTAACAGAGCCGACGCTGGCGATTGAGCCAAAAGGCTATGATGTTATACAAGTCCGTAATACATTACATGTTGTAATGTCGTCGAATTCTGATTGGGTCGTACCGGCATCGGTCGATGAAAGGCGTTTTGCTGTTTTTGATGTTTGCTCATCTAAAATGCAAAACGAAAAGTGGTTTGCAGCCATACAAAAAGAAATGCAGGACGGGGGTGCATCCGCAATGCTTTACTTCTTTTTAAACCTAGACTTAAAAGGCTGGCACCCACGGAAGGATATTCCGCAAAACCAAGCCTTGGCGGATCAGCGGATAGAAAGCCTATCAAAACTGGAAAAGTACTGGTTTGATTGTTTATGGGAGGGCGAGATTCCAACTGACCGTTACCAGCCGACCCCAATAATTGAAACAAGTAAAGTGGCTAAAGACCTCGGTTTAAGTGTTAAAAAAGTAGGCGATTACTTTAGTCAGATGGGGCTGAGGAAGTGGGATGGTCCCCGCCCGCGTGGTTGGCAAGCTACCGAACTAGGACGGGCCAGAAAAACATGGGATGAAAAATGTTTTGAGGTTGAATGGCCGAATAATAATGGATGGGCTTTGGATTATCCAAACCGGAACGCCGGATGGGAAGACGAATAAGGTGTGCTGTATCTCTTTGCCTGCTTTAAAAAACCGGATAAACCGTATGCACCGCTTATTTTTATACTTTATAAAATGCAGAGCTATAAACATAAACTTTGCCTTTTGTAATATATTATCCGGTGTATCCGGGTATCCGGTTTTATTGTTTACCCTCGGAAGGATATATCTTCCCGATCAATTTCCGGATAAAAACATCCGGAAAACGGACAGAGCGAGGCAAAGGTGCCTGTAAAATGGTTCTTAACAGCCCATTCTGTCCTTAAGGATAAAAAACGCATCTCTACGCATCCTCGCATTTCTTTCTGTTGTTATCCTCTCGCGCACATGTAGGGTGGCAAGTATGTGCCCTTGTTATTGGCACAGCTCTGACCAAACTTCGGCAAAATTGTCTACGTCGTCTGCGAGAAATGTACGGCTTCCGCCATCAGAAACAAAAGCTTTATATCCAGCATACCCGCCTAAGCTATTCTTCGAATTAACTTCGCCGCATGTTACAGGTGTTCCGCTCTTCTGGCTAAAGAAAACATTTCTAAATTCTGCGGAGGAGGGGGCTTTTAGCCGTGTCTTAACAGCATCTTTCCCTTGTTCTATCCATACTGCCTGTTGCACCTGATAACTATTGTCGTTGTTTGATATTTCGTGCGAAAAAATATTCCATATCCCCCAGATCAAAAATATTGGGAATACCACGAACATGCCGATTAAAAGTGTTCGTACAAAAATAAGTTCTATGGTTGGATGGACCTTCATGTTCTAGCCTTTCTATGCGGTTATAAATAAACCACCAAGATTGCTCTTGGTGGCTGGGTGTTAGTAACCGCTTACTGGAAACGGCGCGATGCTTTTAGCTTACGCCTGAACATGACATCACCACCCAGCCATTAAGCTGAGAGGCAACACATATAACGGCAGTGTCTAGAATGCCGCCAGTAAAGGGGTTACTAAGCCCCAGACCAGCAATTGCTGATCCGCCTTAACCATAAATGGGGATGGTAAAATTACAAAGGAAAATTTAAAACACGAACGGTTTTTTACATATTTCCACTTGACAGAATCATTGGCGCGTTATATTGCATAATGCTAGAGCTTTTTTATAATGGAGAATTAATAATGTTAAAAAAAATTTGGAAAAAATCTACGTTAGTAGTTGCCGCATCATTACTCGCCACGGGGTGTGTAGATAAGGGGGCGTACGATGAAGAAGCTGCAGAAATAAGAGAAAACCTAAATGATATCTCGCAAACTTATGGTGATCAGCCTCGTTTAACTCAAATAATATATTCTATTAATGGGCGTTGCAGCTATGGAATACCCATTTACTATCCTCATGGACAATATCATAACGAGTTTTTAGAAGATTGTGAAGAAAGCAGAGAGCGTTACTTATCCCCGATTGCTAATGGCCAGATAAAAGTCGAACTTTCTACTGATTTGCCTAGAGGGGCAGTTGTGCAAATTTTTCAAGGTAGAATACTTATTAATAATTATTTGTCACCCAGTACACAGGAAACAGCTCTGAAAATGTCCATCGACTATATAAGCTTCCAAGAACAGGATGGGGTAGAGTATGGTGTTGGAGAAACCTTCACAATAGGCAATGGGCAGCTGATAAACCTAGGAAAAAATGGTACACGCCAAGATAAGTATTTAATTCCCGCGCTATAAAAATGGTGCCGGAGAGGTGATTTGAACACCCGGCCTTTGCTTTACGAAAGCACTGCTCTACCCCTGAGCTACTCCGGCACTAAAATCATGTTCGACCTTATTATAGCCTTATTACGGGCAGGGGCAAGATCGTAACCCCTTCATATTCCAAAGCCTTTTTTGTGCGACCCTCGCTTTACGAAAGCACTGCTCTACCCCTGAGCTACTCCGGCATATTATGTGGGTAATACAAAATAAATATAAGATTTAACGCCCTAGATCAACTTTAATTTCGATCGCGCAAAAACACGTATTCGCGTTCGTTTGAGGCTTTGGTCTGAAACTGATAGCCATCCATGTTAAAGTCTTTCAAGTCTTCGGGCTTTTCGATTTTATTTTCAACCATAAAGCGGGCCATCATGCCGCGGGCGCGTTTGGCGAAAAGGCCGATCATTTTGGGTTTGCCGTCTTTCATTTCCTTGAACTGCGGGGTGATCATATCGCCATCCAGTTTTTTCGGGTCAACGGCGCTGATATATTCGTTCGATGCCAGATTAACAAAGACTTTGTTCTTGTGTGATTTAATGTCTTCGTTCAGGCAATTGGTCAGCTTTTCCCCCCAGAAATCATAAAGGTTTTTGCCTTTTTCATTTTCCAGCTTGGTGCCCATTTCAAGGCGATAGGCCTGCATCAGGTCCAGCGGGCGCAACAGCCCGTATAGGCCTGACAAAATGCGGACATGATCTTGCAGGTATGAAATGTCTTTGCTGTCAATCGTATCGGCATCCAGCCCGACGTATGTATCCCCCTGAAAGGCATAGACCGCTTGTTTGGCATTGTCATTTGAAAAGGGAAAGGAAAATTCCTGATAACGATCATGGTTCAATTCGGCCAGTTTATCGCTCAGCTTCATCAAATCACCTATTTCCTGTTGCGGCATCGCCTTTAATTGGCGGGCCAGAACCTTGGTGTCGTCCTGAAACAGGGGCTGTGTAAAGTCCGTCGTTTTGGCTTTTGCCTCCATATCCAGTTTTTTTGCCGGTGATAATAGCGCGAGCATAATGTCCTCCATATGTCTGTTTATCTATTTATACTTGATATTCCGCACGAATCCACCCATATTATCCATGGAAAGTGCGCGGGCGATCGTCTCGCGAACCCGGTCAGGTCCGAAAGGAAGCAGCCGTAACGAGTTTTTGATTCGGGTCGTGTCACTTTCCACTTTTAATCTTCACAAATACGTCGTCGCTACGCTCGGGATTTGTGGCTGATTATTACTCAATCATTTTAGGGGACATCAAAATGGCGCAAGACACCAAAAAAGATGAATATCTGGTTCTAGCGCGTAAATACCGTCCACAAAATTTCTCGGAATTAAAAGGGCAAGATGCGCTGGTGCGCACGCTGACCAATGCGATCAATTCTGGCCGTGTGGCCCATGCCTTTATGCTGACCGGTGTGCGTGGTGTCGGTAAAACAACGACCGCGCGCATCATTGCCCGCGCCTTGAACTGTATCGGGCCCGATGGGAACGGCGGGCCGACCGCAACGCCATGCGGCGAATGCGAACAATGTGTCTCCATTGCACAGGACCGTAACGTTGATGTGTTGGAAATGGATGCGGCATCGCGTACAGGTGTGGATGATGTGCGTGAAATTATTGACTCTGTTCAATATGCGCCCAGCTCTGCCCGATATAAGATTTACATCATTGATGAAGTCCACATGCTGTCGAAACAGGCCTTTAACGCCCTTTTGAAAACGCTGGAAGAACCGCCCGAACATGTAAAGTTTGTCTTTGCAACGACCGAAATCCGCAAGGTTCCGATTACCGTTTTGTCGCGCTGTCAGCGTTTCGACTTGCGTCGTATTGGTCTGGATGTTTTGATTCCGTTCTTTAAAGAACTGATGGGCAAAGAAGGCATCGATTTCGAAGAAGAGGCCATTGGTCAGATTGCCCGCGCAGCCGACGGCTCCGCGCGTGACGGCCTTAGTTTATTGGATCAGGCCATTGCCCTGTCTGAAGGCAAGATATTGGCGCAGACCGTATCTGATATGTTGGGTCTGGTTGACCGCGCAATCCTGTTTGATCTCTATACAGCTGTGATGTCTGGCAATAGTGATGACGCTTTCGGCTTTCTCGAGAAACTATATAACACAGGTGCAGACCCCGTCCAGGTTGTAGAAGACCTGCTCGATGTAACGCACTTTCTGACCAAGTGCAAAGTTATTCCAAACCATGCCGAAAATATGAGCCTGCCTGAAATCGAGCGCAAACAGGGCGGAGAGCTGGCAGCAAAGCTATCGATGCCTGTTTTGACGCGCACTTGGCAGATTTTAAACAAGGGCCTGTTCGAAGTGCAAAACGCACCGAACGCACAGCAGGCATTGGAAATGGTTTTGGTAAGGTTGTTGTTTGCAGCGGATCTGCCGACACCGGGTGATCTGGTTAAGAAAATCAAAAACGATGCTGACACGCAGCCAACAGGCGCGGTATCTTCGCAATCAGAAAAATCCGGCAATGGCGCCGGAGCGACAGTCATGAAGGTTGTGAATGGCGGCGCATCTGTGCAAGCGGCCCCAGAGGTTGAGCAGCAAGAAGAACAGTTGCCCGCCCCTGACGTTGCAAGTCTGGAGGATGTTGTTGCCCTGTGCCACACAAATCGCGAACCGATGTTGGCGGCGCAGATTACAAATAACGTGCATCTGGTCAAATTTGCCAAGGGCCTGATTGAAATTCGATTGACCCCGAATGCGGACCGAACCCTGACAGGGACGTTGACCAAACGCCTCAGCGAATGGACGGGCGAGCGTTGGGTTGTTTCTGTTTCAAATAAAGATGGACAGGCGACCTTAGCAGATCAGCAGAAAAAAGCAGACGATGCCCTGAAAGATGATTTGATGAGCGACAAAAATGTCAGCGCAATTCTACATGCATTCCCGGGCGCGGAAATCATTTCAATAAAATAATCAGTGAGTTAGTCTTTGAACCAGTCTTTCAGGTCCTTGCGCAGGGCCTTGTAGGTCGGGCGAAGTTTTGTAACCGACTTTTCCAGATCAGCCAGCGGCTTTTCCTCGCGCGCACCGGATTCAATCGGGGCCGCCAGCTCGCTAACGCCTGTCAGGCCAAAGTTTGACGCCATGCCTTTCAGGTCATGGGCGCGGGCACGCAGGTCGGTATAATTTCCATCCGCAAAGGCCTTTTCGATTTCGTCGATCAGTTCGTCTGCCTTATTGTAGAGGTCCTGCATCATTTCATCCAAGACATCGACACCTAGGCTGTCTTTTAAAGTACCCAGCATTTCTTTGTCGAATAAATCAGGAACCGGTGTGGTTTCGGACGCGCTGTGAACGTTCGGATCAATGCCGCTTTTAACGGTGTCCGAGGCGCGGCGTTTTTGCTGGAATGACCCTTCGCCTGCTGCAACAGCTGCGACCACGGCGCGCAGTTTTTCAGGATCGATCGGTTTGCTGACATATTCGTTCATACCGGCTTTGCGGCAACGTTCGATATCCTCGGGAACAACATTAGCGGTCATGGCGACAATCGGAATGTTGGCTTTGGCTTTATCCTGCAGCCCGCGTATTTTACGTGTGGCCTCGATGCCGTTCATTTCCGGCATCTCCATATCCATCAGAACCAGGCTGATTTTTTGTTTTTCCACGGCACGCAATGCTTCTAGCCCATTCGAGACGGCGATAATTTCGTGGCCGTCTTTTTGCAACAGACCGATCAGAACCTTCTGGTTGATCTCGTTATCATCGGCAACAAGAATACGCAGGGTCTCGTCAGGCTCGTAATTCTCATGATAATACATTTCTTCTGTCTTTTGGCCGGTTTCCATTGGAATTGTGAAATGGAACAGACTGCCTTTGCCAGGGGCGCTGTCAATTTCTATATCCCCGCCCATGGCCGTCACAAGGCGCTTACAAATGGCAAGCCCCAGACCTGTACCGCCAAAACGACGTGAAATGGTCTTATCCGCCTGAGAAAACGGATTAAACAATTCTTTTTGTGCGGCTTTATCAATACCGATGCCGGTATCCTGAACGCCAAAGTAAATTTGGTTTTCATTGACATCACCGGGGCGGGTCTTCAGGTGAATTGTGACGCCGCCTTTTTCGGTAAACTTGATGGCATTCCCGATCAGGTTCAATAGTACTTGACGCAGACGTGTCGGGTCGCCCTTTAGGTATTGTGGGACATCGTCGGCAACAACGGCGGATAAATCGATTTTGCGTTCGCGCGCCCGGCCTGTCATCAGCATAACGACGCTATCGATCATTTTGCGGATATCAAAGTTGACGTTTTCAATATCCATTCGGCCTTCCTCGATTTTCGAGAAGTCGAGAATGTCATTCAACAAAGCCAACAGCGCATCGCCTGAATATTGGATTGTTTCCGCATATTCGCGTTGCTCGCCTTTCAGCTCGCTATCCAAAAGCAAGCGGATCATCCCCATAATACCTGTCATCGGGGTACGGATTTCATGACTGATCACGGCAAGAAACGCAGATTTTGCGCGATTGGCCTCGTCAGCTACCATCTTGGCATGGCGCATCGCTTCGGCACGTTCGGCTTCACGTTCTTTAAGTTCGCCCAAAAGTTCGCGCTCGCGCTGCAGGATGTTAACCAGTTTTTCCTGATCGGCGGCTTTCTGACGCTCTTTTTGACGCAATGTACGCTCGGCTTTTTGCTCCTCGGCCTCCATCTCCATTTTCTCGATAACGCGTTTTTGCATGAATTTGCCATGCACGAAAAAGATATAACTGCCCAGATGCATAATGATTAATAAGGCATATATCTGGGCAGAGAATGCAACATCATGCATAAACCAGACGGACATCAATTGACTGAAGGATAGGAATAGGGCGCTGACCAGTAACAACAGGCCGGATTTTTTATCATCCGTATCCAGATAGACAACGGTGGCTAAAACCAAGCCGCCTGCAAGCCATAAATAAGGCATCCAAAAAACAATGACATTCTGCATGAGCGCGCCGGCGCTGGCCGAAAAACTGATGTAGAGACCCAATATAACAGAGCCAATAAAGATAAGGCCTGTAATCTTTTTTAACGCTTTGTATCGGCTGTCGAACCCGACCAATGCTGAAAAATAGATAAAGAACGATATCAGGCCATATAATATTGCCGGCCCCATCATAACAGAGGCGTTATTACCGAATGAAACGATTTCGTCACGTGTAAAGATCATGACAAAGAACATGGCAATGTAAACTGCCAGAACATAGGTTTGCGGGTTATTATTAAGGCGCGTGAACAAAAGGCAAAGAATGATCAGGAATGACATCGTCAGCAATAAAATGAAATCGTGACCGTGCGCCGTTTCCATTACATCCTGAAATCCGCCATGGGTTAGTACCTGTGGGCTAAAGGTTATGGTAGAACCCGGCGTAACAATCAGTTTAACAGCAAAGATTTTCAGTTCGCTGACGGATACGTTCAGTGGAATTGTATTCTTTCGCTGTGCCGGCTGCTGAATTTTGTTGAATGATTTTCGTCCGCCAATCACATAGGCGTCATCGCCTTCATCGAGATCATAGACCTCAATGCGGTTAATGTGTCCAATGGTCCCGTTGAACAGATCGCCCAGATATAGCAACCATTGCTGGTTAAAGCGGTCCTGGTTGAACAGCGAGAAAACAAGCCAATGCACATTTTCCCCAGAGCGCAATGTAATGAGATCTTTTTCAGGCGTTATACCTTCCGAACGTCGATAGCGCGAAACCATATCCTGAAAACTGGCAGTCTCGGACACATCGCTATAGAGCTTCAAAGACTCATTAAGAACAGCTTTGGGTGTTTGCGCCGTTAGAATTTGCGGTGTAACGCGCTCCTGCGCGGTGGCTTGTGATGCTGAAGATACCAGAAAGGCAAATAATAAAGAGCACAGCAATACAAGGCAGTTACCCGTCATGCGGATGCGCTTGTCTCTGTTGTTTTTTATGCTCTTTACCAAGGGATAAGGTCTCCGCCCCATGTATCAATAATTATGGGGGTAAATGATTAATATGTTATAATGAGAACCACAACAGCAATAATTAAAAAGCAGGCAACGGAGGCAACAGTGGTGAATTTTGTAAAGCTTTCCCAACCTTGGCGGGCTTCTTTTAGGGCATTATGTTTCGACATTCGTAGTTTCCTTAGTAGTTGTCCGAAATATTCTACGACGAAAATAAAAAATTTTCTTTAAGAAATAAAGAAAATATGCGAAATCTTAATGTGAATAACGAAAAAAGAGACTTTATTATGGCTGCAAATATTTCTAAAACTGTGCCTTTTGCAATTTTTATGATTATATGCGCCTTTTTTACGCAGGCACTGGCCGATAACGATTTATATACTGTTGAAAATGTTATCGTCGACAAAACAGCACAAAACGCAGTCATCGCAAGGGACGAGGCGATTGTAGCCGGCCAAAGGCAGGCTTTCGAGATTTTGACGCGCCGTTTGATCATGGATGATGAGGACATCGAAAAAATGTCAGATATCAGCGATCTGGAAATCTCTTCAATTATCAATGACTTTGAAACAGGCCAAGAAAAGTTTTCGGGCAAGCGCTATCGTGCTGTCATGACTGTCAGGTTTAATTCCTCTGCTGTTAAAAACTATCTGAACAGACAGGGGAACCGGTCGTTGGTCAAGTCGCGCGGTAAGCCGATTTTGATTTTGCCCTATATATCAGAACCTGAAGCAACCTATCTTTGGTCGCGTAATAACCCATGGCTGAAAGAATGGCAAAGTGCTGAATCTGTATCGGGACTTGTGCCAGTGATTGTGCCGAAAGGTGATATAGAAGACGCCACAGTTGCAGACGAAGCCCAGATTTTGATGAGCGGCCAGCGCGAGATCAGTGAGCTGCTGAACAGGTATCAAACCGATAAAATATTGCTGCCGGTTGCCGAGAAGAAAGAGAACGGCGCCGATATTACGATCTATGAATATATAGGATCCGAGCTGAGCCCCGTAAAAACAATTACAATTGAACAAGAGGGCGAGGCCCTGTTGTGGACGGAGGCTGTTCGCAGTGTTCGCAATTATATCAATAAAGACTGGAAAAACCGTTTGAAATATTCGGAAAGTGCTATGGATGACCGGGTCATAGATGTGAATGTGAAGTTTTCATCCATGCGGGATTGGCTGCAGATCCAAAAGAAACTGCTGGCTCAGCCGGAAATTGAAAATATCCAGACAAAGACATTTAATCGTACGCAGGCTTTGATCAGCGTAAATCTGAACGCTTCTGCGGATGAGCTTGTCAGTTCACTGGTTAACAAAAACCTGATCCTGACAAAGGTAAGAGGACGCACAGGTTTTGGAACCGAGGTGACACCGCCGCTGTTTGAGCTGTCTGAAAATACCAGTACATATACATATCCGTCCTATGAAACATTGCCCGTGCCACAATATACAGAAGATAACGCGGTTGTGGCGCCACCCTCCGAAAGGTTGCAGGATCAGCCCAGCTTAATGAATCAGAATACTGATGCTCGCGGATCATACGAATACAAATACCGCAGCCAGAACAGAAACAATAAAGAGTGGGATAACTCCTATGACCGCCCGTAAGCATGCTTTTTTCTGGGGGGCTGTAACTCTTCTTGTCATCGCCTTTATTCTGCTTTTTCAGCAGATACTGCTGCCTTTTATTCTGGGCGCAGTGATCGGTTATTTGCTTGACCCGTCAACAGACAGGCTGGAAGAAATGAAAATACCACGCACGATTGCGGCTTTTCTGGTTCTGTCGGGGTTCTTTGTTTTGTTGGTTGCTGTTTTCGCGATGTTGCTTCCGATATTAGAGGCGCAAGTCCTGCATTTTGCCGAAGTCCTTCCCGACTATATCCAGCTAGGTAAAGAAAAAGCATTGGAATTCAGCGAGGTTTATATCGAACCTTATCTGGGGTCAGAGTTGATTGTGCGTGAAAACCTAGGCCAGAACTATGGTGAAAAAGCAGCGCAATGGATTACCGCAACTTTGAAAAATATATGGTCTGGCGGACAGGCTGTTTTTGCATTGGTATCACTGTTGCTGATCACGCCTGTCGTAGCATTTTATCTATTGCGCGACTGGGACAGAATGATCGAACGTATTGACAGTTACATCCCCAAGAAAAACCGCGATACGGTGCGCCGTATTATGCGCGATATTGACGCGACGCTGGCAGGGTTCTTACGCGGGCAGGGTATTGTCTGTTTGTTGCTGGGGTTGTTTTATGCCATCGGGCTTTCCGTCGTCGGGCTTGATTTCGGTTTGTTGTTGGGTTTATTTATCGGTTTGATTTCTTTTATACCCTACCTTGGCGCAATCTTTGGCGGCATATTATGCATTGGTCTTGCCCTGATACAATTTGCCAGTTTGACACCCGTCCTAATTGTCGCCGCGATTTTTGCAGTCGGACAGTTTCTGGAGGGCAGTATCCTGTCCCCCAAATTTGTCGGTGATAATGTCAATCTGCACCCTGTATGGGTATTGTTTGCCTTGATGGCGGGCGGCAGTCTGTTTGGTTTCACAGGAGTATTGATCGCGGTGCCTGTGGCGGCGATCATCGGCGTGATGGTTCGCTTTGTTCTGGACGAATATAAAAAGTCATCAGTCTACACCGGCACCAGTAAAAGAAAAAAAATAAAGAAAAAGAAAGCATGAAAGCAGAACAGCTTATTTTTGATCTGGCGCGCCGGCCTGCTTTGGCACGGGAAGATTTTTTGGTGGCGCCCTGCAACGAAGATGCGATGAGCCTTATTGATGCCTGGCCGGAATGGTCAAACCCCGTTGCACTTATCCACGGGCCAAAAGGGGCGGGAAAAACGCACATCGCGCGCGTGTGGCAATCGAAATCGGATGCAAGGTCAATTCAATGTGATGGTGACTTGTCTAAAGAAATAGATGCTTTACAGGCCAATGTGCCGCAAGCCTTATTAATCGATAATGCGCAAAAGTTTTTTCACGGCGGCAAGGATGCTCAGGATTTTTTATTTCATGTAATCAATACAGTGAAATCAAAACCGGCATGTTCATTGTTGATGACATCCGATACAGGCCCCTCAGGGTGGTCGATAGATTTAAAGGATCTTGATTCCCGTTTAAAGGCAGCTCAGATTGTTGAAATCTTGCCAGCGGATGAAACGCTTTTAATGGGGATATTTGTAAAACAACTTCACGACCGTCAATTACAGGTTGACCCGGATGTTGTGTCATATGTGATTAACCGTCTTGAACGTTCGTTTGATCAGGTTCTTAAAGCGGTAGAAAAAATTGATGCGGCGTCCTTAAAAGAGAAGCGCCGCATCACATTACCATTCGTTAAAAAAACTTTGTCTTTATAGACAGGCTTATTTCTTTTTAGCCGCAGTTTTCTTGGTTGTTTTCTTTTTAGCTGCGCCTGTTTTCTTAGGCGCTGCTTTTTTAGCTGTTGTTTTAGTTGTTGTCTTCTTGGTTGTCGTCTTTTTAGCAGCAGCTTTTTTAGGAGCCGCTTTTTTCTTAGCTGTTGACTTCTTAGTAGCAGCTTTCTTTTTGGTGGCTGTCTTTTTCGGAGCAGCAGGTTTTGGCGCAGCTTTTGCGGCGGCAGCTGCTCTTGCGCGTTCTTCCTCTACACCTTTTTTAAAGGCTGTTGAAACGCCCAGAACTACAACAATTCCCCATGGAACGAATAACAGTTCAGGGTTAATGTCGCCCATACCGGATGTGCGTAAAATAAAGGCTAGTGCAGTGGCAAGAAGTGTACCACCTGTAGCCAGAAAAATCATTTTCAAGGTCAGGGCGTTTACGTGTGCCTTTTCCCATTCTTCTAAATTGCTATCGAACATTTTTTGGTTTCCCCCTTTTTTAATGTCAAATAAATTACAACATAAAAACAGAATCTTGCAAAGTAGAAAATCTGCTGTTTTTTTGTTTTAAAGAAAATCAGGCAATGATATCAGGTAAAAGCATACTTTCCAGTTTCAAAATCTGGTCTTTCAGCATAAGCTTACGTTTTTTCAGACGTTGAAGTCTAAGGAAATCGACGGGTACGCTTTGTGACAGTTGTTCGATCACAACGTCAAGGTCGCGGTGCTCTGTCTTCAGATCCTCGATCTTTTCCTTTAAATCTTCTGTATCGTCCATGGGCATAATTCCTGTGTAAATCCGGTTTATGATATCATAAAGTAAGTATATTGTCAGATATTCATGAAAAAAAAGATAATTTTTTAGACGACAAATGGCAAGCGGTTATATAATTTTAAATGAATGATTAAAAACTGGAGTGGTCTGATATGGCACAAGCCCAAAAAAGAATTGGAATTTTAACCAGCGGTGGTGACTGCGCCGGATTGAACGCGGTAATACGCGCAGCAGTTCATGCGGCCGACCAAAAAGGCTGGGAGGTCGTGGGGATCGAAGACGGCACCGCCGGGGTTCTTGACCGGCCGCATCGTTACCAGGTCTTAACACCTGCCATGTTTGATACGACCATCATGCGTTTGGGCGGAACAATTCTGGGGACGACGAATAAAGGCAACCCCTTTAAATTTCCGATGCCGGACGGAAGTTTCAAAGACCGTTCAAACGAAATTATAGAAGGCATCAAAGAATTGAAACTGGATGCCCTGATCGGCATTGGGGGTGACGGCAGCCTGGCTATTTTGAAACGTCTTGCAGATCAGGGGGGCATTCCGTTGGTGGGTATTCCCAAGACCATTGACAACGACCTGGGTGAAACAGAAAATTCGGTCGGGTTCGAAACGGCTGTTTATGTCGCGACCGAGGCACTGGACCGCCTTCAGCCGACAGCCGCCAGCCATGACCGTGTCATGATCCTTGAGGTTATGGGACGCGATGCAGGGCATATTGCCTTGTCTGCGGGCATTGGTGGTGGCGCTGATGTTATTTTGATACCGGAAATTGAATATAATTTTGAGAGCATTGTCGCAAAAATCAAAAAAGTACGCGAAAAGGAAGGGCGGAATTTTGCCCTTGTTATTGTATCCGAGGCCGTTAAAACCCTTTCCGGAAACAAAATCGAAGTTGAACATCATGGCGGTGAAACACGTTATGGCGGTATCGGCCATTATCTGGGCGAAAATCTCAGCAAAGAATGTTCCTGCGAAACACGTGTGACCGTTCTGGGGCACGTTCAGCGCGGCTGTTCGCCCATACCGAGCGACCGGATATTAGCTTCAGCATTCGGCGTGCACGCCGTTAATCTGATTGCCGAAGGGAAATCAGACCGGATGGTGGCATGGTCAAACCGCTGTGTTATTGACGTTCCGATCGAAAGCGCGATCAAGGCCTATCAGGCTGTGGATGTCAAAGGAACGCTTGTACAGACGGCCCGCGCATTAGGTATAAGTTTCGGTGATGAAATGTAATATTCGCTGGCGTTAAACTATAAAAAACGTTAGAATCTAGATAGCCTTAATTCTCTAAAGGACTCTCAATGCTCTATGTACAACAGTCTTTAGGCCCCGACGAAGAAATTCTGATGGCGGCACGCTTTCACTGGATGTATACATTTAAAGCTGTCATGTGGATCGTGTTTGGTATATCGGTCAGTATCGCACTGGCCTATGGCGCCATATGGATGGATGTTAACTCTTCGGTGCGCGCAAGCTTCCAAAATCTGCCTGCAGAGCTGTATGATCGCGCGGCAGCTGAAATCGTTGCCCGAAAAGGTGGCTACATGCAGGTCCTGTGGGGGCTTCACCCTGCTTTCCGTATCGGAATTTTATTATCCTTTATGATGGGTCTTTTTATGTTTGCCAATATGATGATTATCAAGGCAACAACCGAAATTGCAGTGACAACAGACAGACTTATATATAAACGCGGCCTGATTGCGCGTAATGTCGGCGAGCTGAGTATCGACCGTGTCGAGGGCGTCGCCCTGATACAAGGGATTTTGGGCCGTATCTTGGGTTACGGTAAGGTTTCTATCCGCGGTATGGGAGTGGGAGAGGTTGTGCTTCCTCCGATCGAGGAGCCTGTTGAATTCAGAAGAGCGGTTAACGAAGCCCGCATGATTAGTGAAAAAGGTGGTACGACAAGCGGGCAGGATATCCTGTAATAAAGTTTTATTAACTTTTTGTTAGTAAAAAATATAGGATAAAAATTGTACTATAGGGTTGAATGCTGATACAAAAATGTTACATTTAATTGAGTAGACACGGTAATAACAAAAAATGGGTCAAAACATGCAAATAACCAATGATCTGCTGGATTGTTTAAATCTGGACACTACTTCGAAGCGTCGCACCTTTCTGAAAACAGGTGCAATCATCGCGACCGCGGCACAACTATGGATGCCGACTGCGGCAGATGCCCGCAGCTTTGTTAAATCTGGTCGCACACTACAAATTACAAATGCACATACGGGACAAAAGTTCCAAGGTGAATTCTGGGCGAACGGAAAGTACAATACGGATGCCTTTAAAGAAATCAAAGAAGTCTTTAAAGACCATCGTGCAAACGAGACTTTCCCAATAGATCCGCGCCTTTTGGACATTATGTATGTTCTGCAACAGCGCGCGAACAATACTAAAAACGGCTATGATCTTTATTCAGGATACCGTTCACCAAATACAAATAATAAACTGCGTAAGGCGTCTTCTGGCGTTGCTAAGAAAAGCCTGCACATGCTGGGTCAAGCTGTTGATTTGCGCTTGCCGGGTACAAACCTGGGCTCGTTGCGCAAGGATGCGATTGCATTGAAAGCCGGCGGCGTAGGGTATTATCCAAGCAGCGGTTTCGTTCACTTGGATACAGGACGTGTTCGTAGCTGGACGTAACATGAATTATTCATAATTTCAAAAGCCCCTTTTTAAGGGGCTTTTTTTGTTACACAAATGTTACATTTTCACATAATGAACTTGACGCGGTTTTTGTCTTATGGTAACTGTATTTGGTTCTTTAAATAAACTTGTGGAGTGAAAAATGAAATTTAATCTGTTTGCAAAAAAAGAAGTATCACTGAAGGATAGACTTTCTTACAGATTTAAGGGTGCCGTTGATAAAACGAAAAGTGCTTTGTCTCTAATGCCCCCAGCCACAAGCGGCGCCGTAATAGCGAACCTTGGCTTCCTGGCTGTCGTTGGCGCACTGAACCCGGCCGTTGCATTAGCGACCATAGTGGGCGCAACGGCGGTCGACTTGACTAGAATGGCTATAGATTTAAGCCATTTGGAATTCAAGCCACAGGAAAAGGCTGAGACAGCAACGACAAAAGCTGCCGCGCCAAAACCGGCAACGACAGCTTAAAATCAGATTATAAATCTATTATCGTGTGAAATTCGGAACCAGCGGGGCATTGCTCCGCTTTTTCTGTTCGATTTCAGCGTGTGTGCGTTCAATCGCGATAAAGCGTTCAGCAGATGTCGGGTGCGATGTTCTGACATCTATGCTGGCTTGACCTTCGGTAGCCATGCGGCGCCAGAAATCGGCTACGCCGCTGGTTAGGAAACCTGCACGGGCCAGATAATACATACCGACATAGTCAGCTTCCTGTTCAAAGGATACGGAATATCTTTGTTGACCGGCCTGTGCACCCAATTGCGAGAACTGGTTACCCGTATTGACGCCGGCCGCACCCAAAAGGGAGTCAATGACTAGCCCCCCAAGAGAGCCTGCCATCGCGTTTTGTTTTAATTTTCCGATATGGTTCATCGTATTGTGCGCCAATTCATGTGAGACGACCAGTGCGATTTCTGTATCGTTATTTGCAAATCGTGTCATGCCGCGCGTGATAACGATTTTTTCACCGTCGGCATAGGCATTGATTGCGCCCGAGTTATCCAACATAACAGGATAGTTACAGGCCGGAACCGGCGAGAATGTCGCGGTACGGTTGACGCCATTGCGTGAATAGGCCAGCTCCATACGGTTATAACCGTTAGCGTTCAAATATTCCTGTGCAGCTGTAATCGCCTGATTGCCCTGTGGAATATTACGGCCGTTTACAGCCAATAATACGTCACCAGGTCTTACGCCCGCGCGCGCGCCCGGTGAATTTGGAACAACATTCTGAACGACAAGGCTATCGGCAAGGCCATAGCTGGCACGCGCTGCATCACGATATTCGGCCGGAACAGCGTATATATTCCATGCTGATATACCCGTCACTGGGCGGACATTATCCCCACAGAATTCAGCGTTGCTGGATAATACGGGTAAAGACACACGGTAGAGCTCGGACTGGGCATTTACAAAGCCTTCATAGGCCAGCGAACGCTGTTTAAGCTGTTCAGCCTGAATTTCCGCTGTTGTGCCGACTGGGGCAGCTGTTTGAACGCCTGAACAGGCCGCTAAGATGGCGGTTAGTCCTAAAGCAATAACATTTCTTTTAATCATAATTCCTCACACTGTTTTTATTTTAAAAAGATTTCTTCTAAAATAATATACGCACAAACGGTAAAATCGTGCCATAAATATTTGATAAGATTTTAAAAAGTGAAAGCCTATTCAGTTGGCAAGGGAATACGGGATGTAGATGTTACATCAAAATTGCCCCAGTCACCGGGCAAATAGCCTGTCAAAGTCTGGAAGTCATAAACCGCAATCACCTCTTTGAATAGGATACCGCCGGCGGTTGGGTTATTGACGGTAACGGTAATATTTGCCATTGAAACGTTGGCACGCTGCATTTGATCATCAATAATATCTTCGATTTCACCATCGGTAATATCAACATTTGTCAGCGCCGTTCGCGTTGCGGTTTCAACGGCAAATTGCATACGGTTCATAATCCAAAGGGCACGTCCCGTTTCAAAAATGCCGATCATGAACGTGATAAACAACACGGCGACAATCGCAAATTCGACCGCGGTGGCACCGTCTTTTTTATGGGCATATTTTTTTAGAATATCTATAAACATTATTGTACCTGTACCCTGGCTGCACCGGAAAGTTCGAGGTTGTCGGTCAGGCCCGGAAAGCCGAAGATGGCATCATAAGTCTGGTTCAAACGCACTTCCTGATATTGTCTGGCATATCCGTCTGCGCAGTCACCCGGTGCATCACAATCAACCGTGACACCATCGCCGCATTCACAGACTGATGTTGTGGTCACTGTGATGCCATTATCGTTTTCAACAATCTGGGATATAATATTCGTTTGGATATCATCGGCACTGCCGCCGCGCATTATATATTCAGCCGAGGCGCGCGCTGCATTCTCAATTTTCATTTGCTGGTTGATATACAGCCCGAAATCAAGAATTCCAAGCAAAAGCAAGGACAAGAGCGGCACAATCAAAGCGAACTCTGTGGCCGCAACGCCGCTTTCATCTTTCGACCATCTTCTTATTTTCAAAAACATACTCATCCATAAACCTTTAAATTTAATACGATAACCTCACTGAGACTCCGCCTATATCCTCTGCCGCACTGTCGTCACAGTTATTACCGATCGCAGGCGATCCACTTAATGAAATCGTGCTGGCAATGATACGCGTGCAAGGGCTGTCGACACCCGTGCTGCCGCCAATCTTGATCTCGCGGCTGGGTGTATAAACAACGCCATCTAGAAAGATTTCGCTGGAGCCCGTAATTTTATTCTGGTTTGATGCGCCATTACCTGCCGGTGTGTCGCGGTCCTGATAAAATAAAACGCCTGCCATATCTTCGCCGGCATTAGGGGCGGAAAAATTCAGCGTTTTTGATCCTGTAATATCAATATTGCCATAGTCACCATTCCCGCCATTTGTGAGGATGAAGGAAACACCATCACCATACATTGCGCCACTGCCGGATACATCGAAATCGCCGCCGTCCAGAATATAGACCCCGGGCTCGAACGTGATGTTACCGCTGCCGCTGATTTGAATGCCGCCGCAATAGGTTCCGGGGCTAAGGGTCACATCCGTGCTGCCACTGATGCTGAGTGAATTTTTCTTGATATCGTTACTGGAGCAGGAACTGAAGGGGGGGACTTCAAGGTCTTCATATGGGTCGGCAAGACGGCCCGATCCTGTCTTGATGCTATTGGCATTCAATTCGGCAGAACCCACAAGGTCATAATCACCGCGGGTTTGGACATTATCAACATTCACCTCGACGCTACCATTAAAACTAATGGATTCATCGCTGGTAGAATTAGAGGCCAATCCGCAGTTCTCGGCATTGATGGTTACGCTTCCCGATGCGCTAAGTGCGTTGTCAGCTTCTTCGTCCAATGTCAGCATACAGAAGTTTCCACCTGAAGAACTTGCAACGGCACCCGCTGTCACGACCGAACCCAGCTCGTCAATGAAATAGCGGCTGAACATCGCAGTATCTGTATATTCAATTTGCACAGCGACGCCTTGGTCGCCGTTTTCATCTTCTGAAACTGTGAGGGTCAAAACGTCGCCGTCTTCTGGGTCATAACCGTTTTGCATGGCTTCTTTTGTGGCAGCGAATTCCGCATTTTCCTCGGCGCCATTCGCAATTTCGAAAGCGGCTGCCATGGCGGCAGCATCTGCAGCTGTTTGTAGGTTGCGTTGGTTCATAACCCAATACCCCGTATCAATACCCAATGCTGTCATTCCCAATAAAACAGGCATCAAAAGCGCCACAATCGGCAAAACAGCGGCATCTTTTTGTACCCTATATTTATGGATTAAATATTTTATAAGCGTGTTCGCCTGCTCCATCTATCCCAACCTCTGCATATAATCACTCCCTCTATTATTATAGGCAGAGCAGTCTAAATTATAAATGAATAATACTTTGAATTTTATGTATTTTTTATATGTTTTTTTAATTACCGCGTCAGATTAACCGATATACTCGCTATTTTTTTTGCCGCATTATCATCACAATTATTACCAACTGATGGCGATCCGCTTAGCACGATTGTTCGGGCAATCATGCGCGTACAGGGGCTGTCAACGCCCACGCTGCCGCCGATTGTTAATTCCCGGCTGGGCGTATAGACCACCCCGTCCAGAAATATTTCGTTTGATCCGGTGATCTTGTTCGTCATATTGGCGCCGTTACCTTGTGGGGCGTTGCGATCCTGATAGAACAGAACACCTTCCATTTCATCGCCTTCCGCGGGGGCGGAAAAGACCATTTCACGGCTACCGGATATCGCAATATTGCCATAGCTGCCGGTGCTGCTGGTCAGAATAAAGGACACGCCTTCGCCATACATTCCACCAGTACTTGAAATGCTGAAATCACCGCTGTCAATTATATATACGCCCGGTTCAAAGTTGATATCCCCGCTGCCGCTGATATCAATGCCGCCGCAATAGACGCCCGGGCTTAACGTCAGGTTATCACTGCCGCCGATACTTAATGAATTCTTTTTGATGTCGTTTTTTGCACAGGGCGTAAATTCAGGAGTCTCAAGATCTTCGTATGGGTCTGGGATTTTAACAGACTCTGTGTAGACACGATTAACGTTAAGATTTGCCGATCCGACAATATCATATCCCCCTCGGGTATGGAGATTATCGATATTGACATCGACACCACCGTTAAAACGAAATGATGTATCGCTGTCGGAATTGGATGCCAGCCCGCAATTTTCTGCATTGATCAAAACGGTTCCCGAAGTCGATATGGCATCGTTGGCACTTTCATCCAGGGCCAGCATGCAAAAACTGGCGCCGGATAAATCGATTGTGGCTTCTGCAGCAACAACATCATTCATGTCATCGATAAAATAGCTACTGAACCATGTTTCATCGGCATAATTAATCTGAACGTTTACGGACTGCGTAAAATTTGGGTTCTCGTAGGTCTGCATCAATAAAACATCACCATCAACGGGATCATAACCGTTTTCCATCGCAATTTTGTTTGCGGCAAATTCGGCCTTTTCGGAAAAGCCGTTTGCGATTTCAAAAGCGGCTGCCATGGCGGCCGCATCAGCAGCGGTTTGCAGGTTGCGTTTATTCATGACCCAATAGCCGGTATCAACCCCCAAGGCAGTCATTCCCAAGGTGACAGGTAATAATAATGCTGCGATCGGCAGCACAGCACCGGCCGTTTGACGAAAATATTGTTTCAGAAAGCTCTCCAACATTAAACCCACCTTTAAAGATATTCCCCATCCATCCAGTATATAAAACAAGGATAAAACAATAGTGAACAATTCATTGAATTTTATGCGTTTTTTAATGAAATTGACTGAATTTAGAGAAGTTTAATTTTTTATGTATACAATTTAGGCGAGAGGGAAACACATGTCCGATGCACCGGTACATATGAATAATTTCAAGCCACCCGTGTCCACGTCTTTATCAAAAAGTAGATTAAGAGACGTTCTGATATATATGAAAGGCTTGCGTCAGGATAATCGCGTTTTGGCCGAGGCCGAAACTGTGCGTCTTCAGGCTTATTTTGCAAGTTTTCACGAAATGCTGCTGCAGGATGCAAGGAAATTCGGATTGAAAGATCAAGAACTCGAACAAATTGAAAAAGCAGGTCTTTCAAAAGTCATATTTAACCGTATGGCTGAAAGAACGGGAAACACCATTCTGTCTGAATTCACAATTCTTCCGGAAAGCCATGTAAAGACAGCACTGCAAGAAAAGGGGTTCCCTGTCTTTGCCAAAACGACAAAATATAACGGGCTTAATATGACCTTCGGCTTTGCCCAGATTTACGAATACGAAGACCCGAATAATATCTGGTCACAAAAGAAAAGCAGCAATAGTATTTCCTTGCTGGGGATTGATGATGATATTGCAATGGTAATTGCAAAATATCAGCCGTCGTCTTTATTGCGCGCCTTGCAGAATGTGGCAACTGCGGCAAACCATGACATGCAGCATCATATAACAAGTGAAACGATTAATGAGACGATTTCTCAAAAATCAAATGTGCATAACCAAGCGGCAAAATACCCCGATAAAAGCTTGGCGTCAGAATGGCAGTCTGGCGGATTTACCCATTCAGGGGATGAAAAAATCGGCAGTTACGAAAGTTTTATGATTTTGAACCATGCAAGAGTCTGGCGCGAATTGGCAGGAAGCGAGCATGAAGATAGGTTAAAACAAAGCTGTATAAAGTTTTGTGATCAGCTGGACCGCATATCGGAAAAAATGCAGGCCGATAAACGTATGGATACGGCCGAAGTTATAGATTACATGGGCATGCTTTTGGGGAATTGCCTGCACCGTTTTCTGCCGCTTGACCATCCAATTATCGATATGGTTCTTTCGCGTGTAAAAGAGGCGACGCCAAATGCTGAAAAATACATTGCTGTTGAATTCAGGGCTCTGCAGAAAGAAAAGTGGGATGGAAAAATTCCCAATGCAACATATCTGCGCGATACTATTAAAAATTATGCGGCGGCCGGATATGATCTGCGCCAGACAGCGCTGTTGAAACAACCGGATTATCTTAAGATTAAGAAATGGCAATTGGCGGCGATCTCTCCCGAAATTGCCTATCTGAACAGTCCCGCCCGGCTGGGAACAGAACTTGCAAATATCCAGGCACAAACATCGAAATTGAACTTTCAAATGATGCAGGCTTTATCGGTGGATGCGGCAACAGTGCAGCCGGGGCAACCGGTATACTTGAAAGCTTCATACGGCGCTGATGCCAAGACCTGTTATTTTAATGAATGGGGTGAATTGCATAGGGAAGGAGGCCCTGCGCTTGTCGCCTATGACAAAAAAGGAAATGTAGTTGAAGAACATTGGAAAAGAAACGGCGAATATTTCAGATCCGATGGCCCAGCAGAAATAGATTACTATGAAAGCGGGCAAATAAGATTTGTAAATTATTACAACGAAAAGGGTGAAGAACACCGCGATGATGGCCCATCGAACATTACGTATCATGAAAATGGAAGCCTAAATATAGAGCGGTGGAATCAAAATGGTAACTTGCATCGTGACGACGGGCCTGCAGAAATACGTTACTATGCTGCGGGGCAGCTTGCTTCGGAAGAATGGCATCAAAATGGACAATATTTTCGCGAAGACGACGGGCCTCAACAGGTCAGATATCATGATAACGGAAAGATCCTTTCAGAAATGTGGTTTTCGGATAGGCGTGAAGGGCGCGCAGATAACAAGCCAAGTTACGTAAGTTATGATGAAGAAGGTTATCTAGTCGACAAGTTTTACCGCAATCCAGACGGGCATGATTACCGCGAAGATGGGCCATCGACAATTAGAATTGATAGAGATGTAGGCAGTATTTATCTGAACTATAAGGTTGATGGCCTATATTATGGGGCCATAACATTTGATATGTTTGGAAATGTTAAGGACATTTATTGGCAGGGTGAAGACGCATTACATTTAGATCAAGGTCTTATGCAAAAATTCAAAGATGGCCTTGAAAAGGAAAAGGTGAAAATTTTTAAAGAGGCTGGCCTTGAAATTGAAAAAACAAAATTGACTGCAACCAATGTCAAAGGCTTAAAAACACCAGTGATGGGGCGTTAGAAAATGGCGTTCCCGAGAGGATGTACGTTCACTTCGCTCCGTGGCGTCTTCGGGCTGCGCCCTTGCCGTCGAACGTGTTCGAAGACATTCAAAAACATAAACAAAAACGCCCAAATGGGCGTTTTGATTTATGGCGTTCCCGAGAGGATTCGAACCTCCGACCTCGTGCTCCGGAGGCACGCGCTCTATCCAGCTGAGCTACGGGAACATATCGTGTATGTTTAATACACTTCGCTTTATTTTCCTAGTCTAAAATCAAATCTGTTCACGCATGCATATACAACGATCAAGATACATGCACCCAGTTTTCGGCTTTGTTTTGAAAGGACAGGCTGCCTTTCAAACCGGTCAGCTCAAGCGTATTGCTGAAAATTTTCATCAGCTCTTGTCGGTCGTTTTCGGCCAGACGATCCTGGTTTCGCAAAATCATATCAAGTGTTTTCGGCGTTAAAAACCCGTCAAGTTGCATCGGCCCCATCTTGCTGAGTGTCAGGTCGAGGACAAATCGCGTTTTTTTAACCTCTTCAATTTCACCATTTTCGTTTTCTTTTTGATGATCATCGGGTCTGACATGAAATTGAATATTTGATATTTCCCCTTCAAATAACATTGGCAGGGTCAGGGTCTTCCACTGGCCTGTGCTTTGTTCTGTCAGTTGTGAAGACATGCGTCCAAAGTCGCCCGACAGACGCTGCAGCAATCCTTTTTTACCTGCGGTTTCAATAGCGTCCATATTCTTGCTGCCTAGCCAGTTTTCCAAGTTGCCCAGTTTCAATGCAGCAATAAAAAACAACGCACTGGAAACCATGCGTGGTGAAGGCGCGGGCAGAGTGCTCTGTATGTTTTGTGCGGCTTGCGGTGCTACTTGTGAAAGAACGTCTATGGCCTCCTGCATGGCGGGCCAGCTAAATGATGCAGAGGGCTGCATCAAAGCGGGTGGCAAAGCCGATGCCGGGTTTGTTTGTGTCGCTGCCGCTGCAATACTTTGTGTAATTTGTGTCTGCAGGGATTGGGGCAGGGCTGAAATCAGTTCAGGTGATGATGGAATGCTACCAATCGGGGCCTCGGAAATATTCAGTAAAAGCTGTGCGCCAGTATCAGCGAAAATTTGTGTCTGTACGTATAATAGGCGCGGCTGATCCGTTCCGCTGTCTTTTGTAGCCGGTAATGACAAAATAGTTTGACCGTCTTTGGTTGCGCCTGCAACGTTGGCTAGAACAATTTCTCCCTGTGGTATTGGCGCTGACTTTTGTGATTTTATATTCTTCGATAAAGCCTCGGCAACGATGGGTTTTAAATTCGCCTGCGGTATATTTTCGGGAATGACAGCCAGGACATTTAACTGCTGAAAACTACGCAGAATTTGTGCCGTCGGTTTTTCCCCTGCAGTTGCAAAGGGCGAAGGTGTTTGGGGCTGCGGCGGCTGTCCGATTTCGGCCAATGCAGCAATTAAATTCGTGCTGAATTTTTGTGTGGTCTTTTGCACTTCGGCAACAGGTGATTTTAAATGGGCTTGAGTCAAAACATTTTCAACAGCATCTGTTTGCGGCAATTGTGTAGGTGTTGTTTGCAGCGGCTGCGTCAGGACCGGGCGCGGCACGGGTGCCGCATCGTATATCTGCGGTAATGGCTGTTCAGCAAGATCAAAATTTTGAATAACGGCCTGCAGTTTGGGTGTTACGGTGATGACGCGCGCGGCGCTTGCCAATGCTTCAGGTAATTTATCAGCGATGGTGATCAGTTCTGCTGGCGGATAATTTGCCGGTGTAGATGTCGCGGTGCTTGTTATATAAGCGCTGTAATTTGAAATGGGTTGCGGTGTTGCCAAAACGACATCGTTTTCTTTTACGGGCGGATAGTCGGCTGTCGCTGATGTGGGCGGTAATTTTATATCCGGCGGGAGTTCAATATCCTGCGTTTCAGTTGCATAGGATATTCGGACAGCATCGCCAATACGGCTGTTAGCAGGCAGTTCTACTGCAACTTTCTGGCCGGCTCTGATATCGGGTGGCACGTCTGTTTTTATCGTAACTCTGCCATCTGGTGTATCGATTTTAACAACATTACCTTCAACGGATACAACGCGGCCCTCTACCTTTTGGGGATTGGGGGCATCTTGATATTGTTCGGGCAGGCGTTCGGTTTTACCGCGGACGTTTTTGGAATTATCGCCAATATTTTTGACTTCGTCTTTCGTATTCGCTTCGGCGCGTTTAATGATACGCTCGGCACGTTCGGCGATGTTCTGAACATTTGGTGCAGCAGGCGGTCCGACGGGCTGTGTCATAGCGCTTTCAAATGCTGAAGGCGCGCATCAACGCGTGCAGCGATCTGTTCGATATCCATTGCAGCATCTGAATTCGGGTATCGAACCAGAAGAGGCGTCTGGTTACGGATGGATTCACGCACGTGACGATCCAGCCTGACAAAACCAAAGGCAGGCGGTGACAGATGCAAGAAATTTTGGCACGCATTCTGTAGGGTTTGGTATGTACGTTGGCCGCTGCGTTCCGTCTCCGCCATATTGACGACGATATGTGCGGTGTCTGCATGTCCTGCTGCGTGGCTTAATTTTATCAGCGCATAGGCATCGGTCATTGATGTCGGGTCTTCGGTAGATACAACGATCATGGTACCTGCCGCACTGGCCAAAAAGCGTACGGTTTTATCAACGCCAGCCCCCAGGTCAATCAGGACAGCATCATAATTTTGTGCCAATAGACGCAATTGTTTCAAAACCTCGTTTAAACGTTGCAGGGGTAATGTTGACAAAGATGCTTGTCCCGAACGTCCGGCAATAACATCAAAGCCACCCGCTTCATATCGTTGAACGGCCTGTGCCAGATTTATGTGGCCTTCGATAACGTCATTCAAATCACGCTGCACGGTCAGGCCCAATTGAACATCGACATTCGCAAGGCCAAGGTCACCATCAAAAAGCAAGACACGTTTACCTTGTTTTGCAAGGGCATGTGACAGGGTAATTGAAAACCATGTTTTGCCGACGCCGCCTTTACCCGATGCAATAGCAATCAGGTTGCGTTCCATTTGTCTTGGAAGGGGCTGGCGGGGCTTTGACGTATCTGGAGTCTGGGGTGTTGTCGTGTTATCCATTAAAAAAATCCTATTTTTTATTATAGCCCGAAGGAATTAACAAATCGGCAATAACCGTCGGGGTCAGATCAAGTATGCCATCAGGGATACGGTGGGTATGACTGGCCCCTGAAAATGCCAGCTTGCCGCGGTCCGCAGCCGCCATAACACCGCCGAGGCGCCGCGCAAAATCAAGGCGTGTCGGATATATACGCTGCACGCCTAGCAGCTCGAAGGTCAGGGCCATCTCGGCAGATTCCTCCGCATCACCGCCTGCAGGTAGAACCAGAACAGGTTCCATTTCGGCGGCTTTTAACAATCGTGATAGATCCTTCATTTCATGCGGATCAAACGGGTTCAGTCCCCCTGTGTCAATAATGATTTGATCCGCGCTGCGGTTGCGTTCAATGGCGGCTGCCAGCTCTTTGGCGTTATTGGCATCTTCTAGTTTTAATTCTAGCACATCCAGAAAAGTCGACAGCATTTCAAGTCCACCTGCACGCACGATGTCCGTGCTGATCACCGCTGGCTTTAGTCCTTTTGCGACAGCGCGTGTTGCTAGCTTGGCCGCATTCAATGTTTTACCTGCACCCGGAGGGCCAACCAGAATAATCGGTTTTTTGTAAGGTTTTTGCGGCAATGGGTTAAACTCAAAATGGGTTTCGATTGCCTCGGCCAATGTATCGCGCAGGTCTTTGCCTTGAATTAATGTTGCCGTAGTAATCAGTTTTTCAGATACGGCTGATGGAAGACGATGACGCAGCATAGCATCTGTGACAGATTCCACGATCAGGTCTTGCGGCGTTTCATCTTCCAGACTTTCACCGGAATCCTCTAACCAGCCGGCCAGAAAATCATCTGTTTCCGGTATTTCATCCAGCGGTGTGGGGCGCCAGGCATATTCGGGTGTATCATTACTGACAGGTGTTTCTTTGATTTTGAAATCAGGCTTTTCAGATGGTGATGGTTCATCACTGTCCCAGTCGAATTCGGGCAGGTCAATTCCATGACGGCTTTGCTGTTCAATCGCAGCAGTAACGCGCACGCGCCCGCCGGCCATGTCGCGGGTATTCACAATAATGGCATCTTCGCCCAGTTCCTCGCGGATCTGTTCCATGACGTCTGTCATTGATTTGCCAATAAAAGATTTTAAACGCATATATAACCTCTGCCTCAATAATAGAGGGCGTTGGGTGTGCCTGCAATGATTTTCAGTTTGCGAGTTGTGGTTGATCTGTTAAGATGTGTTATGTATTCCACACCCTTAAGACAGGCCTTTATGCAGGCGATCCGTGACCGGCGTTTTGATGATGCGATTATGCATTACAAGCAAGCGCAGGATCGCACGCTTTTGAGTGAGCGTTTTAACGGTTATTGCCCTTTAAACAGCGCGATTAAAAACGACAATGAAAAATTCGTGCGATTTTGGCTGGAGCAGGGCGGCGACCCAAATCTGGTTGATATCGAGGAATATACAGCCCTTCACGTTATTGCAGAAACAGGGCACACAAAATATTTGCCGCTTGTGTTGAAACATGGTGCACAAATGGAATGGGCGGGCACTGTAAAACATTACACACCCTTGTTCGTTGCATTCGAAGAGGTTATCCGCAGCGAGGGGGATGATAAAAAAATGCAGGTCATGCGCGATTTCGTCAGGCATGGTGCTAATACAGAAATACTTGTGCATCATGGTAACGCATTGCAGACCTGCGCAAGTGCGACCCATATTGAACCCCTTATGGATTACTGGAATAAGAATCTGGATTACGAATGCGATATACTTGCCGGACGTTTATATGCGGAAGGCGTGAAAATTGATGACGTGATCGTCACGGGTGTGCGTAAACCTGAAAACCGTGCGGTTAATTTTGTTGTTTTTGCGGCGCGTGGCGACTTTGACCAGATCGTTGATTATATGAAGAAGAATTCAATCACGCCTAAACCTGAAGATTTCGGATTTCTGTTGAACAAGCGGGTGCCATTAATGGAGGTCTTGCAAAAAACAGGGCAAATTGATCTGGTCGCAGATCATGTCTTTTGGAATAACAATATTTCGCAGATGGAGCGTTTTAAAAAGGTCTATAAAGATCAAGCCCCGGCTGAATTCTGGTGCAAATTTGATGCGCAAATAGAAAAGGCAATTCACGAAATAAGAAGACAGTCCCCGCGCAAGGCGCCGCTGAAACGCAAGCTCTAGATTTGTCCAAGCGTCTTGATTTTCGCTTTCGGATAAATTTCATTCTGTGACATCACGGTTGTCTGCGGGCGGAAACGTTCAATGATCGTGCGCACATAATGACGAATGCCTGGGCTGGTCAACAGCACAGGTGTTTCCCCCTGCATCGCCATATCTTCATATTTCTTACGAATGGTTGTAATGAATTCCTGTAATTGTGTTGGCGGCATGGCAAGCTGTTTGTCTTCCCCGTCGCCGATCAGGCTTTCGGCAAAGGCTTGCTCCCAATTCGCTGACAGGGTCAGCAGCGGCACAATCCCTTGTGAATTGGCATTCTGATGACATAGCTGACGCGCCAGACGCGTGCGAACATGTTCTGTAATCAGGGTGATATTTTTAGTGTAATTTGCGGCTTCTGATACGCCCTCCAGAATGGTGGGCAGGTCACGGATCGATACGCGTTCACCCACCAGGTTTTGCAATATGCGCTGCAGGCCGCTCAGGGTTAATTGCGATGGGATCACATCGGCGACCAGTTTCTGATGGCTTTGGGGCAATTCATCCAATAGTTTTTGTGTTTCTGCATAGGACAGCAATTCAGCCATATTATCTTTGACGATTTCGGTGACATGCGTTGTCACAACTGTTGCGGCATCAACGACAGTATAGCCGCGGAAATGCGCTTCTTCGCGATATTCAGGTGAAATCCATTTGGCGGGCAGGCCGAATGTCGGCTCGCGCGTATCTTCGCCCGGCAGTTCAATCGCATCACCCGTCGGGTTCATACACATCAACATATCAGGGCGGATTTCGCCGCGTCCGGATTCAATTTCCTTGATGCGCACAACATAGGTATTGGCCTGTAATTGCAAATTATCCTGCAGGCGCACGGTTGGCAAAACAAATCCCATATCTTCCGCCATCTGGCGGCGCAGGCCTTTCAGCTGATCGGTCAATTTGGCATCACCCTCGTTATTGACCAGCGGCAGCAGGGCATATCCCAGCTCAACACGGATCGTGTCAATCGCAAGAGTTTTTGAAATAGGCTCCTCTTTAACAGGGGCTGCTTTCATTTCCTTTTCTTCAGCAATGGCGACGGCTTGGGCTTCGACCTTTTCACGGTTAAATCCGAAATAGGCACCAGCGCCTGTCAATGCGCCCATAATCATAAACGGCAGAACAGGAATGCCCGGCATGGCGGCCATCGTTACCATCAAAACCGAGCTGAGCGCCATGGCATAAGGGTATTTTTTTAACTGACCGAACAGCGCCTTGTCGGTTGATCCGGCAACGCCAGCTTTGGAGACCAGCAGACCGGCTGCAATTGAAACGATCAGGGCAGGGATCTGACTGACCAGACCGTCACCAACGGTTAAATGCGTATAGCTGGCAGCCGCATCACCAAAGGTCATGTCTTTTTGCACAATGCCGATGATCATGCCGACAATAATGTTGATAAATGTAATTAAAAGGCCTGCAATCGCATCCCCGCGCACGAATTTCGCCGCACCGTCCATGGCTCCGAAAAAGGTGCTTTCCTGTTCCAATTCACGGCGGCGGGATTTGGCCTCGCCCTCGTTAATCAGGCCTGCGGATAAATCAGCATCAATCGCCATCTGTTTACCCGGCATAGAATCCAAGCTGAAACGCGCGGCAACTTCGGCGATACGGCCCGAACCCTTGGTAATAACAACAAAATTCACAATAACCAGAATGGCAAAGACTGTCAGACCGATAATAAAATTGCCCTGCATGACAAAATCGCCAAAGGCCTCGATGACCTTACCCGCTGCATCCTCGCCCCTGTGGCCGTTTTCAAGGATCAAACGCGTTGATGCCAGGTTCAAGGCCAGCCGGATCATCGTTGCGATCAAAAGGATTGATGGAAAAGATGATAGCTCGAGCGGTTTTTCAATAAATAAAACCGTCATCAAAATCAGAACCGAGAATGTCAGGGACAGGGCCAGCGAGATATCCAGCATCCAAGTCGGCATCGGCAGGATCAGGACGACAAGGATTGCAACAATACCCAGCGCCAGCGCGATGTCACCGCGCAGCAGGGATTTTCCAAACCCTCCGCCTGATGTTGTTACTGCGCCGTCTTCTGCCATTTATCAGCCTCCCGGAACGGCAACACCCTCGTCGGTGTATTGATTGATTTTGTTGCGCAATGTGCGAATGGAAATCCCGAGGATCTTTGCTGCATGTGTGCGATTGCCAAGGCAATGGTCAAGGGTTGATATAATCAATTCACGCTCGACATCTGCAACCGTCTTACCGACAAAATTTGCCATTTCGACATCTTCTTCGCTGGCTTGCGATTTGTCTTCAATAGGGGCCGTTTTTGCCGCGGTGTCGGCAATCGCGGCAGCCTTGTTATCTGCATAGGCCTGTGCCATGGTCTCCGCCTGTCCCGACAGAATGATCGCCGTATCTTCGATTTCAGGTTTTTGGGACAGTAAAACGGTGCGGTGCATCGTATTTTCCAGTTCACGCACGTTACCTGGCCAATGATAGGCCTTCAGTTTTTCCATAGCGGCATCTGAAATCTTCTTCTTCGGCAGGCTGTTTTGCTCCGAATATTTATCTGCAAACATCTGCGCCAGTGGCGGAATATCGCCCGGACGATTACGAAGGGCGGGCAGGGCAACATTAATCACGTTCAGGCGAAAGTATAAATCCTCGCGGAATTCGCCTTTGCGCACGGATTCTTCCAGATTGCGGTTGGATGTTGCAATCAGTCGGATATCAACGGGCACAGGTTTATTGCCGCCAATACGGTCAATGACGCGTTCCTGAATCGCGCGCAGCAATTTGGCCTGTAAACTCGGGTGCATTTCAGATATCTCGTCCAGCAGGAGTGTGCCGCCATTTGCCTCTTCAAATTTACCGATGCGGCGCCCGACGGCACCTGTAAAGGCGCCTTTTTCATGGCCGAATAATTCGGATTCCAGTAGATTTTCGGGAATGGCCGCACAGTTCAGCGAGATAAAAGCCTCGTTCTTGCGCTTACTTTTATTGTGGATGTAATTCGACATTACTTCTTTACCGGTACCGGATTCACCCGTAATTAAAACGGTCGCGTCACTCGGCGCGATCTGATCGGCCATTGCAACCACAGCCTTCATCACGGGGTCGCCCGCAATCATATTCACATCTTCGTGGGTGACAGCCTCCAGAACGGCGGCAATCAGTTCGGCATTTGGGGGCAGGGGCACATACTCTTTCGCGCCCGCCTTGATCGCGGCAACAGCCGCTTTGGCGTCATTATCAATTCCACAGGCAACGACTGGCGCTGCAATACGCTCGTCTTCCAATTGACCAATGAATTTCTGGATGGGTTGTTTGACATCAACCATGATCACGTCCGCGCCGTTTCCGGCACGCAGGGCGGCAAGCGCTTGCTCGGTATCTTCGGCATGCTGGACCTTGGCGCCGCGTTTAACGGCGATCTTTCCGGCTTCGGTCATGTGGCTTTGCAGGCTGCCGACAATCATGAGGCGCATGGTATTCGTCCTTTCGTTCTAATCTCAAACATCTTTAAAATAGTTTATGCGTTCACTGGCAGGTAGTTTGGAATTTAATACCTGTTCCAGCATACGCGGGTTTTCCTGACCGACGATTGAAAGCATTGTCGCGATCACCAGTTCCTGACGCAAAATCAGGTTTCTGGCTTGTAATTCAAGTTTTCCGGCTAGCGGCGCGAAAAAGGCACTGCCCAGCAGGGCGCCGTAGAATGTTGTCAGAAGCGCAACCGCCATGGCGGGGCCAATTGTTGACGGATCATCCAATGTTGACAGCATTTGCACCAAACCGATCAGCGTTCCGATCAAGCCCATCGCGGGTGCGGCCTCGGCACCACGGCGCAACAGCCCGATTGCGCCCTGCAGGCGTTCAATCTCGGCATCGATTTCCTGATTTAAAAGACGGTTGATGCTGGCCTGTGTGCGGCCGTCTGTGACCATTTCAAGGCCGCTGCGTAAAAAGGCTTCACGCGCATGCAGGCGGCTTTTGATTGTCTGCAGGCTCAGCAGCCCATCGCGGCGCGCGATGCTGGCAATATCCATCAGGCTTAGTGCACGATCCTGCGGTGTTTCCGGCTTTTGGAACAAATGTTCGCGCAAGGCCATCAGACTGAGGCGCAATGTTTTACCGCTGAACGATAATCCCATGATCGCAAGCGTTCCACAGATTACAATCAGAAATGCCCTGAAATCGGCAAATGCCGATACGGAGCCACTGAGTGATAAGGCAATACCAAGTACGATCAGAAATAATGTCAGGCCGATCCAGACGCTATAGTCGGGATGTCTTTCCGGAGCGCGAAAATTTTCGGCCTTCAAGCGTACGCTGGCAGTTTTAGTCGCATTCATTTTATTAGCTTACCCGGTCAGATTTTACAATTTCTGTCATGGTGACACCCAGACGATCTTCAACAACCACAACTTCGCCGCGGGCGACCAGACGGTTGTTCACATAGATATCAATGGCTTCACCGACTTTGCGGTCCAGTTCGACAACAGCGCCACGACCCAGTTTTAAAAGCTGGCTGACTTTCATGCTGGAGCGGCCCAAAACAGCCGAAACCTGCACGGGAATTTCATAGATCGCCTCGACATCTTTTGGTGTTTCACCCGATATGATGGCATCGCCCAATGTCGCGCCACTATCTTCTGCAATTTCATTATAGTCAGGATTACTTTTTCCTGTATCGGCATCGCCTTGTGGAATGTTGTTTTCCTGATTTTCGTTTTCGTCTGCCATTTTACTCCCCTTTTGTCATTTCTGTTTCATTATCATGATTATGTGTTTCGGCTGTTTGCACCGGCGGTTCTGATGAAGGCGTTTCAAGTCGCCCGACAACCTGCTGAAATGCTTTGTCTATCGAAGCGTACAAGCGGTCAAAATCTTTTTCAATCCCGCCATCAGCCCATTCGACGCGGCAATCCGTTACAGACAAATTGTCATCTGCAATAATAACGACACTTCCCTGATAGGCTTGTGACTGTGTAATATTATCGATTTTGCCGCGCATAGTTTCCAGCATGCTTTCATGCACACTCAGAACGATGCGTGGTTCATCAGCCCGATCGCTAAGTGACTGGCGAACCAGTGATATAATTTCGTCCTCGCCGTATTTTCTGGAGAGGCCGGGCATCATTTTTTTGACGATTGAAAGAACCAGTTTGGCGGTATCCAGACTTTTTTCAATTTCGCGGCGCTGTTCGGCCTCCAGCAGGGTCACCAGTTGCTGTGTCAGATTTTCCTGCGTCTGGATGCTGCGCTCTTCATGTTCGTTGCGGATTTTCTGCGTAGCATCATGCACGCCAAGCCTGAAACTTTCCTCGCGCGCGGAATTCAACTCCTCCTCGCTGAAGGATTTTTCTTCCTCCTCGGCATTGACCGGTTTTTCATTGCTGAAATCATTCAGGTCAAACAAAAATTTTTCAGGCGTGTCGTTCATAAAGTTCCTAGTAAATCAATTCATCTTCTTCTTTGGCGCTTGCGATTGTAATATCGCCGCGCTCTGCCAGTTCTTTGGCAACATTGACAAGGGCCTGCTGGGCTTCTTCCACATCTTTTAGGCGGACAGGGCCCATTGCAGCCATATCTTCCTTCATAATCTTGGCGGCGCGCTCTGACATGTTCGAGAAGAACAGGTCTTTCATCGTCTCGTTCGCGCCCTTCAATGCCAACGGAATTTTCTCTTTATCGGCTGTGCGGATAAGGGTCTGAATACCACTGGGGTCAAGGTTGCCAAGGTCTTCGAATGTGAACATCAGACTGCGAATGCGCTCTGCAGATTCTGAGTTGCGTTCTTCCAGTGACTCCATAAATCGGGTTTCGGTCTGGCGTTCGAAAAAGTTGAAGATATCCGCCATCAGTTCATGTGAATCACGGCGGTTTGTGCGCGCAAGATTTGACATGAATTCTGTGCGTAATGTTTTTTCAACATCATCCAGAACTTCTTTTTGGACAGCCTCCATGCGCAGCATGCGCATAACGACTTCCATCGCAAAGCCTTCAGGCAGCAAAGCCAAAACGCGCGCTGCATGTTCGGATGTGATTTTTGAAAGAATGACAGCGACAGTCTGCGGATATTCTTTTTGCAGAAAGCTTGCCAGAACCTCTTCGTTTACGTTACCCAGTTTCTCCCACATGGTGCGACCGGCTGGACCGCGAATTTCCTCCATGATGGTATCGACCTTGTCTTTACCCAGGACCTTGGCCAGCAGGCGTTCGGTACTATCAAGTGTACCGACAAGGGCGTTTGTCGATGACATGCTTTCCGCGAATTCAATAAACAGGCGTTCGATAATTTCTGAATTCACTTTACCCAGTGATGACATCACCTGTGATAATTCCATGATTTCATCATCGTCCATCTGTTTAAAGATGTTCGCCGTCTGATCTTCGGACAGCGACATCATAAAGATGGCCGCTTTCTCGGTGCCCGACAGGGTTCTGAAATCTTCTCTTACGCGCATTTAAATTGACCCTCTAGTTTTCCTGTGTCATCCAGTTGCGGATAACGGAAACGGTTTCGTTCGGATGCTTTTCAACAAGCTCTGAAATTTTCTTGACGGAGGACTGCTTAACCTGACCTTCAACGTTCGACATATCAAGTGTGGCCTCCAGCTCGCCGCCTTCGCCGTCACCCGTAGGAGCTGCCAGCTGCGGGGCACCGGTGCCGGACGAGGCCAGTAATTTGGCTTCTTCCTCTGCCGCGTTCGCGCGGGCTTGTGCCTGTGCAGCGGCTGAAATATGGCTGACCAGCGGACGTAAAACCAGCAGGATGACCAATACGCCGACCAGCGAGAATATAAGTGTTTCGGCGATGCCGACAATCTGATCGCGCGGCAGTCCCATGATGGTGTCTGCGGGTGGTGGAGCCTCCAGACGCTCTTTCGCAAACTGCATGTTGACGACTTCAAGCGTATCACCGCGACTTTCATCAAAACCGATTGCAGACCTGACCAAGGCGCGGATTTGATTTAATTCAGCTTCGCTGCGCGGAATATAAGTCATTTCCACTTCGGCATTTTCGTCGGCGTCATCGCCCTCCGCGGGTGTTGTAACCGCCGGTTCGTATCGACCATCAATCAGAACCGCAACGGAAAGCTGGTCAATTTCGCCGCTTTCCTGTGTCACGCTTTCGATGGTGCGGGTGATTTCATAGTTCACCACTTCTTCCGAACGGTTACTAGCAGCCGTCGGCGGTGCGGATCCATCCTGGCTGGCCCCCGGTAGGCCAGGCAAGTTGTTCTGCACGCTGACGGCGCTAGATTCTGCTGTGTTTTCTACATCTTCTTCTGTGATGGTCTGGGTTGATCTGACAACCTGACCTTCAGGATCATAAATTTCCGAATTGCGGCTGACAGTTGAAAAATCAAGGTCAGCTGAAACGATGGCGCGGACACGGCCGTAACCAACAATGCGCCCGACGATATCTTCGATTGAACGGGCAAGGCGCTGTTCATATTTTGTCTTCATATCCTCAGCACCCGCTGCTGCGAAGCCGGGGGTGTCAGTATCATCGCCGCGGGCCAAAAGGTTACCGGCGCCATCAATAATCGCAACGCGCGTTGGCTGCAATTGCGGTACGGCAGATGCGACCAGGTGCTGGATGGCGGTAATTTGCTCGTTACCGACTTCAGCGCGGTTTCTTAAATTCACAAAGACACTTGCTGTTGCCGGACGGCTTTCACGGCTGAATAATTCGCGTTCAGGCATAACCAGATGCACACGGGCCGTGCGGATCGGATCAAGCGTGCTGATGGTGCGGGCCAATTCGCCCTCTAATGCGCGCAATTGGTTGATATTCTGAACAAAGCTGGTTGTACCAAAACCCTGTTGGCGGTCAAATAATTCGTAGCCCATTGATCCGGAAGAGGGGAGCCCTTCCTCGGCCAATAGCATGCGGGCGCGCCCAACATCCTGCGAGTTTACCATGACCTGCGTTCCGCCCTCGATCATTTGATAGGGAATGTCGGATACGTCAAGCTTGGCTGCGATTTGTGTTGAATCTGATGTTGTCAGGTCATTATATAAGAGTGTCATTGCCGGCGAGCTGGAGCGCACAGCAATAAAAGCAAAGAAGACGATTAACGCCAAAAATGTCCCGGCCATCAAAAGTAATCTGGCGGGGCCCAATTTTTTCAGGGTCTCAAGTAATGCGTCCAACAGCTAACTCCCATGCCTATAGTCGCTTATATATCAGTGAATTGTTTCAAAAAGTGGAACCACTCGTTTATTATCCTACACCAGTTTTATCCACTAGGCAAATTTTGCCTGCATAAAATTGCAAATAATTAATTTGCCCAAACCTCACTGATTCATATAGTTCGATTTTAATTGTAGTCAAAATCGTTTAAAAACCCGCTAATTTCCTCGAAAATTTTATTATATTTTTCGACAAAGCGGGGTGCACCTTCAAATAAAAATAGTTAACAATAAGTAAATATAAAGTTAATATTTAGTTAATAAAAATAAATGTGAACATTTTACTTGACATGCTATTGCGAATCGCGATAAGATAGAAAGTGTAGGAATGTGTATATACCAGAAGGTGTAGGATATGATAGGTAATGAAATTACATCAGTAACAGCCCCTACGGCTCAACCCCGCGTGGAATCGCAGGTGGCCGTTCCGGAATCTGTTCCAAAACTTGAGAGTAATCTTCCAGAAGCTAAGCCGGAATATACGGTCTCCACTATTCGTGTAGATGTAAATCTGGATATGGCTATTTTAGAATTCAAATCATCGGAGACAGGCGATATTATTCGTCAATATCCGACGGAAAAACAAATAGCAGGCTATCAGCGGGCTGCCCAGCTTGAAGAGGCGCGGGATGCACGTGAAAATGCCTTTGCTGAAAACGCAGCCAGCTTAACAAAGCCGACAGCAGCGCCGGCAAGTAATACGGCTGCAGCGCAGCCTGTACAGGCGGAGAGTGCATCGGCTGCATCAGGTAATGTCACAGCTGGTACAGCCCAATTATCTGATACCGCATCTGTTTCGTAATTATTTTAGACAGCAATGATTAGAAGGCCGCCTTCGGGCGGTCTTTTATTACGGCGTGGATATGAGCTTGGTTGATTTAGTTTTTAAATTATGTTAAATTGTATTTTTTTAAGGTTCGAAATGAAAGCTGCTATTAAAAAATTACGTGTCAATTTCAGGAAGGCTTTTCTTCCCAAGTTCGTACGCGAGGTCGAAGGGCCTTTAATCACCAAGTCTGATAAAGGCGACTTCTGGTGTATGTGGGTTGCGGGACAGGATAAAAAAGGGGCTTGGTACGTCAGAACCGATTTATTTGAATTGCCGGAAAACGTAAAAGATAGACTGGCTCATGAAGAGCGCGATGGTGAGTGCTTTGATGTCGAGGCGGGTGAATATTCCATTCCCCGTTTTAACGGGCAGGTGCAAATATTCAAACGACTAAAGCCGTATTCACGTGGGTTTGGGGATTATATCAAATGTGGAACAGTGCAGGAAATGCTGTATTTTATCGCATCTGAAACGCGTGTTGAATATAAAATGCCCCCTGGTTTCAAAGAGAATCCGCGCCCCAATCACTGGAGCCGTCATTTTGACGAAAAAGGAAATCCCGTCCGGCCAAAGGCGCAAACGGGATCATCCAAAAACTTATCTAAATAATTTTAAGCGTCAATACTTTCGCTGCGGGATGCGGGCGGCGCCTCAGACGGTACGGCCGTATCGGTTGCATCCTTTGCGGGTGTTTTCATCAGGCCTGATGCAATCTGACGATTAATATCAATCATGACATCCAGCTTTTCCGCTGTGGCATCAGCCAAAACCTCCAGCGTGCGTTTCAGCATAAAAACAGACAGGCTGGCGATGTTGTTTTTCAGCTCCTGCGGCAGATCATGTGATGGATCAGCCATAGAATCCGCAAAAACAATCCAGAGCTTTTTATTATATTCCAGCGCCTCGCCAACAGCCAGATAGCCGGGGTCTTGTCCCTCACGCAGCAGGTCGCGGATGCGATCCAATTTCGAGGCAGCCTTTAGCAGAGCCTGCGCCTCCATAGTGCGCGGGTCAGACAGGCTGGCCGCTTTGTTGTTCGAATAGGCGTCAGACGCGTTTTGATATGGATTATGCTGTTGCATGGGCGACCAACTCCTTTTCGTAATCGATCAGGACGCGGGCTTCTTTCAAGGCCTTGTAATATTGACCGTCCAGAATGTAATCGTTGATCTTCATGAATAAAACAGACGTGCTTGGTGCTGCGCCTTGTATTTCTTTAACAGCTTTAAAGTAATCATGATGTAAATCTTCGGGTGTTTTTGATAAATACATCAATTGTATCATCAAATATACACGTTTACTGGGGCTGTCGGCATCATCCGGGCGTAAAATGTCTTTTTCGCGCAGGATCGGGGCATCGCCCTCGATATGCAGACGCGTACGTGCGTCATCGTTTGTGATGAGGGCATCGCCTATAATAATTCGTTCGGATGGTTTTAAATCTATAATTAGAGCCATGAGATTCTCTCCTGTATGTAAGTTTACGGAATTCTTCCTTTAAATAGGCTGAACTATCAGACCTATAGTTTCAGTATTGCAGGGAATGGTTAAGGATTGATGAATTTAATTTGACATAATGTAAAAAATAGGGTAAATTATGAGCGATTAAAAGGATATTTGAAATGAAATCATTGAAAAAGCTGTGGCGTCAATTTGTAAAGCCGAAATTCGTTCATGAAGTTGAAAGCTTGATTTGGCCTATGCAGGATTCAACATGCTGGCTTGTATCGCATACATTTGGCAAAACGAAAGATGGCCGTTGGTTCGGTCGTTTTAACTTATATATGCCGGAAGAAGACGCCCAAGACCGCATGGCAAATCCTAGAAATAATGATAAATTCTCAAAAGAAGTTTACGAATTGGAAGATCAGAATGCTGAAATTGTTCCACATCGTCGCTCAATGGGGCGGGGCTTTGAAGAAATAACTGACCCTGTATCTATCGAAGCCTTGGAAAAGCTGACACCTCAAGAATATGCATACAAAAAATTTGATTATCATGGCGACAGAGGGTGGATCATTGTTGTAAAAGATCCGCCAGATTATAGGAACAGACCAGAACATAAAAGATCACCATCCGGCAAATTCGGATCAAGGGAATTGTAGAATGAAACCTTTAAAAAATATATGGCGCAGATTTACAAAGCCGCATTTCGTTAAAGGTGTCGAAAGTCTGCGTTGGCCTGACCCAGAGGTTTCAACTTGGCAAAATTCGATTACCGCCCTCAAAGATAAATCCGGACAATGGTACGTGCGTTTCAATTATTACATTCTGGCATCGAAAGTGGACGCGCAAATTGGAAGTGGTGCGGCGCATGCCGGACAATTTGATGATGGTGAATATTCTATTGAAGACATTAACGGTGATGTTCAGCTTTACAAGCGCCAGAACGATGATGAATATTTTCAAATAACGGATAAGAAATCAATTGAAGTGCTTGAAAAGCTGACCCCATCCGACCATCTGGATGTTAAATTTCAAGGCTTTGATGAAATGGGCGAGAAAATTTATCATGTAGAGATTACAGATGTCCCGAAGGCCCGATACGAAATCAAAACAAAAGCCCCAAATCAAGTTTGCAAACCCAAGCCATAACCAGTAGATTTAAACCTCAATAAAAATTCGAGGTTAAAATGTCTGCAGAACCCATCATCCTGACCGAAGTGACCGACGAAGGCATCGGCCAGATTTCCATGAACAAGCCCAAGAAACGCAATGCCTTTGACGAGGACATGATTGCCGGCTTGACCGAAAAATTCATCGAAATGGGCGAAAACAAGGATGTTCGTGTTGTCGTGCTGCGCGGCGAAGGGGTCAGTTTTTGCGCGGGCGGTGATATCAACTGGATGAAACGCTCGGCCGAATATTCCTATGATGAAAATTTGGCGGATGCACGCAACCTCGGCACATTGCTGAAAACCATCAATGAATTGCCGAAACCGACAATTGCGCTGGTGCAGGGCCATGCCTTTGGCGGCGGGGTTGGTTTGACGGCGGCCTGCGATATTGCAATTGCAGCCGCGAATGCCGAATTCTGCCTGTCCGAAGTTCGTATCGGCCTGATCCCCAGCATTATTGCACCCTATGTGATTGGCGCGATTGGCGAGCGTCAGGCGCGCCGTTATTTTCTGACGGCCGAGCGCTTTAATGGCGGCGAAGCCCGCCGCATCGGCTTGGTGCATGAAGTCGTCTTTCCGCAGGAACTTGATAAAAAGGCCCTCGAGATTATCCGCGCGATTTTTCAGGGCGCGCCCGGTGGTCAGGCGATGGGCAAGGCCTTGATCCGCGATATTGCACGCCGCCCGGTTGACGATGATATGATCGAAATGACCTGCGCGAAAATTGCAGAGGCCCGCGCGAGTGATGAGGGCAAAGAAGGGTTGTCGGCTTTCTTGAATAAAACCGACCCGAACTGGCGCCAATAGCTTATCATATTTATTTTTCATATTGACACGAAATTGTTCTTTTGGTATTTTTTATTAAGAATACAGATGGAGTATGATTATGAGCATTGAAGATATTAAAAGACGAGCAAAAAAAAGAGAGTATGAATGGCGCGAAGCTACTATAGGCGATGCTGCCAGCAATACACTTGCCGTTGTTTTTTTATTCGAGGAAATGCAAAAAATGCGTGCTGAGTTTAATGAAAATGCCGAAAAGCAAAATGCCTTGCTGGAGCGTATTGCACAAGCCCTTGAAGATATTGCGCACCCGCAATCACCCAAGGGTAAGAGTATGGACCCTAGAATAGGCGGGCGTCATGGCTGAAGAGTGGTTTGAAGGACATGTAGCGAGTATAAGAAAACGCGTTGCGGGTTACAAAAATGCAGACAGTTCTTTGCCTCAGGAATATGCCCCTTTGGCTTTATCTTTTGCAGCCTTAAGACGGCTGGAAAGATTGGAAATACAGTTCAACGAAATGGCCGAAAAGCAGGATAAAATCCTCGAAATCCTCGAGCGTTTGGATAATCCGCCTGCCAAAAAGGGTCGATCAATTGATCCGCGCACATCCAAGTCGGCTTGACACAATCCCTTTAAGCTTATAGATAAAAGCTATGAAAACTTTATCCGCATGGCAATCTGAATTCGAAAACTGGTGGCACCAAAACGAAAGCGATGATGCATCGCACGATCTGGGGCATTTCAGGCGTGTTTACAATGTCGCGCTGGAAATTAACGAAGGCGAGGGCGGTCACGCCGATGATCTGGTTTTATTGGCGGCGGCCTATTTCCATGATGTTGTTAATCCGCCTAAAAACTCGCCTTTAAGATCAAAAGCATCACAATTGGCGGCTGAAAAATCGAAAGAAATTTTGGGTGATATGGGCTTTCCGGCTGAAAAACTGGATGACGTGGCGCATGCCATTGCGGCGCATAGTTTTTCGGCGGGGATTCCAGCTAAAACGCTGGAGGCCAGAATCCTGCAGGATGCCGACCGTATGGAAGCCTTGGGTGCGCTTGGCGTTGCTCGTAACATGTATACGTCGGGCCGTATGGGAACCAAGCTGTTCCATCCCGAAGATCCGCTGGGCAAAAACCGTGATCTGGATGACAAGCAATATGCGTTGGACCATTTTGAATTAAAGCTGTTAAAGCTGCCAGCTATGATGCAGACAGACAGCGGAAAGCGCATCGCACAAGATCGGGCCGATTTTTTATTGACGTTTCGCGCACAGCTTTTAAAAGAAGTCGCCTGACATAATCAGGTGTTGACTCTCCCCGATTTTACATGTTACATAACCGTGTTCATTAATAATTATTAAAAGGTATCACCCATGTCCCGGAAAAACAAACAAGTCATACTTATGTTTCAACATGCCCAAAAGAACCCGTCTTTCGCGGTCAAGCTGGGGATGTCTTTAAACGATATCGATAAAGTCGTGACGATCGGTAATGCCGAAGGTTTCGAATTTACCAAAGAAGAGTTCTTAGGACATTTGAAAGCTGTTGCGAATGATGCCCCGAAGGCGCCGGGCACCGATTGGTTTGGAGAGGGGCCGACAAGCTCTGCTATGGGCGAAGAAGATAGAAAGCCAAGACAACTATCCGGTGATGATGAGTATTTGTGCACAATGGCCATACCTGAAGAAGGTAAGCCGCGCACACCTGAAAGAGATGATGAGGATTTTCTTTCTCCGACGACGGCTGCGATTGGTGAAGAAGATAAGAAGCCACCAAGAGATGGTAGCGGAATGATGACAACATTGGCCATTCCCGAAGAAGGCAGACCACGCACGCCAGAGAAAAATAATGATGACGGAGAATCTGGCACAACACTGGCTTTAGGTGAAGAAGATAGAAAACCACCAAGAGACGGCAGCGGAATGATGACAACGCTTGCGATTCCTGAAGAAACCAAGCCGCGTAAACCGCGCACACCACGCGAGGACTTTAAAGATCTCAGGCCGACAACTCTGGCCGTTGGTGAAGAAGGTAAAAAGCCCCTGCCACCGAAAAAACCGGAAAATGATGATAAGAAAAAAGGTGACAAGTCCAAAGACCTTGATCCAAGAAAACGTCCTCCCATGACCACTCTGGCGGTGGGCGAAGAAGGCCGCGGACCACGATAATTACGTTTAGAAGGCACTATAATGCTTTTTATTTCAGGCGGCAGCCAAGATTTTAATCTGACGCATATGGCGAAAGTCTGTGCAGATCAGGGCCGCCTTTCATTAACGCTTTACATTGATCAGCCCGACACCTGGCAGGTCAAATGGGATCTTGATAACGCCAACCTTTATATCAATGGTGAAGAAGTTAAACCCAGCGCGCTGTTTGTGCGCTGGGATGTTTTCAGTTTGATAAAAGATTCAAATGTATCGTCTGATCATTTAAACAACTGGTTTGACTTTATCAAAGGCTGGGCCTTTTGTAATCCTGACGTGAAAATCCTGAACCGTCTGTTTGAAGACTATTATGCGAATAAACCCTATACCTTGAAACTGGCCAAAGAATCCGGTCTGGAAATACCCGAAACTTTATTTACCAATGACATTTCCGCTGTGTCCAAAGACAATAAAATCATAAAACCAGTTGCGGGCGGGGCCCACACGCAGGATCTGGATGCTGATATATCAACTGTGTCACCATCGATTATTCAGGAAAAGCTGATCAACCCCGAATTACGCCTATATCGTATCGGAAATGATTTCTTTGCCTTTCGCATATCCAGTGCTGCGCTGGATTACCGCGCGCTGGATATGGGCGATGTTGAAATTGTTCAGGTCACACCGCCCGAAAATCTGGTTCAGGGGCTTCGCAAGCTGACAGATATATTGCAACTGGATTATGCAGCGGCTGATTTTAAAACCTGCGCGAAAACGGGTCGATATAAGTTTCTGGAGGTCAATTCTATGCCCATGTTTGCGGGCTTTGATCAGTTTGCAGATAATGCACTGACAAAATCAATCGTCAATTATCTGATGTCATAGTACAACACGCCAAGCAAAAACGCCTTGCATTCCCCCTGCAGGTTCGCTATAAATTTCAAATCTGCGGGCGTAGTTCAATGGTAGAACCCTAGCCTTCCAAGCTAGTCGTGCGAGTTCGATTCTCGTCGCCCGCTCCATTTTCTTCCAAAAGGTTTGTCCATGACGTGGTGGCTACTTGCAATCATCGTAAGTTTTGCAAATTGTGTTCCTCTGGATATCAACAAGAAACTGAAAATGGATGGTATCCGCGGGCGCGGTTGGACATCATTTTTTGCATTCAGCTTTTTAACACCAATTGTCTGGTTTATAGAATTTCCTACAGCTCCAGAATTTTACGCTGCGGCCTTAGTTGCGGGCATCTTGATGAGCTTTATCGGGGTCAGCATCTTAAACCTTAGCCGCGAACATGGCGGTCCGCTGACATCCCTGACACGTCCCATTCAGATTTTATCATCGTTCTTTATCTGGGCGGCGATCGAGCCGTTTGAAACGCTTGAGATGTTATCAAATGCATATGTGATTGCAGGTATTGCTTTTGCGTTCATATGTGCGGGGCTGGGGCAATGGTACATGGTCAAGGGCCGTGTTGAATTGCATGGCGCGCTTAAAACATTGCTGATCGTCGGTTTTATTGCCGGCTTTATGTCGCCGCTGACAAAATTCGGTATGGGGTTCACGGACCAATTCGCACAGGCCTATGTCTGGGGCTGGTGCGTGCATTTAACGTCTTTTCCGATGTGTTTTTTACGACACCAGTTCAGATCGGGGCCGCGGCCGTCGTTATTTGAAAGTCACGTTCTGAAGGGCGGGTTGATTATAGGAACAATCAAGGTTTTGATCGGTCCGTTGATCGTGACGGCCTACCACCTATCACCGAACCCGGCCTTTGCCACATTGATTTTTATGCTGGCGACGGTTTGGCTTATGATCTTCTACAAAATTAAAAAGCAGGAAACACATATTAATATCAAAACTGCTTTTTTGATGATTTTATCAGCTATCATCATCATCGCGACGACAAACGCCTATCGCTATTTTGATCAGCTTTGACACCAGCCGGAACGCGCACCGCCATCATATTTACGGGCATATCCGTTTGTAATCATATGCTGTGATAAATCCTGCCCCTGACCTGTTTTTGCATTGGCGATGACGCGGCCTGCGTATTTTCCGCCATGGATGTTATCCAGATATACTGGTTTATTCAAGATCAGGCTTTCCAATGCGGCTTTGGCGCTTTGGGCTTTTTGTTTTTCTGATGCGCATTTTCCCCGTAGCTCGGGGGTATCTAAACCATTCAGGCGCACGCGCGTTTCAATATATTGGCCGATCCAGATTTGCGCGCGAACATCAAAGGTATCACCGTCAAGAACGCGGATAACTTCGGCCTGTATCGGGCCGTGCAAGGTTTCTTTAGCCAAAGCGGGCGAAGATATGATGAGACACAATGCTGTATACCAAAACCATTTCATGATTCCAGTCTATCAAAAACCACTTAAGGTTGCATTAAAAATAAATACAACTTTAGGTTATTTTTATGCATTTATGCGCGGGGGTGGCATTTATCATAGATATCGAACAGCGCTTCATTATCCAGATCGGTATAGCGCTGTGTGGTGCTGAGCGATACATGTCCCAGCAATTCCTGAATAACGCGCAAATTACCCCCATTTTGCAAGATATGGGTGGCAAAAGAATGGCGAAGGGCGTGAGGTGTCGCGCTGTCCGGCAGACCCAGCATTTTACGAAGGTCGCGCATTTGTTTTTGGGCAACACCTTGGTTCAGGCGCTTTCCCTGTGCCCCGATAAACAGTGGGTCTTTATTCTCAAAGCTTTTGATCGGGCAAGCCGCGACATAAGAATCAATCGCGTTCTTTACTACGGGCAGGACCGGCACCAGCCTTTCTTTATTACCCTTACCGCGCACGATGATCGAATCTGATTGCGGACGCTCACCATAGTTCAGCGAAAGCGCCTCGTCGATACGCAGGCCGCAGCCATATAATAATGTAAACAGAGCCTGGTCGCGCAGGCTGATCCAGCAATCATGGTCTTTTTGTAAGATATCCGTATTTTCAATCAGCTCGCGCGTCTGGCGTGCATCCATCGCCTTTGGCAGGGTTTTCGGCAGTTTTGGTGTTTTCAGATGTTGGATAACGGGGTTATGCAGAATGCCTTTTTTATCCAGCCATGCAAAAAAGCTGCGCAGGGTCGATACGGCGCGGGCACGGGTCGAGGCGCCGTTTTCACGGGCTGCCAGTTTGGACAACCAGCCGCGAAAATCTTGAAGTTTCAGCGTCGATAATGTGTCAAGCGATGGCGGTGCGCCAAAATGCTCGGTCATATGGGCCAGAAAATCGCGCACATCTTTTTGATAGGCGCGCAGCGTATGTTTTGATGCATTTTTTTCCGATGTCAGGCTTTTAACCCAGCGCAATAAAACATCTTGCAGGTCAGGCATGGCGGAAAAATTGATGGTATCAGTCATTCAGAAGGCCCCCTGAATATTATTGAATCACATATGCAATTTTGTCACAAGGTGATTAATGGGCTGTTAATAAACTCTATGTATAATTAGGGGTGAGAACATGTATTTTACAGGAGACGTTATGTTGGACAGCACAAACCCAGAATCGCAAAAATTGGCAGGATCATTTCCTGCACAGCGCAAACCAAGTGTGGCAGGAAGTCTTTTCGGCCCTGAAACACGGCAGGTTACGACTATAATTCAAACGGATAAAACCAATGAACTTGGTCAACCTTTAGGGATCAGACGGGCTGTTCGTGCTGAACACAGACAGTATAACGCAGCGATGCCTAAGACAGTAGCTCCAAAAGCTCCGCACAAACCTAGATCGTTATTATAGTTTTATAAATTGACGGATAAAGCGCTCGACCACCTGGCCGAGGAAGGCAATCTGTTCAATCGACTGTTCCGGGTCGAACATATCTGGGTCTTCTGACCCGAATGCCAATATCCCTTTATGACTTTTCGGCGCGATATCCAGACGGATCAGCGCCTCGCTTTTAACGCGTTCGGCCGACGGGCCATAGATATCATCATCACCGAATATATTACCTTGCAGGCAGGCATATCCGCCCTTACCAAGACGGTCTTTAACCGCGCCAGGTGTTAAAACATGAAAGCAGGGGTGTTTGAAATCAGGCACTTCATTGCCATAGGCTTCAACAGCCAGACAACACACATCCACATTTAAAATCACCGGAAAATCCTGCGCAATAATATTGACGAAATCTTCCAGGTCTTCTGCCTCTAAAAGGGCAAGGCAAGCCGACTGGATGCGGTTCCAGTTCGTCATGTTATGGGTTGCGGTTTCAATCAGCTCGCGGCGCTCTTCCTTTAAAAGGTTTTTTTCGGCTTTCAGCTTTTCAACCAAAATCATCTGAAAATCGACAACGCCGTCTTTTGATGCCGATGGCGGGATCAGGATATCCAAAAGATCAATATGTCGTTCCAGAAAATCGGGATGCTGGCGCAAGTAGTGCTTTACATCATCATCATTCAGGTTGTTTTGGTTTTTAAGGGCTTGTGTCTCGCTGCTCATCATCCGGTCCTATAAAATCGATTGGCCTGTTTTCTTCCAGTCTTCAACAAAAGCGGCAAGGCCACTGTCGGTTAACGGATGATTGTAGAATTGGTGAATAACCTTTGGCGGAATGGTGGCAACATGCGCCCCCATTTTCGCGGCCTCGATCACATGCAGTGGGTTGCGGACTGATGCGACCAAAACTTCGGTTGTAAAGGCGGGATACTGGTCATAAATATCGACGATATCTTCGATTAATTGCAAACCATCATGGCTGATATCATCCAGACGTCCGACAAAAGGTGAAATGAATGTCGCGCCGGCCTTGGCGGCCAAAATGGCCTGCGCCGAAGAAAAACATAATGTGACGTTGGTCATGATGCCTTGATCTGACAGCTTTTTACAGACTTTCAATCCGTCGGGCGTCAACGGCAATTTAACGGCTACGTTATCTGCAATCTTGGCCAGTTTCTCGGCCTCTTTCATCATTGTATCATAGTCAGTTGCTGCAACTTCGGCGCTGACAGGGCCATCAACGATATCGCAGATTTCCTTGATCAGATCCAGAAAACTGCTGTGCCCTGATTTCGCCACCAGCGATGGGTTTGTGGTCACCCCATCCAGCAACCCGGTATCAGCCAGTTCCTTGATTTCATTAACGTCTGCTGTATCAACAAAGAATTTCATGATTTTTGCGCCTTTTTCTTATATTGTAGATTCGAAACCCGTAAAGCAGTTTAACCGATGACCAAAAGACAATCCAGCGATGTTTTACTTCCCTATCCCGTCGGGCGGCCTTACAGCTATCTGACCGATGGCAGAGCCGTTGAAAAAGGCGATTTTGTGCTGGTACCGATGGGGCGGCGTGAAACGTTGGGCGTTGTGTGGGAACATGATGCGCAAAATGACGATGTGCCCGAACATAAACTGAAAGCTTTTATTGAATCCTATGACATACCGCCGATGCCTGATATTCACAGGCGCTTTATCGCATGGGTTGCCGAATATACGATGGCCGATATCGGCAGCGTTTTAAAAATGACTTTACCTGCACTGGTTGAAAATTCAATCCGCAAGCCACCAAGGAAACAGGATGTCTATCCCTGCACAGATATTCCGTCTTTGAAAACAGATCTGGATTTATCGAATGCACAGGCCGAGGCGGCAAAAGAAATGCAAAAGGCCGTCAGCGCGCAGACATTCAGCGCGATGCTGCTGGATGGTGTAACAGGATCGGGTAAGACCGAGGTCTATTTCGAGGCCCTGGCAGAAGCTTTTCGTCAGAATAAACAAGTTCTGGTTTTGCTGCCTGAAATCGGACTGTCGCCACAATTTCTGGATCGTTTTAAACGCCGTTTCGGGACCGAACCTGCAGTCTGGCATTCGGATGTTACGCCCGCCAATAAACGCAAAATCTGGCATGGCGTTTTGCGCGGCGAAACGAAATGTGTGATTGGCGCGCGATCCGCCCTGTTTTTACCCTTTCCTGAATTGGGGTTGATTATTGTCGATGAAGAGCACGACCAATCCTATAAACAGGAAGACGGCGTCATGTACAACGCGCGTGATATGGCAGTTGTACGCGCCAGTCTTGGCAAGATGCCTGTGGCTCTGGCCTCTGCCACACCGTCGCTTGAAACGATGCAGAATGTCTGGGCTGAAAAATATAAACATCTGATTTTGCCTGATCGTTTTGGTGGGGCGGAAATGCCGGACATAAATATGATCGATATGCGCGAAGAGAAAACAACGTCGCAAGTTTTTCTGTCGGACCCACTGCGCCAAGCCTTGGTTGAAACGAAAGAACGCGGCGAACAATCTTTGCTGTTTTTAAACAGGCGCGGTTATGCACCTTTGACTTTGTGTCGTAAATGCGGACACCGCTTTGAATGTCCGTCTTGCAGCGCTTGGCTGGTCGAACATCGGCGCACAATGGCGCTGCATTGTCATCATTGCGGCTTTAACGTTAAAATTCCAAAGGAGTGCCCCGAATGTGATACCGAAGATTCATTGGTTGCTTGCGGGCCGGGGGTCGAACGCATTGCCGAGGAAGCCAAAGCCTTTATGCCTGATGCCAATGTCTTGGTTCTCTCCAGCGATATTACGGACAGTCCGAAACAAATGGATCAGGCTTTGCAAGATATTCAGGCCGGACGCGCAGATGTGATTATCGGCACGCAAATGATTGCCAAGGGACACCATTTCCCGAAACTGACAACGGTCGGCGTGGTTGACGCGGATATCGGCCTGTCGGGCGGGGATATGCGCGCGGCCGAACGCACGTTTCAATTGTTGCATCAGGTATCAGGCCGTGCAGGGCGATCTGCGTTGAAGGGATCGGTCTATCTGCAAAGCTATATGCCGGACCATACGGTTATGAAAGCCATTGCGAATGGCGCACGTGATCAATTTTTAAAAGTAGAAGCATCCGAGCGGGCCGAGGCCGCCATGCCGCCATTCGGTAAACTGGCAGCGCTGATCATCAGCGGGCCGAAGGAAGATGTGGTCAGAAATTATTGCCGGCAATTGGCACGAGTGGCACCCAACTATGATAATCTGCGCGTCCTTGGGCCAGCCGCCGCCGCGATGTCATTACTGCGTGGACAGCACCGCTGGCGCTTTTTGATCAAGGCTGATAAAACCGTTCATATTCAAAAAGTGATTGAAGAATGGGTTGCCGCCGTTAAACAGCCGTCAAACATTCGCCTGAAAATCGATATCGACCCGCAAAGTTTTTTCTAATTTGCTTTAACAAGGAAAAAAGCGGTTTTAAATCCACCTGTAACAACGCACCCTTCGTGATCAAAATCAAGACCGGAGGGGGGGGGTGCAACAGCGATTGAAGTATAAACGCCATCAGTTGCATAGTTTCTGGCATAGCCAGAGGTGTCTCCAATAGCAGAAACAGCACCAATTGCAGGATCTCCATTGATCTTTTTATTGATAGCATTGCAAATTTCAGATGATAAAGAATGAATGTATAAATATTCATCAGCAGATGTTGTGCCGATTTCTACGCCCCCAATTTGGGTGCGCCTTGAATACCAAACCCACTGGTTTGTTTCGGCAGGAAAAGCCGGATCACGCATTTCGTCTGTCCAAATCGGTGGGCTCAAGCCTGCTTCAGAACTGAAAACACCAATGGTTGAACAGGGCGAAGTCGTCGCAAAGCTGCTGTAACATGTGCCGGCGTTATTTGCGGCGGCATCGTTAAATTGTATCTGATCATAATTGCCTATAATGCTTAACCTGTTGTGGGCTGTCCGAATAGTGGCAACCTGATCAAAAATTTGCGCGGCTAAAATTTCAGCTTGTTCTTTATCGATGTTTCCGCCGCCGCGGCTGGAATTTGTAATGGCATAAGACAGGGCCGCGAACAATGCACCCGCGATCAAAATCAAGAACAATGCGTTTCCAGATTAGTGTTTCATCCTTTTATATTAAAATGTAAATGTGTCAAAAGTAAGGCAATTTAAACGGTTATAAATTTTTTCAATTCGGGCTTTTCGAACTGATCCCACGTTTCGATATCGCAATCAAAAATGGCGAGTGAAGCCTCGGGAAAATTATGGATGTGGTCTGCATATCTGTAGGTAAAATCAAGCACGCCCGGAAAATGAATAATAAATAACGCACAGTTTGAATTTTCTGGGAGTTCGTATTTTATATGTTCTTCAATCGTTTGGCGTTTGGGCAGATACAGATGATCAAAATATTCGGTTTTAATATCGTCTAACTTTAAATGCTGCAATGTTTCCCGTGTTCGCTGGACGCTGGAACAGGCAATATAATCCGGCATAAAATTTTGCGTGCGTATGATATCGCCCATCTTTTGGGCTTGCGCAATGCCTTCGGTCCGCAGCGGACGGTCCTTGTCTTGCCCGTTAAACCCGTGCGTTTCGGGTAGGGCATGTCGTAATAGCATAAAGCGTTTCATGTCTGGTTTTTCTCCCGCATCCAGTCTATAACAGATTTGAAAGTGAGGCCAGATGCATAAGGAATGGAACCCCGTTGCGATCATTGATATCGGATCAAACGCCGTGCGTTTGGTTGTGTATCACGATCTGGCACGTGTGCCGGTGCAACTGCACAATGAACGTACGATCTGTGGCCTCGGCAAAACGCTGGGTACAACGGGGCGCCTGAACCCCGAAGGTGTGATCGCTGCGCGCGATTCATTGGCGCGTTTTTCAGCCCTGATCAAAGCGATGAAAATTAAAACAGTTGTGGCGGTGGCAACAGCCGCCGTGCGCGAGGCAAAAGACGGCCCGGCTTTTGTGAAAATGGCAAAAGACGAGTTTGACCTGCATATAAATGTGATCGAAGGTGAAGAAGAAGCCCGTCTTTCAGCCCTGGGTGTTGTCGCAAACCACGGGAATATTGATGGTTTGATCGGAGATTTCGGCGGTGGATCGCTGGAGCTGATTGGCGTTGAAAAGGGCAAGATTACATCGCAAACATCCCTGCCGCTGGGCGCATTACGGATCATGGCGCTGAATGGTGAAAAAGACCAAATCGCTTATATTAACCAACATCTTGATACGGTTGATTTGAAAAAATTCAAAGATCAGAAGTTTTATATTCTGGGTGGGGCTTGGCGCACATTGGCGCGTGCCCATATTTTTATGGAGGATTATCCGATTACCGTTCTGGATAATTACCGCCTTGAAACAGATACAGCGCTGAAATTTACGCGTTTTATTTCGGCGCAAAAAGAGGCGTCGCTGGAAAAAATGTCAGGGCTTGCCAAACGCCGCGTAAAGGATATGCCGGCAGCCGCGCTTGTTTTAAAGCATGTTCTGGAAGCGGCCCGGCCAAAGCAGCTCGTGTTCTCGGGCACGGGCCTGCGCGAAGGGATGCTGTATGATCAATTAGCATCCGCCAAAAAACAGATGGACCCGTTGATTTCCGGTTGCCGTGAAATCGGCCGTCAGGCCGGGCGTTTTGCAACCGAAAAAGAATTTCTGGATTTGGCAAAATGGCTGATGCCGTTATTCCCGGGGGCGGATGCGAAAGATTTGAAAACTGTGCAGGCGGCAGCGCTTCTCAGTGATGTCGGCTGGTTCGAACATGAAGATCATCGCCCGCGTCATGCTTATCAGCGTATTTTGAATATGCCTCTATATGGCCTCAGCCACCGTGGGCGTGCCATTATTGCCCTTGGTGTTTATGTGCGTCATCGTGGATATCTACGCAAACTGGGTCGTGATATGTCGCAAATTACGGAAGCGGCGCAGAAAATCCTGACAGATAAGCAGCGTGAACTGGCCATTCAATTAGGCCTTGGTCTGCGTTTGGCCTATATCTTGACGGGTGGGGCGCTCGCGCTTTTGAAACATGCAGAGCTGAAAGTCACGCCTAAATATTTGCATTTAACTCTTACAGGGCGACACGCGGGCATCAGCGGGGACATTATTCAGGGCTTGCTGGATGACTTGGCAGAAAAAATAAGGCGCGAGGCGAAGATTACATTGAAGAGCTAGTCTCTCTTTAGCGGTTTGCGCTTTGGCTTGTTTTCACGTAGGAAATTGATGGTCTTTATGCTTTCTTCTTCACTGATACGCTTTTGATCAAAATCTTCTAAGGCTTGCTCCCATTTTTTGATGTTTTTCAAATATTCAAAATATTCAGGCAGTTTTGCGGAAAAGTTTTGTAAACGCATTGAGGTAAAGTAAATATCTTCATGATATTCGCTTGTGGAGGAATATCCGTTTAAGCTCTCGAGGTGTTCTTTTTCATTGGGATAAATTTTCGCTAGAAAATTGAAATAGGATTTCATTTGTTTTCGATCTTGGATTTTCTTTAACTTTGCAAGTGTGTCATCTGAAAGTTCGTAAAAGCTATGATCTTTGTCATAAAGAGCTGCTGTGACCTCAGACAATAAATTTGTAAATTCTGTTGCCGCCGTGTGTTTCTTAAAAAAATCGCGAATATTTTTTTCCGATCTTTCATCCATATCCAGATATTTTTCGGGATGATTACAGAAATCTTCAACTGCAGCTTCCAGATGATCCAAAACATATTGCATACTGTTAGGGGTAAATTTTTCAATGCCGGGGATCAGTATCTCTTTTTTTAAAGATTCTATTTCGGCGCGCCAGCCAACAGGGTCAGCACATTGTTGGCGTTTAATTTCGATTTCAGTCGCAGCGTCCAGTTTCTTTTTAATGTCAGCGATGTCATATTTCATAAAACATATTTATGGTATAGCAGGGAATATGTCAAGCGATATCTTTTAAAGCAATCTGGTTTTTCTCGACAACAAAACCGACCTTGCCGGCACAAAGGCGCAGGGCCATATCGCCGAAAATTTCACGACGCCAGCCCTTCATGGCCGCGACGTCTGCCTTTGATCCATAGGCGGCAATCTGTTCCAGATCGGAAACATTCGCCAACAACTTGGGTGCAACGTGATATTTTTCCGACCTCATGCGCAGCAAAACTTTTAACATTTCAACGACCGGCCCGATATTGGGGGGCAGGTGTTTTTGTTTTTTGCGCTCCGGTAAATCCTTGTCTTTCATTTTCAGGCCACGTTTAACGGCGTCAAGAACATCGGCCGCGCGTTTTCTTTCAAAAAAACTGGGGTGGATGCTGCGGATTTTACGAAGGCCGTCTTCATCTTTAGGGGGATGCAAGGCGATTTCCTTTAGCGCATTATCTTTTAATATGCGTCCGCGCGGTTTGTCTTCCTGCTGGGCTGTGCGTTCGCGCCATGCGGCCAGTTCCTTCAGAACGCCGAGTGCCTGCTTTTTACGACTGTTGATTTTAACACGCTCCCAAGCCTGGTCCGGTTCGTTATCATAGGTTTCAGGTGATGTCAGAATTTCCATCTCTTCATCGACCCATTTGGCGCGGCCGTTTTGCTCCAGCTTTTCGACGATTTCTTTATAGGCTAAACGCAAGTGCGTGACATCAGCCATAGCATAGGCCAGCTGTTTGTCGCTCAGCGGGCGGCGCGACCAGTCTGTAAAGCGTGATCCTTTATCGATTTGAATATCAAGCGTCTTTTTGATCAGCGCCTCGTATCCGATCTGGTCACCAAAACCGACAACCATACCGGCAATCTGCGTATCAAATACGGGGGTTGGAATTTTGCCCGATAAATAGTAGAAAATTTCGACATCCTGACGCCCGCCATGGAAAACCTTTAGAACTTTTTTATTCTGTAACAACGTGAACAGCGGCGTCATATCAAGGCCGTCAGCAAGCGGATCGATGATTGCCTCGACATCGTCGTTCGCAACTTGGATCAAACACAGGTTCGGATAATAGGTCTTTTCACGAATGAATTCGGTATCAATCGTAAAATAGGATTGCTTGGCAAGGGCCGTGCACAGCTTTTTTAGGTCGGGTGTTTTTGTAATGATCTTCATATCTATAGTATTACATCAAATTTTTTTAAAATGGAATTGACAAATTACCCCGTAAATGGGAGTTTCAGGGGCAGATTATACTATAAAATACAGGATGTTAAAAATGCACGCTTATCGCAGTCATAAATGTAACGAACTTCGCGCGTCTGACGCGGGGTCAACCGTCAAACTTTCAGGTTGGGTGCACCGCCGCCGCGACCATGGTGGATTGTTATTTGTCGATTTGCGTGATCATTACGGTCTGACACAATGTGTCGTCAATCAGGACAGCCCGCTGTTTTCGAAATTTGAGGATCTTAAAAACGAAACCGTCATCACCGTTGAGGGTGAGGTTGTCAAACGTACTCCCGAAACGACAAACGATAAATTGCCAACGGGCGAGATTGAAATCAAGGTCAAGGAAATGTCCGTACAGTCTGCGGCCAACCCATTGCCTTTACAGGTGAATTCAGACGAACCCTATGGTGAAGAAACGCGCCTGAAGCACCGTTACCTTGATCTGCGCCGTGAAGTAATGCAGCGTAACATCAAACTGCGCTGTGATGTCACATCGTCCATGCGCCGCCGTATGGTTGAAGAAGGCTTTCGTGAATTCCAGACACCTATTTTGACAGCATCGTCACCCGAAGGTGCACGTGACTTTCTAGTGCCATCACGGTTACATCCTGGAAAATTCTATGCCTTGCCACAGGCTCCGCAGCAGTTCAAACAGCTTTTGATGATGTCGGGCTTTGACCGTTACTTCCAGATTGCGCCATGTTTCCGTGACGAAGACGCGCGCGCTGATCGCACAGCCGGTGAATTCTATCAGCTCGATGTTGAAATGGCATTTGTCGAACAACAGGATGTTTTCGATGTCATGGAAAATGTAATCGGCGGCGTGTTCGAAGAATTTGCCGACCATACAGGCACAAAATATGACATTACCCCGACGCCGTGGCCGCATATTAAATATGACGATTCAATGCTGATATACGGCACAGACAAACCGGATCTCAGAAACCCGCTTGTCATCGTTGATGTGACGGAAGCCTTTGATCGCGACGATGTCGAATTCAAAGCCTTTAAAAACATTATTGCCAATGGCGGCGTTGTCCGTGCGATCCGTGCGCCAAAAGTATCAGATCGCCCGCGCAGTTTCTTTGATAAGCTGAACAGCTGGGCGCAGGGCGAGGGCGCATTCGGTCTTGGTTATATCACTATCGAAGGCGGCGAGGGCAAAGGCCCAATTGCGAAATTTGTGCCGGATACATCGCTTGCGATTTTGAAAGAAAAAGCAAAGCTGGAAGACGGCGATGCAATCTTCTTTATTGCGGATCAAGAAGTAAAAGCCGCAAAGTTTGCCGGCAAAGCCCGCACCGCGATTGCGGAGGCAATGGACATTATTGAACAGAATGTCTTTAAATTCTGCTGGATTGTTGATTTCCCGATGTATGAACTGGACGAGACGACAGGTAAGGTTGAATTCTCGCATAACCCGTTTTCAATGCCACAAGGCGGTCTTGACGCTTTAAAAAATGAAAACCCGCTGGATATTAAAGCTATTCAGTATGATTGTGTATTGAACGGTGTTGAATTGGCATCAGGCGGTATCAGAAACCACGTACCCGAAGCCATGGAAAAAGCATTTTCAATTGCGGGATATCCTGAAGGGACCGTTCAAAAGAAATTCGGCGGTATGTATAGTGCCTTTACCTATGGCGCTCCACCACACGGCGGCTGCGCATTCGGTCTTGATCGTATCGTGATGTTCCTGGCCGACGAGCCGAACGTGCGTGAAGTGATCGCCTTTCCGATGAACCAGCAGGCTGAAGATTTGCTGATGGGTGCGCCTGCCGAAGCGGACGAGCATCATCTGAAAGATGTACACATCAAGAAAGATCTGCCCAAAGAAAAAATCAAAATTGCGGGTTAATCCCGCAATTTCATATGGATCATTTTCTGAATGATGGGTTTGCTTGTGGCGCTGAATTTTGTTTAGAATGTCCGGCATTCTTGATTTTTAAATCCGCCATGTCGCCCTGTAGTTTCATTACACTTTGTCCGTTGGCGCGTGCGCAATCAATCAGGGCGCCCAGATTTTTCATCGAAATATAAGCGATGCCATAGCATTCGTCTTCCTCGATATCTTCAGGGTCATATTCAATATCTTCCAACGGGAATGGGCTTATGACTTCGTATTCGAAAATAATCTCGTCTGTTACTGCGTCAATCGCGTCGCCGCAGACCGACAGATCTACGCCTTTTGCAAAAAACTGTTCAGGTTTTAAAAGGGGTTTCGTTTCAACAATTGCTGTCATGGCGGTCTCCTGTATCTATGCTTGCCACTGTTTAACATAGAAGGGCAGAATCGTCAACAGCTTATGTAAATTTAAATTAAGTTGGTTTCACTCAGGATTTCGTTGCGTTGCGTTTCATGATCACGCGACATCGTTTTGACGCGATACATTTCATGGTCGGCGCGGGTATAGATATCTTTGTATGATTTAATTGAATTATCGACCATGACGCAGCCCATGCTGGCACCGATATTGATCAACTGATCATCCCAAACCAATGACAAGTCATTGATTTTCTGATTGATCTTTTTCAGTTTTTTAATCGCCATTTTGCGATCAACATTGCTGAGGTAAATCGCGAATTCATCGCCGCCCAGACGTCCCGCCATATCGGTAGACCGAATCTTGGATTGCAGGCAGCGTGCCACAGCCTGAATGCAAAGGTCACCGGCATAATGTCCGTATGTATCATTGATCGGTTTGAATTTATCCATATCCAGCAGGGCAAATGCACCGCCAAGTGATTGCCCGCGGTGTATACGGTCCATTTCCTGTTCGACGGCATGCTCGAAACCGCGGCGGTTCAACAGACCTGTCATCTCGTCGGTTACAGCAAGATTTTCAAGTGTCTTTATACGCTGGTTTTTTTCCTTAAGTTCTTTTTCGGCTTCGGCAATGAGCTTATGGGCATGCTCCAGCATCGCAACAGTCATCGAATGCGTACGGCGCAACGCGTCATCATCGCGGATGTCACGGGCTGTATCTGTTTCGCCGATTAAATCTGTATAGTTTGTTTTTCTGCTCATTTTTATATCCTATCACATTTTACACATGGAAAAGGGTTGCTAAAATTATGCCACATATATATGTAAATAAATATCCTCTCTGAGGCGTCAGCTCTCTAATAAAATGGTGGAAAGACTTAAAACACCATTGCCGATCAGTGTTTTCTCTACTACCTTATATAGTATGAGGTTAGATCATTCTTCTAAAATAGCAATTGCAGTTATCGGCGTTCTCTTATTGGGGGCGGTGATATCCTATGGCATTAAAAAAACGCCGGAGGCTATTGTATTTGCAGAAAATCTGGATGACCCGATCGCACGCGAGCTGGCAAAGGATATCCCATATGAGGATGTCGTGTCCCGCGTTGCGCCGCATAAGGCGCTCTATCGATTAAGCCTGACCGAAATACACGCCGGTAGCCCGATTAACGAGCTGAGCGGCGAGATGTTCTTTAAATGGGAAGATACGTGCGATGCATGGTCAACCGACCACAGGTTCACAATTGACTATTACTATACCGACCGCCCTAGTATAGCGGTCAGCAGTCATTTTGTATCTTGGGAAGATAAAAGCGGGGATCGCATTCATTTTATCTCGGAAGGTTTTACCGATGGTATACAGGATGACATGAACCGTGGCGAATCCTATCGTCTGGATGACTGGACAGGCGTTGTCGATTATCGCGAACCGGCCGGGCTGACATATGAATTGAAACCGAATTTCTTTTTTCCGGCCCAGCATACGATTGCAACCATTCATAATGCGTTGGAAGGCGAGCGTTTCTTTAATGCCGTAATGTTTGACGGCACAGATGACGAGGGGCCGTCTGAAATCAATGTCTTTATTGATCAAGGCAGTTTGATGGAAACTTCGCCTGAAAAGCTGGCAGGCAAAAAAGCTATAGATCAGGATTTGCTGGATAATAAATCATGGAACATGCGTCTTGCTTTCTTCCCGATTGAGGGCATTGAAAGCAGAAGCGAGATACCATCCTATGAAATGAAAGTCAGGCTGCACGAAAATGGTGTCGTCAGTGATATCACTGTTGAATACGACAAGTTTTCTGTCCATCAGGAATTGGTCGCACTTTCAAAATTGCCGCCGACAGAATGTAAAAATAATAATACGGGGGATGTCTTATGAGCACGGATAAAAAATCTGTCCTGATTGTAGAAGATAACGAGCTGAACATGAAATTGTTCGAAGATCTGCTTGAAGCCCACGGCTATGACACTTTTCAGACAAATGATGGCCGCCTTGTGATGGATATGGTTAAGAAAAACAAGCCGGATTTGATTATCATGGATATCCAACTGCCCGAAATTTCAGGTCTAGAGGTAACGGCCATGCTGAAAAAGGAAAAGGATTTGAAGGATATTCCGGTCATTGCGGTTACGGCTTTTGCGATGAAGGGTGATGAAGAGAAAATCCGTCAGGGCGGTTGCGAGGATTATATCGCCAAGCCGATTTCTGTGACGGAATTTATATCTGTCGTGCAAAAATATATTTAAACACTTATTTATATTTTGACGATAGGATAGATGGGGAAGGGGAAAGTGACATATCATGTCTGCACGCGTACTAGTTGTTGATGATATTCTGCCAAACGTAAAACTGCTGGAAGCCAAGCTCAGCAGTGAATATTTTGATGTTATTACGGCGTTAAACGGTAAGGATGCGCTGGAGCTGGCGGCAACCAAATCCCCTGATATTATTCTTCTTGATATTATGATGCCGGGTATGGACGGTTTTGAAGTTTGTGAACGTTTAAAGGCTGACCCTGAAACGGCGCATATTCCTGTTGTTATGGTGACGGCCCTGACAGATGCAACGGACCGAGTCCGCGGGCTGGAGGCCGGTGCCGATGATTTCCTGAGTAAACCATTAAATGATACGGCCCTTATGGCGCGCGTCAGATCGCTTGTGCGTCTGAAGATGACGATTGATGAGTGGCGAATTCGTGAAAACACAGCCAGCCAACTGGGCGTTGTTTCCGGTTCCGATACGCAAATGGCCGAATCCTTTGATAAGGCCAAGATTATGGTTGTTGAAGACAAGGTTTTCGAAAGTGATAAATTCATCGAGACTTTGCAACGCGATGATGACAGCGTCATTCCTGCTGTCAGTAGCGATCAGGCCATGGCGCTGGCGCAGGAGCATGATTTCGATTTAATAACCGTCAGCCTGAATATGGCGGATGAAGACGGTTTGCGCCTGATATCAAATTTACGTTCTAATGACCGCACGCGATCTATTCCTATTTTGATGGTTGCGATGGAAGAAGATATGAAACGCGTTGCCCAAGGGCTTGAGATTGGCGCGCACGATTATATCCTGCGTCCTGTTGACCGTAACGAGCTGCTGGCGCGTGCCAGAACACAGGTGCGTCGCAAACGCTATCATAACAGGCTACGCCAGAACTACGAGCAGAGCCTTAATATGGCTTTGACCGACACGTTGACGGGGTTGTTCAACCGTCGCTATCTAAGTGCCCATTTTGAAAAAATCCTGACCAATATTGCCCGCACGCAAAAGCCGATTGGTATATTGATGATGGATATCGATCATTTTAAACAGGTCAATGATACCTATGGCCATCAGGTCGGGGACGAGGTTTTGGTCGAATTTGCTGACCGGATTGCCAAACGTCTGCGCGGTTTTGATCTGGTTGCTCGTATGGGGGGCGAGGAATTTATCGCGATTTTGCCGGATATTACCCCGCAAATTGCAATGCAGGTATCTGAACGTCTGCGTCAATCGATTGCAGATGAACCATTCAAGGTTAGCGCGCCCGAAGGTCAGATCAGATGCTCCGTTAGTATAGGGGGCGTTATTATTGAAGATCCGGAAATCAGTGTTGATCAGGCACTGAAACTGGCAGATGACAGCCTTTATGCTGCGAAAGAAGGCGGACGTAACCAAAGCGTTTTCCATGGCATCGGCGTTATCACGCCCGATATGTATATGACGGATGAACAAATTCAGGAAGCTGAGGCGCAAGAGAAAAAAGCCGAAGCCGAGAAACCGCCCGAGCTTGATATCTCAAAGACGGAAACCAGCCTCGAGCTTGATTCCTCTGATGGTGGTAATACCCTTCAGGGCACCAGCAAATTTCTGCAATAAAAGCATAAAAAAAAGGCCCGTTTAACGGGCCTATTAGGAAGAAGGTCGTTTTTATTATTTCATTTTGCCTTCTTTAAATTCTACATGCTTGCGCACTTGCGGGTCGTACTTTTTCAAAACCAGTTTTTCCGTTGTATTACGGGTGTTTTTGGTTGTGAAATATTGGTAGCCGGATTCGCTGCGCAGTACAACTGTCTGACGTGGACCTTTTTTAGCCATGGGTTTTATCCTTCGTATTAAAAATTCAATCAGGGCTGTTTATACGGGTCTCTCGGCAGGCTGTCAAGCGTTTTTACGGGGGAAATACGTTTTTATTGCCGTAATATTTTTAAGCGCTATATCAGAAAAAAGGGGATGAAATCCTGAAAGTGATATGGTTTAATAATAAGGCAATCATATAAGAAGAAGTGGGGATCAATGTCAATTCTATCAAAAACACTCAAAATCTCGCTGTTATTGGCGGGAATTATTGCGCTGGGCGGACAGCAGGCGACAGCGTCGAGCACGCCGAAATTATTAGGTACATACGGCAACTGGAATGCCTTTACCTTTGATGACGAGGCCGGGAAAAAAGTCTGTTTCATGTCCAGTAAGCCGGTATCGGCAAAGGGGAATTACACACGCCGCGGTGATATTTATGCTTATATTACGCATTGGCCTTCAAAGGGGCACACCAATATGATCAATATTGATACCGGCTATTCATACAAGGCGAATAGTATGGTGGATGTAGCGGTTGCAGGGCAAAAATTTCAATTGGCGACCGAGGGGGAAAAGGCCTGGGCTTATAACCAGTCAGATGATGACCGTATTACCCGCGCCATTCGTGAAGGCAGCACAATGGTGATCAAGGGTACATCGACACGTGGAACGCTGACGACAGATACCTACAGCCTGCGCGGTACGGCTGATGCCTATGACGCAATTTCTAAGGCCTGCGGCATATAATAGCAGGCAAGAAGCAGGCTCACTAGCGCGCCAATAATACGTGATAAAAAATAAATTTCGTGGCTGTTCCGCTATCCTGAACGCAGGCTGTTCTGACACCATTTAACGAAGCGTCTATCAAGGCGGTGCTGTCAGCTGTGCTGGTACCGTATGTTCCATTGAAAATGGTGTTGCTGGGAGATGTGGTGCCAGTCGTAAAATCTTCAGATACGTATGCTGTGTTGCCAAATAAACTTTTATTAATTTGCTGACACATTGATTCCGAGCTTAAAATCACGACCATCATTAAATCCTTACAGGCTGAGCTGGAATTGTCATCGCATGCGCCGACGCCATTCACAGAATTAACGCCATTATATTTTAAGATTCCAACATCGCTGAAGTCCTGCCATGTCACCCCGCCACCGTCTGTTTGAAACACGCGGTTTTCATCTGGTTGTGGCGAGCCATGTTGATAACCGGTAAATCCCCACCCGTTATCGTGAAAGCTGATGTCGGTGTCCTGCGTTCCGTTTAAAATTCTCATTCTTTGTATGCCGCGCTCCACTGCGCCGGCATATTGTACCAATCTTGCCGCATCTAAGGTTTCTGTTTCCTTATCGGTGCTGCCGCCACCCCGCCCGGATTGGGTCAAAGCGTACGATAGTGCCGCAAAAAGCGCTACGGCAATGAGTATCAAAAACAGCGCGTTACCTTTAGAATTTAGGGAGGTATTTTTTTTCAGAGCTTTCATCTTTTTTATAATAAGCAAAAAAAATTAAAAAACAAAAAAAAGCCGGCAAAAAGCCGGCTTCTTCATTATCTGTGAAATTCAGATTAGTTTACAAGCTGCCAGTTGCCGTAAGCGTCCTGACATGCTGTGCCTGTCGCAGTTTCTGTGCGGCCGTCAATGATAATTGTCTGACGGTATTCGCGGCAGTAATTGTCGCCGGCATAGCCTTCGTTAACGGCTGTTACGGTACCCGAGTTACCAGACTGTGGGTTTGTCCACTGAATTGTCTGGCCAACTGGCGCTGTATAAGCTGTTTCTGTCGCTGTCGCCATATATTGACGGTCGGCTTTATCAAGCGATTTACCAAGCTCGCCACCAAGCCAACCACCCAATAGGGCGCCTGCACCTGTAGCAATCAGCTGGCCTTTACCGCCACCGATATTTGAACCGATGATACCACCGCCGATTGCGCCGGCTGCTGTACCGATTGTTTGCTTGCCGCCCATACCGCCGACACCTTGCCATGTACCATCCTGTGCACATGCGCCCAAAGCCAGTGGTAGTGCAATAACCATTGCTAAAATCTTGTTTTTCATTTGTTTCATCCTTAATTATTATTAAACATAGTTTAGATATTAAACATCCGATACGGATAAACAATATCTGTTTTCAGTTTTACGAAGGAATTTAAAATGCCCCTCACACTGTTACAAAACCCATACGAAATGTTTGATGAATGGTTCCAAAAAGCTGTTAAAGACGAGCCTGTTGACCCGAATGCTATGTCTTTATCTACAATTGACCAAGATGGTCGGCCATCTTCACGTATGGTGCTGTTAAAGACGTTTGATGAAATCGGCTTTGTCTTTTTTACGAATTACAACAGTCGTAAGGGCAAGGCGATGGAGGCGAACCCCAACGTGGCGCTGTTGTTTTACTGGAAATCGCAAAATCGCCAAGTCAGGATAGAAGGCCGAATTGAAAAGGTCGATTCGTCTATATCTGACACATATTTTAACAGCCGTCATCCACAAAGCCGTATTGGCGCCTGGGCGTCACAGCAGTCCGAACTACTGGAAAGTCGAGATGTTTTGGTTAATCGGTTTAAGGAATATGAGTCAAAATTTGATGGCGATAATATCCCACGCCCGCCGCATTGGGGTGGTTTTCGGGTTACTCCAGATTATTTTGAATTCTGGCAGGCGGGCGAATATCGTTTACATGACCGCGGTATATATACAAAAAATACGCAAGGCGACTGGCATATTCAACGCCTGAACCCTTGATTTTAAAGGTGTCTAAGGTAAATTGTCTGTAAATGAAGTTTTAGGAGAATAGATCATGTCGGAAAAATTTGAATTTCAGGCCGAAGTCGGACGTCTTTTGGATATTGTGGCAAATGCCCTTTATTCGGAAAAAGAAATCTTTTTGCGTGAACTGATATCAAACGCATCCGATGCGTGTGACAAACTGCGCTACGAAGCCCTGCAAAACGAAGATTTGATCAAGGATGACCCTGATCTGAATATCCGTATTTATTTTGATACGGATGTGCGTACATTGACGGTGCGCGACAACGGCATCGGGATGGATCGCGCGGAGCTGATCGAAAACCTGGGTACAATCGCCCATTCCGGCACATCGAAATTGATGGAACATCTAAAAGAAAGTCAGGGCAAGGATGCTGTTAACCTGATCGGGCAATTCGGCGTTGGTTTTTATTCGGCCTTCATGGTGGCTGACAAGGTCGTTGTTAAAACCCGCAAAGCCGGGTCGGCTAAAGCCTTTGAATGGGGTTCCGACGGGCGCGGATCATATGAAATTGATGAATCTGTCTGGGATGGGCGCGGCACGGAAATAACCCTGCACCTGAAAGAAGATGCCGGCGAATTCCTGTTGGAAGAACGCATCAAACATACCGTCAAAAAATATTCCGATCACATCAGTTTTCCGATTTTGCTGGGTGAAGGCGATGAAGCTCCACAGGTGAACAGCGGCAGCGCCATCTGGATGCGCCCGAAATCTGATATCACCGAACAGCAATATACTGAATTCTATCACCATGTTTCGACCGGCGGTATGGCGATGGACGAACCTCTATACCAATGGCACTGGAAAGCCGAAGGGATGTTCGAATATACAAATCTGCTGTATATACCGGGCATGAAGCCGTTTGATCTATATGATCCGAAACGCGCGCACGGCGTAAAGCTGTATGTGAAACGCGTTTATATTACCGACGGTGTCGAGGGGCTGATCCCGCCGTTCCTGCGTTTTATCAAGGGCGTTGTCGACAGTGAAGATCTGCCCCTGAACATCAGCCGTGAAGTTTTGCAGCATAACCCACTGGTCGCCAAAATGGGCAGTGCGATTACAAAACGCATTTTGGGTGATTTGAAAAACATGGCTTTGGATAACCCTGAATTGTTCAAGGATGTATGGGCGCAATATGGCGCGGTCATCAAAGAAGGTCTGTATGATGCCCACCAATATCGTGATCAATTGAACGAGGTCGTGCGCTATCATTCTACCCGCGGTGACGATCTGATCACCTTGCAGGATTATATTGACGGCATGAAAGATGGGCAGGAGCATATCTATTATATTTCCGCCCCTGATCTGGATACGGCGAAAAACAGCCCGCAGCTGGAAGGCTTCAAAGCCAAAGGCGTCGAAGTCCTGTTCATGACCGATACGATCGACGAATTCTGGATTCCAATGGCGCATAGTTTCATGGAAAAGGAATTTAAGTCTGTGACGCGCGGCGGCTCCGAGCTATCCAAAATCAAGGGCGACGCAAAAAAAGAGAAGAAAAAGAAAAAAGAAAAAACGGCCGATATTTCGGGCCTCTTGTCAAAACTGAAAGAGATTTTGGGCGATCAAATTAAAGATGTTCAGATATCCGAACGCCTAACGGAAAGCCCCGTTTGTCTGGTCGCAGACGAAAGTGGTGCTGATATGCATATCGAACGCGTCCTGAAAAAATCACAAGGATACGAGGAGCTGACCAAACGCATTCTGGAGGTTAACGACCATCACCCCGTTATCTTAAAATTGCAGGATATGATTGCAAATGATGATAAATCGGCGATTGATGATGCGGCATGGCTGCTGTTAGACCAGGCCCGTATAATCGAAGGCGAGCCCCTGCCTGACCCGGCATCTTTCGCGCGCCGTATGGCCCGCATGATGGAAAAGGGGTTGTTAACAGCATTATCTGAAGCAGATATTGGTTAAATGGCTTAATTAAAGCCACATACCCTTTTTTCTTCAGCTGTTTTTGTGACATATTGTTCTGCATTTTGACAGAAATCTGACTTTTGCGTTGTTAAAGCGAGCGCAGAGAAAGCCAGTGATGCTGTAGCGAGCGCTGACATGAAATAGAAGACTATATTTCCCATCATTTCTTTGTTATTGGAATACTGTTTGAATTCGTCAGATAGGTTATGTCTTACAGTTTTTGTTAAATCATCGCATGTAAAGCAGCGTTCAGAAATATCTCTTTCTTTAGAGATTAGGGTGTTAACCTCATTTTCGTTGCCCTTTACATATGCGGTTCTTAATCGATCTTCAGAGTAGGCGCTAAAAAAGCCCGATACAGTTATGGCTTCTTTAAAGCGTACTTTTGTGAAAGCGGGTAAGCTATCTCCGATTTTATCGGCTGAATAATGCTGGCTTTCGGAGTGCCCTAGTATGCGTGATTTTACTTCATTTACGTGTAGGGTGCTTAAAGATGTAATGTTGCTTTTGGGTATAGAGACTGTTCTTCCGTATTCGTTTTTTAGTGTTATAAAATGTACCATAGCATTTCCCCTTATAAATTTACATAATGCTAACACGCTGAGTTTTGAATGTCAACGCTTTTTCCATATTTTTAAAATTAACCGCTATAATATTCAGTTTTTTATGGCGGTGATAATATCAATGCATTCTAGACGCGTTGCTTCAATTGGGCGTTTTTTGCACCTTAAAATGTATTAAATTGCGTGGTGGATTAAATGACTGAGTGCTTTCCCAAGGAAGGCGGCCTGTGCGCTCGAATTCAAGGCGTGTTTCGCGGGCAGCCGGAAACCGTCTTTCGACAATTTCGCGGAGTATATCTTCTGCGTTTTCCGTATCGGGCATATAAAGTTTAAAATCTTGAATGTTCGATAAATATAAAACGATGTAATCTGCAATCATAACGCCCTGTTGTTCGCTGTGATAAGAATCAAAGTCCAAATTTTCGGGGCTAAGCTCGTAAACGTAAACTTCATTTTTTGGGCCATTGTAATCGTTAAAAGGGTCTGGATTTTGCTGGTATTGTAACACATGTATGATTTCATGCATGAAAAGTCCCAATAAAACGGGGTCAGATTCCAGTGCAAAATTTTCGGAATAGGAATATAGATTGGTGAAATGTACTTCATGATCGTTTTGAACAAACCCTGCGCTGCAGCCTGCTTCTTCACTGTAGAAATGTAGAGCAAGGTTTTCTAAATTAAGCTCGTTTCCAAAAATGCCTTGAAGAAGGGTTCGTTCCTGATAGGTTAGGTCGCGTGATGAGGGGTTTTCCTGATTGATAATAATTTCAGCATCTACGCAGGCGTGCGGACTTTCTTCGGAGATTTCAGGGGGTTCTTGAGAATATGCTGGAGGACTGTTTTGAGCAAATAACAATGACAAACCGCCCGCTATTAATTTTAATGATCTTAACATTTTTACCCCTTTAGACTTTTAGTATTTTACATAATTATTTAAAATGTGTCAAGTTTCATAGTGCTATTAAGGGATTTCAAACTTTTTATCTATAGGCTAATTAAAGTCAGTCAGGGGAAATCATAAATCGTGTCGTCAGGTAGTGTTTTAATGGTCGTCTTTTTCTTTATCCTTTCGGTCAGTACGGTTGCGCTTAGTTTTTATGATTTTGCCGGTCGTGAAAGCCAATCCATTCTTACCAGATGGTCGACAAAGCTTGTTGACAGTACGGCGGCCATAGTTGACGGCACAATTAATCGCTGGGTCTTTGAGGGGCGATTGATAGACGAAGCGATGTCCGCTTTCGTAAAGGGGCATCCTGAACATGCTGAATTATCGTCGTTGTTAAATCGGGAAATCAATAAATGTAACAAGGGCGAAGCAGGCCCGCTTTATTGTATGCGCTATCACACAGACACTCGTGATCTTGATATGGGCACATTGCCTTCAGCTATTCCCATGACACAGGACATCAGCTTAAGGCTGCAGAATATGCAGGGCTGTTATATTAATGGAAATCCGTTTGAATTGTGTCTTTTCGAGGCGCGATAGACTAACCGCACATAATGACGTTTGATTCCGGAATCATTTCTTCTTCGTACATTTCGATTTCATCATCGGTAAAGCCGAAGTGATAACCGATTTCCTGAAGAATGATACGGCTGAGCAATAGGCCGAAATCGTCCTGCGTGTCACACCATGCATCCAGAATGGGACGACGATACAGATATAAAACGTCCTGCTGTTTGCCTTTTGTACGGTTCAACGCACGCGGACCAGATGTCTGATAGACGCCGTAAACATCATACGGTGTTTCCAGATCCAGTTCCTCCATAATGTAATCGTCGGGGAAATCTTCGACCTCGACAATCAGCTTGCCGATGTATTTTTCAACACCTTCAGGCAGCTCGTCGATGATTTCCTCGGCGATCGTAATTATTTCTTCAATAGACGGCGGGGTGGTGTACCCCATCATAATCGTTTGACTTTTCAATGCTGTTCCCCCAATAAAATGGAAGCAATAGGTTGGTAATTATGATTATAGCGAATCGGAAGGAAAAAAGAAATGGTAAAAAAACTGGATGATGCAGAAAAAAAACAAATGCTGCAGGAATTAAGCGATTGGCATATGATTGACGGTCGTGATGCGATCAAAAAAACTTTCAAATTCAAAAATTTTAAACGCGCTTTTGCCTTTATGACGGCGGTGGCGATGAAAGCCGAACAAATGGCGCATCACCCGGAATGGTTCAACGTCTATAACCGTGTCGAGGTCACGCTGACAACACATGATTGTGACGGGCTGTCTGAAAAAGACATGAAGCTGGCAAAATTTATGGATTTATACGCGGAATAAATTAGTTCGGGCGTAATTTACGGCGGGTGTTCCAGTTGTTGAAAGACCGTAGCGAATGCGAACGCATGCTATAACGTGTATTATTTTCAATATAGCGGTCCGCGCCAAAACCAATCAAGCCGCCCGCCATAGTGCCCAGCACCAACCACATTAAAACTTTCCAACCATTAAATGGCGTTGTGTCAAAGCCATCAGCCATGTTTTGGCCGTATATGGCACGGGCCTCTTCCAGAATATGGCTTTTCATGCCGCGGGGGCTGCCGTCCTGATAATGTTGAACGATATTCACGTATTCAATGATGCTATCAGACAGGGCCGGGATGCGCGCCTCGGCAAAATCGATACCGGCTGTGATGCGGGTGATATTATCTGTCATATTTTGTGCGCGTTCGTAAGCGGCCTCGTTTATGCGGTATTCCTCGGGGCCGGAATCTGATCTGGAATAGGTTCTGTAACGGTGGCTGCGGGCTGTCCAAGTTGCGCCTTCAATGCGACCGGCGTTATTTTGCAGATAGGCATGATCTTCATAAATGACAGGGCCCAGAACATAATAGTTGGAACCTGTCGCCCATTTGCGGGCATATTCAATATATTCGTCTTGTGTCGGGGCTTGATAGTCAGGCAGTTGACGGCGGCTTTCGCGAATAGCCCATTCATTATCAGCGCCCAGTTTATCGGGTAAAATCAATTGTTCGTTGATGCGGATATCAGGATGGTTCTGGTTAAATGCGCGAACCAAAGATACGGCATTTCTGGCGGCCGCAGCATTGTAAGTATATTCGTGAATTGAATAATCGTATTCACTGTGACATTCCGTATCGCCATCCATGTTGGTCGTACATACCGTTTCGTAATGGTCATCGCGATCATACTGCCAGACAGCATCAAGGGCGGAAACGATCGCGGGCAAATCTTCGTTGGCATCATAAAATTTTGCCAAGGATTCGCGCGCGCCATCAGCATATTCGGATATGTTTGCGGCATAGTCAGGGATCTGCGTATGATCGCTGAGGCCGTCTTCAACTTTCTTCGCTAATTGGAATGTAAATTCTTCGTCTGTGCCGTTCGCGAAGGAGAACTGATGATATGACATGTTATTGGCTTCGAAAACCTGCATCGCCGTATCATTGACGGCAGAATAAAACATGGTCAGCGCGGGGACTTCAATGCCGCGCATATCCGTCAGCTCAAAGCGGGTATTTCCGATTTCCGAGAATGCCAGCGGTATTTGGCCGCGTTTGGCATCTTCGGTAATGTAACCCCAGCTGCCGCCGACAGCACCTAGCAATAATGCCCCCATATAGATTTCAACAGGGGTATCAATGGCAAGGTCTTTGCACCATCTGCCGAAGTCCTGAATATTTTCTTTTTTAAATATATTTTTGACCATCGCCTTATTTTGCATAAAAAAGCAAACCTGTCAATATTTTTTTCATAACCAGCAAAAACAAATTGACATAATAATTAAAAATCGCTATGGTACATGTTTAAGAGGATTAAGATGTCTGACAAGAAAACAAATAATAAAAAGCTGGCCAAATCGCGGCATAAGGATTTCAACGATGTCCTGAGAATGGTCAGGGCCGAGGTGGCGCCGCTGATGGTGGGGCCGTCAGGAACCGGAAAGACATCAATCGGGCGCGGTGTAGCCCAAGAAATGGATCTGCCGTTTTATTTTATCGGCGCTGTTGAATCAACATATCAGATCAAAGGCTTCATTGATGCCAATGGTCAGATTGTTCATACGCCATTTCGCAAAGCTTATGAAGAAGGCGGCGTTTTCCTGTTCGATGAAATGGATGCGTCGGACCCCCAAACGCTGGTGGCATTGCATGCGGCGCTTGATAACGGGTATCTTGATGCACCTGACGCCATGGTTGAACAGCATCCTGATTTCCATTTTATGGCTTCGGCCAACACATGGGGCCGCGGGGCTTCATTGCAGTATATGGGCCGTAATGCGCTGGATGGCGCAACGCTGGACCGCTATGGTTTTCAGGAGATAGATTATGATCAGGATTTTGAGAAAAAGCTTGTCGAAGAGCTGGTCGGCGAAAGCTATCTGGCATGGGTCACAATGGTACATCAGGCCAGACAGATTGTTTTCGATCTTCATATGCGCCACATTGTTTCAACCCGTGCTGCCGTCAACGGGGCAAAACTTTTGAAGGCGGAGTTTACAACATCCGAAGCCTTTAACCGCGTTGTTTTAAAGGGAATGGATATCGACCAGAAAACACAATTCATGCAGCTTATGGATGAAAAAATAGAGGTTTTAAAAAAGGTCGACCCGTCAGGTATTATCGAGCGTTTGAACATCCAGATTAAAGACCTTGAAAATCTGGTTGATCAGGCCAGTATTCAAGCGGACGAGATTACATCAGCGCGTAAAAAAATGATGTATATCAATGAAGAACTGGACAAGGCATCGACATCAAATGCCGCCCTGAGCAAAATATCAGATAAGGTTGAAGGGTTAAGCCAGCGCCTGGAAGGCGAATTGCCCGAAAACACACGCGAAAAAGATAAACAGAGCACAAGAAAACCAAACCCCAGAACCATGCGGTAATCGTCATGAAAATGATTCATAAAAAATTTTATTCAGCACAAGAATTTGTACATTGGATCGAAAACACTCCCGTTGTTTGGAAAGATAAAATCCTTTTCAGTCAGGCCGAGCATCAGCATAAAACGCAAACCGAAAATTTTGAAGAAGCAATAAAGCTGGCTAAATATGGATGGCCCGAAGGCTTGAAGCTGTTAGCAAAAGAAGTAAAAGACCATGAAGAAATTCTTGAGATTCCACATCGCCCTATGAAAAAATATGATGTTGCGGGCGTTCGTCCTGACCCGGGCCGTGCTGCGGCAGGGGACATGTTCTCGATGGTTGTTAAAGGAAATACAAAGAAAGCAAAGCCCGTTTTAAAAATAGCAACACGCATGACATTTGGGGGTGATATCCCCGCAGACGATGTCATGCATTGGGGGGCAGCGATTTGTTCCTATGTGAATATGCTGGAGCGCGAAGGCTATGCCGTTGAATTGACTTCAAGGTATGAAAACCGTGCGCCGTCAACCTTCAAGGTCGGGCCGGATGTCTGTGTGGAAGTTCTTTTAAAAAAGCCGGAACATCCGCTCGCTCTGTCTTCCGTGGCGTTCTGGTGGGCCCATCCATCATCTTTGCGCCGTATCAAATTCGCCGCTTTCGAGCGTATGGATATCGAAAAATGGTATAGCCGATCATACGGCATTGCAGATAACGTTCTACCCGTTCCGGCCGACACGCTTTATCTGACGATCGAGGATGCAGGCGATTCAATGCAGGAAAACCTGCAAATCATCAAAGACAAACATCGCGCTATTTTTGAACAACAAAAAATTGCCGTGCCACGTTTCTTTAACGCGGGGCAAGGCGCAGCGCGCCGTCCAGACGGATTGTCTCCCCGTTAATCATCATGTTTTCGCAAATATGGGCGGCCAGTTTTGCAAATTCTTCAGGTTTGCCAAGGCGTTTTGGAAACAGCATTGTTGATTTCAGGCTGTCTTGTACTTCTTCCGACATTTGCGTGATCATCGGGGTTTCCATGATGCCGGGGGCAATCGTCGCAATCCGGATACCCATTTTTGAAAGCTCGCGCGCGATCGGTAATGTCATACCGACAATCCCCCCTTTGGATGCGGAATAGGCAGCTTGCCCAATCTGGCCTTCATAGGCGGCGACGGATGCGGTATTAATAATAACGCCGCGTTCGTCATCATCATTCAGGGCAGAGGCCTTTGACATGCGTTCGGCGGCAAGGCGCAAGACATTAAAGCTGCCGATCAGATTCACGCGCAATGTTTTTTCGAACAGATCCAGCGGGTGGGGGCCGTCACGACCGACTGTGCGCGATGCCGGGCAGATGCCCGCGCAATTGACAACGATACGTGGGCAGGCGCCGAATTCTTTTTCAATTTTATCCAGAACATCCGATATGCTTTTTTCATCGGCGACATCGGCTGTATAGCCGATCGCGCCGATGTCTTTGGCAACGTCTGCAACCTCCAGCGCAATATCAACCAGCGCGACCTTTGCGCCCAAAGATATCAGATGTTCGGCTGTGGCGCGCCCCATGCCCGAACGTCCGCCGGTGACCAGTGCGATTTGATTTTGAATATGCATATATTTACCTTCTGTTAACGATCTTGAAACTATTCGACTTTACTATACTGTATATATAGATGAAATTTAAGGAGAGCAAAATGCCTAATGAGCCGAAAAACAATCCACTTGTCAAAGCAGCCAAGGATCGTCACAGCACGATACCATTTGATAAGATCAAACCGGAACATTACATACCGGCGCTGGATTGGGCGATCGAAGTTGCGCGCGAGCGTTACGAAGGCATCAAAGGCACCGCAACGCCGACTTTCGAAAATGTGATCGAGGCGATGGAGGATGCGGATGTAGAGCTGGGTCTGGTTAGTTCTGTCTTTTTCAATATGTCTGGCGTCATGTCAAATGACGAGATGAAAAAAATTGAAGCCGTCTTCAGCCAGAAACTGACACAGTATGGCAGTGATATTTCGCTGGATGAAAACCTGTTCCGTCAGGTCAAACACGTCCATGACCAGAAAGATGCTCTAAAACTGGATGACCAGCAGGCAAAATTGCTGCGTGACAGCTACAAAGGTTTTGTGCGTAGCGGCGCGCTGCTGAAGGGCGCGGATAAAAAACGCCTACGTGAAATTAATGAAAAACTGTCAAAACAGTCTGTGACCTTCCGCCAGAACGTGATGCTGGCCGACGAAGAATTCGAATATTGGGTTGATGATGTCAAAACGCTGAAAGGTATGCCGCAGGATAATATCGATATTGCCAAGGAAGCGGCAAAAGAGGCCGGGCAGGCAGATAAATATCTTTTGACAATGGATATCTCGCAGGTTCTGGCCGTTCTGGATTATGCGGATAACCGCAAATTGCGCGAAGATATGTGGCGTGCGTTCAGAAATCGTGGCCTGCACGATAAATATGATAACCGTCCCGTTATTCTTAAAACGATGAAACTGCGTCATGAAAAGGCGGAGCTACTGGGCTATAAACATCACGCCGAATTTGTTTTGGAAGAGCGTATGGCGAAAAACGTCGAGACGGTCAATAAAATGCTGACCGAAATGAAAGACGCTTCACTGGATATGGCGAAAAAAGACCATAAAGAAGTTCAAGCCTTTGCGAAAAAGCATGGTTTTAAAGGTGATTTGAAACCGTGGGATGTGGGGTATTTCGTTGAAAAGCTGCAAAAAGAAAAATACGGCTTTGACGAGCAAGCCTTCAAGCCTTACTTCGAATTTGAAAAGGTTTTACAGGGCGCCTTCGATGTCGCGGAAAAACTGTATGATCTTGATTTCAAATTAAACGAAGATTATCCGACCTATCATGACGATGTGAATGCTTATGATGTCTACGATAAGAACACCGGTGAGAAAATCGCGGTCCTGGTTGCTGATTATTTCTCGCGCAAGGGCAAGCGCAGCGGCGCCTGGATGATGGAATACCGCACGCAGGCCAATGATGATAACGGGCGCATACTGCCGATCGTCGGAATGCATGGTAATTTCCAAAAGCCGACCAAAGACACACCGTCGCTGCTTAACTTCCGTGATGTGGAAACGCTGTTCCATGAATTCGGCCATTCTTTGCATGGTATGCTGTCGGATGTTAAATATAAATCACAGGCGGGTACCAGTGTGAAATGGGACTTTGTTGAATTACCATCACAGGTTTTGGAAAACTGGGTCGGTGAAAAAGAAGTGCTGGATATGTTTGCCGCGCATTACAAAGAAAAGGATGCAAATGGCAAGCCCAAGAAAATTCCGGCCGAGCTGATTGCCCAGAAAGAAAAGGCTAAAAACTTCAGATCAGGCTCTTTCACATTGCGCCAGACCCGTTTGGGCACGTTGGATATGGCATGGCACACAACGAATCCATCAAACATTACAGATGTAAAACTATTTGAAGAAATGGTGACGTCATCTTTTGATGTTATGCCATCCGAAGGGGCGCTGACATCGCCATCTTTCAGCCATATCTTTGCCGGTGGTTATTCTGCCGGATATTATTCGTATAAATGGGCGGAAATTCTGGATGCCGATGCTTTTGAGGCCTTTAAGGAAAAAGGTTTGTTCGACAAGCAAACAGCCAAGAAATTCAAAGAAATCCTGAAAAGCGGTAGCTCGATCGAGCCCGAGGTCCTATATCGCACATTCCGTGGCCGCGATGCCGATCCGAAGGCGCTGTTGAAACGCAGCGGCCTGTTGGGTAAGGACGCGGCGAACACGAACAAGCCGGCCTCAGGAAAAAAGAAACATCAAAAGGGTCCTAAACGCTAGGGCCTGACCTTACAGAATTTCCAGTACGTCTTCCGGCGGTCTGCCGAGGCGTGCGCCTTTATCGGTCACGACGATCGGACGTTCCATGACGGATGGGTCTTCATCTAAAAGGTTGATGATTTCCTCGTGCGTCAGGTCTTTTGGATCAAAGCCCAGATCTTTCGCATCTTTGGCGCGTACCATGCGTGTTGCCCCATCAGGCAGCTTTAGAGCGATTTCTGCGAGCTCTTTTTTTGTCGGGGGCGATTTCAAATATTCCACGACTTCAGGCTCAAAGCCCTTGTCATGTAACAGTTGTAATGTCTGGCGTGATTTGCTGCAACGCGGGTTGTGGTAAATTTTAATTGTCATTTCTGTCTCCTTTGCTAACATTCAAGCTAGATAATCAAAGGGAAAAGTAAATGAAAAAAAATATTATGCGATTCATTATTCTGGCTGCGATTGGATTTGGCCTTGGTGGCGCAATTGCATATTTTGAGATGCAAAAAGAAACGCCGGCAACTGTAAACACGGTTCAAACTGCACCTGCAGAGGTTGAAAGCGTTAAAAAACAAGAGCAAACCATGCAGGCGGCGACAAAGCTCAGCGGTGAATTTTCACTGATCAGCGAAAATGGTAGCGAGATCACACAAGAAAACTTTCGAGGCCTTGAAAAACTTGTCTTCTTTGGTTTTACCAATTGCCCGGATATTTGCCCGGCAACGTTGACGAAACTGTCTACGGTTTTGCCTGACCTTGATAAAAACCTCCCTGTTTTGTTTATTACTGTTGATCCCAAACGCGATACGCCGGAAGTGATGGGCGAATATGTCGATATGTTTGACAAGCGTATTGTTGGCCTGACAGGCAGTCAGGAGCAGGTTGACGCGGCAATTAATGCTTTCAAGGTATATGCCGCAAAAGAGGAGCCAAAGGATATGTCTGCCGATCATAGTAGTCACGGCGCGGGGCATGATGATCATATGTATATGATGCAGCATTCGGCCTATATTTATTTCATGGGAAAGGATAACGAGCTTTTGGATGTTATAAATTCCGAGGATAGTGCTGAAACCATAACACAAGAAATCAACGCAAAGTTATAAAAATGTTTCATAAAGTTCTGATAGCCAACAGGGGCGAAATTGCCTGTCGTATCATCCGCACATGTCAGGATATGGGGATTGCGACCGTTGCAATCTACTCAGATGCTGATCGCGATGCCTTGCACGTCGAGATGGCCGACGAAGCCGTGTTCATAGGCCCGCCGGCACCGTCTGAAAGCTATTTGAACATGGATGCGGTTATTCAGGCCGCAAAAGATACAGGCGCGACAGCCGTTCATCCGGGGTATGGTTTCCTATCTGAAAATGCGGGTTTTGCCAAAAAGCTGGCCAAAGCGGGAATTACTTTTATCGGTCCGTCAGCCAAATCAATCGAGGCCATGGGCGAAAAATCAAAAGCTAAGGCTTTGATGGAAAAAGCGGGCGTGCCCCTGGTTCCGGGGTATCATGGTGAGAAACAGGATATGACCTTTTTGAAGGGGGTTGCACGTAAAATCGGTTTTCCGGTTTTGATTAAGGCCTCTGCGGGCGGCGGCGGAAAAGGCATGCGGATCGTTGAAGATGCCAATGGTTTTAAAGCCGGTCTGGAAAGCGCCAAGCGCGAAGCACAATCAGCCTTTGGTAATGATCATGTATTGATTGAAAAATACCTGACGAAACCGCGCCATGTTGAAATTCAGGTTTTTGGCGATAGTCAGGGTAACTTCGTTTATCTGTTCGAGCGCGATTGCTCGCTGCAGCGTCGCCATCAAAAAGTTGTAGAAGAAGCCCCTGCGCCGGGTCTTTCAGACGCCTTGCGCCAAAAGATGGGAGAAGCGGCCGTTGATGCGGCAGCGGCCATTAAATATGTCGGGGCGGGGACGGTCGAATTCCTGCTGGATGAAGATGGCAGTTTTTATTTCATGGAAATGAACACGCGCCTGCAGGTTGAGCACCCGGTGACCGAAGAGATCACAGGCACTGATCTGGTGGAATGGCAGTTACATGTCGCGAACGGCGGCGAGCTGCCATTGAAACAGCACGAACTGACGATGAACGGTCATGCGATCGAGGTGCGCCTCTATGCGGAAGATCCGCAGAATGACTTTCTGCCGGCCGCGGGTAAGATTAATTATTTGCGCTATCCGGAAGAATCGGAACATGTGCGCGTTGAAAGTGCGGTCTTTGAATCGCCAATGGGTGATGGGGATCAGGTTTCGATCCATTATGATCCGATGATCGCCAAGATCGTCACACACGGGCAAACGCGTGATCAGGCGATCGAACATATGATAGAGGCTTTATCAGATACGCGCATTACAGGTCTGAAAACCAATCTTGAATTTTTGCAAAATGCGGTCATGCATCCCGCCTTTCAGGCAGGCAATGTCTCGACCAATTTTATCGATGTTTATCATGATGATCTTATTCCGCGTAATGAAGCACCGGATGACCTGACGCTCGCTCTGGCCTCTATCGGGGTCATGCACCATGTGCTGGGACGCAATACCCGCCCTGTTGGAGCTCTGTCCCCTTGGGATGATACAACGGGCTGGCGTCAGAACGGTATTGCGCCACAGGCGATCCACTTCAGCCATGGTGACGAGGATATCATGCGCGAGGTTCTGGTGCATAAAGCTGGACATTTCAGTGTCATTGATGATGACGGTTATCCCCAGTACTTCGAAGTGCATACGTCACGCGATGATCTGGCCTTTGATATTTTGGTCGACGGCCAATGGCTGAACGCATCGATTATTGTGGATGGTGCCAAGGTTGATGTTTTATATGACGGTCTGCATTATCGATTTGACTGGCATGACCCCTTGGCCGATTTCGAAGGCGATGCGGGTGGGGCAGGCAAGCTGAGCGCCCCGATGCCGGGTAAGATTGTTGCGATCAAGGTCAATGTCGGCGATCAGGTTAAAAAGGGCGCGCCGCTGGTGATTCTTGAAGCGATGAAGATGGAGCATACGATTACCGCGCCTTTTGATGGCGAGGTTCAGGCCGTCAATGCCAACCCCGGTGATCAGGTTGATGAAAAGCTGGAGCTTGTATCCTTTAAATGACTATTCCAAAAAAAGTCAAAATTGTTGAAGTCGGCCCGCGTGACGGGCTGCAAAACGAAAAACAATCGATTGATGTTGCAACAAAGGTCGAACTGATTGACCGTTTGTCGGCGTCAGGCTTGCCTGTTATCGAGGCGGGTGCATTTGTCTCCCCGAAATGGGTGCCGCAAATGGCAGATACGGACAAGGTTCTTGCAGGCATTAAAAGATATAAGGGCGTTTCATACCCCGTACTGGTGCCCAACGTTAAGGGCATGGAGATGGCCTTGAAAGCGGGTGTTCGGGAAATTGCCGTTTTTGGTGCGGCATCAGAAACATTCAGTCAGAAAAACATAAATTGTTCAATCGCAGAAAGTCTGGACCGTTTTGCCCCGGTTATCAAAACAGCCAAAGACAATAATATTAAGGTGCGCGGATATGTGTCGTGCGTCATGGGCTGCCCATACGAGGGGGATATCGCCCCTGAAAAAGTGGCTGAGGTTTCGAAAGGGCTTTTTGATATGGGCTGTTATGAGATTTCATTGGGCGATACAATTGGTGTTGGCACAGTGCCCAAAACCAAAGCGATGCTGGATGCCGTTAAGCCGCATATTCCCGTCGAACATCTGGCGGTCCATTTCCACGATACATATGGTCAGGCGTTGGTCAATATATATGCGGCCCTGGAACGGGGGGTATCTGTGATTGATTCGTCTGTTGGCGGGCTGGGCGGCTGCCCCTATGCCAAAGGGGCTAGTGGGAATGTCGCGACCGAGGACGTCATATATATGTTGCACGGTCTAGGTATTGAAACCGGATGTGATCTGGGTGGTTTGACAGATACGGCCCGCTGGATCTTCCAGCAGTTGGGACGCAAGCCGCAGAGCAAACTCGCGAATACGGGATAAATTTACATAACGCTTGACTTTTTATGTGTGATTTGGTAATCTTCTACCAAATCCTAATAAGGAGTTAATGATGCCGAAAACAACCGAAGAATTGGCCGAATTCGAAGACCGCATGTTTAAACTTGCGGAAAAATTTGCCAGATATGCGGAGCGAAATGCGGATTCTCCATATCACAAAGAAGTCTCAGGTGCTGCAAATGCGGCGGCGAATCTTTTTAAAACGGGTCTGCAGGCCCGCACACAACGCATGGCGGAAGAAGATGCTGCGAATACGCACCGCCTGTCTGGCAAAGGTTTATAGAGGGAAGTAAAATGAGTGAAGAATTTGATTTTGACGATATTGAAAAGAAAAACCTCAAAGCGTTTAATTACCTCGCAAAAAATACAAGCAGCTATAGAAACTGGGAAGATGAAATAACGGCTGCCCGTGCTATGGCGGAGCTTACGACGGCAATTCTAAATGCCCGTAAACAGAAACTAGCGGAAGAAGAGGCTGCGAATACGCACCACCTGTCAGGCAAGGGTTTATAGAGGGAAGTAAAATGAGTGAAGAATTTGATTGGGATAAAATCGAGAAGGGCCTTTTATCGGACTTTGAAAATGCAGGATACAGAGTCGAGCGTGCTTGGGATGATGATGAAAAAATTAGAGCGATGCAGTTGCGCGCTGAAACAGCGAAGGCTCTGGCGGCCATTCGCGCCCAAAGACTGGCAGAGGGCACAGATCTTCTGCAGTCAAGAAAAGGGCTGTAAATATGCTTTGGTCATCAGGTAAAAAAGACAAACAGCCCAAAGCAGTTGCTGTCGTGGTAAAATCTAAGGAAAAAGACATGTCTCTGCAGGAAATGGAAATACAACTGGTTGATTTTTTTAATGCTGCGGCCGATCGCGCCGTTGGTTCAAAGCCCGGTTGGCAATATAAACGTCAGTACGCGCGCAATGCATGCGAGATTTTGAATAATATTTTGGATGTTAGAAAAAATGATCTGTGCGGGGAGGGGGCGAAAAACATCGAAGATTTAAATGAAATCGGCTTTTCGATTCTTGAAAACAAGCTTCAGGCTGTTTATCGGGAAATGAGCGGGCGCGTCCAACACTGTATTGATACCGAACAGCCAAGGAATGCTATGACATACCGCGAAATTAGCAGTCAGATTTATGCTGTCTTAGCTAAGCTGGAAAAACAGCGTGCCCTAGAAGATGATTTGAAACAAGTTAAACGTCCTGCTCCACGTAAAATAGAATCGGTTTCCCCAGAGGCATAAAAATCAAGCTTTCGCGCTTGATTCAGATTTTTTTAACCCTATTTAGATATTCTGATCTTTCGACAATGACGCCAAATAATCAAGAAAACCGGCTTGCCGGGGCATTATTTTCGAAAAAAACGAATTAATTTGAAAAAAAATGGATTGGGCTGTTGACACTCTGGCATCAGAGTCGTATAACCCACTTCGTTGTCGCGGCGAAAGCCAAAGACAAAGAGTTTTGGGCGGTTTAAAAAAAGTTCAAAAAAAGTGACAAAAACATTTGACACGAATCTTTGAACCGAATATTGTCTGAACCTCTGGTTCTTCTACCCGAAAATTTAAACGATTTTCAAAGGAGATTTGGTCGGCCAAAATTTGGGTGACCGTGGTTATAGAACATCGTAGTTTTTTGTAAAGAAGAGATACGCAGACAGCAGTGTAGATACAGTTTTACATTGTATAGACATAAACGATCTGTCACGTATCTTTCTAACGTACAAGCACTAAGCTTTTTTAAGCAAAATAATTGTATGTATCATGAAAATGATACGTGCAGGTCAACATTAATTCTTTGAACTAATAGTCAGTAACTGACTGTTAGGATCGAAATCTCAAACTTGAGAGTTTGATCCTGGCTCAGAACGAACGCTGGCGGCAGGCCTCATACATGCAAGTCGAACGAACCCTTCGGGGTGAGTGGCGCACGGGTGCGTAACACGTGGGAACCTACCCTTCGGTACGGAATAACCATTGGAAACGATGGCTAATACCGTATAGTCCCTTCGGGGTAAAGATTTATCGCCGTTGGATGGGCCCGCGTCTGATTAGTTAGTTGGTGGGGTAATGGCCTACCAAGACGACGATCAGTAGCTGGTCTGAGAGGATGATCAGCCACACTGGGACTGAGACACGGCCCAGACTCCTACGGGAGGCAGCAGTAGGGAATATTGCACAATGGAGGAAACTCTGATGCAGCCATGCCGCGTGAGTGAAGAAGGCCTTCGGGTTGTAAAGCTCTTTTAACTGTGAAGATAATGACGGTAGCAGTAGAAAAAGCCCCGGCTAACTTCGTGCCAGCAGCCGCGGTAATACGAAGGGGGCAAGCGTTGTTCGGAATTACTGGGCGTAAAGCGTGCGTAGGCGGATAGGCAAGTTGGGAGTGAAATCCCGGGGCTCAACCCCGGAACTGCTCTCAAAACTGCCTTTCTAGAATCTCGGAGAGGATAGCGGAATTTCCAGTGTAGAGGTGAAATTCGTAGATATTGGAAGGAACACCAGTGGCGTAGGCGGCTATCTGGACGAGTATTGACGCTAAGGCACGAAAGTGTGGGGAGCAAACAGGATTAGATACCCTGGTAGTCCACACCGTAAACGATGTGTGCTAGTTGTCGGGCAGCATGCTGTTCGGTGACGCAGCTAACGCATTAAGCACACCGCCTGGGGAGTACGGCCGCAAGGTTAAAACTCAAAGGAATTGACGGGGACCCGCACAAGCGGTGGAGCATGTGGTTTAATTTGACGCAACGCGGAGAACCTTACCAGCCCTTGACATCCTGGTCGCGAGGAGTGGAGACACACCTTTTCAGTTCGGCTGGACCAGTGACAGGTGGTGCACGGCTGTCGTCAGCTCGTGTCGTGAGATGTTCGGTTAAGTCCGGCAACGAGCGCAACCCCTATTGTCAGTTGCCAGCATTAAGTTGGGGACTCTGACGATACTGCCAGTGATAAGCTGGAGGAAGGCGGGGATGACGTCAAGTCATCATGCCCCTTATGGGCTGGGCTACACACGTGCTACAATGGTGGTGACAGTGGGCAGCGACGTCGCGAGGCGAAGCAAATCCCTAAAAGCCATCTCAGTTCGGATTGTACTCTGCAACTCGAGTGCATGAAGTTGGAATCGCTAGTAATCGTGGATCAGCATGCCACGGTGAATACGTTCCCGGGTCTTGTACACACCGCCCGTCAAGTGATGGGAGTTGGTTTCACCTGAAGCCGGTACGCTAACCTTTTGGAAGCAGCCGACCACGGTGGGATCAGCGACTGGCACTAAGTCGTAACAAGGTAGCCGTAGGGGAACCTGCGGCTGGATCACCTCCTTTCTAAGGAATGTAAGGCTTTTTATACTGCTGTCGGCGTATCTCTTCTTTTATTCTGCTGGTCAACTAACTGCCGGCCATGATGGGCCTGTAGCTCAGCTGGTTAGAGCACACGCTTGATAAGCGTGGGGTCGCAAGTTCAAGTCTTGCCAGGCCCACCATTAAAGACGGTGGTCATTGGTCAAAAGATGTGGGCCCTTAGCTCAGTTGGTAGAGCGCCTGATTTGCATTCAGGAGGTCGTCGGTTCGACTCCGATAGGGTCCACCATACTTCAACGCAGAATATAAGAGAAACAAGTTTACCAACTTCGGTTGGGTTTGCTTCTTTGCAAAAACGGTTCTATGAACATCGTAAATAAGTATATGAAATGACACGTTTCATTTTCAGTAAAATGAAATTGAAACGATCTCAAACAAACACAAAATTGTTTTGTATCAAGCAATTGATATGAAACGGTTTTTCCAACACACTGACCAAGTGTCGTTGAGTTTCTAAAAGACGACGATGTAGTGATTAGATTGCTTAACAGCGATTTTATTTCTGCGCGTGGTTATAGATTCAAGCGTTAATAAGTGCATTCGATGGATGCCTTGGCTCTTAGAGGCGATGAAGGACGTAACAGGCTGCGATAAGCCACGGTTAGCTGCCAATAAGCTTTGACCCGTGGATTTCCGAATGGGGAAACCCACCACTTTGTGGTATCCGTAACTGAATACATAGGTTACGGAAGCGAACCTAGGGAACTGAAACATCTAAGTACCTAGAGGAAAAGACATCAATTGAGATTCCCGTAGTAGTGGCGAGCGAACCGGGACCAGGCCAATGGTCATTTTTTAATAACTGGAAGCCTCTGGAAAGTGGCGCCAAAGTGGGTGATAGCCCCGTACAGGTAAAAATTAAAATGATCTTCGAGTAGGGCGGGACACGTGAAATCCTGTCTGAACATGGGGGGACCATCCTCCAAGCCTAAATACTCCTAAGAGACCGATAGTGAACAAGTACCGTGAGGGAAAGGTGAAAAGAACCCCGATAAGGGGAGTGAAACAGACCTGAAATCGGATGCATACAAGCAGTTGGAGCCCCCTTGAGGGGTGACAGCGTACCTTTTGTATAATGGGTCAGCGAGTTAGTCTTTGTTGCAAGTTTAAGTCGATAGACGTAGGCGTAGCGAAAGCGAGTCTGAATAGGGCGTACAGCAACAGGGATTAGACCCGAAACCCGGTGATCTAGTCATGGGCAGGTTGAAGGTAAGGTAACACTTACTGGAGGACCGAACCCACGCATGTTGAAAAATGCGGGGATGACCTGTGATTAGGGGTGAAAGGCCAATCAAACCGGGTAATAGCTGGTTCTCCGCGAAATCTATTTAGGTAGAGCGTCATGTATTACCCACGGGGGTAGAGCACTGGATGGTTGCGGGGGACGCGAGTCTTACCAATACTAACTAAACTCCGAATACCGTGGAGTACAATCATGGCAGACAGACTGCGGGTGATAAGGTCCGTAGTCGAAAGGGAAACAGCCCAGACCGCCAGCTAAGGTCCCCAAATGACAGTTAAGTGCGAAAGGATGTGAGAAGTCCAAGACAACCAGGAGGTTGGCTTAGAAGCAGCCACCCTTTAAAGAAAGCGTAACAGCTCACTGGTCTAAATAAGACTTCTTGCGCCGAAGATGTACCGGGACTAAAACTGTCTACCGAAGCTGCGGATTCATACATTTATTTGTATGTCTGGTAGCGGAGCGTTCTGTAAGCCTGCGAAGGGTAGCCGTGAGGTTGCCTGGAGGTATCAGAAGTGAGAATGCTGACATGAGTAGCGATAAAAAGAGTGAGAAACTCTTTCGCCGAAAGCCCAAGGGTTCCTGCGCAAGGCTAATCCGCGCAGGGTGAGTCGGCTCCTAAGGCGAGGCCGAAAGGCGTAGTCGATGGGAATCAGGTTAATATTCCTGAACCAGGTGGATCGTGACGAAGGCCGGAACTTGTATTCCTTTATTGGATTAGGGATGCAACAAAGGACTTCCAGGAAATAGCACCACCATTAATGACCGTACCCCAAACCAACACAGGTGGGCAGGTAGAGTATACCAAGGCGCTTGAGAGAACTATGTTGAAGGAACTCGGCAAATTACATGCGTAACTTCGGGATAAGCATGCCCTGTTAGAAGGCAACTTTTAGCAGGGGGCACAGACCAGGGGGTGGCGACTGTTTATCAAAAACACAGGACTCTGCGAAATCGAATAAGATGATGTATAGGGTCTGACGCCTGCCCGGTGCCGGAAGGTTAAAAGGAGAGGTGCAAGCCTTGAATTGAAGCCCCGGTAAACGGCGGCCGTAACTATAACGGTCCTAAGGTAGCGAAATTCCTTGTCGGGTAAGTTCCGACCTGCACGAATGGCGTAACGA